>Ga0302321_100005653_pt1 | contig 10959 bp, 7 predicted proteins | sample Fen_T0_1_FD_202505 | JGI IMG/M metagenome (GOLD analysis project Ga0302321, IMG submission 202505) | Peat permafrost microbial communities from Stordalen Mire near Abisko, Sweden - Fen_T0_1 | ecosystem: Environmental > Terrestrial > Soil > Wetlands > Permafrost | place: Sweden: Abisko...
CCCGTTCGAAGTTTTATTCAGGACGAACGTATGCGGAGTATTGGTTGGATTAAAATGTCTTACCACTTCTTGTGATTCATCATACAAATAAGGAAAATCATATCCATGTTCCTTCGCGTGAACTTTCATCTCATCAAACGATTCTTCTGGTACAACTTCAGCGGAGTTGGGATTAATCAGCACAACAGGAAATCCTTGTGATGCGTATTTTCTATTCAACGCAATTATCCTTGAGTTGTAGGCACGTGACATCGGGCACGTGTTACAATCAAAAATGATAATGAACCCTTTAGCATCTTTGAAATCGGCAAGTGAGATCGTTTTGCCGTCAACGTTTTTCAATTTAAAATCAGTGACAGTATCTCCAACTTGATAGCCACTACTTATGGTACTAGCCGCAATGCTTACAAGACCAACAAGAAATAAATGGAATAACTTTTTCATGCTTTTTTTATTTATCTGTTAATTTAATCTCAAATGGAATTTTTTTATAAGGTCTTTCTGAACTGTAAACTTTTACTGAGGCGATTTTATCAATTACATCAAGCCCTTCAATGACTTCTCCAAAAACCGTATACTGAGTATCTAACCTCATTTCGCCACCAATAGTTGTGTAAAGCCTGCGTTGTTCAGCCGTTGTCGCTAAGCCAAGATCTTTTTCTTCTTCCTCATATTCCCAGTGGGCATATTTGTTTCCGTGAACAATATAAAATTCCGTTGATGAAGATTCCTTGCCAGGATTGTTGTCGTCTGTTCTGGCCATGGCAAGTGCCCCTCTTTTGTGGAAGTATTTTGAATTGAATTCGGCAGGAATAGTGTAATCCAGTTTTTTCATAGGAACTCCACCTTGCACGACAAAATTTTGCACAATCCGGTAAAATTCAGGTTGATCATAGTATCCGTCTTTGATCAGCTTAATAAAATTGGCGCGATGTAATGGAGTTTCATCATACAACTTGAGGCGAATGATGCCAAGGTCAGTTTGAATGATAACCTCATTTTCAGGATTCTGTTTCCCATACTGAAGTAAAACTTCGCGCTTATTATCATTAGTTATGTTGATTGCCTCCTTTTTTCCACATCTCATCGAAACAAGGAAGAGAAACAAGAGAATGATGGAATGAGACTTCAATTTCATTTTGAAACTTCTTGAATTACTTTTTCCAGATCACCTTCTTTCAATTCGCCCTGAATAAATTTTCTTTTGCCTGAATTGGGATTAATCACCAGTGTGGACGGCAATGCACCTGTCCAATTTTTGTCAATTTTCTCGATCCAATCATTTGGATTTTCTTCGGCAAGGATGACTACTTCTGCAAGAATTTTTTTTCGTTCAATAAAACGCTTCACTTTCGCTGGATCCGGATCAAGATCATAATCCATGCTGACAAGAATAACTTTTATGCTTTTATCATCATGATTTAATTTTTCGAAAAGAGGCATCTCTTTTACACAAGGTGCGCACCAAGTAGCCCAAAAATTGATCACCTTCACAGGACCAGTTTGGTGAATTAACTTTTGAAGTTCGGGTAACTTGATTAAGTCTTGGCTGAATAGTGTATAAGGAAAGGCCAAAGATGAAAGCAGGAGAAATTTTCTTAGCATAATTTTCAGAATTCAAAGTAGGAAAATTATACGTCAAATGTCAGCAAATAGTATATCAAATTGCTTTTCCGGGACTATTAAACAACAAGCCTTCAGGAGGCAAATGCGGACGCGTAAGTTCGTGAAATGAAAATATTAAAATGTTTAAGTTCAGCCACTTAGATAATGGCTGTAAAGATTTCCACATAAATTCACATTTATCAACATTAGCAGAATGTTACGATTTAATATTTTGATTTTCAGGCATTTAGGTGTCTATTTATCAATCCATGGTTTGTGGACAACTATTAGGAACAATGATCGCACTTCAAAATAATGATCATTTGTAAAGGGCAGAAAATCAACCCCGTAAAGTGATTCATAGTTATATTTTTTACTTTTCGATATGGCTGTTAGAATTCGAAAACTTTTTAATATCAGGTATCCCATTGTTCAGGCGGGAATGGTTTGGTGCAGTGGCTGGCGGCTGGCTTCAGCGGTCAGTAATGCAGGGGGACTTGGACTCATTGGATCTGGCTCAATGCATCCGGAAACATTGCGAGAACACATCCAAAAATGCCAAGCAGCAACATCAAATTCCTTTGGTGTAAATGTGCCGTTGCTTTATCCTGAGATTGAAAAAATAATGTCAACCATAGTTGAGGAGAACGTAAAGATTGTTTTTACTTCTGCAGGTAATCCTATGACATGGACAGGATTTTTAAAGGATAAAGGAATCACTGTCGTACATGTTGTTTCGAACACGAAGTTTGCCCGCAAGAGCATAGAAGCTGGTGTAGATGCAATTGTGGCTGAAGGATTTGAAGCAGGCGGACACAACGGAAGAGAAGAAACAACCACACTGTGCCTTTTGCCTTTAGTAAGAGATATGATGAACATTCCTTTGTTAGCAGCTGGAGGAATTGGAAGTGGACGTGCTATGTTGGCAGCCGAGGTGTTAGGTGCTGATGGTGTGCAGATCGGGACACGATTTGCGGCGAGCATAGAATCATCGGCTCATGAAAATTTCAAAAATAAATTGATAAACCTTGGTGAGGGGGAAACTATTCTCACGATGAAACAACTCACCCCTGTGCGTTTAATTAAAAATAAATTTTATCAACAGATTGCTGAGGCGGAAAGGGAAGGCTCACCTGCGGATGAACTAAAAAAAATAATAGGAAAGGGTAGAGCAAGGAAGGGAATATTTGAAGGTGATTTGGATGAAGGAGAATTGGAAATAGGCCAGGCGGCTTCATACATTAAAAGCATAAAACCAGCCGCTGAAATTCTATTGGAAATCTGGAACGAATACGAGGTGGCAAAGAAAACGTTGATCGGCCGAACTACTTAAAAGCCAAAGTTAGAACAGGGGAATTGGTGGGTACTTCAACGATCCTTTCTTGAGCCGCTGTCTTGTAAATATTTTCGTACCATGTTAAGTAATGTTGGTACTGAAGGCAATCATTCATCAGAGAGTTCTCTTTCAAAATATTAATAATCAATTTGTGATTGAGTGATTTGTAAATATATTTTTTCTGATCACCGGGCAAAGAAGAAATCCGAATGTATTCGATGCCCTTATAATTTTCTGAAGATACCTTCATAATCAACCGCCTTTTTGCATTAATATTTTTCGCAACTTTTTAGTAACCCAATTTTCCACTTAAATAAATTATTTGTGCCATTACCAAAAAACCTCCATTTGGTTATAATTTCCCGTTCATAACGAAAAACGATCAACATGATTTCAAATCAGAAAAAGAAATTTTCCCTGCCCAGTGGCTCGATTTATCTCAATGGCGCTTATATGTCGCCATTGCTTAAGGAAGTAGAAAAAGCAGGCATTGAAGGAATAAAGAGAAAACGAGATCCAGGAAGCATAACAGCCGGAGATTTTTTCACAGGTACCCCAAAATTGCGAGAGGAATTTGCTAAACTGATAAATACTAAAGAGGCCTCGCGTATTGTAACAATTGCGTCTGCCTCATACGGGTTGGCAAGTGTAGCGAAGAATATTAAAATTGATCACAGTCATAATGTAATTGTAGCCGCTGAACAATTTCCAAGTAATGTCTATTCATGGACGCGTTTGTGCGAAGAAAATAGATCTCAACTTAAAACCGTGAAGCCGCCGGAAAGTTTAACAGATCGTGGGCGGATTTGGAACGAAAGAATCCTAGAGGCAATTGATAGCAATACAAGGTTAGTTGCTCTCGGTCATGTACACTGGGCAGACGGAACGAAATTTGATTTGCTTGAGATAAGGAAGAGAACAAGAGATGTAGGAGCACTTTTGGTTATCGATGGAACACAAAGTATCGGGGCATTACCATTTGATGCGAGTAAAATTCAACCGGATGCATTGGTTTGTGCAGGATACAAATGGTTACTTGGCCCTTATGCAATAGGCTTAGCCTACTATGGTGAATACTTCGATAATGGAAAACCAATAGAAGAAAATTGGATAAATCGAAAACGAAGTGAAGACTTTACTTCACTTGTTCAATATCAAAATGAATACCAGCCAGGAGCGCTCCGTTATGAAGTAGGTGAACGTAGTAATTTTATTTTGGTGCCAATGATGACTGCCGCCCTGAAACAGATCAACCGATGGAAACCCGAAAATATTCAAACATATTGTGCGAGCATCTCTCATGAGCCAATTGAAAAACTTCGTAGCGCTGGATTTTGGGTGGAGGATGAAAATCATCGTGGCCATCACCTATTTGGGGTGAGATTACCAAGTGGAGCTGATTTGGAAAAAATAAAAAGAGGTCTGAAAAGAAATAAAATTTCTGTCTCCTTTCGAGGCGATGTAATTCGAATATCCCCGAATGTTTATAACACAGAGAATGATCTGACGCAATTAGTGAAAACAATAATAACTTAGTCGTTTTTCAAACCTTGGTAAGTCATTGAAGTTTCCGGTTTGTTCTTCATTGCGTGACGCCATTTGTGCTTCTGAAGATGATACGATTTCACTCAAGTTGATATTAAGTTATTTGCCAAAAAATACATTTATCGGTTAAGCTTTATCCATTAACTTTCACAAAAAAAGATAGTTCGGATGAAGGCCATGAAGTTTACAATCTCATCATTGATTTTGTTTTCTATTTCTTTCAGTGTTTTTTCACAAAAGAAAAATGGATCAAAAATGAACGATGGTGATTTGAAGATACTTGCCAATCAACTTGCTCATAAATTTATTATCACTGACGGTCATGTTGATTTACCCGAGCGTTTGAAGGGAATAAAATTCACAGCGGATAGTATTAACACGTTAGTATCAACCAAAAAAGGTGACTTTGATTTTCAGAGAGCAAAAAAAGGTGGCCTTAGCGCGCCTTTTATGTCGATCTATGTTCCTTCATCTTATCAGAAAAATTCCGATAGCGGGAAATCGTATGCTGATTCATTAATAAACTGGGTGGATGTAATTGCATCGAAATTGCCCGATAAGTTTGCTCTTGCCAAGACACCGGCTGAGGTAGAAAGTAATTTCAAGGTTGGGAAAATTTCACTTCCCAAGGGTATGGAGAATGGTGCACCGATAGGAAATGATTTGAAAAATGTGAAATACTTTTTCGATCGTGGAGTTCGATACATCACGTTGACGCATAGTAGAAACAACCAGATTTGTGATTCATCTGGAGACACAACAAAATGGAATGGCCTAAGCCCATTTGGTAAAAAAGTGGTAGCAGAGATGAACAGGGTTGGTATCATGATTGACATTTCTCATGTCGATGACAGTACATTTTACCAGGTGATGAGATTAACAAAGGCTCCTTGTATCGCTTCGCATTCTTCTTGCAGGTATTTTGCGCCTTCCGTACGAAGGGATATGACAGATGATATGATAAGAAAATTGGGAGAAAATGACGGAGTAATAGCAATTAATTTTTACACAGCCTTTATTGATTCTGCTGTGGCCAATTATCCGAGTAAATCAAGAGTGCAAATTGCAAGGCTCTTGAAAGAAAAGAATCTGAAGCAAACAGACACATTGGCCAAAAAAATAATTTCTCAATACAAGAAAGCTCACCCTGTACCAACAGTTGACATAGAAAAAATTGTCGATCATATAGATCATATTGTTAAATTAATCGGTATTGATCATGTTGCATTTGGTTCTGATTTTGATGGCGTGGATGGTATGTTACCGAAAGGACTTGAAGATGTATCCATGTATCCAAACTTGATTTACCATTTGTTAAAGCGAGGGTATACAGAAAGCGAAATTGAAAAGATCTGTTATAAAAATATCTGGAGAGTTTGGAATAAAATAGAAGAAGTGGCAAAGAATTTGGACAAGGTCAAAGTAAAATAAAAAACCTTCTGCAAAGTCATTTTCATAGACGGATCACATTAAAAAGATTAAATCTTTAATTTGTAAACTAAACTAAAGCGAAGTGATGAGAAGATTAGGTTATTTCACAGCGTGTTTGATTTTATTCACAACCTCTGCACTAAATGCACAGCAACTGAAGCCTATACCAACACAAACAGTAATACTAAAAAACAAAAGCGGCACTGTTTGCCAAAGTAGCGGACGCAATGTTCCGAGTTATATCGCACCACCTGAAGCTTATTTGAGCAGATTTAAAAATCAAAGTTCACGCACACAAGGCGGGGCAACATTTAATGTTACTTATCAGGGATTTTCGGCTGACGCAAAGACTGCTTTTCAAAATGCTGTAGATATTTGGTCAAGTCTGATTCAATCGCCTGTGCCCATCAATGTGCTTGCTATTTGGACTCCTCTTTCTTCAAGCACTCCCGGCTTTGAAACTTTAGGATCGGCTGCACCAATTAGCTTCTATGCGAATTTTGATGGTGCCCTGAAAATAAATGTTTATTATCCAACCGCATTGGCAGAAAAAATGGCGGGCAAAAATCTAAATGACCTTACGTTAGATCCAAATACGGGTGCCGGCTATGAGATTGTTGCTCGCTTCAATAGCAGTTCAAATTGGGACTTCAGTCCAAGTGGCCCAGTGGCTTCAGGCAAAGTGCATTTAACTACTGTGGTTCTTCATGAATTGGGTCATGGCCTTGGTATATATGATTCTTATGGCGACAGCAATGGCAGCGGAAGTTATGGACTGCTTGGCTCCACAGCGCCAACCCTTTTTGATGTGTTTGTGGAAAGCGCTCTGGGTAGAATACTTAATCTGACTAACAACAGTTCTCTAATGGCAGCAAGTCTCACTAGCGGGAATGTAACCTTTAATTCTCCAATAGCTACTTCAAATAATTCAAATCAAAAACCAATATTGTTTGCTCCAACAACCTGGCAAGATGGCTCCAGTATAGCGCATCTGGATGAAACTACTTATTCAACAGTTGGTGGGGTCAATAAATTGATGCGTCCACAGTTGGATAATGGACAGGTCACACTTAATCCAGGGCCTATTGTACTAGACATGTTCAAGGAAATGGGTTGGGTTGTTCCATACATGGTACATGCACCCTTAAAAAATACGGAGACTACAAATTCAGCGTTTACCGTTTCTGCGGATTTAGCAACTGATGGCACAGCAGGATATACAATAGACCTCGCTTCGGTTATGCTGCATTATTCTGTTAACGGAGGTTCGATAAATAATATCGCAATGACTTCATCTGGGGGCAATACATACTCAGCTCAACTTCCGGCTCCTACCACAATTCCATCCAACTATTCCTATTATATTTCTGTGAATGATAACTTGAACCGGACATTAACCAAGCCAGGACAAATTGTTACTCCAGGACAAAGCGACTCGCAAGCATCATTTCAATTTACTGCAGGGCCCGATACCAAGCCATCTCACATTAGTCATATCCCATTATCTTTTATTAAAAATACGGACACCCAATTATCGGTTAAGGCTGTAATCACCGACAATATAGGTGTGCAAGGTGCTGTGGTGCAATACCAAATTAATGGTGTGGCGCAGTCCGATGTAACGATGGTAAATACAGCCGACTCCACGTATACAGCAACGATCAACGTAAACGTAGCAGATGGAGACATCATTAAGTATCGAATCAAAGCTATTGATAATTCAGTTGCACAAAATATTAACTATTCACCTTCTTCCTCAACATTTTACTCAGTGAATGTAGTTGGCTTGGGAGCTACACAAGATTCCTATTCAAATAATTTTAATACACCCAACAACGACTTTTTTGGCGACAACTTGTTTAGTATTACCACTCCTTCCAGTTTTGCCGATGGATCGATCAATACAACGCACCCCTATCCTCAATCCGATCCCAAAGACAGCATCAGTTATGTTTATGAGTTACGAATACCCATTAAGCTTAAATCAAGTGGAAGTGCTTCCTTAAAATTTGATGAAATTGTTTTGTGTGAACCAGGAGCTGCTGGATCAACTTGGCCAAGTTCAGATTTTTATGATTACGTCATCGTAGAGGGTTCGAAAGACGGTGGCACAACTTGGAAGAAATTGATCAATGGTTATGATTGTAGGGACCAAGCCTCATGGCTATCTAAATGGAACAGTGCGGTGAACGCTACCACTGGAAGTTCAACTGCAGCTGGTGATCCCACTTTGTTTAAAACCCGATCAATTGACATGACGGCTTCCGGTTATTTCAAGAAGGGAGATGTCATCATTATTCGCTTTCGCCTCATGTCAGATCAACTTGCTTCCGGTTGGGGTTGGGCGATTGATAATTTGAAAATTCAAATCGATGACACGCCCCCAACGATATTGCACAATCATTTGGATTTCATTGCCAGCACTAATTCGAGTTTTGACATCACAACTATTGTCACAGATGCTGGTGGAGTAAAAACCATTGCTTTGCAATACAGTATCAACAATAGTACTCCAACAACGCTACCGATCCAGCCGATCTTGCCCAATGTCAGTCAGTATTCATGGACACTTTCTACCAATGGTGCAGTGAAGGCTGGTGATGAAATAGAATACATTTTAATGGCAACAGATAGCGCAGGGAATGCCGGCTCACTTCCGGCAACAGGCTCATTCAAGATTGCCGTAATAAATATGAAATCAGTAATTACAAGTTATATATCCGATTTTAATACGACCAATACTGATTTCATCGGTAATTTTTTTAGCATCTCTACCCCGTCAGGTTTTAGCAATGGAGCTATTCAATCCTCCCATCCTTACCCCGATGGTTTTGGGCTTAACAACTCCTCGAGTTATAATTATATTCTGAAGAGCCCGATCAAAATAAGCGCGACAAACCCAAGAATTTTTTTTAATGAAATCGTGATAGCCGAGTCAAGTCAGTCAGCAATAAAGGACTATGTTGTTGTTGAGGGATCTAAAAATAAAGGAGTTACGTGGCTCCCATTTCTAGATCCTTATTCATCCAATGCATCCAATGCTTGGCTAACCGCCTATAATTCGAAGGCCAATGGTAACGCTTCGCTTTATAAAAGTAGAATAATCGATATGACCCAAGCAGGAAACTTTCATGCCGGTGACACGGTCTTAGTTCGTTTTAAACTTTATGCCGATGAAATAAATAACGCTTGGGGATGGGCGATTGACGACTTAAGTATACAAGGCGAAATAACTGGAATTGAAAAATCAGCATCTGAATTATTTTCAGTTTATCCAAATCCAGTCACATCCGATTATTTAAATGTGGTTGTTCCTTCCGGTTCTTCAACCTTAACGATGACAGATATTTTAGGAAGGCAGGTCTCAGAAGCATTGTTGAGTACACAGGAGAATGAACAAAAGATTTATGTGGGTAATCTCAATGATGGAATTTACATCGTTAGGGTTGGTTCGGATCAAGGACAATTGACAAAGAAAATCATTATCAAACGGTAGCGGGATAAGGAGCATATGTTCAAATCTCTGCGGGAAAAAAATAAAAGGAGTAAATCCTAAAATCCTGAGATTCCCGATATATTTTTGCGGGATTTATCCAACCACTTATGCCCCGCGACAGAAGTATTCGTTCCGTTCTAATCATTGGTAGTGGACCAATTGTAATTGGTCAAGCCTGCGAATTTGATTACGCAGGTTCACAAGCTTCAAGATCACTTCGGGAAGAAGGAATTGAAGTGACACTCATCAATTCCAATCCAGCCACGATCATGACTGATAAGGTCACAGCCGACAATGTGTATTTGTTGCCGCTGGAGAAAAAATCCATTCGACAAATTTTAGATAAACACAATATTGATGCGGTGTTGCCTACTATGGGAGGGCAAACTGCACTAAACCTTTGTATTGAATGTGAGAAGGCGGGTATTTGGGAACACTATGGAGTACGGATTATCGGGGTTGACATTAAAGCAATAGAGACGACAGAAGACCGAGAGAAATTTCGATTGAAGATGCATGAGTTGGGAGTGGGTGTCTGCAAGGGCGCAACAGCCACTTCATTTTTGGAAGGAAAAGAGATAGCTCAAGAGATTGGATTCCCGTTGGTGATTCGTCCTTCATATACTTTGGGAGGAACTGGTGGAGGGTTTGTTCAAAAGCCTGAAGATTTTGATGCAGCCTTAAATCGTGGCCTTCATGCTTCACCAATTCATGAGGTGCTGGTGGAACAAAGTATCATGGGCTGGAAAGAATATGAATTGGAGTTGCTTCGCGATGCCGCTGGAAACGTAATCATCATCTGCTCGATCGAAAATTTCGATCCAATGGGTATTCACACTGGTGACTCTATTACAGTAGCACCAGCAATGACTTTGCCAGACACTGTGTATCAACACATGCGTGACCTCGCCATCAAAATGATGAATGGCATCGGCAAGTTTGCCGGAGGATGCAACGTTCAGTTTTCTGTCAACCCCGATAACGACGACCAGATAATTGGAATCGAAATTAATCCTCGTGTTTCTCGTTCTTCAGCGTTGGCATCTAAAGCAACTGGCTATCCGATTGCAAAAATCGCGGCGAAGCTTTCCATTGGTTATCATCTCGATGAACTAAGAAATGCTATAACCGGAACTACAACGGCTTACTTTGAACCAGCCCTTGATTATGTGATAGTAAAAATCCCTCGCTGGAATTTTGATAAGTTTCAAGGTGCTGACCGAAAACTTGGACTACAGATGAAATCGGTAGGTGAAGTGATGGGCATTGGGAGAAATTTCCAGGAAGCTTTACAAAAAGCTTGTCAGTCGTTGGAGATCAGAAGAAATGGATTGGGTGCCGATGGGAAGGAGTTGACGAAACAAGCTGATTTATTGTATAGCCTTGAGCATCCCTCATGGAATCGCCTGTTCCATATTTACGATGCAATGAAATTGGGCATCTCGATGAAAACGATCTTGAAGCTCACCAAAATTGATAAATGGTTTCTTGATCAAATTGAAGAACTCATTAATCTTGAAAAGGAGATATCTAAATATAAATTAGA
>Ga0302321_100005654_pt1 | contig 10957 bp, 21 predicted proteins | sample Fen_T0_1_FD_202505 | JGI IMG/M metagenome (GOLD analysis project Ga0302321, IMG submission 202505) | Peat permafrost microbial communities from Stordalen Mire near Abisko, Sweden - Fen_T0_1 | ecosystem: Environmental > Terrestrial > Soil > Wetlands > Permafrost | place: Sweden: Abisko...
CTGTCGGACGATAACAGCCGGGATCTGCCCGGCCTGTCCTCAGCCCAGTTCGGCGACCGTGCCGCCGGCGGCGATGATCTTGTCCCGGGCCGAAGCGGAGAACGCGTCCACGCTCACCTGCACCAAGACGTCGATCTCGCCCGTACCGAGCACCTTCACCGGACGGCCCTTGCGGACCGCACCCTTGGCCACCAGGTCGTCGACACTCACGCTGCCCCCGTCGGGATACAACGCCGCCAGCTTGTCGAGGTTGACGATCTGGTACTCCACCCGGTTCGGGTTCTTGAAGCCGCGCAGCTTGGGCAGCCGCATGTGCAGCGGCATCTGGCCGCCTTCAAAGCTGGCCGGCACCTGGTAGCGCGCCTTGGTGCCCTTGGTACCGCGGCCCGCGGTCTTGCCCTTGGAGCCCTCGCCGCGACCCACTCGGGTCTTCGGCGTCTTGGCTCCCGGAGCCGGCCGCAGGTGGTGGACTTTGAGTGTCATGTCAGTCGACCTCCTCGACGGCGACCAGATGGTTCACCGTGTTGACCATCCCGCGGATCTCGGGGCGGTCCTCCTTGACGACGACGTCGCCGATCCGCTTGAGCCCCAGCGTCCGCAGGGTCTCGCGCTGGCTCTTGGTGCCGCCGATGTCCGACTTGCGCTGGGTCACCTTCAGGCGCGCCATCACGACCCCGTCCCGGCGGCCCGGGCCCGCAGCAATCCCTCGGGTGCCACGTGCTCCAGCGGAAGGCCACGACGCGCGGCCACCTCTTCGGGCCGTTGAAGACCCTTGAGCCCGGCCACCGTGGCGTGCACCACGTTGATCGCGTTCGACGACCCCAGCGACTTGCTGAGGACGTCGTGGATCCCGGCTGCCTCGAGCACGGCGCGCACCGGTCCCCCGGCGATGACGCCGGTACCGGGCGCGGCGGGCTTGAGCAGGACGACGCCTGCGGCTGCCTCACCGGTGATGGGGTGCGGGATCGTTCCCTGGATCCGGGGGACCTTGAAGAAGTTCTTCTTGGCCTCCTCGACCCCCTTGGCGATCGCCGCCGGCACCTCTTTGGCCTTGCCGTAGCCGACTCCGACCGTGCCGTCACCGTCGCCGACGACGACCAGCGCGGTGAAACTGAACCGCCGGCCACCTTTGACGACCTTGGCGACCCGGTTGATCGCGACTACGCGCTCGACGTAGTTGGACTTCTCTGCTGCGTCACCACGACGGTTGTCGCGACGACGATCGTTGCCACCGGCGCTGCCGCGGCGGGGTCCGCTCATCTGCTGCTTCCCTCTTCCTTGCGTCAGCTCGTGGTCAGAAGGCCAGTCCGGCTTCGCGCGCGCCTTCGGCGAGCGCGGCCACCCGGCCGTGGTACTGGTTGCCGCCGCGGTCGAACACGACCGCTTCGATGCCCGCCGCCTTGGCCCGTTCGGCGGCCAGTCGGCCGACCGCCCGTGCTTGCGCCGTCTTGTCGCCGGCGCCCCGCACGTCCGCTTCCATGGACGACGCCGACGCCAGCGTGACGCCGTTGGCGTCGTCGACGACCTGGACGAACACGTGACGCAGCGAGCGCGTCACGACCAGGCGCGGACGAGCAGTCGTACCGGCCACCTTCTTGCGAACTCGAAGGTGGCGGCGGTTGCGCGCCCCTGCCTTGCCGCTGCTGCGGTGAGTCTTCACCCCGGCACTCATGACTACTTACCAGCCTTTCCGACCTTGCGGCGGACCAGCTCTCCGGCGTACCGGATGCCCTTGCCCTTGTACGGCTCGGGCTTGCGGATCTTGCGGATGTTCGCGGCCACCTGGCCGACCTGTTGCTTGTCGATGCCGTGCACCGAGAACTTGGTCAGGCCGTCGACGGCGAACGAGATGCCCTCTGGCGGCGTGACGACCACCGAGTGGCTGTAGCCCACGGAGAACTCGAGGTCCTTGCCCTTGGGCTGCACGCGGTAGCCGACACCCACGATCTCCAGTCTCTTCTCGTAGCCCTCGGTCACACCAGTGACCATGTTGGCCACGAGGGTTCGGGTCAGCCCGTGCAGCGCGCGGCTGTCCCGACCGTCGTCACGACGGCTCACCACGAGCGCGCCGGCATCGTCGCGGTCGAGGCTCACCTGTTCGGCAACGGTCAGCTGGAGGGTTCCCTTGGGGCCCTTGACGGTGATGTCCTGCCCGTCCAGCGTCACGTCGACACCAGAGGGGACGGTGATGGGGAGTCGTCCGATTCGCGACATGGTCCGTGTCCTCCCGTCACCAGACGTAGGCGAGGACTTCCCCACCTACGCCCTTCTTGGCAGCCTGGCGGTCGGTGAGCAGTCCGGTGGACGTGGAGATGATCGCCACGCCCAGCCCACCCAGCACCCGGGGCAGGGACGTCGACTTGGCATAGACCCGCAGGCCCGGCTTGGAGATCCGTCGGATTCCGGCGATCGAACGCTCGCGGTTGGGTCCGAACTTCAAGTCGACGACGAGGACCTGGCCGGTGCCGGCCTCACTGTCCTCGACCCGCCAGTCCTTGACGTAGCCCTCCTGCTTGAGGATCTGGGCGATCCCCTGCTTGATCTTGCTCGAAGGCATGGCCACCGTGTCGTGGTACGCCGAGTTCGCGTTGCGCAGACGAGTCAGCATGTCTGCGATCGGGTCGGTCATGGTCATTGCTTGGCCTCGGGGCCTTTCTCGCCGTGGTTTCCGTCGGTTGTCTTGCCGGACCTACGGCGTTGCGGTCGGTGGTCGAAGGATTACCAGGAACTCTTGGTGATGCCGGGCAGTTCGCCCTTGTGTGCCATGTTGCGCAGGCAGACCCGGCAGATGCCGAACTTGCGGTACACCGAGTGTGGTCGGCCGCACACGCTGCAGCGGGTGTAGGCGCGCACCTTGAACTTCGGCTTGCGCTGCGACTTCTCGATCAGGGCTTTCTTCGCCACGTCAGTTCTCCTTGAAGGGGAAGCCGAGCTGCTTGAGCAGCGCCCGCCCCTCGTCATCGGTTGCGGCGGTGGTCACCACGGTGATGTCCATGCCCCGGACCCGGTCGATTGCGTCCTGGTCGATCTCGTAGAACATGCTCTGCTCGTTGAGACCGAAGGTGTAGTTGCCCTTGCCGTCGAACTGCTTCGGGCTCAGGCCGCGGAAGTCGCGGATCCGCGGGAGGGCCACCGACACCAGCCGGTCCAGGAACTCCCACATGCGGTCGCCACGCAGCGTCGTGTGCGCGCCGATCGGCATGCCCTCGCGGAGCTTGAACTGCGCGATGGACTTGCGAGCCTTGGTGATCGTCGGCTTCTGACCGGTGATGGCGGCCAGGTCCTTGACCGCGCCCTCGATCAGCTTGGAGTCGCGGGCCGCGTCACCGACGCCCATGTTCACCACGACTTTGGCGACACGAGGCACCTGCATGACGTTCCCGTACGAGAACTCCTCGCGCAGCGCAGGGACGATCTCCTCGCGGTACCTGGCCTTCAGCCGCGGCATCGCGACGACCTCGCTGGTGCTCGTCATCACAGTTCCTCACCCGTGCGCTTGGCCACTCGGGTCTTCGTCCCGTCGTCGGCCACCCGGTAGCCCACGCGAGTGCCGACCTTGCGGCCGCTGACCTCGACGACTGGCATCACGTTCGAGGCATGGATCGGCGCCTCCTGGGTGACGATCCCGCCGGTCTTGGCGCCCCGCGTGCTCTGACCGATCTTGGTGTGCTTCTTGACCAGGTTGACCCCTTCGACGATCACCCGCCCCTCGCGTGGGAACGCAGCGATCACCTTGCCGGTGGCGCCCTTGTCCTTGCCGGCGACGATGATCACGGTGTCGCCCTTCTTGACGTGGAGCTTCCCCATCGTCAGATCACCTCCGGAGCCAGCGAGACGATCCGCATGAACTTCTTGTCGCGCAGCTCGCGGCCGACTGGGCCGAAGATGCGGGTCCCACGCGGGTCGCCACCGTCCTTGATGATCACGGCGGCGTTCTCGTCGAACTTGATGTACGAGCCGTCGGGGCGACGACGCTCCTTGACGGTACGGACGACGACGGCCTTGACGACCTCGCCCTTCTTCACGTTGCCACCGGGGATCGCGTCCTTGACGGTGGCGACGATGATGTCGCCGATGCCCGCGTAGCGACGACCAGAACCGCCGAGCACGCGGATGCACAAGATCTCCTTGGCACCCGTGTTGTCGGCGACCTTGAGTCGCGACTCCTGCTGGATCACGTCAACTCCTGCCCTACTTGGCCTTCTCGATGACCTCGACCACGCGCCAACGCTTGGTCCTGCTCGACGGCCGGGTCTCCATCAGGAGGACACGGTCGCCGACGCCGGCGCTGTTCTGCTCGTCGTGGGCCTTCAGCTTGTTCGTGCGGCGCATGACCTTGCCGTACAGCGAGTGCTTCACGCGGTCTTCCACGGCGACGACGACGGTCTTGTCCATCTTGTCGCTGACCACGAGGCCCTCGCGCGTCTTGCGCGCGCCGCGCTTGATGGTGTCAGCCTGGTTGGCGTCGCCCTGAACCGTCACGTCCACCTTCTCGTTCGTCGTTTCGCTCATGCCGCACCCTCGGATGTCTCGACCGTCTCGATGCCGAGCTCCCGCTCACGCATCAGGGTGTAGATGCGGGCGATGTCCTTGCGGATCGCCCGTAGCCGTCCGTGGTTCTCGAGCTGACCGGTGGCTGCCTGGAAGCGGAGGTTGAACAGCTCCTCCTTGGCCTCACCCAGCTTGCCGAGCAACTCGTCGTCGTCCAGCGAACGCAGGTCTGTGGCCTTGGTTCCGACCGACATCAGACGTCACCACCCTCACGCGACACGAAGCGGGTCTTGATCGGGAGCTTGTGCTGGGCGCGGCGCATCGCCTCGCGAGCCAGCGACTCCGGCACGCCGGAGAGCTCGAACATCACTCGGCCCGGCTTGACGTTGGCCACCCACCACTCCGGGGAACCCTTGCCGGAACCCATGCGGGTCTCGGCCGGCTTCTTCGTGAGCGGGCGGTCCGGGTAGATCGTGATCCACACCTTGCCGCCACGCTTGATCGCACGGGTGATCGCGATCCGGGCCGACTCGATCTGGCGGTTGGTGATGTAGCCCGGCTCGATGGCCTGGATGCCGTACTCGCCGAAGCTGACGTTGGTGCCGCCCTTGGCCACACCACGCCGTGTGGGGTGGTGCTGCTTGCGGTGCTTCACCCGACGGGGGATCAGCATGGCTCAGGCCTCCGTCTCGTTGGACTCGGACGCCTGCGCCACGTCTGCCTCGACGACGGCTTCGATCGCCGGGTCGACGGTGGGGACGACGACGGTCTCTTCGACCACGACCGTCGCGTCGGGGGTCTGCGCGACCTCGACCACGGTCGCCTCGACCACGGGAACCTCGATCGTGGCCTCGGTGGCGACCGGCTCGGTCAGCACCTCGACGGCCGGTTCCGTCGGCGGCTCGGCCTGCGGTCCCCGCTCCTCGCGGCGCGGCGCAGGTGCGCCCTCGCGACGGGGGCGGGCCGGACGGTTGCTGCGCTGGGCCATACGAGCAGCCGCCGCCGCTGCCTCACGCTCGGCGCGAGAGCCCGAAACGTCGCCCTTGTAGATCCACACCTTGACGCCGATCCGGCCGAACGTCGTGCGCGCCTCGTAGAAGCCGTAGTCGATGTCGGCCCGCAGGGTGTGCAGCGGGACGCGACCCTCGCGGTAGAACTCGGTACGGGACATCTCCGCCCCGCCGAGGCGGCCACTCACCTGTACCCGGATGCCCTTGGCGCCGGCCTTCATGGCGCTCTGGATTCCCTTGCGCATGGCGCGTCGGAACGAGACGCGGCTGCTCAGCTGCTCGGCAACGCCCTGCGCCACGAGCTGCGCGTCGATCTCGGGGTTCTTCACCTCGAGGATGTTCAGCTGGACCTGCTTCTGCGTCAGGTTCTCCAGCGCGGCGCGGATCTTGTCGGCCTCAGCACCTCGGCGCCCGATGACGATGCCCGGACGCGCGGTGTGGATGTCCACACGCACCCGGTCACGTGTGCGCTCGATGTCGACCTGACTGATGCCGGCCCGCTCCATGCCCTTGGTGAGCATGCGCCGGATCTCGACGTCTTCCTTGACGTAGTCCTTGTACAGCTTGTCGGCATACCACCGGCTGCTGTAGTCGGTGGTGATGCCCAGACGGAACCCGTGCGGGTTGACCTTCTGACCCACGGGTCACCCCTTCTTCCGGGTCGCGGGCGCCTCGGTGGGCGTCACGACGACGGTGATATGGCTGGTGCGCTTACGGATGCGGTAGGCACGGCCCTGGGCCCGCGGACGGAATCGCTTCAGGGTCGGTCCCTCGTCCACGAAGGCCTCGGTGACCACGAGCGATTCGCGGTCGAGGTCGTGGTTGTTCTCGGCGTTGGCGATGGCGCTGTCCAGCACCTTCCCCACCGGCTCGCTCGCGGCCTGCGGCGCGAAGCGCAGAATCGTCTGCGCCTCCGCCGCGGGAAGACCTCGGATGAGGTCGACGATGCGGCGGGCCTTCTGGGGCGTGACGCGGACATACCGCGCAGTGCTGCGAGCACTGGCCCTGGCTTCCATCGCTGTTCCTCTGCTTCTACTCGGTGCCCGGTGACGGGTCACGCGGGGTGATGACGAATCGGTGCGGTCTGTGGTCCGGCCCCGCGGCTAGCGGCGTCGAGCCTTGCGGTCGTCCTTCTCGTGCCCGCGGAAGGTGCGGGTGGGCGCGAACTCGCCGAGCTTGTGCCCGACCATCGCCTCGGTGACGAACACCGGAACGTGCTTGCGTCCGTCGTGCACGGCGATCGTGTGGCCGATCATGGCCGGAACGATCATCGAACGACGAGACCACGTCTTGATGACGTTGCGGGTGCCCTTGTCGTTCTGGTCGTCCACCTTCTTGATCAGGTGGTCGTCCACGAAGGGACCCTTCTTCAGACTGCGCGGCATCGCGACGTCTCCTAGCGCTTCTTGTTCTTGCGGCGGCGGACGATGAACTTGTCGCTGGCCTTCTTGCGCTTGCGCGTCCGGCCTTCGGGCTGGCCCCACGGCGAGACCGGGTGACGACCACCTGAGGTCTTGCCCTCGCCACCACCGTGCGGGTGGTCGATCGGGTTCATGGCCACGCCGCGCACGGTCGGGCGCTTGCCCTTCCAGCGCATGCGGCCGGCCTTGCCCCAGTTGATGTTGGACTGCTCGGCGTTCCCGACCTCGCCGACGGTCGCACGCGAGCGCAGGTCGACATTGCGGATCTCACCCGAGGGCAGCCGCAGCTGGGCGTAGGGGCCGTCCTTCGCGACGAGCTGGATGCTCGCACCGGCGGAACGGGCCAGCTTGGCGCCACCGCCGGGCCGCAGTTCGACGGCGTGGATGACCGTACCGACCGGGATGTTGCGCAGCGGCAGGTTGTTCCCGGGCTTGATGTCCGCGCTCGGACCGTTCTCGACCCGGTCGCCCTGGCTGAGCTTGTTGGGCGCCAGGATGTAGCGCTTCTCGCCGTCGGCGTAGTGCAGGAGGGCGATCCGGGCCGTGCGGTTGGGGTCGTACTCGATGTGGGCGACCTTGGCCGGGACGCCGTCCTTGTCGTGGCGACGGAAGTCGATGACCCGGTAGGCGCGCTTGTGCCCGCCGCCTTGGTGCCGCGTGGTGACCCGGCCGGCGTTGTTGCGGCCGCCCTTGCTGATCAGCGGGCGCACCAGCGACTTCTCCGGCTCAGACCGCGTGACCTCGACGAAGTCGGCGACGCTGGAGCCACGACGACTCGGCGTCGTCGGCTTGAGCTTACGGATACCCATCGGTGTCAGTCCTCGTCCTCAATCCCGGTCAGGCGACCGGGCCCCCGAAGATGTCGATTCGGTCGCCCGCCGCAACGCTGACCACGGCACGCTTGGTGTCCTTGCGGGCACCGAGCCCGAAGCGGGTACGCCGCACCTTGCCCTTGCGGTTGATCGTGTTGACACCAGTGACCTTGACGCCGAACACCTTCTCGACCGCGATCTTGATCTCGGTCTTGTTGGCGTCCGGGTGGACGACGAACGTGTACTTGTTCTCGTCCAACAGCCCATAGCTCTTCTCGGAGACAACCGGCGCGAGCAGGATGTCGCGCGGGTCCTTCCGGGCCAGCCTGCTCACTGGTCGCTCCCTTCATCCTGGTCGGCGTCGTCGGCCGCGACCGAGGCGGCCTCGGACTCGGTCGCCACGGCCTTGGCGGACCTGCCGCGGGCCGGCCCACCGAGGAACGCCTCGAAGGCACCCTGGGTGAACACGACGTCGTCACTGACCAGGACGTCATAGGTGTTCAGCTGGTCGGGAACCAGCAGATGGACCCGGTCGACGTTGCGCAGGCTCTTCCACGACGCGTTGTCGGCGCGCTCGACCACGACCAGCACGTGCCGACGCTGGGACAGCTGGTCGAGCACGGCCAGGGCCGACCTCGTCGACGGGGCGTCGCCGTCGACGAGCGAGGAGACCACGTGCACGCGGTCGTTGCGAGCGCGGTCGGACAAGGCAGCGCGCAGGGCGGCGGCCTTCATCTTCTTGGGCGTGCGCTGGTCGTAGCTGCGCGGGGTCGGGCCGTGCACCACGCCACCGCCGGTGAACTGCGGAGCGCGGATCGAGCCCTGGCGGGCCCGGCCGGTGCCCTTCTGCCGGTACGGCTTGCGGCCACCGCCGGCCACCTCGCCGCGAGTCTTGGTATTGGCCGACCCCTGGCGGGCCGCCGCGAGCTGGGCGACGACGACCTGGTGGATCAGCGGGATGTTGACCTGCACGTCGAACACGTCGTCGGGGAGGTCGACCGTGCCGGCCTTCTTGCCCGTGGGATCGAGGACGTCGATGGTGCTCACTGGGCAGCCCCCTTCGCGGCCGTGCGGACGAGAACCAGGCTGCCGACCGGGCCGGGAACGGCGCCCTTGATGAGCAGGACCCCCTGCTCGGTGTCGACCGCGTGAACGGTGAGGTTCTGGACGGTCTTGCGCACGTGACCCATGTGGCCGGCCATCTTCATGCCCTTGAAGACCCGACTGGGGGTCGAGCCGGCGCCGATCGAGCCGGGCTTGCGGTGGTTGCGCTTCTGGCCGTGCGAGGCCGAGACGCCCGTGAAGCCGTGTCGCTTCATGACGCCGGCGAAGCCCTTGCCCTTCGTGGTCCCCGTGACGTCGACCAGCTGGCCGGCCACGAACACGTCCGGGCCGAGCTCCTGGCCGACCGTGTACTCACTGGCGTCGTCGGTGCGCAGCTCGACCAGGTGGCGCCGCGGGGTGACGTCGGCCTTGGCGTAGTGCCCGGCGTCGGGGCGGTTGACCTTGCGGGGGTCGATCGCGCCGAAGCCCAGCTGGACGGCGTTGTACCCGTCCGTGTCCGGGGTGCGGACCTGGGTGACGACGCAGGGACCGGCCTTGACCACGGTGACCGGGACGATCCGGTTGTTCTCGTCCCACACCTGGGTCATGCCGAGCTTCTCGCCCAGGACTCCCTTGACCTGCTTGCTCATGTCTGACGCGTCCCTCAGAGCTTGATCTCGATGTCGACGCCCGCCGGCAGATCGAGTCGCATGAGCGAGTCGACGGTCTTCGGGGTCGGGTCGATGATGTCGATGAGCCGCTTGTGGGTGCGCATCTCGAAGTGCTCGCGGCTGTCCTTGTACTTGTGCGGCGATCGGATGACGACGAAGACGTTCTTCTCCGTCGGCAGCGGCACCGGACCGGCCACCTTGGCCCCGGTACGGGTCGCCGTCTCGACGATCTTGCGCGCCGAGCTGTCGATGACCTCGTGGTCGTAGGCCTTGAGCCGGATGCGGATCTTCTGTCCCGCCATGGCGTCTACCGGTTTCCTTCGTCTCGTACCGCTGCGTCGTCGGGCCTGTCCGGTGCTGGACCGGCGCCGGGTGGCGCCGACCCCCGCGCTCGGGCGTGTCGGGTTCCGAGCCGCAAGGCGGCTCAGACGTTCGAGTCGGGGGATGCACCTGTCCTGGGCCCGCTTGGCCGGAAGCCAGGTGCCGGAGCCGGCAACCGGGTCCGCCCCACCCCTGCGGGCGGACGGAGCCGCGGTCACCGCTCCAAACAACCGTCGTAGTGTGCCCCATACGGGGCGGATTCACCTAATCGGCGCAGGTCCGCCGACGCGGTGACGGTGCTGCCGAGGTGCTACTTGATGATCTTGATGACCCGGCCGGCGCCGACGGTGCGACCGCCCTCACGGATGGCGAACCGCAGGCCCTCGTCCATGGCGATCGGCTGGATCAGCTCGACGTTCATCTCGGTGTTGTCACCGGGCATGACCATCTCGGTGCCCTCGGGAAGCTGCACCACACCGGTCACGTCGGTGGTCCGGAAGTAGAACTGCGGACGGTAATTGTTGAAGAACGGCGTGTGCCGGCCACCTTCGTCCTTGGACAGGATGTAGACCTGCGCCTCGAAGTCGGTGTGCGGCGTGGTGGTGCCGGGCTTGACCACGACCTGGCCGCGCTCGACGTCCTCCCGCTTGATGCCGCGGATGAGCAGGCCGACGTTCTCGCCGGCCTGGCCCTCGTCGAGCAGCTTGCGGAACATCTCGATGCCGGTGACGACGGTCTTGGTGACCTCCGGCTTGATGCCGACGATCTCGACCTCTTCGTTGACCTTGACGATGCCGCGCTCGATCCGGCCGGTGACGACGGTGCCGCGGCCGGTGATCGTGAAGACGTCCTCGATCGGCATGAGGAAGGGCTTCTCGGTCTCCCGCTCGGGCGTGGGGACGTTGTCGTCGACGGCCTGCATGAGCTCGAGCAGCTTGGCGCTCCACTCGGGGTCGCCCTCGAGGGCCTTCAGTGCCGAGACGCGGACCACCGGTAGGTCGTCACCGGGGAACTCGTAGTCGCTGAGCAGCTCGCGGACCTCGAGCTCGACGAGCTCGAGGATCTCCTCGTCGTCGACCATGTCGGCCTTGTTCAGGGCGACCACGATCGACGGCACGCCGACCTGGCGGGCCAGGAGCACGTGCTCCTTGGTCTGCGGCATCGGGCCGTCGGTGGCGGCGACCACG
>Ga0302321_100005655_pt1 | contig 10957 bp, 9 predicted proteins | sample Fen_T0_1_FD_202505 | JGI IMG/M metagenome (GOLD analysis project Ga0302321, IMG submission 202505) | Peat permafrost microbial communities from Stordalen Mire near Abisko, Sweden - Fen_T0_1 | ecosystem: Environmental > Terrestrial > Soil > Wetlands > Permafrost | place: Sweden: Abisko...
CGCGAAGGGCCGCAGCGCCAAGATCCGTTGTTGCGCTTTGCTCAGCCGCGCGCCCGCGACAAGCTTCATGGCACGCGTGATCTTCTGCGTCGACTTGACGCTCGCAATGCGATTACGGATGGTCTTTAGGTTTGCCACCAGTTAACTCCTGCTGGCGGCGAACTTTTCCGTAAATTCGGCCAAAGCAGCCTTGAGCTTGACTTCGATTTCGTCAGTGATCTCCATCTTGTCACGGATAGCTTGCATCAGGCTTGCGTACTTGTCGTCGAACGCTTGATAAAGTTCCTGCTCGTATTCACGCAGTGACTCCACGGGAAGCTTGTCTACGTACCCGCGTGTGCCGGCGTACATCAGTACGACCTGCTTCTCGACTGGCAGTGGAACGAACTGATTTTGCTTCAAGAGCTCCGTCAGCCGAACTCCGCGGTCGAGCTGGGCCCGGGTAGCAGCGTCTAGATCGCTTGCGAACTGGGCGAATGCGGCCGTGGAACGGTACTGGGCGAGATCCAAGCGCAAGCTGCCAGCAACTTTTCGCATGGCCTTCACCTGGGCGTTACCACCCACTCGGCTCACGGAAATACCAGCATTCACGGCGGGCCGAATACCAGAATAGAAGAGATCACCCTCGAGGAAGATCTGACCGTCGGTAATCGAGATAACGTTCGTCGGAATATATGCCGACACGTCACCGGCCTGAGTTTCGATGACGGGAAGAGCCGTCAGGGAGCCGCCGGAGTACGGATCGCGGGCTGTCGTGTGGCCATCGCCGAGTGCCTTGGCAGCTGCAACGGCCTCTTCATGGCCGATGCTACCCAAATAAACTTTGCCATCGACGCCGCGGAACTTCACGTCGCCCGAAGGGACTTCGGTACCCGGCTTTACTACGTACCAGCGCTCGGCCATCTTGGCGGCACGTTCGAGCAAGCGTGAATGAACGTAGAAAACATCGCCCGGGTAAGCTTCGCGGCCCGGCGGGCGGCGAAGCAGGAGGGACATTTGACGATACGCGACGGCTTGCTTCGAAAGGTCGTCGTAGATACAGAGCGAATGACGCCCGGTATCTCTGAAGTACTCGCCCATGGTGACGCCGGCGTACGGCGCTAGGTACTGCAGCGTTGCCGACTCGACGGCAGTCGCAACGACGACCGTCGTGTATTCCATGGCGCCGTGCGCTTGAAGCCGGTCCACCACTTGAGCCACAGTGGAAGCCTTCTGCCCAATCGCAATATAGAAGCAGAAAACGCCCTTGCCCTTTTGATTGATGATCGTGTCAACCGCGATGGCTGTTTTGCCGGTTTGGCGGTCGCCGATGATGAGCTCGCGCTGGCCGCGGCCGATCGGGATCATCGTGTCGATAGCTTTGATGCCCGTCTGCAGCGCTTCTTTAACCGGTTGGCGCGCGATAATGCCCGGTGCCTTGATCTCGATGTTGCGACGCAGTTTGGTGAGGATGGGGCCTTTGCCGTCGATCGGTATCCCGAGGCAATTCACTACACGCCCAACCACCGCGTCACCGACAGGTACGTCAGCAATGCGGCCAGTTCGCTTGACGAAGGCGCCCTCACCAATGCTCTGCGCATCACCGAGCACGGCAACACCCACGTTGTCCTGTTCGAGGTTGAGCACCAGCCCGAATATCGAGCCCGGGAACTCGACGAGCTCACCGGCCATGACGCCCCGAAGGCCGTGCACGCGCGCGATACCGTCGCCTGCCATAAGGACGGTTCCAGTTTCCGTCACCTGCGCTGCGCGGTCGAAGGATCCTATTTGCTGCTTGATGATCTGTGAGATCTCGTCGAGGCTAATCTGCATAGTAGTGTGGCTCCGTTATCAGGCGCACTGAGGTTCAGCGAGAAGTGTTATGCGGGGATCTCGCGCAGCTTCTGCGCAAGTTCTTCCATTCGACCCTTGAGGCTCGCGTCAATGACATGGTCGCCGATTCGAGCGACGACACCCGCGAGCAGGCCCGGTTCATGGTGGCGCTCGAGCGCGATCTTACGTCCGGTTAAGCGCTCGAGTTCGCTTTTGAGTGACTGAACTTGATTGTCCGACAGCGGGACGGCTGAGGCAACACTGGCTTGAAGCAGGCCCGCTTGTTCGTCGGCCAATTGAAGGTAGTTCTGCACGATATCCGGCAGCGCGACCAGGCGACCCTTGGCCTGCAGCACGCCGAGCGCGTTCTGAAGCAAGGGGCTCAAACCCAGGCGCTGGGCGAGAGTACTTAGGATGCGGCTTCGCTTTTCTTCGTCGATGACAGGATCAGCGAGCACGCTGCGCAGCTCTTCGCTGCTCGCATAGGCTTCGGCAACACGCTGCAATTGTTGAGCAACGGGTGCGACTTGATTGGCTTCGGCGGCAAGTTCCAAGATGGCTCGCGCGTAGCGGTGGGCGACTATCGATGGCGTCACGCTCGACCTCCGAGGCTGTTTTGCGGCAAGCTCTTCAAGCTTCCGAGCGCTTCTTCGAACAGGGCTTGCTGATCTTGCGCGGTGAGTTGCCGAGCAACTTGCTCACTCGCTTGCTGAAGGGCGGCGTCAACCACCTCACGCCGCAGCTGCTCTTTGGCGCCCTCGAGTTCAGTTTGGATGAGCCGAGCCGCGTCGCGTTCCATACGGCCCCGGCGTTCCTCGGCTTCACGCAAGATGCGCTCGCGGTCTGACTCGCTCGATCGCTTCATGTCGGCTTTGATGCTCTCAATCTCTTCGTCCACATGGCTCAGCTTCTCTTCGAGCTCGTGCAGGCGTTTTTCGGCGCTCGACTTGACGCGCCCCGCTTCTTCCATGCCCTGCACGATGGTGGCCTTGCGCTTCTTCAAAGCCGCAGGCAGCTGCTTTTTGGCGAAGATGACGATGAGGGACACCAACACGGCCCAGTTGATGAATGTGGCCAGGAACGGGGCCGGCATGCCTTTCGGACGAAACAGGAGGCTGGGCTCTGGATCCTCGGACTCGCCGATGATTCCGTAAACCCAGTTGATGTCCGAGAAGCTGACGTCTTCGTGCTCGCCGTGGTGGGCGGCGTGATCGCCTTCCGCGCCGGGAGCGGCGGCTTCATGCTGAGCGGCAACGCTCGGCGTGTGCGCGGCGGGCGCTTCGCCCGCCACTACGTTGCCCTCGTCGGCAAATGCCGGGCACGTGAAGCACAAGCCCAAAAAAACCAATCCAATGAAGTGCCTGCCCATTATGCAACCTCGCGCCCGAGCACTTTGGAGCCAATCTCGCGTGCAATCGTTTGGCGTTGCGCGTTCATTTCTTTGCGCACCTTTGCCGCTTCGCGTTCGATTTGCGCGCGGCCTTCTTCTACGAATTTGGCCGTTGCGGCACGGGCCTCACCGAGAATTCTCGATTCGAGCTGGAGCGTTTCCGTTCGCAGCCGTTCACGCTCGTGTGCGGAAACGCGACGAACTTCCTCGAGTTTGGTTTGGTACTGCTCCAGCAACTCTTCAGCCTTGTCTTGCATGACGCGCGCGTCGAAGCGCGCGCCCTCCGTGCGACGCTCACGCTCCTCGAACAAGCGCAACACCGGCTTGAACAGAAGGGGCGATAAGACCACGATCAGCAACACGAAAATGGCTGACTGAAAGAGCATCGTGCGGTCGACGTCCATCTCGACGCCACCGGCTGCTAACAGTTTGAATGTTGACGTCAGGTTGAGCCCGCTTATCGCGCTAGACGCTGCCACGTGATCTTCCTTGGGCTAATAGCCCTGGCTTTGGGGCCTGCAGAGAATAAGGCCTGCCGAAATAGGCGAAAACGCTCGTACCATTGCCGGTTCGGCGTGTCTAGATGCCCTCAACTGCGAAGGCTCCAGAGCGAAACTGGGTCGGACCGGCCCGCAACTTGTTCAGGGGGGCAAAGCCGGGAGCCTCTAAGCCTCATTCCTTCGCGATTTCCCGCAATAGAGGCTTCGCAATAAGCCAACCCGGTGTTCGGATCCAGGGCGTCGGGAGCAACCTCCAGTAAAGGGACTAGCGCGAAGTTACGCTCCAGAAGACGCGCGTGAGGAATCGTGAGACCCAATTCGTGGATGGCTCTGCCCTCTATCCAGAGAATATCTAGGTCCAAATGACGCGGCCCCCAGCGCAGCTGGCGGACTCGCCCGTGGTTTCTTTCGATCTCGAGGAGATGCACAAGCAATGAGGTGGGCTCGAGCTCCGTCTCCAAGCAAACCGCGGCATTGAAATAGTCTGGCTGCACTGGACCGCCCACGGGATCCGTCTCGTACAGCTGGGAGACGCCAGTAACCTTGCCGAGGCCAGCTAGCTCCCGCACGACGGATTCGAAGGTTGCCAGTCGGTCGCCAAGATTGGCACCGAGGCCAATCACGCATCGAAGGGCATCGGGCATTGCGCGGGGTGTTAGCACGAGATTTGGATTTTCCCGCACCAGGGAAGCCCGGCCCGCGGACATTCTCAGCTTCTGTGCTCGTTGCCACGGAAGGCGCTCGTTCCAAATGAGGTGGCGGAGGCTGCGGTTCGAGCTATTCCCAGAGGGTGCCAGACTGGCTTGGACTAACCTTTGGTGAGCTATTTGTGGTGGTTTTTCTCACCGCTTTTATCGTCTCGGCGGGTTACTGGCCAAAGCTTGGCGCCTGGGTCGGCGAACGATTCGCGGGGCGAGTCAAAGAAAACGCGCCGCAACACACCGACAAGTAACCATTAACAAGCGGGCTCACATAAACTCCGTTGGCAATCGTGCCCTCATCGTCGTCACCCGTCGTCGCGCCCGTCGCCCCGCCCAGCGATCCTTTGGTGCTCGTCAGCGATACGACGACCGAAGCTGAACGTCTGATCGCATCGCTCCGCGCTCGTGGCTTCAAAGTTCGCGACGTCCCGCTTATGCTCATGGCCGGTCGAGTGGAGTCTCAACACCCGAACCTCGTCGTGTGTGACGGCAGTGCTGCGAAATTACTCGACGTGCTCGGGCGCATGCGAAGCGGCACTTGGGGCAAACAGGTTGAGGTTATGTTGCTAGGGGGCAAGGTCCCAGAGCTCGCCGAGAAGCTCAGCGAGCTTGGGATTCAAGCCGAGCATCGGCTCTTCGCGCGCCCCATCGACGTCTATTCGATATTGCAGTCGGTGGAGGAATTGATTGGGAGCCCGCCCAATCATCCAGCAATGCCCGGCTTGTCAATGGCTGCGCTGCCACGACTGCCACCGGTTTCCATTCGCGATTCGGCGCAGCCCCGGGCGCCCACACCTATACCCCATCGTCGATCGTCGGGGCCCGCGCCGAGCATTCGACTTCCATCGGGTGCCATTCTCGGGCAGAGCGAAACGGTAATTCCCGGCCGCGGCGGGCCCAGTCGGCCGCCGCAAGAAGAGCCCGTTGCTTCGCATCCCTCACCGCAGTTTCCGGTCACTCGCGTCAGCAAGGAACTGGAGTATTTGCTTGAAAACGCCGAGCACAAGCTCGGACCGGTTTCGCATTCGCTACAGCCCGCAAGCCAGCCTGCGGAGCACATGAGCCCAGAGGCAGAGCTCGATGCGATTTTGCCTCCCGATGTTCTCGCCGCTTTAGACGAACCGCTCGATATGGATGACGCGGAGGAACCGAGTAACCCCGGTACCCATGCGGGCGAGAAGTCGCGGTTCCGCTCCAACGTTCCTCCGTCGGCTCCCATGTTCGAGCGCGATACGGGCACCGGAAGAAGCAGACCCGGAGGAACCTTTGCGGCCATCGGCACGAGCATGGCTCCGGGCGGGCTCGGCACGCTTTCGGGTACCACTCCCATTCCAACTTCGAAGGGCAGCTTCGTTCCCGTGAGCGCGATGATCTCGCCGCAAACCCTTGCTGGCGAATCGAATGTCAGTCGCGAATCGCTGCCGCCGCCTACGGTATTTCAAGCACCTGCGCGGCGGTCGTTCGTCGTGGACGAGGATACCGACGCGCCCATTGTCACCAGCCCGCCGTCATTGCGGCCGAGGACCGAAGCCGAGGCCGCCGCTGATGCGGGTACGCCTATGCCACTGCTCGATCCCGTGAGCGAGCAGAACTCAACGGCGCCGCCCATGGCCAATCACGCGCACGGCACATTGGGTGCCGAGTCGCTCGAGCCGAGGGAGCCAACGCGGCCTCCCAATCGCGCGCAACGGGCGCGGGCGCTGACGCCAAAAGTTGCGGTACCCGCCACGGCTCGCGGGCGCTCGCCCCAGCCGCAACGCGAACGGCCCGAGCCCGAGCCCGTGCCCGAGATAGTGATTCCCACCGCACTGGGTCGCGGGGATGTCGTCAGGGCCCTGGCTGAACTGATACGCGGGCGTTTCTCCGGAGCTTACGCCGTTGAAGACGAGCAAGGGGTTCGTCGCGTCGTCTTTCGAGACGGCGACTTCGTCATGGTGGCGTCCGGCATCGAGGGCGAGTCACTCGTCGCATTCTTGATTCAGCGGGGCAATCTGCCTGCCGACGCGGCGCGCCTGGAGCGCAAGCTGCCTCAGTTCGGGAGACACGCCGGGGCTGCGCTAATTGCTCACGGGCACTTGCGGCAAGACGAACTCTGGCCGGTGCTGCGAGCTCACGCCGAGTGGTTGCTCGGTAAGACACTGAACGTCGAACAAGGCTCGGGTGACGTCGAGGCGGAACTGCCGGCGCGCTTGCAAGCCGAGCCCGCCGTATTCGGGGGTGCCACAGGCGCCGAAGTGCTCATCGAAACTTTGCGCCGTGTCGTGACTCCCGAGCAGGCGCTACACGTGCTTGGCGGCCCTCGAGGGCGTTTGGGCTTTGGCCCTTCTCGGGCGCTGCTCAACGAGTGCGCCCTGTCCAGTCAAGAGTCCAATGTCATCGAGCAGTGCGCCGGCAAGAGCGTATCTCAAGTACTCGTTGACGCGGGAAGCGGCGACTTTGCGGCAGCCTTGCACGCCCTCGTGGCCCTTCGCATCCTGAGCGTACTTGCGCCGAGCGCAAAAGAAGCGGCGCAAGAACCTGCGGCCGTTGCGCGAGACGCATTTGACGACGCTGCCGTGCGCTCGAAGATTGCGCTTAGGCGTGCTCTCGTCGATGAAGGTGACTATTTTGCGATTCTCGGCGTCGATCGCGAAGCCACGGGTTACGAGATTCGCCACGCGTACCTCGATCTGCGTCGTGATTTCGATCCAAGCACCATCTTGACTGCGGCCACGGCCGAGTTGCGCGACGATATAGATCTCATCCTCGAAGTGCTCGACGAAGCGTACGATATTCTAAGGGACAACTCCCGGCGCGAGCGCTACCGACGCGCGCTTGCAGCCGATCCTCGTTGAAATCCCGCAGCCGCAGCCGGCGCTAATCCAGCGAGAACAAGTCGAGCGCGCCACAGAGCCGTGCTTTGAGTTTTTCGAGGCGCTCGGTACGGCCCTTGTAGACTTGGCGCTCCACAACGGGCGCATAGTTAAGAATGTTGAGCGCTTTGGTGATGCTAGAAAGTTGCTTCACGGCTTCCGTGGAAGCCCCATAGCCGACGAGAAACTCTTGCTTCTCGTCTATCGAAAGATCGTGGAGGGATACCGACCAATCCCATTGGGGCGCAACTGATGAGATGCAGTCTTCCCAATCGATAATCGAGGTGACGTTGCCTTCCTCATCCACGAGGACGTTCTTGAGCCGAAGATCACCGTGGTTCAGCGTCGGCGGCTGTAAGTCGTCGAGGCCCAGGAGGATTTCCCGCAGGCGCGCGGCTTGGAGTTGGCGAATCATTTGCTGGTCTACCAACACCGAGAGCCGCGCGTCCAGATTGAGCTCGTCGTGCAGAAACTCGAGCCAAGTGGGAGCTGGGCCAGCTTCATCGGCCCAGCCAAAGTCGTGACCAAAACCTCGGGTTCGGATGCTGTGAATGAGGGCCGCGTAACGCCCCATCTCCCGAAGGATTCCCACTCTTTGTGCGTGCATGCTCGCTTCGTTGCCCGCCGAGCGGACCTGAAGCATGTACGGCAGACCGTCGGGGCCCGTTCCCACGTGAACGACCTCTGGAGCTGGAATTCCAAGCGAACGCACCTTACTCGTGACTGTTTGCTCCTTCTGAAAAACCTTTGCCTTGGTTGGGATATTCGAGATGCGGATGACAAAGGCTCCCTCGGGGTGATCGACCTGATAAACGAGGTTACGTAAGCCACCCGTCGCACGTTCCAACCGAGTGGGCGCGCTCCCTAAGTGCTCGCGGATCACCGACTGTGCCAGGTCGAAACCGTGCTCGAGTTCGATAGGGGCATATTCAACGTGAGTCATCGGGCGGGCCCCAGCTCCGATAGTTTGAAGAGCAACTTGCCGAAGGTTATCGAGTCGATAACGCGAATGGTCTCGAGGAGCCCTCGAAGCCGAAGGCGTGCGTTGCCGACGATCACCGCGCACCCGACTCCGTTCAGGAACGTGTCCATCGAGGTGTCTCCGGCACCCATCGATGCATCGAGTTCGATTCCCAGTCGGGCCGCCATGTTGCGTGCGCCGGCGAGCTTATCCACGCCGTCCGCGGAGAAGAAACCGCTCCCCTGGGAGTGTTGGTACGCCATGCGTTGGTCTTCTGGCACATCAACTTGAAGAAAAATCATGCAAATGGGTTCAGCGAGGAGTTGATCATGCAGCTTTTCGAAATCAATTGCGGTAACGGACGAGGCACTCTTGTATTTCTGCTTCACATGCATGACGTTTTCCGCAACCGGAGTCCAAATCACTTCCCCCAGCTTCCAATCACGCGGGTAATAAAAGACCAAGACGTCCCGGTGCCCCTCCGCCAAAAGCGATTTCACCGGCGCTAAAGCATGCTCAATAGCCGCCGGCGGCAAGGGCTTACAATCGATTTCTTCGAACTCGAGTTCACCCCGCCCGTTCTCCACGATATAGCCCAGCTGGCTGCCGTTGAGTGTTACTGTGGGAATGGGGGCTTTGGATATCGAGTACCACTCTCGCCCGAACGTGCGAAGGACGGACATGGGAAAACGCAGGGTATTCAAGATCAGTGGGCAACGAAGCTCGACCAAACGCTTGAGCCCGTTTGCCACGTCCGGAACAATGACGATGCGATCTTGAAACTCGTGAACCGCGGTACCGTCGAGGTCCGTAATAATCGCGCCTCGTTCCCAGAAGCTCGATTCACGGGAAAAACTCTCGAGTTGAGCCTCCGCGCTGCGTACAATAGCCTCCACGTTCTTCTGCATCTGACTCGGCCGTAAGTACATGCAACGCAAGGGCCAGCCCCCTTACGGCTGAGCTTAGTGACGGGGGGTCATGGCTCAGAACCGCACAACGATCTTGCCGAAGTGCTTCTGCGCTTCCAGGTAGCCGTAAGCTTCCGCGACGGCTTCGAATGAGAACACCCGGTCGACGACGGGGCGCCAGTGGCCCAGCCCAATAAACTCGCACAAATTACTCAGCTGGTGGGCACTTCCCACGTAAATGGAACTGATGCGTGCGCGCCGGTCATTCTGCTTGGCGGCATCAACGTTTGGAAAGCTGCCCGTAAGCAGGCCAATCAGAGCAATATGCCCGCCCACACGCGTGGCTCGGAGCGACAGAGGCAGTGTTTCACTGCCGCCCACTTCGAGCACCTGATCGACACCGCGCCCCGACGTCAGCTCGAGTACAGATTCGTCCCAGTCAGGCGACTTCTTGTAATTGACGAACTCGTCCGCCCCCAATTGCCGTGCCCGGGCGAGTTTTTCGTCATCACTCGAAGTAATAATGACATGTGCGCCCAACTGTTTCGCAATCTGAAGGCCGAAGATGCTGACGCCGCCGGTTCCCATGACCAGCACGGTATCACTCGGCTTGAGTTCACCCGCCGTAACGAGTGCCACCCACGCCGTCAGCCCGGCACAGGGGAGCGTCGAAGCCTCTTCGAACGAGAGCGATTCAGGAATTCGCACGGCGGCCGCTTCGTTGAACAGAACGAACTCGGCGAGCACGCCGTCAATGGCGCCACCTAGCGCGGATGCTCCCTTAGCCTTATCGAAAGGGCCGTCGAACCACTGCTGAAAGAAGTTGCCGATCACGCGATCGCCCACTTTCAGGCGCTGAACTCCATCGCCGACGCTGATGATCTCGCCCGCGCCATCCGAAAGTGGAATGAGCGGATAGGGTGGCAAGCCCCGGCCATAACGATTGGTGGCGACCAACAAGTCGCGATAGTTGAGACTGGAGGCGCGCATCCGCACCAGAACCTGACCTGGGCCCGGCTCGGGCATAGGCAATTCGACGAGTGTCAGGCTTTCGAGCCCCGGGTTCGTGAGCTGATACGCGCGCATGGTGGTACTCATCGTACGTTCTTAGGGCTGCCCGATTGCATACTCAAGCACTGAACCTGAGTTGTTAGCTTTTCACGTCCAATAACCTTCATTGACTTTGATGTCGTGGACCCGCGCCCACGTCGCGGTTCGAGCCCATTCGCAGGCGAAACCGTGCCCATTTACGCCTTGAGGTCGATTTGCTCCATGGGCCTTACGAGCCCTTGCTCGGTGACGTAAATGCCAGTCGTTCGCACTCGGCCCTGCACTACTCCATTCTGCGCCTTGAGATCGAAGGGTGTTGCAACATTGGTCGCATACAGGGCGCCAACGCCCGCGGCAGACAGACGCGTCAAGGTGCCTTGACCGTCGCCCGTTGGCTGCCAAGCGTATAGGTTCTCGTATTGGCGGTCGCCAGTATCGACGAACCCATTCTTGTCGTCGTCGAGCGCCTGCAAATCAGCGAAGCCGTCACCACTGAGCGCGCCGAGCAATTCGGTGCCATCGTCGACCTGGCGATTGCCATTCTTGTCGTGAACGACATACGCGCCGTTGGCGATTGCGGGCAATTGCTCGAGGCGGCCATCCGCATTGAGGTCGAAACGAGTCATGCTCTCGGCTAACTCCGCCTGAGTGCCCGAGTAGAGCAACACGAGGGGGTCCTGCATGCGCGCGTCACCGGCGCGCAATGACACTTTTTCTACGTTTATCGAAGTACTCTGTTTGGCGAAGGTGGCATCGAACACGATTACTTTGCCGTCCGTCGTT
>Ga0302321_100005656_pt1 | contig 10955 bp, 11 predicted proteins | sample Fen_T0_1_FD_202505 | JGI IMG/M metagenome (GOLD analysis project Ga0302321, IMG submission 202505) | Peat permafrost microbial communities from Stordalen Mire near Abisko, Sweden - Fen_T0_1 | ecosystem: Environmental > Terrestrial > Soil > Wetlands > Permafrost | place: Sweden: Abisko...
CAAGCGTTCAACAACAATGCCGGTTGGCGGGCCTAACAATCCTTCCAATATCAACCAGTATGTATTAGCCTGGGTAAAACAAGGCGCAAAAAATAACTAATAAAAAAGAAATTATGAAAAAGCTAAAAAAATATCTTCCGTTTCTGCTGCGGTTTTCCTGCTACTGCTTACTTACTTTGTTTAGTATGCAGGTAATGGCACAGGATGTTGCAAAAGATAGTACACAACCCGTTAATAAGGTTGCAAAAAAGAAAGCTGTAAAAAATACATTCGTAAGCAACTGGATACTGGATAACCAAACTGTTATGGTACCGGTTAAAGGAACTTTTGAAATGGATATCCAGCACAGGTTTGGTATTGTTAACCACGGGTATAAAGACCTTTATGGAATTTATGCACCATCCAATATCCGTATCGGGCTAAGCTATGTATTCAGAAATGATATGCAGGTTGGCGTAGGATTTACTAAAGACCGCCTGCAATGGGATCTGAATGGCAAGTATGCCATTATTAAACAAACCAAAGGAAAATGGCCGGTAAGTGTAACCTGGTTTGGAAACATCGTGTTTGATACCAGGGCAAAAGAAAATTTTGTACATGATGGAGACAGGCTATCATACTTCAACCAGTTGAACATTGCCCGGAAAATAACTGAAAAATTATCTGTACAAATTGCACCAAGTTATTCTCACTATAATAATATAGATGGATACCTGGATGCAGACGGAAAAATTCAACGGAAAATGAAGAACGGGCACTTTGCCATGGCCTTCATGGGAAGATATAAGCTGACAGCCAAGACAACTTTCATGGCCAATTATGATCAGCCGCTTACACAGCATCCAATGAACAATCCTCATCCAAATATCAGTTTCGGATTTGAGATGGCAACCAGTGGGCACGCATTCCAGGTGTTTGCAGGAAACTACCACAACATCATTCCACAAAGCAATAATTTCTTTAATGAGAATGATTATACAAAAGGACAGTTCCTGATTGGATTTAATATTACAAGATTGTGGAATTTTTAAGATAACAGTTTAAAGTAGAGGAAAATGAACGTCAGCACATGTTTGTGCTGGCGTTTTTTATTTTTTTTGCTTAAAATACCAATATTCAGCCCGTTACTTTCAGGCATACAGGATAATCAGCTTTCCAAATCATGACGAAAATCATATTTATGCTTCGCACCTATCAGTTTTTACTAACCTATATGTGAGTAACTTGCCTATGTAAAGCAATTGAGACAACAGCAGTCAGCTTTAGTTAATTTAATTGAAAACTTTAAAAACACAATGAAATCATGAAAAAAGTACTTTTAATTCTTGCAATAGGAATGGGATTAACCAGTATCAGTTTTACTGTAATGAACAATACTGACCCCAAACCATGGCCGGTACCTGCCAATTTTAAAAGCATGAAAAATGCAGTTGCTTCCAATGCAACATCAATTGCTGAAGGCAAGGAATTATGGAATACCCATTGCAAATCTTGCCACGGTGCAAAAGGTTTGGGAGATGGCTCAAAAGCAGCTCAGTTAAAAACTGAACCCGGTGATTTTTCAAAACCTGTAGTTCAGACTCAAACAGATGGTGAACTATTTTATAAAATGTCTGAAGGCCGTGATGATATGCCCAGTTTTAAAAAGAAAATACCAGAAGCTGATGACAGGTGGAGCCTCGTTAATTTTATAAGAACACTAAAAAAATAATTCATACAGGCTAATGTATAATATCCTAGAAACTGAAACTCCGGCTAAATGCCGGAGTTTTTATTTGTTGTATGCTCCCGGTAAAAATGATATGCTTCAGTTTTCAGGCTGATTGAAGTCAGTGTATAATGATGACGCTGCAACTATCTTGTTCCTGTTTACAAAATCTAAATAAAGTAATATGACCACCGAAAATAAAAGTCAGGGCAGAAGAAAGTTTATCGCCTGGGGCGTTGCATCAGCAGCAGTACTTGCTGCGTTTAAATTTATAACGCCTTCACGTAAAAAACCAACAACAGTTAAAATGCTTACCGAAGATGGTAAACTGGTGGAAATAGATATAGCCTCACTGCCATCATCAAAGAAAAAGATCACCAATGGTGAACTGCAGAACTGGATCAAAAAATAAATAATCAGTATCAATAAAATTAGCTGAAATGGATCAGAAAAAATCAAGAAGGGAGTTTTTAGCCGCAGGCCTGTTAACCACAGCAGCAGTAGCCTGTAATTCTAAAAAATCACCTTTTACTCCTGAAGACGATATTAAGCCATCAGGCGAAAAAATAAAATTACTTTCTGTAGATGGAGAGGTCATTGAAGTGGACAAGGCTTTTTTAAAGCCCGTACCACATATGCCACCCGTTAGTAATTCAGAAGCCCGGCAGGGAATTCCCGGGAAAAAATTCGTAATGGTAATTGACCTTGCCCGTTGCAAAAATGTAAAAGCATGCCAGGCATCCTGTAACCATGCACACCATATAGCAGATGCACAAAACTGGATAAAAGTTTATCCAATGAAGGATGCTGAGCATACGGCTAATTACTGGCAGCCCACTACCTGTATGCATTGCGACGAACCACCTTGTGTAAAAGTTTGCCCCGTTGATGCAACATTTAAACGCCAGGATGGTATTGTTTTAATTGACAGTGACCGTTGCATTGGTTGTCGTTTTTGTATGGCGGCATGTCCATACTCAACAAGGGTATTTAACTGGGGAGATCCAAATTTACCACCCGATATTGCCGACCTGCATTACAATGCAGAAACCAGTGTGCCGCAGAAAAAAGGAACTGTTGGTAAATGCGATTTTTGTGCAGATATGACACGTATGGGTATGTTGCCACATTGCGTATCGGCCTGCCCCAACGGTGTTTTTAGTTTTGGTGATATGGTTGAAGACACAGTAACAAATGGTGCCGAAACATTCCGTTTCAGCGACCTGATCAAAGATAAATCAGGTTACCGCCTGATGGAGGATTTGGGAACCAAGCCAAGCGTTTATTACCTGCCACCGGTAAACCGGAATTTTAAATTTGAAGATGGCCTTAAAAAAGAAGAGCCAGCAGTAAAAAAATCTTAAACTATCATCGTGGAAAAGCAACAAAAATTTTCGCCCGAAAAAATCACCAATGATTTACTGCCAACAAAATTTGGCCGCAGGGGAACCATATGGACAATGACATTACTGGCTATTTGCGCCGTTGGTGCATTTGCCTATATACAGCAATTAAGAAAAGGATTGGTAGTTACCAATATGGGCGATTATGTGTCCTGGGGTATTTATATATCCAACTTTGTTTTCTTTGTTGCCATCAGCCTGGTAGGTTCGTTGATTACAGCAATTTTTCGGTTGGCAAACGTACCATGGCGAACGCCGCTAACCCGTATTTCAGAAATGATCGCCGTATCCGCAATTACTTTTGCAGCGCTGATCATTATTGTTGACATGGGACGTCCGGAGAGATTGTTCAATCTTTTTTTACACGGACGTATTCAGTCTCCCATTATGTGGGATGTTATTGTGATCACAACTTACTTTTTCTTAAGCCTGTTTTTACTATACATCACTTTACTGCCCGATATTAAAATACTGATAGAAGCAAAAGATAAACTGGGCAAACCGTTTTCAAAATTATACCGCTGGCTCGCTTCATTCTGGAAAGGTACCGATCAACAGGAGAAGATGAGAGACCGCTCTATCACCATACTTTGTATAGTTATTATACCAGTGGCATTCTGTATTCACACAGTCACATCCTGGCTGTTTGCAACCACGTATCGCCCTGGATGGGACAGCACAAACTTTGGCGCCTATTTTGTTTCCGGTGCATTTTTAGTTGGCGCAGGAGCTGTGGTAGTGGCTATGTACGTTTTCAGAAAAGTATATAAGCTGGAACATTATATTACCGAAAGGCATTTTGAAAAAATGGGAAAAATATTAGTGATGCTCGCCCTGTTGTACTTGTATTTTAATGTGAACGAATACCTGGTTCCTGCATTTAAAATGAAAAAATCGGAGGAAGAGCATTTGACAGGCTTGTTTTCGGGCGAATTTGCACCCATGTTTTGGTTTGCAATATTCATTGGGATGATCATTCCGATTCTTATTCTCGTATTTCCCAAAGGAAGAAAACCCAATGCCATGTTTGTTGCCGGTATAATGGTAGTTATTGGTGCCTGGTTTAAACGTTACCTGATTGTAACACCCACTATGCTGCATCCATTCTTACCCAAGTATGATGCGCCGGCCAAGTACAGTCATTATTTTCCGAGTTGGTACGAGTGGGCCATTGCCATGGGTTCACTGGCCGGAGTTTTACTCATCATTACCTTTTTAGCCCGGATATTTCCCGTTATATCAATTTATAAAACGATAACTGATCATGAAGAAGAGCAACCATTTTAAAATAGTTTTTATCTTTTTGTTTTTTTGTGGCGCATCCATCAATAAAGCAATTGCACAGGATTCTGTTGAAGTATCTCCCACTATATTGGGGTTACGGTATTTTCTGCCTGAAAATAAAGTCCCTTATATCATTGTAAATACAAAAAAGAAAGTGGGCCGAAAATTTGAGCCTGTTAAAAATGTAACAGTGAATGTTTATGTTAACGAGGCAACAGCAAATAACCTGCTGGGAAAAATAACTACCGCTGTTAACGGCGAAGGCAGAATTGCATTTCCTGCATCATTTAAAAACACCTGGGATTCTTTAACAACGTTTAAATTCGTTGCAGAGTCAGTTCCCGGAAAAGGAGAAGAAATATTAAACGCCGATTTAACCATTAAAAAAGCAATACTGGTTATTGATACGCTGGCCGGTGCAGATACAAGAACGATAACTGCACAACTGAAAGAAAAAACCGGCAATGAATGGGTTGCGGTAAAGGAAATTGAAATGAAGCTGGGTGTAAAACGTTCGTTGGGAAATTTAACAGTGGGCGATGCTGAATCCTATACATCCGATTCAACCGGCACTGCAAGTGCGGAGTATAAAAGAGACTCCATGCCGGGAGATGAAAAAGGTAACCTGGTATTGGTTGCAAGGGTTGAAGACAATGATGTGTATGGCAACCTGGTAGTGGAAAAGCCTGTATCCTGGGGCGTAAAAGCAAAGGTTGAACAAAATTTCTGGCATCGTTCACTCTGGTCAACCGGAGGCAGGGCCCCCATATGGTTATTAACTATTGCCTTTGCTATTATTATTGGAGTTTGGGGAACGTTAATATACCTGCTTAGACAGCTGTTAAAAATGAGAAAGATAGGAAAAGCATATCAGCAAAAACTGACTACATAAAACGGTATCAGCATCGCGATAAACGTGGTGACTGATTTTATTAATAAAATTTGCAAATAAAAATATTCAACTTACTTCAAGTTGAATATTTTTGTTTGCCAGATGCAGCGATTTTACATTAAACAGCATCTCGTTTTTTGTATAACAAACAAACCATGAAAAAGAATCTGTCACCCTGTCTTGTGTTAATTTGTATAATTTTTACTGCGGCATCCTGCAATTCACCCAGGTATATTTACAGCCCTTCGGCACATAACGTACCGGTGCTTACAAAAAAAGGTGATAGTAAGATCGGTGCTGTGTACTCAACCAATGCTGTTGGCCAGGAAACAAAGGATGGAGCAAAGGTTGATAACCGCAGCCGTGGTTACGATTTGCATGGAGCCGTTGCCATTACCAATAATTTTGCCATACAGGCCAGTCATGCTTATCGTTGGGAGAAGACAGAAGGTGGGCCCGACAGCATAACGATAAAATATCAAAGAAACCTTACCGAGATTGGCTTAGGATATTACCTGCCGGTTAATGATAAGAAAAATACATTCTTCCAGGTTTTTGCGGGTGCCGGTTTGGGCCGGTTTAGTTTTACTGATGTTGATAAAATTGCTGGTAATTACCACCAGGCAAACATTACAAAGATTTATCTGCAACCGGCAATTCTTTTTAAAAGTAAGGGAAGCTTCACCACTTCTGTTGCTGTAAGATTCAGCGGTATCAGTTACAGTAAAATAAAAACCAGCTACAATGCCAGCCAGCTAAGCGATTATCACCTGGAAGATTTGACTGGCCGGATGAAATGGTTTTTTGAACCCGCAACAGTGAGCAGCTTTGGATTTAAAGGGTTACCCGGTTTACGTTTTGAGGTTCAGGCAGGATTGTCTTTTTTAATGGCCAGGGAATATCGTGACTATCGTAAGTTTAATTTTTCAATAGGTACCTGGCTTGATATTGGCCAACTTTTTAAGAAAAAAGCCGAATAAGCTACTCATTTCAGTTATTATTTTTTCCAATCTTTAATCAGTAATTTTACAAATCGATTGTAATGCTTTATGCCTATGGGTAAAGTATAAAAAATAATTGCTGAACTTATGTCATTTACACTTCAGAATAAAGTTCGTATTGTAACAGCCGCCGCCTTATTCGACGGGCATGATGCAGCTATTAATATTATGCGCCGCATTATGCAAAGCAAGGGCGCAGAGATCATTCACCTGGGACACAACCGCAGTGTTGCCGAAATTGTAGAATGTGCCATTGAAGAAGATGTGCAGGGCATTGCTATTACCAGTTACCAGGGCGGCCACGTAGAGTTTTTTAAATACATGAAAGACCTACTGAATGAAAATGGTTGCGGCCATATAAAAATATTTGGCGGAGGTGGAGGAACGATCCTGCCAAGTGAAATTGAAGAGCTACACAATTATGGTATTACAAGAATTTACAGCCCGGATGACGGAAGGCACATGGGGCTGGAGGGAATGATTGAAGATGTGGTTAAAACCTGCGACTTTTCGCTGAACGGGAATGGCGATTATAAAACAGCCATGACTTTAGGTGAAGTGAATGATGTAAGAAAAATTGCCAGGCAGATAACGAATGTTGAAAATGGATTGCCGGCTTCGGATAACGGCAATAAAAGATCTGAGAAAAAAATACCCGTGTTGGGCATTACAGGAACAGGTGGTGCAGGAAAGTCTTCTGTAACAGATGAGATAGTAAGGCGGTTTTTAAATGGCTATTTGGATAAAACAATCGCTGTAATTTCTGTTGATCCATCCAAGAAAAAAACCGGCGGAGCCTTGCTGGGAGACCGCATCAGGATGAACTCCATCTCTTCTCCACGTGCTTATATGCGTAGCCTTGCAACCAGAGAAAGTGATAAAGCCTTGAGCGAATATGTACAAGAAGCTATTGATATCTGTAAAGCAGCTAATTACGATTTTATTATTTTAGAAAGTGCAGGTGTTGGGCAAAGTGATGCTTCCATCCTGGATTATGTAGATGTGAGTATGTATGTGATGACACCTGAATACGGTGCCGCATCACAACTGGAAAAAATAAATATGCTTGATTATGCCGATGTGGTTTGTGTAAATAAATTTGATAAGGCAGGCGCATTGGATGCATTACATGATGTACGCAAACAATACAAACGCAATCATACTTTATGGAATGCAAAGGATGAGGAGTTACCGATCATAGGTACCATTGCTGCCCAATTTAATGATGCCGGTGTAAATGAACTGTTTGAAAGGCTGATGGAAAAAGTAGCGGAGAAATGCGATGTACGTTTTTCAGGCGAGATTGCACATCATGCTCATACAAAAGATACATTCAGCCAGTCAACCATCATACCGCCAAAAAGAGTACGGTACCTGGCAGAGATCGCTGAAACCATTGCTGCTTATGATGGCTGGGTTGTTGATCAATCAACCATTGCGACAAAACTCTACCAGCTGGGTGGAACCCTGACAGCGACCGAAACCCCGACAGCGGTTTTAACCCTGTCGGCGGGTGTAAAAGAAGAACTAACTAAAATAAAAAATTCTTTAGAAGAAAAATTACATCCGGAATGTAAAAAACTAATTCAGCAGTGGCCTGAAGTGCTGGAACGTTATAAAAAAGAATTTTACGAATTTAAAGTACGGGATAAAGTAATTAAGCAACCACTTACTTATAAAAGTTTATCTGGCACAGTGCTCTCAAAAGTCATTTTACCTAAATATAAAGACTGGGGCGATATTTTAAAATGGCAGTTGCAGGAAAATGTACCCGGCGAATTTCCATTCACTGCAGGTGTATTTCCTTTAAAGCGTGAAGGCGAAGATCCTACCCGTATGTTTGCCGGTGAGGGCGGGCCCGAAAGAACCAACAGGCGTTTTCATTATGTTAGCCTTGGGCAGCCTGCAAAGCGGCTCAGCACTGCGTTTGACAGTGTAACCCTGTACGGCGAAGACCCTGATTACCGCCCCGATATTTATGGCAAGGTTGGTAACAGCGGTGTAAGCATTGCCTCGGTTGATGATGCAAAAAAACTTTACAGTGGTTTTGATCTCTGCGATCCCAAGACTTCTGTAAGTATGACGATTAATGGCCCGGCCCCAATGCTGTTGGCATTTTTTATGAATGCTGCTATTGATCAGCAATGCGAAAAATATATCATAGAAAATAATTTAAGAGAAGAGGTAAATAAAATTATTGAATCAAAGTATGATATTGAAGGGTTACCAAAATATATTGGCGTAGATGGAAAACCCGTTCATCATGCTACATTACAAAAAAATACAACTGCTAACAAAGCAGAGTCTGAAGAACCCCCCTTGGGGGGCAGGGGGGCTGGGCTTCTTCCACAGGGAAATGATGGCTTGGGATTGCGCCTGTTGGGTTTAAGCGGACAGGATGTTTTACCTAAAGAAGTTTACGAAGCAATAAAAGCAAAAGCCCTGGCAACGGTACGTGGTACAGTACAGGCCGATATTTTAAAAGAGGACCAGGCACAAAATACCTGCATCTTCTCTACGGAGTTTGCATTAAAACTGATGGGCGATGTGCAGGAATACTTTATTAAAAATGCGGTGCAGAACTTTTACAGTGTAAGCATCAGTGGTTATCATATCGCCGAAGCGGGTGCAAACCCCATTACGCAACTGGCATTTACTTTATCAAACGGGTTTACTTATGTGGAATACTATTTGAGCCGGGGAATGAATATAGATGACTTTGCGCCAAACCTTTCTTTCTTCTTCAGTAATGGTATGGATCCCGAGTACAGTGTTATCGGCAGAGTAGCAAGAAGGATCTGGGCTAAAGCCATGAAGAATAAATACAAGGCCAACAGCCGTTCTCAAAAATTAAAATATCATATTCAAACATCCGGCCGCAGTTTACATGCGCAGGAAATTGATTTTAACGATATACGCACAACACTACAGGCGCTGTATGCTATTTATGATAACTGCAATTCTTTACACACCAATGCCTATGATGAAGCCATTACAACACCAACCGAAGAGAGTGTTAGAAGAGCCATGGCCATTCAGCTTATCATTAACAGGGAGTTGGGTACTGCAAAAAATGAAAACCCAAATCAAGGTGCATTTTTAATTGAAGAGCTTACAGATATTGTGGAAGAAGCTGTGATGGCTGAGTTTCAACGGTTGACGGAAAGAGGTGGAGTATTGGGTGCAATGGAACGAATGTACCAGCGCAATAAAATTCAGGAAGAAAGTTTATACTACGAAACTTTAAAACATACCGGTGAATATCCCATTGTTGGTGTAAATACATTCCTGAATAAAAAAGGTAGTCCAACTATCTTACCAACAGAAGTGATACGCTCAACCACCGAAGAAAAAGAATTCCAGATAAGAACCCTGCAGGCTTTTCATAAACGCCACGAAGCAAAAAGCGGCGATATGCTAAAACGCCTTCAACAGGCTGCAGTTAATAACGAAAACCTTTTTGAGGAATTAATGGAAACGGTTAAGTATTGTTCGCTGGGGCAAATTACCAATGCCTTATATTCGGTAGGTGGGCAGTACAGAAGGAATATGTAATTTTAAAAAATTGAAATAAAAAGCCAGAACAGCCTGTTCTGGCTTTTTTATTTATTAAGTAGATCATTTTAACTACCCAAAGGAATTACCAACGAAACTTTAAACTGCCTTGTTCTGTTATTGGCAAATCCGTTTTGCAAACCCGGAATGGAAAGGTTCTCTGTGGAAGTTTTTAGTTTTGTTTTCCTGGCTTCACGCTTTAGATCGCTTGCTTTATGGGAAAAATGGATACTGGTTAATGCAAGTCCTAATCCAACTAAAGTGCCGGCTGCTCCTACAACAATTTCAGTGGTATAACTTTTTTTATCATACCCGATAAAATTTCCATTGTTATCATAAATGGCGTTACTATTGCCGAGGTCATTCTCAATTAATCCGTAAATCATTGTACCAATACCACCCGCTGCAATAACGGGCCCTGTGGCAACCAAAATGGTGCTGGTGGTTCTGGCCCTGCGGGATTTTTGCATTAATTCATCGTAACTGCTACTGTTTTGTGCAAAAGTTGCAGTGGTAACCAGTAAAAGGGTCAGGAGAGTAAATAAAGTTTTCATGTGTGTGTTTTTTGGTTTAAAAAACAAAGATATATGAAAACCTGATTCACTTATTCTTCAAAGTTTATTTTAGTTCTTCACAGAAATATCCGGCATTAAAAACGATATTTTCTATTTCGGCCGCACTAATATCTTCCGTAACAACCCTTAATATCTTATCGCAATCATGCAGATCAACATTCCATTCCCTGATTTTGGGATGCAGGCTTAAAGAAGGTCCTATTTTTTTAATATGACTGTTATTTACCAAAGATGTTTTAAAAACAAGAATTTGCATACCCCCTCCGCCCCCTGAAGGGGGAACTGTTGAGACGTCATGTAAGTTTAAGTCCGTCAATTATTTAAGAGTGTGGGTTATGTTTAAAAAACTCTGAATTTTTGAGATGCAAGGTTCCCCCTTTACTTCGACTAAAGCTCAGTGCTGGTGGAGGGGGTTTGCATTGTCCATCTGTGACCACACTTATTTTTCCATTCGGCTTTAAATTTTTCCCTTTCCTCGGGTGTCATTCCGGCAAACTTATCTTTCATTTCCATCCACCTGCCTTTGTTGCGCCAACC
>Ga0302321_100005657_pt1 | contig 10953 bp, 7 predicted proteins | sample Fen_T0_1_FD_202505 | JGI IMG/M metagenome (GOLD analysis project Ga0302321, IMG submission 202505) | Peat permafrost microbial communities from Stordalen Mire near Abisko, Sweden - Fen_T0_1 | ecosystem: Environmental > Terrestrial > Soil > Wetlands > Permafrost | place: Sweden: Abisko...
ACCATCGTAGGCTCACTAAAGATGAGAGGCGCCAAATACATCGCCGTCGTCAATGTGCCCGATTTGGGCAGGACCCCGTACCTGATCGGTTTCGGCCCCATGGCGTCAGCAACGATTACGATGGTGGTTGATATGGTTAATGTTTCCGTCGACACCCAACTCGACCAAATGGAATCGCCGAGCGGAAACAAAATCGCTCGTATCGACGCCTTCAAATTCATCAATACGATGGCCGACGAACCCGAAAACTTTGGCTTCGTCAATGTAACCCAGCAATTCATGACGGTGGACCTAACTACCCTCAAGGTGACTTATGCCAGCCCAAACCGTTGCACCGCCTCGAAATGGCTCTTCTGGGATGACGTCCATCCGACCACCCGCGGGCATCATCTCCTGGCTCAGACTGCCGAGGTGACATTACACGAAACCTACCCGGCGGTTAAGCTAGCGCACAAAGATTGCGACGACTGAGCCGCAGCGTTCTCCCGCAATCCTTCCTTCCCGGCCGCGCCTCTAAAATGGGCGCGGCCTTTTTGCGGCGCAAAAATCCAAGTCCGTTTACGGATGCATTTCGCGAAACAACCACGCGCGCGCATAAACCCACCAACGCTTAGCGGTTGGTTCGGAAATCCCGAGTGTTTGCGAGGCCTCTTCAATCGTGAGCCCAGCAAAATAGCGCAATTTAACGAGCTCAGCCTTTTTCGGATCCACGAGAGCAAATTTCACCATCGCATCGTTAACCGCGAGCACCTGTTCGTCATCAGCGTCGTTGGCAACTTCCAGATCATCCACATTCAAGCGCTTGAGCCCTCCGCCGTGCCGTTCGGCGTGACGACTGCGCGCCCGATCGATGAGAATACGCCGCATTGCTTCGGCAGCGGCGGCGAAAAAGTGAGCGCGATTCTGCCACTGAGGTTGCTGGTCACCGCCGAGCCTTAACCACGCTTCATGCACAAGGGCCGTTGGCTGCAGCGTCTGCCCTGCGACTTCGTGAGCTATCCTAAATGACGCCAACCTGCGCAAATCGTCATAAACCAGTCGCAGGAGTTCGTCCGCCGCCTGAGCATCACCCTGTTCAATGCGGTTTGATATGGCAGCAATACCATTCACACCGATGGACTAACACAGAAACAGGAGAGAACAAAGCCCGAATTTCCAGAAAGGACCAAAACTATTTCACTGCGGCACTGAGATCATTGCCTTCAGCAGCGTCTTGTCCTGGGCGACTTCAGAGAAGCGCATCGGCACGTCCTTCAAATCGAACCGGTGTGTGATCCACGGCGTGGTGTCGATTTTACCGGCTTCGATCATGTCGATGATCGTGCGAAATGTTTCCGGACGCGAATTGCGGCTGCCCATCACCGTCAGCTCGCGGCGGTGAAACGACGGATCGTTGAAAGTCAGGTCGCCCTGGATCAAACCGACAAACACCAACCTGCCGCCATTTGCCGGCAACTCAAACGCTGCCGTCATCGAGTGAATATTTCCAGTGGCGTCGATGACCAGCGTCGGCATGTCACCGCCACCGATTTCGAGAAGTTGAGCTTTCACGTCGCCATTGGCGGGATTAACTGTGTGCTTCACGCCGAGTTTTTCGCGCGCAAACGCCAACCGTGGTTCGCTGGTATCCATCACCGCGAGGCGCGTACCTGCGGCCAGCGCGAACTGGATCACGCTCAAACCAATCGGACCCGCACCAATCACCAGCGCAAACTCGCCAGCTTCTGGCGCACCGCGTTCGACCGCGTGCGCACCGATGCCGAGCGTTTCAACCAGCGCGAGCTGATCGAAGCCGAGTTTAGCCGAGCGATGCAGCTTCCGCGCTGGCAACGTATAAAGCGGCTGCATGCCTCCATCGGCGTGTACGCCACGAACTTTTAGATTGGCACAGCAATTGGGTTTGCCGCGACGACAGGCGATACACGTCCCGCAATTCATGTACGGCTCCACCGAGCAGCGATCGCCGACTTTGAGTCCATTCGCCGCATCACCCGGATCAATCACCTCGACGCCGAGCTCGTGACCGAGGACGCGGGGATAACTGAAAAACGGCTGGCGACCGGCAAAGGCATGAAGGTCGGTACCGCAGACACCGATCCGGTGCACACGCACCAATGCCTCGCCAGACTGGCGAACAGGTTCGGCCGCATCAACGGCGTTAAACTTTCCGGGTTCTTGAAGGATGATCTGGAGCATTTAAAATGGTTTTAGTAGGAGTTTACCGCGGATTTCACGGATGAACACGGATAAAACCGAAAATCGGTCTGGAAAATCCGCGTTCATCCGAGCAATCCGCGACAAAAATGAAAATGTAAATCTCACCCCACGATCGGATCACAGTTTTCGGGACGGCCGCGAGTGAAGTTGTGGTTATGAATCGGTCGCAGGATTTCCAATACACGCGCCATCAGCTCGAAGTCGATCGGCTCCATCGCCCACGCGACGTTCTTGGCGATATTGACCGGATTTGCACTGCCCACCAGCGTCGTAGCGATACGCGGATCGGCCACGCAGTATTGCACGGCAAGCTTGATGATATCAGCTCCGACGGACTGGCAATATTCCACGGCCTTGCGGGCGCCCGCGACCATCGCGGCGGGAGCCGGATGCCACGAGGGCGTGCCGCGCGGGGTGAGCAAACCCATTCCAGTCGGCGAAGCGTTGATCACGCCGATGCCGCGTTCCGCACAATACGGCAGCAGCGACGCGAGCGAGTTATCATTCATCTCGTAATGGCAGAACGACAGGATCGATTCGACAACGCCCTTCGGCACACGGTCAATCACGGTCGGGAAAACCTTAAGCGGCAAACCCGTGATGCCGATGTGGCCGATACGTCCCTGCTCGCGGAGCTTCACGAGCGCCGGCAGCGTCTCGTTAACGATCTGATTCAAATCGGCAAACTCGATGTCGTGGCATTGCAGCAGATCGATATAGTCGGTGCCAAGCCGCGCGCAACTCTCATCGAGACTGCGCGTCACACGCTCCGCCGAAAAATCGAACACGCCGTCGGCATACTGGCCGACCTTCGTGGCCAGAACGTAACGATCGCGCTGCACGGTTTTGAGCGCCTTGCCCAGCACCGTCTCAGCCTTGGTCACACCGTAGTACGGCGAGACGTCGATGAAATTGATGCCATGATCCAGCGCGACGTGAACGGTGCGGATCGCCTCACCTTCATCGGTTTTACGGAACGCATCGCCGAGCGACGAAGCGCCGAAACTGAGTGCTGATACCTTGAGACTAGTTTGGCCAAGCTTGCGATAGTGCATGTTAAAAAGTTCGGTTAAAGTTTATACGCCTCAATCGCCGTACCGCCGAACAGAAGCGAGCGATCACCCGTCGGAAGCGGCGCGACACATTGCTCGAAGAAACCGAGCCAGCGCCCGTACTCACTCGCGACGAGGCAAACCGGCCAATCAGAACCAAACATCAGCCGCGCCGGCCCGAAGGCCTCCATCACCACATCAAAATACGGCCGCAGCAACTCAGGCGTCCACTGCCAGCCCGGCACCTCAGTGACCACTCCAGACAATTTGCAGTAAACGTTTTCACGTCGCGCGAGTTCGCGAATAGCCCTCGCCCAGGTCGGATCGGGCAAACCCTGCACGACAGGTTTGGCGATATGATCGAGCACGAAAATCTGGTTGGGATGCCGGTCGACAAACGCGATCGCAGCCGGCAACTGCCGGGCAAAAATCAAGATGTCATAAGCCAGCCCGCGCGCCGTCACTTCGCGCAGACCGGCGTTAAACGCCACACCCTCGAGAAACTTCGGATCTGGTTCGCCCTGCACAACGTGGCGGATGCCTTTTAGTTTAGAGTTCGCGACGAGTTCGTCGAGCAGCCCGCCAACCGCCTTGTCCACCAGCGGCACCCAACCGACCACGCCCTTGATGAGGGCGTTTTCCTGCGCCAGCGAAAGCAACCAACGCGTCTCACCCAAAGTCTGCCGCGCCTGAACTGAGACGACGCCATCGACCTTGTGCGGCTTGAGCGTGGCAGCCAGATCAGCCGGCAAAAAATCGCGCCGGATCGCCTGCATTGAATCGTCGATCCAGCCGTATTCAGCTGTCGAATACTTCCAAAAATGGTGATGCGCGTCGATCTTCATACGAACGAGTATTAGAGAATGGTCTACCAGTGCCGAAAAATCAGAGTGCATGCAAGAACTGCAAATTACCCGCAAAACATCGGCGCTAATTCTTAACATTGGATTATTGCCTCGGTGCCCCAAATCGATCTATCGGTAAACCCGTACGTCGCCTCACCCTCAAAGGATTTATCATGCTCACCTCTCCTTCCACCACGTCCAATCATCCCTGGAAATTCTTTCGTACCGGCGGTCTTGATCAGGTAGCGCTCGAAACCGGCGCCGATCTCATCAGCCTTGAACAGCTCGACCAAAAACTCTGGGTCGCCCTCAGCTGCCCGGTCAAGGGACTGGAACTCGACGAAAAAACCCTCGCCCTCATCGACGACGACAACGATGGACGCATCCGGGTGCCCGAGTTGCTACGCGCGATCAAATGGGCCGCGCCCCGCTTGAAGGACGCGGGCGACCTGCTCAAAGGCGACACCACTCTGCCGCTCGCCGCGCTTAACAACCAGACACCCGAGGGCAAAATCCTGCTCGCCTCCGCCCGTCAAACCTTGATCAGTCTAGGCAAACCAGACGCCACCACCATTTCAATCGCTGACAGCAGTGACACCAAACGCATTTTCGCGGCCAACCCCATCAACGGCGACGGCGTCATCCCCGCCGAAGCCGCGACCGACGATGATACCAAAGCCCTCATCGCCGACATCGTGGCCTGCCTCGGCGGCGCCACCGATCACACCGGCTCACCCGGTGTCACCACCGAAAAAGTCGATGCCTTCTTCAAAGAACTCGGTGCTTACCTCGCTTGGGCGGACAAAATCACTACGCCCGACATCGCCATTCTTGGCGATCAAACCGCCACCGCCTACGAAGCGATCAAAGCCGTACGCACTAAAGTTGACGACTACTTTGCCCGCTGCCGCCTCGCCGCCTTCGACGCCCGATCCATCGCCGCGCTCAACCGTTCCGAAGACGACTACCTCGCCATCGCCGCGAAGGACATGAAGATCACTGCCGAGGAAGTCAGTGGCTTCCCCCTCGCCACCATCGCGGCCGGCAAACCGCTCCCGCTCACCGAAGGCGTCAATCCAGCCTGGGCCGCGTGCCTTGCCAACCTCCTGCAAGATGCCATCACCCCGATCCTCGGCACCTCAAAAACTTCGCTCAACGAAACCGACTGGCTCCAGCTCTGCGCCCGTTTCGCCCCGTACGAAAAATACACCGCGCTCAAGCCCGCCACTTCCTGCGAAAAACTCGGCCACGAAAGACTGAAGGCCATCGCCACCGGCAAAAGCCGCGCCTTGCTTGAAGAACTCCTCTCCAAGGACAAAGCCATCGCGCCCGAGTTCCAGGCCATCAGCGACGTCGACCGCCTCGTGCGTTACCACCGCGACCTGCGCGCGCTACTGCACAACTTCGTCAACTTCGCCGATTTTTACTCCCATGATAAATGGGCTGTTTTCCAGGCCGGCACCTTGTACCTCGACAGTCGTTCGACGGAACTTTGCCTTCGCGTCGACGCCGCCAGCCCGCTCGCCGCGATGAGCAAAGCCTACATCGCCTACTGCTCTTGCACCCGCGCTGGTTCGGCACCGATGACGATCGCCGCCTGCTTCACCCAAGGTGACAGTGACTACCTCTTCGCCGGCCGCCACGGCGTGTTCTACGACCGCCAGGGCCGCGACTGGGACGCCGTCATCACCAGCATCGTCGACAACCCGATCAGCATCAAACAGTCGTTCTGGTCGCCGTACAAAAAATTCATCCGCATGATCGAGGAGCAGATCGCCAAGCGCGCCGCCGCCGCTGAAGCCTCCTCGCACGGCAAACTCGCCAGCGCCGCCGATTCCACCATCAATGCCGACAAAGCAAAACCTACCGATCCCGCCAAGAAAATCGACGTCGGCGCCGTCGCCGCCTTGGGCGTGGCGTTTGGTGCGTTGACCACCGCCTTTGGTTACTTCCTCGGCTTCTTCAAAGGTATGCCAGGCTGGCAAGTGCCGCTGGTTTTCCTTGCGGTGATGCTGTTGATCTCGCTCCCTTCGATGATCATCGCCTGGCTCAAGCTCCGCCAGCGCACCCTCGGGCCGATCCTCGACGCCAACGGCTGGGCCATCAACGGCCGCGTGAAAATCAACATCCCGTTCGGCACCGCACTGACGTCGATGGCCACCCTTCCTCCCGGCTCGAAGCGCTCGCTCGACGATCCGTACGAGGACAAGGAAGCAGCGAAACACCGACGCCAAACCGTACTGCTTATTGTCCTGCTCGCCTTGGCTGGTGCCGCCATCTGGATTCGCGTCGACGCGAAACAACACAAAGGCCCAGACAACAAACCCCGCTACTTCTGGCAAGACCGCCCAGAACCAGTCGCTCCCGTTGCAACACCTCCGACCGCGCCAGCGCCAGCCCAGCCCCCGGCGCCCGCTCCGAAGTAACGGCAGGCCCGGCCGTTGTGCGCCGTAGCTTTCCGCTGCGGCGCGGCGAATCAGATCGTTGGCATAACATTGCCGCCGCAAACCGGCACGAAGGCTCCGGTGATAAACGTAGCAAGGTCGGAGGCCAGAAACGCGACGGCGTTGGCGACTTCTTGATCTGTGCCGCGCCGTGCGAGTGGAACATTGGTTTCATATTCGGGCCGACGCTCGGTCTTGTTTACGCGGTCTTGATCGCTGATGGTCCAGCCCGGCGCGACCTGATTAACGGTAATGGCGTGCCGGCCCACTTCTCTGGCGAGCACGCGCAGAACACCATCCATCCCGCGCTTGCCGGCCACGTAGGCGGATTGGGTTGGCATCATTTGCATGGCGCATTCGGTGTTGATACCGATGTAACGACCCCAGCCTTTTGTGACCATCGCGGGGATGAACACCTTGGCCAGGAGTACATTTTGCATCACGCAGGTGCGAAACTGGCTTTCATAGTCGGCTTCAGATTCTTCCAGAACTGTTGTCCAGGGGAAAATCTGCGCCACGGCGTTTGCCACAACGATATCAGGCGCACCAAGCTTGGCGGTGATCTGATCACGCATCGTGCTGAGACTTGCCATTGCGGTGACGTCAGCATGCACAACCACAGCGCGCCGGCCCAGCGACTCGATCTCGCGCAACAGTGTTTCCGCAGCGGAGCGGTCGCTGTGGTAATGGATGGCGACATCCGCTCCGCACTGGGCAAAGGTTCGGGCCATGACGCGGCCGAGTTGTCCGGTCGCACCCGTGACGAGAGCGACTCGTTTTTTGAGATCAAGAGAGAGTGCCATAAAAAAGGGCGGTGGGTTTAAGGTGTAGCGAGAAGGTGATCTTTTGGCATCCGGCCGACAACGGGTCCACCGCATTCACGAACACGCATTCTTTTGTCGGCCGTGGGAGGCGTGCGGGCGAACAGCTAAGCGGCGATATTCTAGTGAAAACACCCCGTTTAGCCCACAAGGCCTTCACTTGCCTATTGCCGAATCCTGGAGATCCTTTCGGGCAACCCCGAAATGATCCAGCTTCATAGATCCAACGGGCTCGATTCCCTTCTCGCCAGCGGACCGAAGCGGCTTTTTTTCATCGTTCGCTGGTGGCTCATCGCGCTGACTTTTGTCACGCTTGGCTTGCAGGCCGAGCCCGAACCAACGCGCATCATCAAGGTCGGCGTTCTCAACGACAACTATCCATTCTCCTACGCCGCAAATTCCGGCCAAATCGAGGGCTTCGTCGTCGAACTGCTGACTGAAATCGAGCGTGTCACCAACCTCCACCTCGAGCGCAAAGTCGGCGGCACCCGCGAGATCAACGGCGCTTTTGAAAGCGGCCAGCTCGACCTGTTACAGTCGTACGTCCGCTCGCCCGAGCGCGAGTCGTTCACCGATTTCTCGCAGCCGTATCTCAAGATGAACGGCTCCATCTTCGTCCGGAAAGACAGCCCGCCCATCAACAACCTGACCGACCTAAAGGGCCGCCGCGTGATGGTCCACCGCGGTAGCAAGGGCGAACAAGTCCTCCGCACCGCCGGCCTCAGCAACTCGATTGTCTACGTCGATTCGGTTGAGGAATCACTCCGCCGCCTCGATGCCGGCGAAAACGACGCAACGCTCGTGGGCCGCCTCAGCGGCCTGGCCATCGTCCACCAGCTGGATCTGCGCCACATCACCCCGACCGGAGAACCCGCTTACGAGGCGGACTACTGCTTCGCCGTGCGCAAAGGCGATGAAGAACTCCTCCGCCGGATCGACGAAGGCATTCTGATCCTGCGTCAACCCGGCGGCGCCTATGAAAAGATCTACCGCAAATGGTTCGGCCAACTCGGTGGCTACACCCGGCGCGACGTTTTGCTGGCCGTCACCGTGGGCCTCGGCATCGCCCTGCTTATCGCCATCTGGGCCCTCACCCGGCAGCGCGCACTCCACCGCCGCATCCTAAGCCAAGCCGAAGAACTAAAAGCCAGCGAAGAACGTTACCGCGAGGTATTCGAATCCTCGATGGACGCCTTGCTCGTGCTGACACCCACCACGAACAGCCCGCCCGACCACAAGATCGCCGATGCCAACCCCCGGGCCCTCCACCTCCTGCAACTCACCACACCGCCCTTGCCCGAAACCCTCCTGAGCAAGGTGATGGCCGATGGCCTTGAGTTAGGCAAACGCATCGCCGCCGCACTCGCTCCCGGCGCCACCAACCCCTTCGAGTACGTCCGCCCCAGGGGCGCGGACCCCCGCTGGCTGCGCGTCTCCGTCGGCCCCATGGGCGGACGCATCCTCGCCGTGCTGGCCGACATCTCCGAGGCAAAAGACGCCGAAGAGCGCATGCGCAAACATGACGAACTGCTCCGCCAGCACCAAAAGCTCGAAGCCATCGGCACCATGGCGGGCGGCATCGCCCACGATTTCAACAACATCCTCACCGGCATTATCGGCAATGCCGAACTTGCCCGTATGGATATCGCCGAGGATCACACCGCCCGGCCCTTCCTTGACGAAATCCTCGGCTGCTCCGGGCGCGCCAAAAAACTGGTCCGCCAGATTTTAACCTTCTGTCGCAAGGACGAAGCTCGGCGCGAAATCATCAAAGCCCGTACCATCATCGAAGAGGTGCTGAGCCTGCTCCGCGCCACCGCACCAAAATCCGTCGAGTTTATCCACCAGACCGCACCGCACACCTGCCACATCGAAGCCGACCCCACACAGCTTCACCAGATGCTCCTCAATGTCTGCACCAATGCCATCCATGCCATGCACGACAAAACCGGCCGCATCGAAATCCACGAAGATTGCGTGGAGGTGATTGAAGGCGAAACCGCCCAATACGGACGCCTGCGCACGGGGCGCTACGCCCACCTATCGATCAAAGACAACGGCTGCGGCATGTCAGCCGAGTTGCAACGCCGCATCTTCGAACCGTTCTTCACCACCAAAGCCCCCGGTGAAGGCACCGGACTCGGTCTCTCCGTGGTCCACGGCATCCTGCAAAGCCACGGCGGCGACATCACCGTTTACAGCAAGCCCGGGCATGGGACAGCCGTCCACCTCTACCTGCCGGCCTCGGCCCACAAGGCTGTGGTTGAGCCCGTGAAAAAATCCATCCCACGCGGATGCGGCGAGAAAATTCTGCTCATCGACGACGAACCGACCATCACGAAATCCGTCCGGCAAATCCTGGAAAAAATCGGCTACAAACCAACGCCATTCACCGATCCTAGGGAAGCGCTCGAAGCCTTCCGCCGCGAGCCTTCATCCTATAAAGCGGTCATCTGTGACCTCACCATGCCGATAATGAATGGCCTGGAAATTGCCGAACAAGTCATTCCCGCCTGCCCGTTCATCCTGATGAGCGGTTTCGTGAGCGATACCGATCATGTACGCGCCGAAAAACTCGGCGTGTTCCGTGTGATTGAAAAACCGATTGATCTGCCAGCCCTCGCAGGCTTGCTGGCTGAGTGCTTCCAGCAGCGCCGGTAAGAAGAGGCGCAGACAACGAATAGCCCGGAACGGCGCCGATGGAGCGGCGCCCGTTCAATATCGGCTATTCCTGCTCCACCGAACTATCGATCAGATGCTGCAACTCCACCAACGCCTGGTGCATGGCCGTCGCATGTGACTTCAAATCCTGAGCGGCGCTCGCGCTCTCTTCGGAATGAGCGGCGTTCTTCTGCGTGACCCCATCCATCTGCGTCACAGCGGTGAGGATCTGGCTCAGGCCATCATCCTGCTCTTTGGAGGCGTGGGCTATCTCGGCAATGAGTTCGTCAACCTGGCGCACTTTACCGACGATCTCCTGCAAGCTCGAGGCTACTTTCGCGTTCAACTGCGCACCATGTTCGCTCTTGCGAATCGAGTCTTCGATGCTCTCGGCGGTTTCGCGGGCGGCGTGTACGGAGCGTTGGGCGAGACTGCGGACTTCGTCAGCGACGACGGCAAATCCGGCACCGGCTTCACCGGCACGAGCGGCTTCGACTGCGGCGTTTAGGGCGAGCAAGTTGGTCTGAAAAGCGATTTCGTCGATGGTCTTGATGATCTTCGCGATATTACCACTCGAGGTCTTGATCGCTTCCATCGCGGAAGACATGGCTTGCATGTCGGCGGTGCCGGTTTCGGCGGCGCTGCGGGCTTCAGCGGCCAGCCCTTTGGCGTTGCCGGCATTCTCGGCATTGCGCTTGGTCATGCTGGCGACTTCGTTGAGCGACGCGCTGGTTTCCTCGAGCGAGGCAGCCTGGGAACTCGCGCCGTCGGCGACCTGCTGACTGATGCTCGCAACGCTGTCCGCCGACTCGGCGGTGCCGGCACTGGCGTCCTTGATTTTGTCGATGGCACTCCGTAGAGGGTTTTCGATCTGGCCGCGGTTAAAGAAGAAAAAGCCGGTCAAGGTAACGAT
>Ga0302321_100005660_pt1 | contig 10952 bp, 8 predicted proteins | sample Fen_T0_1_FD_202505 | JGI IMG/M metagenome (GOLD analysis project Ga0302321, IMG submission 202505) | Peat permafrost microbial communities from Stordalen Mire near Abisko, Sweden - Fen_T0_1 | ecosystem: Environmental > Terrestrial > Soil > Wetlands > Permafrost | place: Sweden: Abisko...
ACTTGATCTTTGACTCAAGTGTCGATACCGGCATTCCGAGCCTTGCGGCGGCACCAGAGTGACCGGCAACGCGGCCGCGGCAATCGGAAAGAGCCGCTTCGATCAAGGCTATTTCCTGGCTGGTCAATGTGTTTGTCAGCGAAGTGGGGTTTGGCTCGCTCTTTGCACGTCTTGAGACTAGCCAGCTCTCATCCACGGTGAATGTGTCCGATTCGCAGACGATCATCGAACGCTGGATGACGTTCTGCAATTCTCTGACATTTCCCGGCCAGGAATACGACGTTAGCAGGTCGAGCGTCTTACGGTCGGGCTGCAGGAGCTTTTTGCGGGTCTGTCTTGAATAACGGTCGATAAAGTAGCCGACCAAAAGGGGTATATCATCGGCCCTATCGCGCAAAGGCGGTATCTCCATGGGAAAAACATTGAGTCTATAGAAGAGATCGCTTCTGAATTCACCCGCTGCGATAGCGGAATCGAGATCCCGATTTGTCGCCGCGACAACGCGAACATCGATCTTGACAGGCCGGCTGGAGCCGACCCGTTCGATCTCCTGCTCCTGCAAAACGCGAAGCAGGGCCACCTGCGTCTCGGTTGGCAGGTCGCCTACCTCGTCGAGAAAGATCGTCCCGCCGTCAGCCAGCTCGAAAAGGCCTTTCTTGCGCGCGGCCGCACCCGTGAAGGCACCACGCTCGTGCCCAAACAACTCGGATTCTATCAGCTCGGGCGGAATGGCGGCGCAATTGACCTTGATGAAGGGCCGGTCGCGCAGCGAGCTTTCGCGATGGATGGCGCGCGCGATGAGCTCTTTGCCGGTGCCCGATTCGCCGGTAATGAGCACGCGCGTTCGGGTGGGTGCCACCTTCGCGATCTGGGCATAGAGCGCCGCCATCACCGGACTCTGCCCGACCATTTCGAATCGGCCCTCGGCCAGCGCCCGCAATCCCACCACTTCGCGAACCATGGCTCGCCGTTCGAGGGCGTTGCGCAGGGTCACCATCAGCCGCTCGCGATCGAGCGGCTTTTCCAGGAAATCGTAGGCGCCTGCCTTGGTGGCACGAACGGCATCCGCCAGCGTACCGTGGCCGGAAATCATGATCACCATCGGCTCGGGCTGAGCACGCGCCCCTTCTTCGTCTTGCGCGCGGGCCTTGCCGAGCGACGCCATCACGTCGTGCCCAGAAATGCCGGGCAATTGAACGTCCAGCAGGATCACGTCGGGCGCGATGTCGGGCAGGCGGGCCAGCGCCTCCTCGCCGCTCGACGCCTCGTCGACGGTGTAGCCTTCGCCCTCGAGGACCATGCGCACGGTGCGACGGATGTTCTTTTCGTCATCGACGATGAGGATGGTGGTGGTCATGGCGTGCTGGAAATCTACATCGTTCTGCCCCGGCAGCCAAAGGCCACCCAGCTGGCTCGTTCTTAGGGTGAGGCCAACGCCGAAAGGGCAGAGAGCGCCCCCAGCGACGACGCGAACGACTTCGCCCACAGCTCGATGCCAGTTTCGGGGAGAGGCTCGGTGGGCAAGAACACGCGATAGTCGACCAGACGGATCGGCTGCCCGCCCTCCCGAGCCACGCGGGCATTCTCGCCCTCGACGAAATCGAGGATGCGCGCCACGGCATGGACGGCGGCCACGTTCTTGTCGTGCAGAAGAAGAATCACCGGACCCTTGGCGCGACGAAGCCCAGCCGTGGCGTACTTGACGATGGCGTCCTCGTCCTCGCCACGCCATTCCTGTGGATCCATGTTCCAGCCGACCTGCACGATGTCGCGGTCGGCGAGAACCCGATCCAGTTCCCGGCAGCGCGCACCGTAGGGCGAGCGAAACAGCAGCGGCCGCACCGACGTGGCGTAGGCGATGAGCTCGGATGCACCGTCGATCTCGGTGGCGATGGCATCGCGCTCCTGGCACAGGTTCTTGTGTCCCATGGTGTGGTTTCCGACCAGGTGACCGTGGGTCGCGAGCTTGCGCAAGAGATCGCGACGCGCCAAATCCTCGGGTAGATTCCGTACGATGTGGTGGCCGTTGACGAAGAACACGGCCTTCACACCCCGTCGGGTAAGCTCGTCCAGAATCAGCGACGTCCCCACCAGATCGGGACCGTCATCGAAGGTGAGCAGCAGGCTGCGCCCCCAGGCCGCAGACGGTGCGCGCGTGGCTTCCTTGCCTCGCTGACTCGGCAACGGCATGAGATAGCGAGGAAACGCCGGGGCAGCCACCGCCCTGGTGGCCGTGGCGCCCTCGGCTGAGAGGGCAGCGGAAGGGGAAAAGACACAGAGCGCACATACGACGCATAACGCGGAAGGGAACCCGAGCGATCGGATTAGGGATCCCTTTCCGTGGAAAAGCATTCAGCAACCTTGGCTAGAACGGAATGTCGTCGTCGCTTGGGGGAGGACCGGATGGACCGTCGGCTGCAGCAGGAGCAGGGGCATCCTCGCCCCAGCCACGCTTGGCACGACCACCGCCACCGCCAGCAGCACCGCCTTCGGCGCTCGGCCCCTGGCCGCCCAGGAAAACCACGCGCTCAGCCACGACCTCGGTGCTGTAGCGCTTCTTGCCTTCCTTGTCGTCCCAAGAACGCGTCTGCAAGCGGCCCTCGACGTACACGGTTCGCCCCTTGGCCAGGTATTTCGAACAGTGCTCGGCCTGGTCGCCCCACACGTTCACGCGGTGCCACTCGGTCTTCTCCTGCTTGTTGCCGCCCTTGTCCTTCCAGACCTCGTTGGTGGCAACGCTGAGGTTGCACACGGGCCGGTTGCTCGGCGTGTACTTGAGCTCGGGATCCGCCCCTAGATTGCCAATCAGGATGACTTTGTTGACGCTGCCCATGGTCCTTCCTCCTTGCGGTGAATTGCTTTTGCCACCTTCCGGCGCGGTTATCAATGGCGCGGATTTCGAGATGGTGGAAGCCTATCGGCAAGCCCGACGGGAAAGTTGCTTGGCAAACGGAACTTGCACTGCGGGTATAGTGCCAGCGATGTCCGCGGTTTCTCTTGCGCTCGTGGTTCTGATGGTCGCGCCTGCCAAAGGACGCAGCCCAACCGAAACCTTTGCCGACGCGCTCGCCGCCTTTCGCCAAAGCGATTACGCCAAAGCTGCCAGCGGATTTGCCGCGCACGGAGCTGCGCTCGGCAAGAACCAAGACTACCTGCTTCACTTTACCGCCGAGAGCGCGTTCTACGCGGGCGATTACGGCAAAGCGGAAAGCGCGTTCGCGCAGCTTGCGAAGATGCGCGATTCCCGCTTCGCCGGTGTCGCGGCCTGGCGCACGGCCGACTGCATGTGGATGGAAGGCAAGCGCAGCGAGGCGGCGGCGGCGTACCGCAAGCTCGTCGGTGGCAAGACGACCGCCGACCAGGCGGTCGGGCTGTATCGCGGGGCAGAGGTTTCCGCCGACGCTGCATTGGCGAAAAGCGATAAAGCGGCTGTGGCGGCGGCGGCGCGCGCCTTCATGCAGATTCATGTGGATTTTCCCGCGCATCCGCTTGGTGTCGCGGCCGGTAAGCGCGCGGCGGAGCTTGCGCCGGCTGGGCCAAGGGCCGAAGCTCACAGCGAGCCGTCGCCGAAGGAACGTCTGCAGCGTGCCGCTGCCCTTTCGAAGAGCCATCATTGGCAAGAGGCGCTCGACGATCTTCTGCTTCTGCCCGCAGCGTTGCCCGCCGACCTGGCAATCCAGCGCGACCTGGCGATGGGCATGGCGAAATACCATGCCCGTAAGGATTACGCTGGCGCGGCCGAATTGCTGTTGAACGTGTCGACGCGGTTGTCGGGCGAAAAGGCCGCGTTCGCCGCGTTTCACGGTGCACGGGCGCTGTCACGCATCGACCGCGACGACGAGGCCATCGCGAACTACCGCAGCGTGGTCGCGAAGTATCCCAGCGCAAGCTGGGCCGCGGAGGCGCAGTTCCGTGCTGGCTGGCTGGAGATCAACCGCGGGCACTTCCGCGACGCCCTGCCGGACCTGAAGGAGACGCTGCTGCGGTATCCGCACGGCAGCTTCGCCGACGACGCCGCTTGGTACCTTGCACTCGCCTACTACCTACTCGGCGACTCCGTCCAGGCGATGCGAGCAATCACGACCTACGAGCAGGTCGCTCGGCGAAACAGCGACGAGACGGCGACGCGAGCGCATTACTGGCGCGCGCGGATCGCCACGCTCGGCGGCGACCGCGCCCAGGCGGCCGAGCTCTTGCGCGACTGCGCGGTGCGCGCGCCCTTCAATTACTATGGCCTCCTGGCGCGTGCTCGGCTGCGCGAGCTGGGCGAGACGCTGCCCTGGCCGCCGGCCCCGAGTCGGGGGCCCTCGTCAAAGGTGTTGCGTGATCCCGTGGTGGTGCGCGCCCTCGAGTTGGAGCAAGCGGGCCTTTCGCAAGAGGCTGGCATTGAGCTCGAGCGCAACGAGGCCAGCGTGGTAAAGCGCAATGGGAAAGCGCAGGCCGTGCCGTTCCTGCTCGACACCTACCCGCGCCTTTGGGCCTTTCGCCGCGCCCAGCAGCTCGCCGAGTCCGTCGGTGAAGACGGCGTTTCCGATGCGCTTCTGTATTCGCAAGCCGCCTACCCGCGGGCCTTCGCCGAAGCAGTGGAAAGCTACGGCAAGTCGGCGGGCAATCCCGACCTTTTTCCATACGCGATCATGCGCAAGGAATCGAACTACTATCCCTTCGCGCTGTCGTCGTCGGATGCGCGCGGCCTTCTGCAGCTGATTCCGTCCACCGGCGCGGAGGTCGCCAAGAAGCTGGGCCTCGGGGGTTATCCCGACGAGCTTTTCGATCCCGATATCAATATCCGCCTGGGCACCGCCTACCTCGGGGGTCTGTATCGACGGTTCCAGAACCAGGAAGCGCTGGCCGCCGGCGCGTACAACGCCGGTGCGCGGGCGATGATGCGCTGGTGCGACCAGTGGGGCAACCGGCCGCTCGACGAATTCGTCGAGCTCATCACCTACGACCAAGCTCGCGAGTACATCAAGCGCGTGCTCGGCATCTACGCCCGCTACCGCCATCTCTACGGCCAGCCGCTGGAGCTGCCACTGGCCGTGAACCCGCGCTACCTGAAAGACGGGCCGGATTTCTAGAGCACCGAACGGGTTGACGGACCGAGTGAAATCGTGCAGTTGCGTGCGGACCGAGGCGCGAAAAGGGCGAATACTCGACGCGTACTGAACCGACGAGCAACGAAGGGCCGCGACGCACACTCGCGATTTCACGACGGGAGTCAACCCGTTCGGTGCTCTAGACGCGCATAAGAAAAAGGCCCGGAAGCCCCTTTCGGGAATTCCAGGCCTTTGGCAGTGACAGAGGTCTCGTTGCTAGCTGGCTACTTGGCTGCGCCTACCAACGTGAACTCGGTACGGCGATTCTTCGCCTTGTCCTTGGCCGTCTTGTTCGACGTGATCGGCTTGTCCATGCCGTAGCCGACGGCGGTCAAGCGGTCGGCCGCGATGCCCTTGCCCACGAAGTACTCCTTCACCGACTCTGCTCGCTTTTGCGACAGTTCCTTGTTGAACTCGTCCTTGCCCACGTTGTCGGTGTGGCCGCCGATTTCCAGCCTGACGTCCGGATAATCGACCAGCAGCTGCACGGCCTTGTTGAGCACCGAGTACGAATCCTTGGTGATCTGGGCCGAGCCGGTCTTGAAGTTGATGCCCTGGATGACACCGGTGAACTTCTTGATCGCCGCCGGGATCTCGTCCGGGCAACCGTCTTCGTCTTGGTAGTTGTTCACGGTCTCGGGCTCGTTCGGACACTTGTCCTTCTCGTCGGGGATGCCGTCGCCGTCGTTGTCCGGATCCGGGCAGCCGTCCTCGTCTTGGAAGCCGTCCTTGTCCTCGGCTTCGTTCGGGCACTTGTCGTCCTTGTCCAAGATGCCATCGTTGTCGTTGTCGGGATCGGGGCAGCCGTCCTCGTCCTGGAAGCCATCCTTGTCCTCAGGCTTGGTCGGGCACTTGTCGTCCTTGTCGAGGATGCCATCGCCGTCGGTGTCCTTCTCGGCCACCGGCGCGGGCTTGGGTGCTGGCGGCGGCGGGGCGACAGGCTGCTCGGCGCCGAAGCCGAGGTACGCGCTCAGCAGAACTTCCCAGTCCGGGCCACCGTAGTGGGTTTCGTTGCCAGCGGTGGCGATCTTGTGGAACGCAGCCGGGGGAATCATGGCTCGCCCGTCGAGGCGCAGGCCGAACATATCGGAGATGGGGAACTTGGCACCGATGCCGGCATGGAACGCACCGTCGGTGTCGCGATGGCGCGGATATTCCTGGCCGTCGTCGTCTTCAACGCCGTACGTGCCCGGGAAGGAGCTCATGGCGCCAAACCCGACCAACGCAAACGGACGCACGTAACCCGAGTGAAGGAACGTCCCGATGATGTGGGCGCGATAGCCGAGGATAACGTCTCGCGTCTTGTCGTTGCGGGTTCTGGTGGGCGAAATGAAACCTTCGGCTTCGACCCCGACCCACTCATTGAGGTTGTACGCCAATCGAAGACCGAACGCGGGTCCAGTGTCGGGCGACGTGCCCGTCGGGTCGCCTGCCGCGCGTCCCAAACCGTGGTCTTTGTTGTAGAAGTGAAGACCGCCGAACACGCCGACCTCGATGGGATTGACCTGGGCTTGCGGTCCTTGGTCTTCAGCGGCTTGGGCCGGAACTGCGCCAGCTGCCAAACAGGCCAGCATAGGCGGCAGCAGACGTCGGCCCCTTGAAATAGGATTTCTCCTCATGGACTCTCCTTGTGTGTGTGAGGGTGCCCATGATACCGCAAGGAGCCGAGATGCCAACCTCGCGCTATGACGCTTGGCGGCGCCTCGCTTGCCTGTGAGCGACTCCGCGCTCGACGGAAATGATCTTAGCCTGCGGCCGCCTGTCGCTGTCGGAAACTCGATCGGATCTCGCTCACCACCACGTCGCAAACCACCGTCTCGATCTTCTCGCGCGCTTCGCCCGGCAGCCCCTCAAACGCCACGGCCATCAAGATGCTTCCTTGCTTGGGTATGATTTTGACCACCTGGCAGCGTCCGACAATGAGCGCTCCGCTGCCGATCTTGAGCCGCATCCAGACCACGGTTCCGGTAGGCGGCGATTCGGCCACCAAAGCCGACAGTCCGCTGGTGCTGATATCATTCGTGATCGACGTGACCGAGCCGGCCGGCAACCCGAATTCGATCTGGTAGGCCCGCGCCACTCGAAGGGCTCCGCGGGCGGCGGCTCCGGGCTCGATGGCAAGCCGCTGTGCCATCAGCAGGGTGCTGCAAAGGTCGCGTCGGCCCTGCATGTAGAGCTCGGCCTCCTCGGCAGGCAGGGCACCGCGCTTGAAGCTATCGTGCCATTCGCAGAACTGCAGAAGCCACTGATGAAAGTTGGATGCCGCCATTTGTGAGGTTCCTGGTTGGGATACGACCGCTTGCAGTGTCACTGTGTTGGTTGAATCGGCAGAGGGGGCCTCGGCCTTTACCTTGCTGACCTTCGCGTGCAAACCGGCTCGGAACGGCCGTGCTACCCTTGCGGCGTGCCAACCGACCGATATCTGGAAGCTCGTCGCCCGGCGCCAAGCGCGGCCGAACGCCAGGCGACCCTGGCCCCATAGCGACCGAGGAAGCGCATGGATCTGCGGGAACTGCCTTCACGAGCCTTCGCACGACACCCGTGGGAGACCGCCCGTGCGAAGTTTTTTCTTCGGCTTCTGCGCGATCACGTGAAGGGTGAAGCGCTCTCGATCCTCGACTTCGGCTCGGGCGACGGTTTTTTCGCGCGAACCTTGGCGCAAACCTGGCCTGCCGCTGCGAAGGTGGTGTGCTTCGATCCGGCCTATCCTCCCGAGCGAGTCCCGTCCGATGCGCAAGAAGCAAAGGTTTCCTATACCCGCGAAAAGCCTCGCGCTCTGTGCGACGTACTGCTGCTTCTCGACGTGCTCGAGCACGATGCGAACGACCAGGCGACGTTGCACGAGGCCCTGTCCACCTGCCTTCGTCCCGGTGGATGGCTGCTCATGAGCGCGCCGGCCCACGCGATGTTGTTCACCCACCACGACGAGCTCCTGGGCCACAAACGCCGGTATTCGTCGGCGGCGCTGCGTGCTCTGGCCGACAACGAAGATGTCGTGCCGGTCGAGCAAGGCCAGCTGTTCGCCAGCCTGCTGGTGCCCCGAGCCCTGACGAAGCTGACCGAAACCGTCCGCCCGCGCATCCCAGACGCCGCAGCAACCGCCGCCCACGTCGACACGTCCGCGGGAACGTGGAACCACGGACGCCTGCTGACCCGCACGGCGGAAGCGGCGCTGAACCTCGATGGCCGGATGACACGCGCTCTTGGGCGCCTTCGGCTGCCCGTACCTGGCCTTTCAACCTGGCTCTTGGCGCGCAAGCAATGAACGCCGAGCCCATTGCCTGGGTCGTTCCCTGTTTCAACGAAGCGGCCCGTCTCGCCAAGGCGGCGTTTCTGGCGCTGGCCGATCAACCGGCAAGTTCCATAGTCTTCGTCGACGACGGTTCGAGCGATGAAACCCTGCTGCGCCTGCGCGAAATCGCAGCCGAGCGCCCCGAGCGCGTCTCGGTGGTCGCGTTGCCGCGCAATCGAGGCAAGGCCGAAGCCATCCGGCAGGGTGTCGTGCACGCACTCGAAGGCTCGTGCAACCTCATCGGCTTCGCCGATGCAGACTTGGCCACGCCCGTCACAGAGCTGAAGCGCCTTGCCGACATGATCCGAACGGGTGATCACGACCTAGTCGTCGGATCGCGGGTTCAGCTTCTGGGGCGTGCGATCCATCGCCGTCACCTGCGCCACTACGTGGGCCGGGTGTTTGCCACGTGCGCCAGCCTGGCTCTGGGTCTTGCCGTTTACGATACCCAGTGCGGCGCGAAAGTTTTCCGGCGAAGCGAAGGATTGCGCGCAGCCATGCGAGAGCCTTTCAAGTCACGCTGGGCCTTCGACGTCGAGTTGCTCGGCCGTCTCGTTCATCCCGGCGACGGCACGGCGGCAATTCCCGTCGACCGGATCTGGGAGGAACCGCTGCGTGCGTGGACCGATGTGGCGGGCTCGAAGCTAGGCTCTATGGCGGGGCTGCGCGCCACCTTGGATCTGGTCCGCATCGGCTGGGCGCTGCGCCGGAGATAAAAGGTAGATTTGTTACCTCGCTGGCCAGCCGCCAGTTTGCGGATCTGCGGCGCCAGATTCTGTTATGGTTGCTCTTTTCCATGTCGCTGTCAGACCAATTCCTCGCCGCCGGGCGAAAGCTTCTCATGAACAATTACGGGCGGTCGCCCGTCGTCATGTCGCGGGGCGAAGGCTGCGTGCTGTGGGACGTGGACGGGAACCGTTACCTCGACATGACAGCCGGCATCGCGGTGTGCATCCTCGGTCACGGCGACGCGGGACTGGCACAGACCATCGCCAACCAAGCTTCGCGCCTACACCACACCTCGAACCTCTACTACATCGAGATGCAGATTCGCCTGGCTGAGGTGCTGTCCCAGCGCGCGTTCCCGGGCAAGTTCTTCTTCTGCAACTCGGGCGCCGAAGCCAACGAAGCCGCGCTGAAGCTGGCCCGTCGCTACCAGACGGTGGTGCGCGGTCAGGCGAACCGAACCGAGATCATCTCGTTCGAAAAGAGCTTCCACGGCCGCACCATGGGCGCCTTGTCGGTGACTGGCCAGCCGAAGTACCGCCAGGGTTTCGGCCCCTTGATTCCCGACGTGCGCTTCATCCCGTTCGGCGACCCCGAGGCGGCGCGGACCGCCATCGGCAACCGCACCTGCGCGGTCATCGCCGAGCCCATCCAGGCCGAGGGTGGCATCAACCTGCCCCCGCCGGGGTACCTACAAGAGCTGCGACGCATCTGCAACGAGCGCGGGGCCTTGCTGATCTTCGACGAGGTGCAGACCGGCGTGGGACGCACCGGCAGCTTCTACGCGTTCGAGCGCGAGGCCATGGTTCCGGACATCATTACGCTGGCCAAGGGGCTGGCAGGCGGCATCCCGATGGGCGCAATGCTGGCCAACGACGAGGTCGAGCGCGCCTTCGAGCCCGGCACCCACGCCTCCACCTTTGGTGGAAACCCGTTGGCTTGCGCCGCAGCTATGTACATTCAGCAATCCATCGACGAGCGCGACCTGCTCGGGCATTGCCACGAAATGGGCGCGTACCTCGGGTCGGCCTTGGCGCGCATGGCGGAGCGGCGCAGGCCGAAGACCCGCACGGCGCGCGGGCGCGGGCTGCTGCAAGGGCTGGTCCTCGAGGGCGAGGCTGGCCCGGTGGTGCAAAAGGCCCGCGAGCGCGGTCTCTTGCTTTCTGTTGCTGGCGGGCAAGTGGTTCGCTTCGCCCCCCCATTAGTTGTCGGCAAGGCCGAAATCGACGAAGCTTTGGCAACCTTGGACGAAGTCCTGGTCGAGAGCTAGCAAGAAGAGTCAGCAAGAAAAGTCAGCAAGAAGAGCTAGATCGATGGAGAAGAAACGCGATTTTCTGAGTCTATTCGACGTCACCGACGCCGAGTTTGCATCGCTCATCCGCCGCGCCGAGGAGCTGCGCTTCTTGCGGCAGATGCGTGAGCCACACGCCTCGCGCCCTGGCCGCATGCTGGCGCTGATTTTCGAGAAGGCGTCCACCCGTACGCGGGTCAGCTTCGAAGTGGCCATCGCCGAGCTTGGCGGGCACGCCATCGTCATGGGTCGCAACGACTCGCAACTGGGCCGCGGCGAGCCTATCAAGGACACTGCCCGGGTCATGGCCCGCTACTGCCACGGCATCATGGTGCGCACCTTCGGCCACGACCGTGTGGAAGAGTTGGCCAAGTACGCGTCCGTGCCTGTGATCAACGGCCTGACCGATCTGCTGCATCCTTGTCAGGTCCTCGCGGATCTGCAGACCGTATACGGCCACTTGGCCAACCGCCAAAGCGCGTCCACGGCCGCTCCCGACGTGCTCGCCACCCTGCGCGACGTGCGGTACGCGTGGGTGGGTGACGGC
>Ga0302321_100005661_pt1 | contig 10951 bp, 8 predicted proteins | sample Fen_T0_1_FD_202505 | JGI IMG/M metagenome (GOLD analysis project Ga0302321, IMG submission 202505) | Peat permafrost microbial communities from Stordalen Mire near Abisko, Sweden - Fen_T0_1 | ecosystem: Environmental > Terrestrial > Soil > Wetlands > Permafrost | place: Sweden: Abisko...
GCTCGGCCGCTCGATCGTGGGCCTGTGGGCGGTGCCGCGGACGGTGTTGGTGTTCTTGATCGTGCCGCCGCTGCTGGTCAACCAGGACCTGCGCGGCCTGCACGACAGGTGGTGCCGGACCGTGGTGGTGCGGATGCGGTGATCGGTCGGCAGCTCCCGCGAGCTCCTTTACGAGTTACGGCGGTGCTGTTCATCCCGGACTCACGGCGGAGGCAACCCGCAGCAGCTCAGCGGCGGCGCATGCTCCGCTGGACGTTGCGCATCTTCGCTCCCGCGGGAAGCGGGCCCTTGGGCAGGCCCGCCTGCGCAGTCCGAGAACCGAGCGCGGTGAGTCGGTTGTCCAACTCGGTGACGGCATTCACCGAGATGTTGCGCGGCAGCTTCATCAGGTAGGAGTTCAACTTGCGCAGCGGGATTTGACCTTCTTCGTTCCCGACGACCACGTCGTAGATCGGCGTCTCCCCGACGATCCGGGCGTAGCGCTTCTTCTCCTGGGCGAGCAGCGGCTTGACCCGGTGCGGGGCGCCCTCGCCGACCAGGATGATGCCGGGTCGGCCGACCACCCGATGCACGGCGTCCAGGTGTGACGTGCCGGCCACGGCGGGCGTCACCCGCCATTTCCCGCGCAGGTTGTTCTGCAGTGTCCATGCCGCAGCACCCGGCGTACCTTCCGCCTGCTTATAGACGTTGGCCTGCACGCGGCGGGAGAAGATGATCATGGCAAGCAGAGCGCCCAGAATGATGCCGAAGGGCAGCAGCAGCCACCACTGGCCCGGTCCGAAGATCAGTATGCCGATTCCGGTGATCACCGCGGCGGTGCCGACCAGCGCCCCGATCATGTAGGGCAGCAGCCGCTTGTCCTGTTTGCGCTGCATCTGGAACGCCTGCCAGATTTGGCCTCGGCGTTCCTTCTTGGCGGCCCTCGCGGCTACCTTGGCTGCCTTCTTCTCCTCATTGGAGGGGGCGTCAGCGCCCGCCGCATTCTTGGCCATGTCGTCAGGATAGTGCGCGTCACCACCCCGGGCGGACCGGCGACGCCCGCACGGCATCCCGACGACAAAGGCCGGGCGCAGCCACCCGGAGGAGGCGCACCCGGTCCGACGCGTTGTCGATCTCAGACCCGGTGGGACGCCGCGGAGACCCAGTCGCGATCGAGGTCATGCGGTGGCGCTCATCGCCCGTTGACGTGCATCACGGGCCTGCGCGCCCTGCCGGTACAGCGTCCCGGCGCGGTACGACGATCGGACCAGCGGACCGGACATCACACCGGCGAATCCGACGGCCTCCGCCTCCTGGCGTAGCTCGACGAACTCCTCGGGCTTCACCCACCGCTCGACCGGATGATGCCGGGGAGTGGGGCGCAGGTACTGGGTGATCGTGACCAGGTCGCAGCCCGCGGAATGCATGTCCGTCAACGCCTGCGAGACCTCTTCCCGCGTCTCACCCATCCCCAGGATCAGGTTGGACTTGGTGACCATGCCCGCCGCTCTGCCCTGCGCGATCACATCGAGCGACCGTTCGTAGGTGAATGCGGGCCGGATCCGCCGGAAGATCCGCGGCACGGTCTCCAGATTGTGCGCGAACACCTCCGGCGCCGCCGCGAAGACCTGCCCCAGCAACTCAGGGTGGCCCGAGAAGTCCGGCGTCAAGATCTCGACCCCGGTCTCCGGTGCTTGCGCATGAACCTGCCGGATTGTCTCGGCGTACAGCCAGGCACCCTCGTCCGGCAGATCGTCGCGCGTCACCCCGGTGATGGTCGCGTACCGCAGGTTCATCTTGTGGATGGACTCGGCCACCCGGCGGGGCTCGTCGCGGTCGAGCTCGCCGGGCTTGCCGGTGTCGATCAGGCAGAAGTCGCAGCGGCGAGTGCACTGGTCACCGCCGATGAGGAACGTCGCCTCGCGGTCCTCCCAGCATTCGAAGATGTTGGGACAGCCGGCTTCCTGACAGACGGTGTGCAAACCCTCGGTTTTCACCAGGTTCTGCAGGTTCTGGTACTCCGGACCAGTCCTCAGCCGGGTCTTGATCCATTCCGGCTTCTTCTCGATCGGCACGGCCGCATTCCGCACCTCCAAACGGAGCAGCTTGCGGCCCTCTGCGGCCAGGGTCACGAGGCGCCACCCACCGTGTTCTTTGCCGAATCAGCGGCGTCCTCGACCTTCTTCACGGCGTCGGCAGCATCCGCGGCGGCGTCCTTCGCGGCGTCCGCGGCGTCCGAGGCCTTGTCCTCGGCGTCGTCGGCGAGGTCGGAGGTCTTGTCCTTGGCGGTGTCGGCGAGGTCCGAGGTCTTCTCCTCGGCGGTGTCGGCGAGGTCAGCGGCCTTGTCCCTCGCCGTGTCCGCGGCGTCCTTCGCGCTGTCCGCGGCGTCCGATGCCTTCTCCTTGACGGTGTCTGCCAGATCCGCGGCCTTGTCCTTGGCGGTGTCGGCCAGATCGGAGGCCTTGTCCTTCGCGGCGGCGGCAGCATCCTTCACCGAGTCGGACAGCTTCCCCGCGGAGGCCGAGACCTTGTCGGCGGCCGATTGACTGTTGACCGGAACGGTGGGAGCGGGCTGGTTGTCCGGAATCGCCGCCTGGTCGGTGCGCAACTTCTTGAAGATCACCGCTCCGGCCGCGGCGATCACCGCGAAGATCAGCAGGTTGCGGATCGGGTGGCCCTTCTTGCCCGAGGTCTTGTCGGCCTTGCGGGCGGCCTTCGCTGCCTGGTCCGCCGCCTGACTGGCCTTCAGCGCGCCTGCGGCGGCCTTCGCGCTGACCAGTGCCGCGGCGTGGGTCGCCGAGCCCTGCGCCTTCTCGGCGAGCGTGGCACCGGTGCTGGCCAGCTTCTGGCCGGCCTGCTTCTCGGACTTCTTGGCCTGCCGTGCTGCCCGGTCGGCGGCCTTCCGAGCGGACTTCTGCGCTCGGCGGCCGAGCCGCTTTGCCTGGTCCTCGAGGGAATCCTCGACCTTCTCGACATATGGCGCGGCGGCGTGCGCCGCTTCGCTGGCCAGGGACACCGCCTTGCTCGCCGCGTCGCTGGTCACGTCGGCCACCTTGTCGACGACCTTGTCGGCGATCTCTGATGCCTTCACCGCCAGATCGTGCGCGGCGGCCCTTGGCTTGGTCGGCGTGCTCATGTGCTGCTCCTCATCGTTGCGAGTGGTGCGAGTGGTGCTGCCGGCCCCGCCGCTGGTGGCGGACGCACCGTTCAGGTTCCCGATCACCCCGGGTGACCAAACACGTCACCCGCCTCCGGCAATCATTGTTTCATCCTGCCGTGTGGCGCGCCCGGGCGTTCATCGGGGCCGAATCCGGCCGGCCGCCGTGTCGTGCCGGTCCGGTGCGATGGGGTGATCACCGAGCTCCGACGGCCGGATCTAGGTGCCAGGCGACGCCCTGCGACGGAAGCTGCCGATCCGCCGGTGCCGCCGTACTCACTCCCAGGTTCACCGTCAGCTGTCCGTCGAGCCCGTCACGCAGGTGCTCCACCACCACCGGCAACGCCTCGGCGACCCGCACTCGACGCCCGAGTTCCACCGACAGCGAGGTCACGCCGGCGTCGGTGATGCCACACGGGACGATGCGGTCGAACGCGGTCAGGTCGGGATCGCAGTTCAGCGCGAATCCGTGCATCGTCACGCTCTTGGCGATCCGCACCCCGATCGCGGCGACCTTTCGCTCGGGCCTGCCGTGTGCTGAGGGCAGCCAGACGCCGCTTCGTCCGGCGACCCGCTGGGTCCGAAGGCCGAGGTCCAGACACGACGCCATCAACACCTCTTCGAGCAGCCGCACGTAGCCGACGACATCGACCGGTGCTGCCAACTTGACGATGGGGTAGCCGACCAACTGTCCGGGACCGTGCCAGGTGATCCGGCCGCCGCGATCCACGTCGACGACGGGCGTGCCGTCGGTCGGCCTATCTTCGGGCTGAGTGCGTTTGCCGGCGGTGTAGACGGCGGGGTGCTCGAGCAGCAGCACGGTGTCGGGCCCGTATCCGTCGACTCGGGCCTGCGCGAGTTCGCGCTGTCTGTCCCATGCCGCGACATAGTCGACCAGGCCCGCCTCTTCGAAGATCAACGGCGTGCTGTTCCGGCGCATGCGCACGACCGTACGCCGGTGCGCCGACACCGATAGCGAGAAGCGCCTCCGGCAGTCAGGCGTCAAGGCCGCGCCCGCGGGCCTGTGGATAACTCGAACCCGAATCCGGGCGATCGTTCTATGGTGCACGCCATGGCGAACCGGATGGGGCCCTATCAAGTCACCGAGGACCGGCCGGGACACCGGTCAGCGGCAGTGCAGACGTGGCACGCGCAGGACGTGCGGTCCGGGCACGACGTGGCGCTGTCCGTGGTGGCGAACGTCCCGGCCGACGTGACTTACCGGATGGTGGAGCTCTCGGCCACCGTGCGGCATCCGCACCTGTTGCCGGTCCTGGACGTCATCGTGGAAGGCTCGCGGGTAGGGGTTGTCAGCTCGTGGCCCTCCGCCGGGCGGCTTTCCGACCTGCTGGAGCGCAGGGGTCCGCTCTCCGTGGGGGAGACATTGACGGTGCTCCGGCCGCTGGCCGCGGCGCTGGCCGCAATTCATCGGCACGGCCTGCTGCACGGCAACCTCGGCGCCGCGGTCGTGGGGTTCGATCGGTCCGGGCGCCCGCTGCTCGGTGGTTTGGCGGCCGGCCTGATCGCTGCGCATGCGGAGATCGACGGTCCCGCGCAGGACGCAGCCGATCTCGCGCCGGAAGTCGCCAGGGGTGCCGCTCTGTCGGTCGCCGCTGACGTGTTCTCGCTGGGATCCGTGGCACTGCTCTGCCTGACGGGCCGGAGTGCGTGGCCGGCCGACGATGCGGCGGACGTGCTGGTGCAGTCGGTCGGCGGTGTCTGGCCCGATCTGCCTGACACCGTGGCCTCGCCGCGGTTGGTGGCGCTGGTCCGGCGGATGCTCGCGTCGGATCCCGGGACGCGTCCGGACGCACCTGGTGTCCTGGCGAACCTTCAGCTTTCCGGGGGCGCGGTGCCGGTGGATCTGGCGCTGGACGGGCCACCTGGCGGTGCTACGTCGGACGCCGCAGCCACGGTGTTGTCGGGGCTTCCGGCGGTGGTGCTCGGTCCCGCGTCGCCCGACGAACCCGGGGCCGACGACGGAGCAGATCTCACGCCGCCCGCGCAGTGGGGATCCGCGGGACGTGCTGCCGAAGTGCGCACCGGGCCGCCTATTGTTCGCCGTCGGCCGAACGCGCCGGGTCCGCCCGCGGCAGGATCCGAGGACGCATCGTCCGGGGCTGGGTCGTCAGGGGCCCGCCGGCGACACGGTCGTCAGCAGCAACGGCGGACACCACGGCAGAGTTCGGGGACCACCGCGCCGCGCCGTCCCGCGTTGTCGGGATCGCGGCGGGTTGCCGTGCTCGGGCTGGCGGCTGCGTTGGCGGTGGTTCTTGGTGTGATCGCGATGCAGGCACGGTCGTCGCCACCGGCCGAATCGCCACCGGCCGAATCGCTGGCGGCCGATTCGGCGGGCGCCGGGTCTCGGGCCGATGCGGCCGACTGGTTGGCCGTCGTCACGGAGCTCGACGTGGCCCGCGCACAAGCGCTCTCGGCCGCTGATCCGGCCCTGCTCGACCGTGTCTATACGGCCTCTTCGGCGCAAGGTGCGGCGGATACTGCCGTGGTCACCGACCTTGCGGCGAAAGGCCTTCGGGTGCAGGACGGAACTCATCACATCGTCAGCGCCACCGTCGAGGCAGTCGCGGCAGGCTCCGTCGCTTCCAGCCCGCCGGCAACCGGTCCGGGAACCAGCCCGGCCACCGACAGTCCCGCCGGAGCTGGGGTTTCGACGGTGCGCGTCGCGGTGGTGGACGCGATGCCGGCGCACCTGATCGTGGACACGGCGGGCAATCCCGTGGGACAGACCGCCGCACGCTCCGAGGAACGCCGAATCCTCGTGCTGGAGTCGACGACTCGGGGCTACCGGATCAATTCCATCCTCGCCGGGTGAGCCGGGCCGCCCTGTTGATGCTCGCGAGCCTGGCGATCCGGTACCCGAACTCGGGTGTCCGTCGGTCTGACGGGCGCGTTGATCCCGAGGGTTGTCGGACCCGACTCCTACCGTGAGGGCATGCGGCTGCTGCACACCTCCGACTGGCACCTCGGTCGGACGTTCCACGGGCAGAGCCTGCTGGCCGACCAGGAGCAGGTGCTGGGTGCGCTGGCCGACCTTGCGGCCGAACGTGCCGTCGATGCGGTGCTCATCTCCGGTGACCTGTACGACCGCGCGGTGCCGTCGCCGGAGACCGTGCAGACCGCGACCCGGATCCTGCGACGGATCCGGGATGCCGGGATCGTCATCGTCGCGATCTCCGGCAATCATGATTCGGCGCCCAGGCTGGGCGCCTTTTCTGACTTCCTGGCCGCCGGTGGGCTGCACCTGCGGACATCGCTGGACCGGATCGCGGAGCCGGTGCTGCTGTTCGACGGGGCCGGACCGGTGGCTCTCTACCCGCTGCCCTACCTGGAGCCGGACCTGGCCCGCGCCGCGTGGGGGCTGCCCGCGCCGGCCGATCATCAGCGGGTGTTGGCCGCCGCCATGCACCGGGTTCGGGCGGATCTGGCCACCCGGCCGGCCGGCACCCGATCGGTGGTGTTGGCGCATGCCTTCGTGGTCGGCGCGGTCCCCGGGGGATCGGAAAGGTCCATCGCCGTCGGTGGCGTCGAGTCCGTGACGGCCGAGGTTTTCGACGGCGTCGACTATGTGGCGCTGGGGCACCTGCACGGTGCGCAGGTGCTGAGCGAGCGGGTGCGGTATTCGGGGTCACCGATGCCGTACGCGTTTTCCGAGGCCGGGCATCGCAAGTGCGCATGGCTCATCGAGATCGACGCATCAGGGGCGGTGGTTGGTGAGCGGTTGGCCCTTCCAGTCATCCGTCGACTCGCCACGGTGCGCGGCCGACTGGCCGATATTCTGTGTCTGACAACAGGTTTCGCCGAAACGTACTTGTCGGTGGAGCTCACCGATCCGGTGCGGCCACTGGACGCCATGCGTCGGCTGCGGGAGATGCACCCGCACACCCTGGTGGTGCAATGGCTGCCCGACGATCGCAGCACCCCGATGGTCGCGGATCCGCTCCCGGTCGGGCACACCTGCAGCGACCTCGACGTCCTGCTCGATTTCGTCGCCACCACCCGAGGCGCTCCGGCGTCCACCGGCGAGCGGATGCTGCTGGACGCCGCGGTGACCGCCCGCAGGATCACCGAGGCCGCCGGATGAAACTGCACCGGCTCGAAGTGCGGGCGTTCGGCCCGTTCGCGGACGAGGTGGTCGTCGATCTTGATGCACTCGGGTCCGACGGGTTGTTCCTCCTGCACGGCGACACCGGGGCGGGTAAGACCACCCTGCTCGACGCCGTCGCTTTCGCGCTGTACGGACGGGTTCCCGGCGCCCGCAACGAGGCCAAGCGGCTGCGCTGTGACCGCGCCGCTCCCGCCACCCGCACCCAGGTGCGGCTGGAGGTGACGATCGCCGGCCACCGCCTGGAACTCACCCGCAATCCCGAGTACCAGCGGGCCAAGGCGCGCGGCGTCGGGTTCACCGTGGAGAAGGCGAGGGTGGTCCTGCGATGGATCGGCGCCGCACCATCAGGGCGCAGCGAGGACGGACTGACCCGCGCGGACGAGGTCGGTGAGGTCGTCGGCGAGCTACTGGGGATGTCCGCGGACCAGTTCTTCCAGGTCGTGCTGCTGCCCCAGGGAGATTTCGCCAGGTTCCTGCGCGCCGACACCGCCGAGCGGGGTGTGTTGCTCGAGCGGCTGTTCGACACCCGGAGGTTCGGAACCGTCGAGGAATGGTTCGCCGTTGCCCGGCGGGATGCCGGCAACCGGCTTCGAGAGGCCGACGCGGACGTCGACCGCTTCGTTGCCAGGGTCGCCGAGGCCGCCCGGGTACCGACGCCTGACCTGCTCGAGACCGCGTGGATCGTGGACCTCCGGGACCGGCTGGCCGATCTCGCGGACCTCGCGGCGGAGCGCGCGGCAGTGTCCCGTCGAGGTGCCGAGAAGCTGGCGGCCGAGCTGCGCGGGGTCCAGGATCGCCAGGACCGGGTGCAGCGGCTTCGAGACGTGCGCGCCAGGCTCGCGGCGCTCGATGCACGATCCGACGAGCTCGACCGGTTCCGTGCCCAGATCGAACGGCATCGGCGCACGTCACGGGTCACTGTCACGCACGCGGCGCTGGTGGCGGCGCAGCGGGACGATCGGTCGCGCCGGGACGCCCACGCCCGCGCGGCCGCGGAGCTCCGCGGGCTGGTCGCGACCCCGTCCGGGTCCGCGCCGGGTCAGGCTGCCGCGCCGGCGGACCTCTTGTCCGATGACCTGTCTGACCTGGCACTGTGGACTCCCGCGCGCGCCAAGGAGGCGGCAGCCGCGGATCGCGACCTCGCCGGGGCGCTGGCCGAGTTCGACGCGCACGCCGCCGAGCACGAACGCGACAACGCGGCTCTCGCGGCCGCGCGCCGGCGGCACCACCAGGCCGAGGTCGGCGCGGTCGACGTCGAACAGCGATTGGCCGCCCTGCCGGCGCTGATCAACGACCTCGCCGAGCGGGTGAACCACGCCAGGTCGGCAAGGGACCGGCTCCCGTCCGCGGCTGCCGCGGTGACCGCCGCGAAGCACGTGCTGCTGGCCGCCCAGGCGTTGCCTGCCCTGCTGGCCGAGCAGCATGACGCGATCGTCCGAGCGACCGCCGCCGTCGACGGCCACCAACGCTCCGTCGGCGAACGGCAATCGCTCATCGAGCGCCGTATCGCCGGCATCGCCGGAGAACTGGCATCCGGGTTGACCGCGGGGGCGCAGTGCCCGGTGTGCGGGTCCGCCGAACACCCGCGGCTCGCCGCTCCGGCGGACAACGCGGTGACGGCAGCGCAGATCAGGGCAGCTCAGCACGCCGAACGAGCCGCCGCCGCCGAACGGGAGCTGGCCACCGCCGAGCGGACCCGGCTCGACGCAGCGGTCACCGCGGCAATGGAGCGGGCGGCCGGACACGATCTCGCTGCGGCACGGGGAATGCTCGGGCAGGCCACGACGGCGCATTCGGCGATGGCCGCCGAGGCCCGCACGCTGGACGAGTTGATGGGCCGTCAGGACGGCGCGAGCAAGGCGCTGTTCGAGCATTCGCTGCATCGCGACGAACTCGCGCAGGCGGTGGCCGCCGCCAAGGCGGAGATCGCAACCATCCAGCCGCGGGTGGCAGAGCGGGAAATCCGGCTGCGCGCCGCGCTGGCCGGTCACCCGAGCGTGGCCTCGCGACGGGCGTACCTGCTGGCGCGCGCCGCTGCGTGGGACGCGGTGGCCTCGGCAGCCGCGTCCGCAACCGCCGCTTCCGCCGCCGAGGTAGATCGGCGCGCTGAGCTGACACGAGACGTCGAAGCGGCTGGATTCGGGGATCTCGACGATGCCATGGCCGCCGCTTCCGTCGACATCGAACGGCTGACTCGCGAGGTGCGCGCCGCCGAAGACGCCCGCACGGCCGTTGAGGGTCAGCTCAGGGACCCGGCCCTGGCCGACATTGATCCGGACGAGGAGTGGGATGTGTCCGGTCTTCGCGCCCGTGCCGACGCAGCAGCGCGGCTGGCCGAGGACGCGCGCTCCGGCGCGGACGCCGCGGTGGACCGGCGCGATCAGGTCGGTCGGGCGTGCCGACGACTTCTCGCGGCCCGGTGCGAGCGCGAACCGATCGCCGCTGCCGACGCCGAGATCAGCGCTCTCGCCGATGTCGTCCACGGCCGGGGGCAGAACGCGCTCGGTATGTCGCTGCGCACGTACGTGCTTGCCGCGCGGCTGCGGCAGGTCGCCGACGCGGCCGGGCAGCGGCTGGAGCGGATGTCCGCCGGCCGGTACGGGTTCGTGCACTCCACCGACCGGGAGTCGCGGGGGAAGGCAGGCGGGCTGGGGCTGGACATCTTCGACGCCTGGTCCGGATTGGTGCGGCCGGCGAAGACCCTGTCCGGGGGCGAATCATTCCTTGCGTCGCTGGCCCTGGCGCTGGGGTTGGCCGATGTGGTGGCGAGCGAAGCCGGCGGGCGGGTGCTGGACACCCTGTTCGTCGACGAGGGGTTCGGTGGGCTTGACGCCGACACCCTGGACCTGGTGATGGGCACTCTGGATGAGTTGCGGGCGGGCGGCCGGGTCGTCGGGGTGGTCTCGCACGTCACCGAACTTCAGCAGCGGATCCCGAGCCGGCTCTGTGTGCGCCGCACGCCACTCGGGTCGACCGTCGAGATGTACAGCGGCTGAACCGGGAGGGTCACTGCGGGGTGCGCTGGCCGGCGCCGGCTCGCACCGTCTACGGTCGGCTCAGCGGTTCGCGGGCCGCAAGATGTGCAAGGGGGTGTGTCGTGTTCCTGCTGGTCGCGCATTTCCGGGTCGACCAGGGAGTCGATCCTCAGGCCGTGCTCGACCGGGCTCGGGAGCCGATTCGGTTGCTCGCGGGCCAGCCGGACACGGTGCGGCTGCGCTGGGCCCGGTCCACCGAGGACGCCGGGCACCTGGTGCTCACCGCGGAGTTCGCCACGGCGGCTGCCTACCGGCGCGCGCTGTCCCCGATGCCGGTGCGCACGGTCGTCATCCCGTGGCTGTCCGCGGCCGAGGTGGCCACCTCGGGCGTGCACGAGGTGCTGCTCGCCGCCGACGGCGGGGTCATCGAGGAACCGGAGATCATCGTCCCGGAACCGCAACGTTGACCGGGCCGACCGTGACAACGGCTGGGGAATCCGCCCGAGGGAGTCGGCACAGGGGTCGGCCCGAGGCGGTCGGACCCAGGGGAATCTGCCCAAGGGAAATCTGCCCCCAGGGAGTCGTCGCCAAGGCGACCGGCCCGGGGAATCGGCACGGTGGTCGGTGCCGCCCAAGGAGTTCATTAGGCTCGACGGTCGTTGACCGACCCCGCGGAATCCACCGTCGGGGACACCGCTCGGCCGGGTCACCTCG
>Ga0302321_100005663_pt1 | contig 10948 bp, 12 predicted proteins | sample Fen_T0_1_FD_202505 | JGI IMG/M metagenome (GOLD analysis project Ga0302321, IMG submission 202505) | Peat permafrost microbial communities from Stordalen Mire near Abisko, Sweden - Fen_T0_1 | ecosystem: Environmental > Terrestrial > Soil > Wetlands > Permafrost | place: Sweden: Abisko...
CTCGCCCGGCTCTAGCCGTTGCGCGAGAAGTTCAAGAACAAGAAGAAGGCGCCCCGACGGGCGCCTTGTTCATTCGCACGGACGGGATGCCGCTACGTGCCCGCGCGCTTCGCCACCGGCGAGTACATGTCCAGCACCTGCAGGCGCGTGCCCTGCAGCCGTTCGGAGACGACACCCAGCATCCGGTACATCAGCGCGAAGCCGAAGGACCCATCCTTCCGGCAGGCCGCGAGAAGCGCGCCGCCGTCAAAGGCCAGCGTGTGCGTGTTTTCCAGCGCGCGCGCCTGGAAGTGCTTGCCGCGTCCCATCAGGATCGCCGACCACCCGAGCTCATCGCCGGCGCCCAGCGTCTGCACGCGGAACGTGTGATCGGGCGCCTCGATCTCGAGGGCCACGCGCCCGGCGACGACCAGGTAGAACTCATGGCACTCGTCGCCTTCGTGGAAGATCACCTGGTCGCGCGCAAAGTCGACCTCTTTTGCCATGCTGGCGAGCAGCTCGATGTGCTCGGGCTGGAATTCCTCCACAAACGGATGCCTGCGCAGCACTGCGAGTAGCGTTTCCTTGGACATTTCCATTCTCCTTTACCTGCCGACGCCTGGAGGTCGGGCTAGTGTACTGCGGCGCGGGGGGTGTCTCGCACCCCGCGCGCATGACCTGGATCAAGGATGCCTTCCGGACCGTAGCGGTCCCCGCGTTCCGCGCCGCAGCATCGCCGTCCCGGCGGCGGCGTTTGACGCACGTCAACGGTCACGCGGCAAGGCAACGGACAATGGTGGCCAGCATCGGCCGCGGTTCCACGGCCCGTGCACCTGTCAGGAGAGTCGCCAATGAACTCGACCACGGACGTCATCAACGGCGTCGGTCTCGCCGATGCCGGAGCGAAGAGCCGCTGGCCGGCCAGGCTGGACTGGCTGCAGAGCGGATCGGGGCTCCTGCTCGCGCTTTTCATGTGGGGTCACATGTTCTTCGTGTCGACCATCCTCATCAGCAACGACGCGATGTGGACGATCACCAAGTTCTTCGAAGGCTATTTCATCCTCGGGCGCTCCTACCCGGGCATCGTGTCCTGTGTCGTCGCCGGCGTGATCGCGCTGATCGTGCTGCACGCGATGCTGGCCGTGCGCAAGTTTCCGATCAGCTGGCGGCAATACCGGCTTTTTCGCGGCCACATGAAGCTCATCCGGCACGAGGACACCACGCTGTGGTTCTGGCAGGTCTTCACCGGGTTCGCACTGTTCTTCCTGGCCACCGTGCACCTGTACGTGATGCTGACGCGTCCGCACCTCATCGGACCGTTCGAGTCGGCCGACCGTGTGTGGACCGACCGTTACTGGCCGCTGTACATCCTGCTGCTGCTCGCCGTCGAGTTCCACGGCGGCATTGGGCTCTACCGTCTCGCCGTCAAGTGGCAGTGGTTCGCGGGCGCGGCCCCGGACGCGATGCGCAAGCGGCTGAAGACTTTCAAGTGGGCGCTGACGGTGTTCTTTCTCGTGCTCGGCTTCGCAACGCTCGCCGCCTACATCAAGATCGGCATCCAGCATGCGCCGAACTACGGCCAGCCCTATGTGCCTGCCGCGCTCGCGCCTGCCCCGGGGGTCGCAAAATGAAGATCGTCTATACCGATGTCCTCGTGATCGGTGGCGGACTCGCCGGACTGCGCATCGCCATCGGTGCGAAGCGTCGTGGCCACGACGTCGTCATCCTGTCGCTGGTGCCGCCCAAGCGTTCGCACTCCGCGGCCGCGCAGGGCGGGATGCAAGCGTCGCTCGGCAACGTCATCAAGGGACAAGGCGACAGCGAAGACATTCACTTCGAGGACACCGTTCGCGGCAGCGACTGGGGCGCCGACCAGCGCGTCGTGCGGATGTTCGTCAACACCGCGCCCAAGGCCGTACGCGAACTGGCTGCCTGGGGCGTGCCGTGGAGCCGTGTACGCAAGGGCGACCGCGAGGTCATCATCAACGGCCAGAAGGTGACGATCACCGAGCGCGACGAAGCGCACGGCCTCGTCGCGCAGCGCGACTTCGGCGGCACCAAGAAGTGGCGCACCTGCTATGTGTCCGACGGCACCGGGCACGCGATGCTGCAGACGATGAGCGACCAGGCGATCGGTGCCGCCATTCCCGTCCACGAACGCACCGAGGCGATCGCGCTGATTCACGACGCGGGCCGTTGCTATGGCGCGATCGTGCGGGATCTGGTCACCGGCGAACTCTCGGCCTACGTCGCCAAGGCCACCGCGATCGCCAGCGGCGGCGCGGGCCGGCTGTACCGCGTGACGACCAATGCGGTGATCTGCGAAGGCATCGGCAGCGCGATCGCGCTCGAGACGGGCATCGCCACGCTGGGCAACATGGAAGCCGTGCAGTTCCATCCGACGGCCATCGTTCCCGCAGGCATCCTCGTCACCGAAGGCTGTCGCGGCGATGGCGGCCTGCTGAAGGACGTCGACGGCCACCGCTTCATGCCCGACTACGAGCCTGAGAAGAAGGAGCTCGCGTCGCGCGACGTTGTCAGCCGGCGCATGGAAGAGCACATCGCCAAGGGCAAGGGCGTGAAGAGCCGCTTCGGCGAGCACATCTGGCTCGACATCACGCTGCTGGGCGAAAAGCACATCAAGCACAACCTCCGCGAGGTCTACGAGATCTGCCAGCACTTCATGGGCGTCGACCCGACAAAGGACTGGATCCCGGTGCGGCCGGCGCAGCATTACACGATGGGCGGTGTGCGCACCAACCACACCGGCGAGAGCCCGACGCTGAAGGGCCTGTTCGCTGCCGGCGAGGCCGCCTGCTGGGACATGCATGGCTTCAACCGGCTGGGCGGCAATTCGGTGGCGGAAACCGTCGTCGCCGGCATGATCGTCGGCGAGTTCGTCGCCGACTTCTGCGACAGGATCGAGAACGAAGTCGACATTCCAACCTCCCTCGTCCATCAATTCCTGCGCCGGGAGGAGGCCCATCTGTCCGGCCTCGTCAACGGCAAGGGGACCGAGGACGCGGCGGCGATCAAGGCCCGCATGCAGGAGATCATGACCGCCAAAGTCGGCATCTTCCGCCGTGGCGAGGATCTCAAAGCCGCCGTCGACGAGTTGCAGCAGCTGCTGATACGGAGCCGCAACATCGGACTCAAGTACAAGGCCGCCGGCGCCAATCCCGAGCTCGTCACCGCCTATCGCGTGCAGAAGATGCTGAAGCTCGCGTTGTGCGTCTCCTACGGCGCGCTCACCCGCACCGAAAGCCGCGGCGCGCATTTCCGGCAGGACCACCCGCGCCGCAATGACGCCGAATGGCTGAAACGCACGCTCGCGACGTGGCAGGGCGATGCGACGCTGCCCAACCTCGCCTACGAGCCGCTCGACGTAGCGAAGATGGAACTGCCGCCGGGCTGGCGCGGTTACGGCGCGAAGGACTACGTCGACCATCCCGAAACGCCTGTGCGCGCGGCGGAAGTCGACGCGCTGAAGCAGAAGATGGCCGGCGCGACCCGCTTCGCCGTGCAGGAGGCGCTGATGCCCTACGACGCACTGCTGCCCGAGCGCCTGCGCGGGCGCAATGAGCGGATCGACGAACGTTTCGAGGCCTCCAAATGAGCAATGCCACCGTCGTGAAGATCGTTCCCGCTCCCCAGGGCGGGGGCAACGGCGCCAGGCACCGGGCGCTGAAGATCAGCGTGCTGCGACACAATCCGCAGGACAAGGCGAGCGTGCCGCGGCTGCAGACCTATGATCTCGAGGAAGCCGACGGCATGACGCTGTTCATTGCGTTGAACGAGATCCGCGAGAAGATGGATGCGTCACTGCAGTTCGACTTCGTCTGCCGCGCCGGCATCTGCGGCAGCTGCGCGATGGTGATCAACGGCCGGCCCACGCTGGCCTGCCGGACGCTGACCAAAAACCTGCCCGCCGAGATCACGCTGGCGCCGCTTCCCTTCTTCGAACTGATCGGCGACCTGTCGGTCAACACCGGCAAGTGGATGCGCGGCATGAGCGAGCGACTCGAAGGCTGGCTGCACATGAAGGACCCGAATCCCGACTTGGGCCGGATCGAGGAAAGGATGGATCCGGACCTCGCCGACAAGATCTACGAGCTCGACCGCTGCATCGAGTGCGGCTGTTGCGTGGCCGCGTGCGGCACGGCACGCATGCGCGAGGACTTCGTCGGTGCCGTGGGCTTGAACCGCGTCGCCCGTTTCCGGCTCGACCCGCGCGACGCGCGCACCGACGCCGACTACTACGACGTGATCGGCGACGACAATGGCGTGTTCGGCTGCATGTCGCTGCTCGCCTGCCACGACGTGTGCCCGAAGAACCTGCCGCTCGCGACGCAGATCGCGTTTATGCGGCGCAAAATGGTCAAGATGGCCTGGGGCAAGTAGCGGTCGTCGCCGCCGTACCGGGTTTCAGCGGGTCAATGCGGCTGTGCCGGCCGCCGGCGATTGGGGCACGTCGCGCAGGAAAGCCGTTCGCCCTCCGCGTTGGCCGCCGCCGGTCCGCCACACGATCCGCGCAGGCACGGGCGGCGGAAGATGACGCCGACGGCCATCGCCAGCACGCCACCGCCGATCAGCACCAGCGCGAGCAGGAAGACGGTCAGCAGCGTCATCGCGTGTCCCTGTCAACCGGCAGCGAGATGGCCGCCGAGTGCCGCGAACGCGGGTGTCGCAAATTCCCGCAATCCATCGCCTTCGCGGACGATGAAGTGCGCGGCGACATTGTGCGCCGCGGCGCGCGCGTAGCCCTTCTCCGGGCCCAGGACGATCAGTGCGGTGGCCATCGCATCCGCGTAGCCGCATTCCGGCGCGACCACGGTCACCGACGCCAGGCCATGGCGGATCGGGCAGCCGGTCGCCGGGTCGATTTCGTGGCAGTAGCGCGTTCCGTCGCGCTCGAAATAGATCCGGTAGTCGCCGGACGTGGCCATCGCCAGTCCGCTCAGGGGCACGATGCGAAACGCCTGCTGGGGAACGGCATCGGGCCGCTCGATCGCGATCTGCCACGGTCGGCCGTCCGCGTTGCGTCCGCGTGTGCGTATTTCCCCGCCCGCCTCGACCATGTAGTCGACGTGCCCGAGTGCATCGAGCGCCTGCGCGGCGCGGTCCACGGCGTAACCCTTGGCGATGCCCGAGAGATCCGCGCGCACGTCCTGTCTTGCCTTGGCCACGGTCGCGTGGCTGTCGTCGAGCGTCAGCATCCGCCAGCCGACGCGTGTTTCCAGCGCCGCCACCTCCGTCTCACCCACCACGCGCTGCGCGCGCCCAGGACCGAATCCCCAGGCGTCGACGACCGGCGCGACGGTGATGTCGAATGCGCCGTTCGTCGTGGTGCTCACCTGCTGCGCCAGCCGGAACACGGCGTAGACATCGGCGGATAGGGCGAACGGCGCCTGGCCCTGGTGTCGATTGAAGCGGGACAGCTCCGAATCGTCGACGTAAGCGGACATCCGGCCGACAACATCGGCGAACGCGCTCTGAACCGCTTGCCGCGCTGCAGCTTCGGTCGCGGCGTCCAAGTGCTGGCCCGCGATCTTCACCGTGTAGGTCGAGCCCATCGTCGGACCGCCGAACTGATGCGCTGCGCGTGCGGGCTGGCCGCATCCGGCCGCCACGACGGCGGCAGAGAGCCCCTGCAGGACCAGGCGACGGCGGGAAGAAAGGAGACTATCCATGGCGAACTCCACGGTTCCAAATCAAGTGAAACTCAAGTTGTGCCCCATCGCGCACGGTCACGGCGCCGGACCCGCGGCGGCGCGGACGGCGGCTTCGAACCGTCCTTCGCCGCGACGCACGATCTGGAAGACGAGGTCGCGCATCGACACCAGTCCGAAGACGCGCGCACCGTCGATCACCAGCAGGTGCCGGAAGCCCAGCACATGCATCAGCGCGAGCGCCGCCTCAGTGGTGGTGCCCGGCGACACGAACCGGACGTCGCGCGTCATCACCAGCGACAGCGGCGTCGACGCAGGATCGAGCCCCGCCCGCACGACTCGCACGAGCAGGTCGCGCTCGGAAAAGATCCCGGCAACGAGCCGGTCCTCGGTCATGACCAGCACCGCGCCCACTTCGCGCTCGGCCATCACCGCGACCGCGTCCGCGACGTTCGCCGACGCCGGCACCGAGATCAGTTCGTCGCTGCGGCGATGCGCAACGACGTCCGCAATGGATTGGTCTGCCATGGTTTCTCCTCACCCAAAGTCGTCGAGCATGATGTTCTCGCGTTCCACGCCCAGGTCGACCAGCATGTCGATCACCGCCTTGTTCATCACGCCGGGGCCGCACATGTAGTACTCGACGTCCTCGGGCGCCGGGTGCGCGGCCAGGTAGCGGTCGCGCAGCACGTTGTGGATGAAGCCCACCGGCCCCGTCCACTGATCCTCGGGCAGCGGCTCGGACAGCGCCAGGTGCCATTCGAAGTTCGGATGTTCGCGGGCCAGCTGCTCGAATTCGTCGACGTAGAACGCTTCGCGCAGGCTGCGCGCGCCGTACCAGAATGTGATCCGGCGCCGCGTATCGAGCCGCAGCAGCTGGTCGAAGATGTGGGAGCGCATCGGGGCCATTCCGGCGCCGCCGCCGATAAAGCACATTTCGCTGTCCGTCTCGCGGGCGAAGAACTCGCCATAGGGGCCGGAGACGGTGACCGCGTCGCCGGGCTTCAGGTTGAAGATCCACGAACTCATGATGCCGGGCGGGATGTCCTGGCGATACTCCGGCGCGAACGCAATGCGAATCGTAAAAAGGAGAATGCCCTTTTCGCTCGGATAGTTGGCCATCGAATAGGCGCGCTCGACCGCCACGTCGGTGGAGGACTTGAAGCGCCACAGGTCGAAGCGGTCCCAGGCATCCCGGAACTGCGGGTCGATGTCGAAGGCGGGGAACTCGAGCGCATGGGGCGGGCATTCGATCTGCACGTAGCCGCCGGCGCGGAAAGGAACGTCCTCGCCCTCGGGCAACGCCAGCTTCAGCTCCTTGATGAACGTGGCGACGTTGCGGTTGCTGACCACCTTGCACGTCCACTTGCGTACGGAGAACACCTCGGGCGCGATCTCGATCTTCATGTCGCGCTTGACCTTGACCTGGCAGGCGAGCCGCATGCCGCGCTTTGCCTCACCGCGCGTGATGTACCCGGTCTCGGTCGGCAGGAGGTCGCCGCCGCCTTCGCGCACCACCACCTCGCACACGCCGCAGGCGCCCTTGCCTCCACACGCCGACGGCACGAAGATCTTCTGGTTGGCCAGCGTGCCCAGCAGCGTCCCGCCAGCCGGCACCCGCAGCGCCTTGCCGGGGTCGCCGTTGATCTCGATCGTGACGTCGCCGGCGGCCACCAGCTTGCGCCGGGCGGCGAGCAGCAGCGTGACCACCAGCAGGATCACGCCGGTGAACATCGCCACGCCGAGGATGACTTCGCTCATCGCCGGGTCGCTTTTCAGAGCTGGATGCCGGAAAACATCATGAACGCCAGCGACATGAGCCCGGCCGTGATGAACGTGATGCCCAACCCCTTCAGGCCATCGGGCACGTTCGAGTAGCGCAACTTCTCGCGCACCGCGGCCATCGCCACGATGGCGATGGCCCAGCCCGTCCCCGAACCCAGGCCATAGACGACGCTTTCGGCGAACGTGTAGTCGCGTTCCTGCATGAAGAGGGATCCCGCCAGGATGACGCAGTTGACCGCAATCAGCGGCAGGAACACGCCGAGCGTGGAATACAGCGCGGGCGCGTAGCGCTCGACCACCATCTCGACCACCTGGGTGGCGGCGGCGATCGTGCTGATGAAGAGGATGAACGCGAGGAACGTCAGGTCGATGTGCGCGAGCGAAGGCGAGATCCAGCCCAGCGCGCCTTCGGCCAGCAGGTAGCGCAGGATCAGGTTGTTGAGGGGCACCGTCAGCACCTGCACGAACACGACAGCCACACCCAGCCCGAGTGCCGTGTCCACCTTCTTCGAGCACGCCAGGAACGAGCACATGCCGAGGAAGAATGCCAGCGCCATGTTCTCGAGGAACACGGCACGGATGAAGAGGTTGGCGAAGTGCTCCATAATCAGCCCCGGTCAGTCCTTTTCCTGCAGTTCGGGCTTCAGCGTCCGCAGCAGCCAGATCAACAGGGCAACGATGAACAGCGCGGAAGGTGCGAGCAGCATCAGCCCGTTCGGCAGGTACCAGCCGCCGTCGTTGACCACCGGCAGCACCGTGAAGCCGAACACCTTCCCGGCGCCGGTCAACTCGCGGATGAACGCGACGAGCAGCAGCACGAGCGCGTAGCCCAGTCCATTGCCGATGCCGTCGAGGAACGAGGCCAGCGGCGGGTTCTGCATCGCGTAGCCCTCCGCGCGTCCCATCACGATGCAGTTGGTGATGATGAGGCCGACGAACACCGACAGTTCCAGCGACAGCTCGAACAGGTACGCCTTGAGGAACTGGTCGACCATGATCACCAGCGACGCGATGATCGCCAGCTGCACGATGATCCGGATACTGCTCGGCGTGTAATTGCGGACCAGGCTCACCGCCAGGTTGGCGAACGCGGTGACGAGCGTCACGCCGGCTCCCATCACCAGCGCCTTGTCGATGCGCGTGGTCACCGCCAGCGCCGAGCAGATGCCGAGCACCTGGACCGCGATCGGGTTGTTGGTGATGATCGGCGAGAAGAGCGTGCCGCGGGCTCGCTTGCCGAACATCGCATCCAGCGCGCTCATTTGCCGCCCCCTTCGCGAATTCGCTTGAGATACCTGCCATAGCCGTCCGGGGACAGCCAGAACGAAACCAGCTTCGCGACACCGTTGCTGGTTATCGTCGCGCCGGAGATGGCGTCGACGCGATGCGGGTCCTGCGCCGGCGGCCCGGCATTGCCCTTGATCATCGTCAGCTTCGGCTCCCAGTTGGCATCGAAGGCCTGGCGCCCGGCCCAGAGCGCCTGCCAGCGGGGGCTGGCGATTTCGCCGCCAAGCCCGGGCGTTTCCTTCTGGTCGTAGAACGTGAGGCCGCTAACCGTCCGGCCATCCTTGTCGAGCGCCAGGAAGCCGTAGAGCGTGCCCCACATCCCGATGCCCTCGATCGGCAGGACGACCTGCTCGAACCCTCCGTCCTTGCCGCCCGCGCCGACCAGGTAGATGGCCGCGTAGGTCGGCAGGCGCGCGACCTTCGCGCCGTTCGGCGGCGCCACGCGGCTCAGCGCAGGGTCACTGCGGGCGCGGCGCTGGTCATAGGACTTGGGGTCGATCCTGCCGTCCGTCACGTACTCTCCCGTGGCAAGTTCGATCAGGCGTACCGTGATGTCGCGGTCGAAGCGCTGCCTGACCTCGGTGTCGGTCAGCACATCGCCCGGCTTCACCAGGCCGGCGGCGAGCAGCACGTTTTTCTGCCTGAACACCAGCTGGTTGGCTTCCTGCCGCGAGCGCAGGCCGACCGCGGAGGTCGCGACCACGAGCGCGCACACGACGCAGACGATGGCGGCGAACACGATGGTGTAGCGCGTCGACTCAGTGTTCGTCACGGCGGCGCAACCTGCGCTTGATGTTGGCGCGAACCAGCGGGTAGTCGATCAGTGGCGCCATCACGTTCATGAAGAGAATTACCAGCATCATCGCTTCCGGATACGCCGGATTGACCACGCGGATCAGCACGACCAGCGCGCCGATCAGCGCGCCGTAGATCCATTTGCCGCGCTCGGTGAACGGTGACGTGACGGGATCCGTGGCCATGAACACCGTGCCGAACGCCCAGCCGCCTAGCACCATGTGCCACCAGAACGAGACCGCGAAGTACGGATTGGTGGCGGAGCCGATCAGGTTGAACGTGACCGCCATCGCGATGGTACCCAGCGCGACGCCGGCCATCGTCCGCCACGAGCCGATCCCGGTGACGATCAGCACCGCGGCGCCGATCAGGCACGCCAGCGCCGAGGTCTCTCCCATCGAACCCGGCTCGAGCCCGACGAAAGCATTCCACCATGACAGGTGCAGGTTCGCGAACGGCTCCGCGGTCTGGCGGACCTGCGCCAGCAGTGTCGCGCCGGAAAAGCCGTCGATCGCATGCGCCTTGTCGATGGCCGTCCACACGGTGTCGCCGGAAATCTGCGCTGGGTACCCGAAGAACAGGAACGCCCGCGCCGCCAGCGCCGGGTTGATGAAGTTCATCCCGGTGCCGCCGAACACCTCCTTCGCCAGCACCACGCCGAAGCTGATGCCCAGCGCCGCCTGCCACAGCGGCGTGGTGGGCGGAAGGATCAGCGGGAACAGGATGCCGGTGACGAAGAATCCCTCGTTGACCTCCACTCGGCGCAGGATCGCGAACAGCACCTCCCACGACAGTCCGACCACCATCGTCACCAGGTAGAGCGGAAGGAAGTACAGCGCGCCGTGGACGGTACAGGCGAGCATGCTCTGCGCGGAGTAGCCAACTCCCAGCCCGCGCAGCACGTCGTGGCGCCAGCCGACCAGCGTGGCCGCCTTGGCAGGGTCGAGGGCGAGGTTGGCCTGCAAGCCGGTGTTGTACATCGCCATGAACACGCACGGCAGCGCGGCGATGACGACGAGCATCATCATCCGCTTGAGATCAAGCGCATCGCGCACGTGCGCGCCGCCGGCCGTCACCGACGCCGGCGTATAGAAGAACGTGTCCGCCGCCTCCCAGAGCGGATAGAGGCGCTCCAGGCGGCCGCCCTTCTCGAAGTGGTGGCCCACGCGATCCAGCGCGGCGCGGAAAGCGCGCATCAGTGGGTTCCCCGCCGCTTCATGCGCTCTCCTTCTCGATCCGCTCGAGCGTCCGCCGCAGCAGCGGACCGTAGTCGAACTTGCCCGGGCAGACGAACGTGCACAGCGCGAGATCCTCCTCGTCCAGTTCGAGCGCGCCCAGCTCCTCGGCGCGTTCCACGTCGCCGGTGATGAGCGCGCGCAGCAGGAACGTCGGCATGATGTCTAGTGGAACGACGCGCTCGTAGGCGCCTATCG
>Ga0302321_100005664_pt1 | contig 10947 bp, 4 predicted proteins | sample Fen_T0_1_FD_202505 | JGI IMG/M metagenome (GOLD analysis project Ga0302321, IMG submission 202505) | Peat permafrost microbial communities from Stordalen Mire near Abisko, Sweden - Fen_T0_1 | ecosystem: Environmental > Terrestrial > Soil > Wetlands > Permafrost | place: Sweden: Abisko...
CGACCGCCGTGATTTTGCCATCCAGCGTGGGGAAGGAATAGTACCGCCCATCTTTCCGCACCACGGTGCTGGGGGCCCAATACTTTGACGCAAAATCGGCCGGAAAACTCGATCCCTCAAAACTCCAGTTAAGGAAGTCCTTGGACTGCCAGACCACCGGCGTTCCCGACGTGCCCAATCCGCTGCCCCAGCCGTCCGTGGTGGCGTAGCAGTAAAATGTGCCGTCAATGTCCACGATGCTGGGATCGGCCAACAGATCAGGGATCAGCGCCTGGCCGAAGTTGGCACGGCCGTTGTCCGCCGGCAGGTTGGCGGCGGCATCCTCAAACCCGTCATCGGCCACATCGAGAATTTGCGCTCCGTCCAGGAAGCATTGAATGTGTCCCCCACCCACGCGAATCTCGATGGCATACCAGCAACCGGCCATGATGCTCCCGTTCACCGCCGGCCCAATCAAATTTCGTTCACCGGCCACCGATTTTTGCAGGCGATGCACTGTGTTGTTCCAGCCGCCGAGGTTCAGCCAATAATAATCCCGCGCATTTTTGACGCCAAAGCCGACCAGAAAGCCTTCGGAACCGGTGATTTTTCGGGCGCGCACCGAGACGGTGTAATTTGGGCCCTGATTGGTGAAGGCGAATTTGAACAATGCCGGGGTCACGAGGGCGGTCTGACGACAGACGCCGTCGGCAACCTGCCAGTTGCCGCCGTCAGGTCGCCATCCCGCCTGCGCCACGTCAAACGAATCGTCCAGGATCACCTGGCCGCCACTCACGATCTTCAGGTCGTCGAATTCCACCACCGTGTTCCATGAACCCAGCATCACGCCGTTGCGATCAGCGGCCCGCTTGCCGGTCGCTTGCGCCGCCGGCGCGAAACGGGGACGGAGGGCGGGCGAATCGTAACGGCAGGTAAATGAATCGCAGTCCACATAACCCTCCTCGCCATTGTTGTTATAGGTGAAGATGCCAATGCGGTCGCCGCGATAATCGCCCCAGCCCAGTTGATATGTTTCCCCGAACGGCGTGAAGTCAGTGCCATTGATGCTATAGGCGTATTGGCTTATGCCAGCCAAACCCCATGACGATCGCAGCCAGAGCTTTTGTGTTGTCAGCACCGGCCCGCGGGTGACGGCTTGGTTGCAGGCAGATTCAAGCATGAGCGCACCGTTCTCGCAGCGGACAGCCAGCGTGCTGTAGCCGCTGGATAAATGGCACAACCCGGCCACCTGCCCCTCCGCGAGACCGGTCAAATCGAACGCCACCGTGACCACATTCGTGGCGGTACGCAGTGAGCGTTGGGTGAGCGTGTTGCCAGCGGCTTTGAGATCATTTGACCGCAGCGGTTTAAACGCGTGCAAGCGGAGGAAACCCGGCTGCTCGGTGAGCGACCACTTGTCGGCGCGCGGTTGGTAATTCCACTCCCATTGCACCCCCAACTGCGGACCATCGAACGTCTCGTCGGTTTGCGGCGCGACCACCGGAAAATTGGCGGCCGGTTTGGGCGCAGACCAAATCATCGTGCCGATGCCATCACTGCCCACCGCGCCCAAAATGGGCCAGCCGTCCACCCAGGTCACGGGCAACAAACTCGCGCAGCGGCCTTCCCATGACCCCACGCCATGATGGGTCAGGAAATACCAATCCCCCCGCTCCGTCGCCACCAGGCCGCCCTGATTCGGTTCATGTGCGTCAGTTTGCGCATGGCTGAGCTGGTGTTTCTCCGTGTAGGGGCCGGCGACATGCGCCGCGCGCTGCATCATCACATAACGGCCTGCGCCCGGCTCGTGTTCGCTGTAAAAGTGGTAGTAGGTCCCGTTGATCTTGTAGAGCTTGTTCGCCTCGCGACCGGAACCTTCGTTCAACAGCACGCGCGAGTTCTTTACGAGCGCACGGCCATCGGGAGTAAGTTTGAACAGCCAGGTTTTGTAGCCGTCCTTAAAATTCGTGGCCACGAAATATCCCTGGCCATCATCATCCCAAAACGGGCAGCAGTCGTCCCAGCCGGCTTCGCCCATGACGCGGTGCAACGGTTCCCACGGCCCGGCGGGATCTGTCGCCGTAGTCATGAAAAAACCCTCGTCCGGCGTGCCGAAGTAAACCCAGAACTTGCCGTTGTGATAGCGGATCGCACCGGCCCAGACGCCGTGACCGTAGCGATTCATGCGATCCCAGTTCAGTTCCGGGCCGACCTGCGTAAGGTCATCAATGACATGCCCCAGGATGCGCCAGTTCACCAGGTCCTTGGAGTGCAACACCACCATGCCGGGCGAATACTGGAAGGTCGAGGAAATCGCGTAGTAATCCGCGCCCACGCGGATGCAATCCAGATCGCTGTAATCAGCCGGCAGCACCGGATTGTTATAGTTGGTCCCGTCGCCCTTGTCGCCCCAATGCGTCCAGTTACCCCAGACAGGTGGCGCGGCCTCGCTGGCAGCCATCACCCCCACGGGGCTCGCCAGCGCGGCAATCAACAGTGCCAGCCAGGGCAGCTGAAACCATCCGGTGAGTGCATTCCCTGCGGCAGCTCCAATCCTGGCCACCGATGATTGCACCGAACATTTCATCTTCATCATGGTATTTCCTTTCCAATGCGAGAATCATGCCTTGGCGTGGTGTTGGGCAATGGCATCAGAGCCCAGCTCGGACGCACGTACGCCATGGCCGACTTGAACGAGCACAATGCGGAAAAAGCGATGGGCACAGCGGCGGCCAGCGGGAGCAAGCTGCCCAAAAACATTAACGAAACCAGACATGAGTTCGTTCTCATTTTTACCAGACGATCACTGCGACAGAAATTTGGAATAATTACAAATGACATGGACGCAGGTGGTAAGCAACAAAAAAACCTCAAGGCCGCAGTCCGGCAGGCTGGCGGTCATCGGCTGAATGAATTACGTCCGTTTGCCTGCACGGCACTGCGTCATGCTTAAAACGGCATCCGCTTTTGTGATCGCGCCGGGTCGGGCAGGAGATGTGCCGGCTACAAGAGCTTTTAAGCGACGGGTGAGGAAGACTCACTCAGCCCGGAAGCGGGCCGGGCCGACGGCAGAAGCGGTCAGGAAGTATAAAAAAACAGCCCTCCGGCCCGGAGCACAAAGCCCCGGCCCAGAGAGCTGTTTGGAGGAACTATTCAGTGCCGGTCCCGGTGAGATTTCTTCGGCGCTGGCACCAGGCTGCCGAATAATCCGTCCGCCTCACCATTCAGCCCGGCGGTAAAATACAGGGCGCCGGGCACACCGCCCCGGCCACCGTTTCCAAACGCCAGCCCCCACAATCCTTCAATGGTGATGGGATAACCATGGTCATCTTCGAGGAAACCTTGGAAGTCCCCATCGGCTTCAAAGGCCATGATGGTGCCGCTGCCGAAGTTACCAACGAGCAGTTCATCTCCGTGATGGCCAAAGCCCTTGGGAGCCAGGGCAACACCCCACGGTGAGTTGATGGCCCATAAATGGCCCCCGGCATTGGAGCCGGTGGCAAACCGGTGAAACTTGCCCGTCTTCAGATTGAACACATCAATCAAACCGTTGCCAGCACCGGCGACATCGTCGTGTTTTTCCGCATCCTGTTTGGCAAAGGTCACAAAGATGATGCCTTCAATATTTTGCACATTGAAAGGCGCATAGCCGGCCGGGGCGCGCGGATCCCAAAACTGTGTGAGCACCATATTCGTGTCGTAAACATCTACCGTGCCTTCGGCAAAGTTGGCCAGCAGCAGCAATGGTGTACCAACATTTGTGACGAGCGTAATGCCTTTGTAAACGGCGGTTGGACGCGCGGCTAATAATTCCGCCGCAGTGCCCAGCGCACCGCGCCAGCCAGAAATGGTGCCGTCCTCGCCGGCAAAGATAAAATTATCACCATGAAAGGCACCGGTATTATTAAACAATTGCCCGGTGGGATTGCCTTCGCCGGGAATCGCCACCTGCAGTCCTTGTTTGACCACCCGCGGCGAACCACTGGCATCATTTGTCACCGCATACAGGGTGGACAAACCGGAGCCGTTGTCACTTATCCAGAACGGACTGGTGGCACTGAACGAAATACCCCAAGGATTCACCAGATTCGTGTCCAGCAACTGGGCCACGCCCGGCAGATCGGAAACCAGGTTGGTTTGCAGGTAGCCTCCAGAGGAGTCATTGTCTTTGGCCAGTGCCGGGAGGCAACCGAGCACGAGCGCAGTTGCCAATGTCAACCGGGCGAGTTGCCGGGGAATAGCCGACGGAACGATGTGTTTTGGAAGGATGTTTTGTTTCATACCGTTTTCATTATTTGTTGTGGTTGTTATGTCTGCCCTTATTTCCGCGTCAAGCGTGAGGCCGAATGTGAAACCGTCAGCCGTAATCACGGCCCAAGCGGCCATGAACGGCTGATTCAGTTTCCTACTCCTGCCCCCATTGCAACCCGCCAGGATTGCAACGAAGATGTGAGGGATCGGGCCGGATTTTGTTCCAGAGTTTTTTCATCAAACAAGGCACCCTGAATTGACACTCCTTGCCATTATCAAACTGTCACTTATCTCCGAAGCAGGCGGCACACAAGTTACACCACACTGCACACCATGGCGGCGCCAAGTTTTGGCGTGGATCACCATCATTGCGATGGTCGACAGCCTGCTTGCTCACCTGAGTTCAAGGCAATACCCGCACCCGATAGAACCGACTTTGATTTGTTATGCCGTCGATTGCCGATGATGTGTTGCCGGAGGCGATGATGTCGCCGGGCAGATCCGTCCAGTTGGTCGAATTCAAACGTGCATTATACTGGACTCGATAAACAGCGTTGCTGACGGAGGTCCAGGAAATCATGAGGTTGTTGGCGTCAACGCGGGTGAGGGGAAGCAGCAGCGGAGCGGGTGCAGTAATGGACAGGACGCCGCTGTTGAAGGTCAGGAAATAGTTTCCGCTGGTCAGCCCGCCGGGGCTGATGAGATAGCTGCCCACGGTTTCTCCCGGCAAACGAACCAAAGTCAGCGTCCCGCCCAGAACCGAGGTGGTTTCGCCGTTGACGAAGCCGGAGTAAGTTGCGGTAAACACTGGATCAGCCGTGCCATAAACCTTGCTCTTGGAACCAGCGGTAATCGATAGCGCCGCCTTGGTAATCGTCAAAGTATTGCCGGTGAAACTGATGGTGTAGTTTCCGCTGGAGACAACGGTTCCCTGGGTAACAATGTAAGGACTGCCGGCCACCGTTTCGCCGCCCACCCGCGTCAGCACGCCGGTCAGCACCGCGGCAGCCGTGTCGCTGAACTTCAATCCGGCCACCGCGAAGGTCAGGGTCGGATCAATGGAACCGTAGGTCTTGGTGAGGCCATCGGCAGTGACTGAAAGAACCGCCGGGGTGATGCCAAGCAAGCCAGGGTTGAAAGTGATGGCGTAGTTGCCACTCGTTTGACCACCAGGTGTAATTAAGTAGCTGCCCACATTTTCGCCCGAAGCACGGACAAAGGCCAGCGTCCCGCCCAACACCGCCGCGGTTTCGCCACTGACGAAGCCGGCATATGTGACGGTGAACACAGGATCTGCCGCCCCATACACTTTGGTTTTGGCCCCGGCGGTGACCGACAAAGCCGCCTTGGTGACCGACAGCGTATTGCCGACGAAAGTAATAAAGTAATTACCATTGGGCGTCAGGGTGCCCTGCGTAATGGCATAGGGACTGCCCAGAACCGATTCGCCGGCCGTCCGAGACAATGTACCCGTCAAAACCGTGGCGGCGGTGTCAGTAAACTGCAGCCCGCCCGCAACAAAAGTCAGGGCCGGATCAATCGCGCCATAGGCCTTCGACTTGGCTTCCACCGTGACGACGAGTGCCGCCTGATTGATGGTTAGCAGGCCGGGGTTGAAGGTGATCGCATAATTGGTGCCCGTCAACCCGGCAGGAGTGATCTGGTAAGCGCCAACGCTCTCGCCGGCCACGCGGCTGACCACGAGCGTTCCGCCCAACACGGCGGCGGTTTCATTGTTAACAAAGCCGGTGTATGCCACCCCAAACGCCGGATCGACAGCGCCATAAGTTTTGGCTTTCGCAGCCGCCGTGACCGACAGCGGCGCCTTGCCGATGCTCAGCGTGCCGGGGTTGAAAGTGATCGCATAGTTGGTGCTCGTCAGTCCGCCGGGAGTGATCTGGTAAACGCCAACATTCTCGCCGGCGGCACGGTTTAACGCCAGCGTTCCGCCCAGCGCCGCAGAAGTTTCATTGTTAACAAGGCCCGTGTAAGTCGCCGTAAAGACCGGATCGGAGGCGCCATAGGTCTTGGTCATCGCATCCACGGTGACCGACAGCGCTGCCGGATTCACGGTCAGTGTGCCGGTCGCGTAGGTGATCACATAGTTGGTCGCAGCAAATGTACCGCCGGTGGCCGCGCTAGGCGTGATGGTGTAGGGCCCAGCGGGGGCGGTCTCGGCGGTGCCAGCCGGCGACCCGCTGGCAGTCAACGTCACAGTGCCAATTGATTCGCCGTTCATCAACCCCAAGGAAGTGAAATCAATCACTCCATTGAGGGTCAACGTCGAGCCATAGTTTTTGCTCTTGGTGCTCGCCCTGACCGTCAAAGCGGCCGGGGCAATCGCCAGCGTGCCGGCGTTGAAAGTAATGGAATAATTGGCATTGGTCAGCCCAGCGGGGGTGATCAGGTAACTGCCCACATTTTCACCCGGCGCACGCCCGAAATTCAGCGTCCCGCCCAATACCGACTCGGTTTCGCTGTTCACGAAGCCCGTGTAGGCTGCTGTGAACGCGGGATCAACCGCGCCGTAACTCTTGCTTTTCGCCTCGGCGGTCACGGACAAAACCGCCCGGGCCACGGTCAAAGCGCCGTCCACGTAAGCAATAGCATAGTTGGCTGCGTTGAACGTCCCGCCGGTGGCCGCGCCGGGCGTAATCGTGTAGGCACCCGCCGGCGCTGCCGCCAGCGTGCCTGCCGGTTGCCCGCTGGCAATCAAGGTCACGGCGCCAATCGTTTCGCCGTTCAGCAAACCAGCGGTGGCAAAATCAGTGGCGCCATTGAGCGTCAGGGTTGAGCCGTAAGCCTTGTTCCGGGCACTGGCGGTGATGGTCAAGGCTGCCGGCGTGATGGCCAGTGTGCTGCCGGTGAAAGCGATGCCATAATTACCGTTAGCGGCCAAAGTTCCTTGGGCAATGGCATAAGGAGCACCCGCCACCGTCTCCCCGGAGGAGCGCGCCAGCCCACCGGTCAAGACTGTTTCGGGCGTGTCGCTGAACTGCAACCCTCCGGTCGTGAACGTCAGTACCGGCTCGGTCGCGCCATAAGTTTTGCTCTTGGGCTGGGCCACAATCACCAGCGCAGCCGGCGTGATCACCAAGGCATTGCCGGTGAAGCTCACGGTATAATTGCTGTTGGCCAGCAACGTGCCCTGGGTGATCGGGTACGGACCACCCGCCACCGTTTCACCCGCCGCCCGCGTCAACGCTCCCGTCAACGCGGTGGCCACAGTATCAGTCAATTGGAGACCGGTCGCCGAGAAGGTCAGCGCCGGATCGGCTGCACCGTATGACTTCGTCTGAGGCAAGGCCGCAACTGTGAGCACAGCCGGATCAACCGTGAGGTTAAAAGAATTGGTGACCTTGAGACTGGGAACGCCACCGTCGACCGCCGTAACCGTTACGGCAAAAACACCGGCTTGCGCCGGGTTGCCGGAGAACGTTCGGGTTGAACTGGCGAAGGTTATCCCCGGCGGCAAACCGGTGGCCGTATAAGTCAATGAGTCATTGTCCGGATCTAAAAACGTGTTGGCAGGAACCTGGAAACTAAACGCTGCGCCATAGGTGGCGGCCACCGGAGCCACGATCGGATTCGCCACGACGGGCTTAAGATTGGTGACTTTCACGCTTACTGAAGTCAGACCCAGGTTCACCTGCATACCGATGTCATTGGATGGGTAATTGAAGGTTGCAAACGCGCCCACGCGGCTGTTCGCGGTCAGGCAGGTGAAGGACGCACCGTTGGTCGGTGAAAAGCCATTGGTCAAAGTGATGTTCAGCGTGCCGCCCAGAGTGGCGACTCCCCCTGCCCCGCCGGACGCAACCGTCACCAAATCAAAATCAATTCCAGGCGAATACCCGCCCAAATCAATGTTCAGAATGCCCGCAGCCGTTTGCTGATAGTTGCCGGCAATGTCCATTTCACCGAGCGGCAATCCCGGGCTGATCGTGGCGGAATTAATGACCGTCTGTACGTTGGCCACCGTGACGAGACCGGTGCCCACCAGGCTGCCACCAAGGAGTTGAACCGGCTGGGCTTGCGCCGTCAAAGCGCCGCCGTCGAGCAAGGTGAGTCCGTCCGTTTGTTGATTAAAGCCGTAGCGGAGGGTGTTGGTCTGAATTTCCACGGTACCCGTGTTCAGGAACTGAAAATCAATCGAAGTGGTTCCCAGCGGCGCGGTGGCCCCGGTCTTGCGAAAGCTGCCGGCATTGACGAAGACCGGTGTCGTGCCGGCCCCTGAAGAGGCATTGCCGTCAAAGGTATTGTAAAACGTGGCGCCGAACAGATTACTGATGACCGCGCCATTCGCCCCGGTAAAATTGCCGGCGCTCCAGACGGCGAGGCCGGGATTGACCAGTTTGCCACCGTTAAGCGTCACCCCGCCGTTGATGGTGAGTCCGCCGCCCGCGGTGACGAGCGCATTCGTGATCGTGCCACCCCCCAAAGTTAATTGCCCCGTGACCGTCACCGGACTGGTCCCGCCCAAAGTGCCGCCCGTCAGATTTACCGTGGCCACCGTACCGGCACTGTTGTAGTTGAGCACACCGCCGCCGACATTCAGCGTGGCGGCAGTGACATTGCAGCCGGAAGCCAGCGTGGCGGCCCCGGCGGTCACGTTCAACGTTGAGCCGGCAGCGAAGAGGCCGCCGGCAGCGAGGGTGGTGGCAGTGCCGCTGACGCTCAAAACGCCTGCCCCGGTGACCAGTGAACCGGGGACCAGCGCGTGGCTGCCACCACCGAAATTCAGCGTGGCCCCGAAGGCGTTGCTCATGGTGCCAGCGTGCGTGCCGCCGAGATTGAGATTCAAGGTCTGCGCCAGCACGGCCACCAGGCCACTGTTATTCAGCGGCACGGTGATAATCGTGCCGGCGGTGCCGGCGGTCTGGCGAAACAGCCCGGAATTATTGATCGGCGTCGCGGCGCTGCCACTCCAACGGCCATCGGCGGTAATTTCAAAAGTTCCGCCGGGTAGATTGTTGAGCGCAGCGCCGGCCGACATGGACAGATTCCCGCCACTCCAGGTTCCAGTGCCGCTGTTGTTCACGATCCGGCCAAACGTCACGCCCCCGCTGCCTATCACCAGCACGCCGCCGCTGTCGATGGCCGTCGTCCCCGTGCCACTCATCGTGCCGTTCAACCAATTCAAGGTGCCGCTGACCGTGAGATTGCCAGTGCCGGTGAGTATGCTTTGCGACACCAGAAAATCGAGATGGCCATTGGCGTTGATCACGCTCGCGCCCCCGACGGTGACGGTGGCGCGGTCAATGGCCAGCGTTTGGAGGCCACTGGCGCCACCGACCGCAATCGCTCCGGCCGCCGCGGTCGTGCCGGCCGGCACCGTGACGGTATAGGTGCCGCTGTTGGTAATCAGGGCATTGTCCGCACCGGTCGGCACTTGGGCGGGACTCCAGTTGCCAGCGGCGTTCCAATTGCCCGTGCCGCCGATCCAGACCAGGTCGGCGGCGTTCAAACTGCCGCCAGCAATCAGCGTCAGGATTGCGAGGGCCGCCCAGGCAGTGCGGCTGGTGATTGAGAGGACAAGAGTAATGAGGTTCGTTTTCATGGTCGTGTTAATATTGGTTCACCCACCAGCCAACTGACTGTTCGTGTAGTAAGAGCGTCGACGTGGGAAATTGTTCCCGGAAATATCCAACTCTCTTATCTGGGAACAAATGAGGCATTGAAGACTCTTACTATTGATCACGCGCGTGGCCGGGCACATGGAATTCGGAGGCTTGGTGGCAGGTGATTACCAAGTCCTCATATATTTGTGAACCTCAACGAAGCCAAATCCGTTTTTCGACGCTACCGGCACGGCACGGCGGACATCGAAGATCCGCAGATTGCGGCCGCGCTCAAGCTGGCGAAAACCACGCCGGAGCTGACCGATTGGCTGGTCGCTCACTGTGCCTGCCAGTTTGCACTCAGCCAACAATTTCGGCGGATCACCGCGCCCGCCGGGCTGAAGGAACAAATCATTTCCGAACAGGCGGCCAGCCAGAGGAGGATTGCCACCCCCTGGCCGGCGGTCCGGCTCGCGCTGGCGGCCGTCATCGTACTGGGCGGCTTGCTGGCAATCGTCTGCTTTCCGCGTCGCGCAGCAGAGGACACCCTGGCCATTTATCAACAACAGATGGCCGGCCGGGCTTTACGAGGCTACGCCATGGATTTTTCCACGCACGACCTGGCGTCGGCCCGCGATTTTTTCCGGCGCGAACACGCGCCGGCGGACTTCATGTTGCCAGCCTCGCTCCAGCAAGCAACCCCGGTGGGTTGCGCCGTTGAAAACTGGCAGGGAACGAAGGTCGCGCTGCTCTGCTTCCGCACCGGCAAGCCGCTGGCGCCAGGTGCCACGAGCGATCTCTGGCTGTTCGTGGCCGACCGGATGGCGGTCAAGCAGGTCCCGGCAGGCCCCCGCCCAACCTTCGCCAAAATCAACCGCCTGATCACCGCCACATGGATTCAAGGAGAAAAACTCTATTTGTTGGGCGCCGTGGATAATGACTCCGCCCGCAAATATTTAGCCGCCGGCAAATCCTGATTCCGGCCGGCGTCAGTTCACAATGCTCATGTGGGCCATGAGCCAGTCGAAATCGGCGGATTCGTCGGCCGGGGTGGCCGGAATTTGAATGGGCAGATTGGCCGCGTAGGGTGCCGAGGGGCGGATGGTGGTGCCTTTTTTCCACTGATGCAGTGCCGCATGGCCGTCCGCATAGGAAA
>Ga0302321_100005665_pt1 | contig 10945 bp, 6 predicted proteins | sample Fen_T0_1_FD_202505 | JGI IMG/M metagenome (GOLD analysis project Ga0302321, IMG submission 202505) | Peat permafrost microbial communities from Stordalen Mire near Abisko, Sweden - Fen_T0_1 | ecosystem: Environmental > Terrestrial > Soil > Wetlands > Permafrost | place: Sweden: Abisko...
AACCGAAGGGCGCGAAGATCACACGCGAAGATATCCAGTCCGCTACCGACGAGGTCATGTTGCAGATCGCATCGATGCTGCCTATGCGCTATCGAGGTGTCTACAGTGAGGGTGCGCCTGTTGTAGAAGCCGTGCATGGTGCACACAAGAAAGAGAAATAAAGAATCGCTCAGCGAAGCTGACAATCTCTTATTACATTTATTTTGCATTTTGCCTATTTTGCGCCCAGCGCAAAATAGGCAAAATGCAAAATAAATGTAGAATTAGCTGTAAGGCTTCTTACAGCTTTTACTGTTGGTAATGCTCAACGATATTCGGGTCGCGTGGAGTCGCATCGTCAGGGTCAAGGCCTGCATCGCGACGGGCGCGGCGCTGGCGCAGTAAGTCCCAGCACTGATCCAGGCTGACCTCCAGCGAGTGTGCACGCTCGCGTTGATCACCATGAATCTTCCCCTCTTCCTCCAATTTCAAAAGTTCATGCTCCTGATCAACCAGGGTTTTGATGCGTCGCATGATCTCTGTATCGTCCATCTCTTCACCTCTGTTTCTGTAAATTGATAGTATCGGTAATTTATTTATCCTCTACTAGTAGTATACGAGGTAGAACCTGGATAGGTATAGAGATGGGGTCGATGAAGTCTCTCCAGGGTCTTTGAGTATGAATCGAACTCACTTTTTTTCGGGCAATCCGTCATGCCCGCATGTAAGCACGATTGTGTTTGCATGCGCAAGCAATATGTACACGAAATTGTCAGTCTTACCCGCAAAGTTTCTTCTTTTGCTCCAGACACATGAGTACTCATGTGCTCAAGAAGCTTGACTCTACTTCAGTAGGCATTCTATACTACACGTAGGTTACTCAAGAGTAAAGTGCTTAATGAGGAGACACGCTGGGAATGGCAGAGCAACACAACCGAGTGGGGCAGCAGCTAGGAAACTACCGGCTGGAGCGTTTGCTGGGACGCGGTGGTTTCGCAGAAGTCTATCTGGGACAGCACCTGCGTCTGCAGCGACAGGCAGCGATTAAAGTCCTGCATGCTCATCTTTCCGAGAAAGAGGTTGAAGACTTCCAGCGCGAAGCCCAGATTATTGCGGTGCTGGATCATCCAAACATTGTGCGCATCTTCGATTTTGATGTACAGAATGGCGTGCCTTTCCTGGTGATGGATTATCTGCCCAACGGGACATTGCGTCAACACTACGAGAAGGGGCAATGTCTTCCGCTATCTACAGTTGTCCTTTATGTCAAGCAGATTTCTGATGCATTGCAATATGCCCACGATCAGCGGCTCATTCATCGCGATGTCAAACCAGAGAACATGCTGTTAGGGCGGCGCGGTGAAGTGGTTCTCAGTGACTTTGGCATCGCCGCTATTGCTCATGGTACCTCTTCGATGACCGTGCAGGCATCCGTTGGCACTATTCCCTATATGGCTCCTGAACAGATTCAGGCACAAGCGCGTGCTGCCAGCGACCAGTACGCGCTGGGCGTCGTCGTCTATGAATGGCTATGTGGAGAGCGCCCTTTTGAAGGCTCTTTCACAGAAATCTTTGCCAAGCATCTGATGACATCCCCACCATCGCTCTGTCAGAAAATACTAGGCCTTGCGGCAGAGATCGAGCAGGTCGTCTTCACCGCGTTAGCAAAGGACCCCTTGCAGCGCTTTCCCAGTATGCCCGCATTTGCAACAGCCCTTGAACAAGCCAGCCAGATAAAAGGGACAGCTCCCAAAAAGACAGTCTCCCTGCGTCCGATGCCTGCTATGCGCTCAGTCTCCTCACCCTCGCCACAACCTGCGTCGATGCAGACCGCAATGGATATCAATGCAACATCAGAACAATCTCTTTCACAGTCAATCTCGCAGCAACTGACCCCGCTTGTCCCTCCCGTGGTACAAGTACCAACGCGCACCAACGCGCCTGCAAGCCAACCTTTACAGCAAGCCACGACTGCGCCTCTGCCAGCGATTGCACCTCTACCATCAGCGTCTGTTCCCCTCCCAGCATATATGCCGCCTCTCAGAAATGCACCTGGGTTTAAGCTCTCACGACGGACAATAATAGCGGGTGGCCTTGCTGCAGTAGGGCTTGCAGCTGTGGGAGGAGGAGTTGCATGGTGGTTTGTGGCCTCCGAAGACAATGTGCAAAGTCCCACTGATACACATCATGATGCCAGCTATATCTATCATGGGCATACTGATATTGTATGGGGTGTAACGTGGTCGCCGGATGGGAAGCGTCTCGCTTCTGCTTCAAACGACAAGACGGTGCGGCTATGGGATGCAGTTGGTGGAGGGAACGTCTTTACCTATCATGGGCATACTGATATTGTGCGCGTAGCGGCATGGTCGCCGGACGGGAAACGTCTTGCCTCAGGTTCACGGGATAAGACCGTACAGGTATGGGATGTGACAGGTGGAGAGAATGCTTTTCTGTATCATGGACATGCTAACACCATATTAGCGGCGGCGTGGTCGCCGGATGGCAGACGCCTTGCCTCAGGCTCCTATGATCATAAAGTGCAGGTATGGGATGCAACTGATGGAAAGAATGCCTTCGTATATGCCGGGCATGCAGATATTGTGTGGGCGCTGGCATGGTCGCCGGATGGAATGCGTGTCGCCTCCGCTTCAGAGGATAAGACCGTGCAGGTATGGAATGCGGGCGATGCAGTGAATGGCGGGAAAGCTTTCACATATAGCGGGCATTCTGCCCCGGTATTAGCAGTAGCATGGTCGCCGGATGGAAAACGGCTCGCCTCGGCCTCAAATGATAAGACGGTGCAGGTATGGGACGTAATGGATGGGGGGAATGTCTTTACGTATCATGGGCACGAGGATGTGGTGTGGGCGCTGGCATGGTCGCCAGATGGGAAGCGGCTCGCCTCAGCTTCAAGTGATAAGACTGTGCAGGTGTGGGACGTGGCCGATGGAGGAAATGCCTTTACATATAGCGGGCACTCCGATTTTGTGCTAGCGGTAGCATGGTCACCGGATGGGAAACGTCTTGCCTCAGCCTCATGGGATAAGACCGTGCAGGTATGGGATGCTCAATAATTAATATACGGTTGGCGTAGTGCTACGCCGGGCAGATCAAGAAGAATGGGCAGGTCGGGCAGCGAAATGGTTCAGCGGGTTGAGCTGGATAGAGATTGGCCTCCAGTCCTTTAAGTGCCTGTTCGGCATCTTCATAGAGGCTCTGCTCCTTTTTATTGGTCATCGTAATTGGAAATGTCTCGCCTGTACTCATGTTATGGCTGTGTAGCTCTACTTGTTGCCCGGGGTGAGCCTGGCGATAGGCTAATGTGTAGAATAATTCGCGCATTTCAGCCGCTGGTTTCTCTCGGCGTCGCCCAAAGCGCGTGCGTACAAATCTGATTGGTTTATTAGCCTCGCCAGCATCCTCGACGCGATCAACTGTTACACGCACCGTCTGGCTTGCAATATCTATATCGTAGCCTTGACGCAATTGCCAGCTAATCTCTTCCTGGCCATGCAGCGTACGGCGCACCTCTTCGACAACTTCCTGGCCATGCTCTTCGTACATCGGGGCGAATGGCTCTGCTGGGCCTCCCAGTGCCTGCCAGCGCTGGCTATAGAGTTCCTGGATCTCCTGCTGCGTGGGTATGCTCTCTGCTTGCTGGTCGTGAGCCTTCTTTTCATCTTTTTTTTGCTGCAACAGTTCGACCGTTTTTTGTGTTGCATGCCAGAATAACTGATAACCATCGGTGCCACTATTGAACTGGTAAATCGAATTGTATGCGTACTGTCTCGGGCAACGCTGATATGCCTCGATTGCGTTGGCGCTGATCGTCGGCGATCTCATTGCATGAATAAAATCCTTGCTTGGTTGGGATGTTACAGGTTGGTATTCACTTTCTGGTTGCCCAGGATCAGCGTTTGCTTGTTGTGTGGCCCATTGTAGCTTACTGATGCGCTCCTCAGCCAGACCAGCCTCTAACGCATCGATATAGAGAGAACGTTTGTATTTTTGTTTGCCGTGACGTTCGCTATAGCTCAAGACCAGTTGATCACGGGCACGCGTCACACCTACATAAAAGAGGCAGGCTTCGCCGCTTTCATTGCTGTCGCGCTCATTTTCCTGGGTCAACATCTCTGCCAGCGCAGGGATCGGATTTGCTCGCGCCTGGGTGGGGAAACGGCGTTGCATCAGCCCTGGTAGATAAACGACAGGAAATTCAAGCCCTTTACTGGCATGGACCGTCATCACGCGGATAATATCCGCTTGCTCTGCACTATTCTCGTCGGCGCCTTGACGGCTACCTCCATCTTGCCGTAACAGAACCAGCAGGCCCAGATACTCCAGAAAGCCCTTGACCAGTTCTTCAAGTGAGGGTGGTACAAACTGTGTTTGCCCGTTTGCTTCGGCCAGACGCTGCTCTATAGACTGGCGTATCGTTTGCTGCTGGTCATACTGATGAGCCATCTGTAGTAGCTGATTGTAGTCACTCAAGCGGGCACTATTGCGCTTCTCTTTTGGATCGATCAGCAGATCACGCATGAGTGAGGTTTCGATCAGCATATAGTTAGCCAAAAGCGACCATATATTATGAGATGGTGTATGCATCAATGTATGCATAATATGTGAGAGACGCAACAGGGAGTGTCGCCCCTCAACGCTCATCGTAAGCGGAGCCTCACCGGCCATAATCAATTGTCGTACATTCGTTTGTGGATCGCGTGCAGCTAGAAGGAGGCTTTCGATATCTTGTTGTGAAAGAGGGTGCTCTCGCAGTCGTGCCAGGCGCAGAAGACCCATGCCACTAACATCTGCCAGAAGCAACAAAATTGAGAGCACATCTTTAATATACTCTTGCTCAAGTACACTGCTTTGTTCGATGACGGGAAGTTCTGCAAGCGCCAGTTTTTGTGTGATAGATTTTGCCTGCGCACGTGTGCGACAGAGAATAATCATATCTTTGTATGCATAGCCTTGTACATGCTTATGATGAATATCCTGGATTAGCCCTGCTTGTTCGCTTGCCTCGTCAGGGGCACTCGCAATGGTAACATAGGCATGGGGGTACGTGGGGCGTGCAGGTTGATTCTTGCCAGGCTCTTGCTCTGTTTCCAGATGTGTGCAGCGGAAAGCTTCTGCCAGCGCCACCAGATCTGGCCGTGAGCGATAGTTACGGCTGAGAGGGAGGACGGTTGCTCCCGGAAAGTCTTGCTGAAACTGGCGGATGTTAGCTGGTGAAGCGCCGCGAAAGCGATAGATGGCCTGGTTTGCGTCACCAACTACCCAGACACAGCGCTGTTCGCCTGCTAACTCACGCAAGAGCACGCCGCTGGCGCGATTCACATCCTGAAATTCATCGACCAGGATATGCTGATACTTCTGCTGCTGCTCACGCAATACACTAGGTTGCTCGCGGAGTAGCTGAATGGTCAGCATAATCAGGCCTCCGAAGTCAGTGTCCCCACGCTGTTGCAACGCTTCTTGATAGAGCGTGTAGACATGAGCAACTTCCCCGGCCTTCTCCGCTTGTGCGCGTGCCTCATCATTCTGTGCTTGCAGCTTCAATTGCTGAGCGAGCTGCTCATAATCTGCTGGTGAGATCAACTCATCTTTTGCACGCGAGATGGCCCTTAACATTTCAGGGAAATAATAGGTTGGCGCCTGGAGTTTCTGATAGTGGTGTAAGCGCATCTTATTTGCTTGCTGGCGCAGAATAAAATAGCCTTCCGCATCATCTATGAGCGTAAAATCTGGGCGTAGCCCCACCAGTTCTCCATGTTGCCGCAGGAGATCGGCGCAAAAGGCGTGAAACGTGCTTACTTTGGGTAGCATAGTATCTGGCGCTCTGCCAGTCGATAGAGCAGAATCAGAAGTGGTGGAAGTGACGCTAAGTACGCTGAGGAGACGCTCTTCCATTTCCTGTGTGGCTTTGCGTGAAAATGTCAGAGCCAGAATATTTTTGGGCTGGACATCCAACGAATGAATAATATATTCGACACGCCCAATAAGTGTACTGGTCTTGCCGCTGCCGGGGCCGGCAATGATGAGCGCCGGTGTTGAAGCCTCAATAGCGGCTTGTTGAAACTCATCATAGCGCTTTTTTGCAGATGGTGCAGGTTTTTGTGTTGGTGGTTGCTCTGCCTCTTGATCCGGAGATGTCTGCAACAGTAATCTGGCTAACCTGTTGAGGAGTGCGGCCTGTGAAATGCCAAAGGCCGCTGCCAATGTCTGAGCGGGTACCTGATCTATCAAGTAGAGTGTGTACAGACGTTCAGCAGGGATCAGTAGCTCAGCCGCGAATAGATTTGCTGCCAGCTCACGTTCGCTTCTGGGATTATAGTTGTGGCCTGCACCGAGTATGGCCTGCATCCGCTCTTGTTCCTGATAGCTTCCCATGTCCTCTTGTATATCCTCCTCACCGCAGGGGTCAGCGCGTGAAGGCTCAAGCCCATGGTTATTATGCTGTGCAAACAGTGCGAATTGTTCTGAAAGTTCTTTGAGGCGGCGTCCATTCTGGCAGTGGAGGATCGCATGCCCAATCTCGTGTGCCAGCGTAAAGCGGCGCAGCGTTTCCCGCAGGTCGCGACACAGCCAGATCAAATCTTCTCCCTCATCAGGGTCCATAAAGCCGAAGGTGCCAACAGCATAGTCTGCAGGATGGAACGTCTCGATATATAGTCCAAGCCAGTTGGCCATATCGTCAATGGGCGTTTTATCATTGGTCCACTCAGGGTGAGCTTCCCGATATTTCTGGAGTAAAAGGCGGGCCGCTTTCTCTACCATCAGGCGTACTGCTTTATCCACATTGCTCTCCCTGGTTATTTGCTGCTTCTACACGGAGAAAGATTTTACTTATTATATCATCATCTATTATACAATATAGAAATTATTTTCTTCCACGGTTATTCTTATAGTCATAAAGAGCAAGAGGAGGAAGCATCTGAATATGAGAAGGAGGCATAATGGGAAGGTAGAAAAGTGCAAGCAAAACGTGGCACCCTCCCTTTGCGCTTTTTTTGCAACTTACATGTATGAAAAGGGTAATATCAGGTAGGTAGCAAAATATGTATATAGAAGTCAGGTGTCAGGTAGGGGAGAAGAGGGGGAGGTTTATACAAAAACGGCTACCTTCGCCTGGGCGACCGGAACTCTCAACCCAGATGCGCCCTTTCATCGCTTCCATTAAACGTTTGCAGATATAGAGTCCCACGCCAGTCCCTCGTATTGTACCGGTTAGATCACGTCTGAGGCGTACAAATTTCTCAAAAAGTAGAGGCAGTTCTTCGGCAGGAATGCCAGGGCCTGCATCTTGTATTGAGAGACAGATTGGAGAAGAGGAGTTTGCTTGCGTCGTTGCAATATGTACCTCTGTCTGCCTGGGAACATACTTGAAGACATTGGAGAGCAAATTTTGCAGAACCTGCTGTAGCAGTTGTGGATCTGCCCAGACCGTAGTCTGCTCGGGCACTTGTATATAGATTGTGTAGGCCTCGACATCCTCAGGAGCAAGATGAAGTAGTACCTCCTGGAGCAGTTGACGGACATCGACAGCCTCCGGTTTTGCTTGTGGAATTTCGCTTACGACCATGGTAGTATTTAACACGCCATTGACGAGATTGACGAGTGTCTCCTGGCTCGTAAGCGCTTGATTCAACCAGGATATCTTCTTTATGGGGTCCGGCTCCTCCTGGAAATTTTCGAGTTGTTTTAGGGAGCTTCCCAGCTTTGTTAGTGGGATACTCAGCTCATGACTCACGTTCAGCAGAAATTGATCTTTCAGCTCATTTATATTGCGTTGTTGCTCATAAGCAATGGTGATCTGCTGCTCACTTTCCAGGGCGAGTAAGCGTTTTTGCTCGGCTGCAAGTGCCTGCTGGCGTGCGGCTCGTATATTGTCAGTAGCAGTTCGTAGCAAGCAAATTGTAAAACCAAGCAGAAATGAGATCCCGGACCCAATAACCACCCTCTGTTCGAAGGCCTGCTGAGACTCTGTATTCCCCACGAGAAAGTAATAAACCAGCCAGAAGGTAACAGCAGTCGAGAGCATATTAATGAGCAGGCCCCAATAACGAAAGAGCCAGCAAAGGCAAATGATAGGCAGAATCATGCTGGCCACGTTGTGCAATTGAGGAAAGAAGAACCAGAGTGCAGGGACTGCCAATACATAAGAGAATAGAACAATAAGAATACGCTTTCTGGTTGAGAGGCTCAACAAGAAGAGCGGAAATGTTTGTATCTGGCTCAAGAAGGTGTAAGCACGCTTACATTGTTTCATTAGATTTACCATATCCAGGATGCATCAAAACCCGCATTGGCAAGTTGCTGTCATCATAAAAAGAGCACCGAGAAGAGAAGTGAGAGAGCATTCACGATAGTATATCATATTTATCGATAGGCATGCGTGATAAACGTGTTGTAACATTTATGCTGCGATGGTGCTTTATAAATAAAATAGCATTAAAATATGAATATATTTAAAAAATTTTATAGTTGTATTTTGTGAATTGTTTGTGTATAAGTGGTTAGGTGTGGAGATGGCCATCGTATCCAAAGCATATTCAGCCAATATGTTGTTGATCTGATATAATGGTGTGATATACAAGATATATTATATTCCCCAGATAAGAGGACGATCATATGCAAGCAGAAGAGATACTCGCACAGGTCAAAACGACTGGCGGAAAGAGCGGATGGGTGATATTTCCGCTTTTGCGCAACAAAGTGATGTGGGCCATTATCGGCTGGGCTCTAGGCATCCTGATGGGCGTGCTACTTCTCGCCATAATTATCCCTATCGTTATACCCTACAACTATGAGAGGGGTGTTGCACCCATTATCTTTACGACGTTATTGCTTGGTGTGCTCGTAGCTCTCGTTGTAGGCAGCCTTGTACTCATGGTAGTGGATCTCCGGCGTCTTCTCAATATCAACAATCATCTTATCGTCATCACCAGCGAAGATTTTGTGAAACAAGAAGGGGATAAGATTATTCAGGTACCGCTGACCCATGTGCGCTATGTGACGCCACGTGGTCGTTCTCCCAAGGAGCAAGCCGCTGCAACGATGGAAGACGAGCGCATTCCACCTGTGGGTGGAAGCGCATTTGGCTCTTTACTGGGTTTGGGGCGTGGAGGATCGCCCTCTACCACACGTCGTAAACGTGTGCGTACGCCAACCTCGTTAGCATTTCTCGACGTACGTGATGATACTGAAGTAGTTGTGGTAAGCGACGACTCTTTTGGTGACCCTTTTACCATTGCCACACTTTTAAAAGAGTACGCTGCATCCGTCGAGATTACACAACATTCTGAAAAGTAGTGCCATGATGCTACGAGTCTCTAGTAATTATTCCCAAAGAAGAGAATGCCATGTTACTTGCGCTTGATATTAGCAATACGAACATCAAATTTGGTCTGTATGAGCATGGAGTTATGAAGCATCACTGGGTTGTCTCAACGGTACGGCAGCGCACAGCCGATGAGTATGCCATGGTTTTGAATGACTTATTGCGTCATGCTGGTCTGACGCTGGCAGATATTGAAGATACTATTATGTCGAGCGTTGTGCCACCACTCACCCCCGTATTTCAGGACCTTGCGGTGCGCTATTGTAGCAAAGAAGCCGTCGTCGTCAGCCATACGCTCGACCTGGGTATCCAATTGCTCGTCGACAACCCGTGGGAGGTTGGTTCTGATCGTATCATGACTGCGATAGCTGCGCACCAACTTTATGGGGGCCCGGCAATCGTGATTGCTTTTAGCACTGCAACGACCTTCGATGTTGTCTCGACACAAGGGGATTTTCTGGGTGGAGCGATTGCGCCTGGTCTGATGATTTCTGCTGAAGCATTGACGAGCGCCGCTTCACAGCTCTATCGTGTCAATATGACGCCGCCGCGCTCGGCTCTGGGCAAGAACACGATTGAAAACATACAATCGGGCATTATCTACGGGCATGTTGGTCTGGTACAGGGTTTGATTGCTCGGTTGCGCGCTGAGATACCTGGTGAATATGACGAAGTAAAAGTCATTGCGCATGGTGGTCTGGCACCGCTTCTTGCCCCAATTATCCCAGAAATACAATATGTAAATCAGTTCTTGCCATTAGAAGGCCTTCACTTCACCTATAAAAGATTAAAGAGTAGATAATTAAATGATAGCGAGCGCCGCAGGCGCGAGAGGAAGGCCCATACTACAAAACGGAGCAGCAAATGTGCACATTTGCTGCTCCGTTTTGTAGTATGGGCCTTCCTGGACTCGAACCGGGGACCTCAGTCTTATCAGGACTGCGCTCTAACCACCTGAGCTAAAAGCCCGTTGAAAGAAAAAGCCCGCTTATGCAAGCGGGTGGAAAGGCAACTTCCTATTTTCCCACGCAGTTGCCCACGTAGTATCATCGGGGATGAAAGGCTTAACTTCCGTGTTCGGGATGGGAACGGGTGTTTCTCTTTCTCTATAGTCACCATCCCACCCGCGTGCATAAGCGGATAGGATTTGCATCCTGGTGGAGACGAGGGGACTCGAACCCCTGACCTCTGCCGTGCAAAGGCAGCGCTCTACCAACTAAGCTACGTCCCCAAATGGGCCTTCCTGGACTCGAACCAGGGACCTCAGTCTTATCAGGACTGCGCTCTAACCACCTGAGCTAAAAGCCCGTCTATGGGACCAATCACCAGTGCATATGTAAGTAAGCTCTTACTCGAACAACTAAAGAGTGGTAAGGCCTGACATTCGAACGCCAATCGCGCTATGATAAACTCAATCAGATTCTCTCACTTCTACAAATGAGAACCGACCTGGAAGTCGATGCATCCCTACATATTCTATAAAAGAAACGAGGTGCATCAGTGCTCCCTAGAAAGGAGGTGATCCAGCCGCACCTTCCGGTACGGCTACCTTGTTACGACTTCACCCCAATCACCGACCCCACCCTCGACGCCTGCCTCTCTTGCGAGTTAGCCCGACGG
>Ga0302321_100005666_pt1 | contig 10944 bp, 5 predicted proteins | sample Fen_T0_1_FD_202505 | JGI IMG/M metagenome (GOLD analysis project Ga0302321, IMG submission 202505) | Peat permafrost microbial communities from Stordalen Mire near Abisko, Sweden - Fen_T0_1 | ecosystem: Environmental > Terrestrial > Soil > Wetlands > Permafrost | place: Sweden: Abisko...
TGTACTTCAAGGTGAACCTGCTGCGGCGCCCGAGCAGCGTCGCGCCGCCGACAGTTACCGTTGCCTACGGCGGCACCGCATTGCCCTCCTACGACCCGGCGGCTCGGCTGCCACAGAGTGTGATTGACGGCGACGATCTCGGATTTGGATGGCAGGCGGGGGCGAGTCCAGACTCCGCCAGTGCGACCATCACCGTCGATCTTGGGCAAGTCGTGTCACTGGGCGCGGTTCGTCACGTGCACACCCTGCCGGGGGCGAGCTACAGCCTGCGCGTCGCGGAGACCAGCGGCAGTTGGACGACGATTGTCGACGTCAATGCCCATTCGCCGCTCACGTACGACCAAACCGACTCGTTTGCGAGCAAACAAGTGCGCTATGTCGAACTCACCTTGAAGGGCGCCGGGCCGTACGCAGGGGTTGGAGGCAACGGAGGTGTTGGAGGCGTGATCAGGGAGATCATGGCCTACCCGAGCTCGACTGCGCTGCCGGCCCCAAGCTCCGAAAGCCACCTCGACCTCACTCACCTCAACGGCATCACCCTCAAACCCAACGAAAATATGTCCCTCTTCGGCGACGGAAACGGTCGTTTGGGTGGCGCCTGGAGTGGCAAGACCATCGCCAGCGGCGCCACGGGCGACGCCACGATGACATTCGACTTGGGTCAGCAGTACCAAATCTCACAGGTCAACGTCGCGTTCTGGGGAAATTGGAATTGGCCGAACGGCGCCAAGCTGGAAGTCGACGACGGCTCAGGCACTTGGTCCACAGTCTACGATACCGGTGTGGGCACTCCGCTCGCCCCAAGTAGCGGCGACGGTCCGGCAACGATGCTCTTCAGTCCTCACGCGGCCCGTCTTGTGCGATTGACCCAATATTTGGGCACTGAGCAGTGGACGACGATGGAAAATATCGAGATATTCTGAGCGTCACGCTCTCACTGCGCGCTGATCGCGGCGGCGCCAAGGAGCCCGGCTTATCGAGCACGAAGTGCCGGATCACGTGCAAAATGCGCGCGTCGACCGCGGATTGATCTTCGCCGGACTCTTTGAGCTGAGCCTTGGTGACTTGGAGGGAGTTGCCGCTCCGCCGCTCCGCCCCTTCTTCGGCCCCTGGTACTCGCAGAAGCGCGGGCTCAGCTTCGAAGACATCCTGCACGCCGCACCCCGCACCCCATACGGCGACGAGGTTTTTGTCCCCTCCCCTGATTCCGATGACTTGAGTCAACTGGCAAACGCCATCAAGAAAACCGCGCCCACGTGTCGCCGAACATCGCCGCATAAGGGCGAAACCCGAGTCGGAGGCGCGGCCCAGAGTCAACCTCAGCTCGGGGGCACCAGCATGCGGCAGCCCGCACAGGTGACATTATTGCCGTTGGGTCCGGTATCGCAGTCCTCAGGCTCCTGCACCACTCCGTCCCCGCAGAACGGGCCGAGCTTGCAGCCGACGTCGCACTCGCCGTAGCCACCGTCGTTGACGCCGTCGTCGCACTCCTCACCGAAGCTCAGCACGCCGTCGCCGCAAACCGCACTGCAGTCACTGGGCGTCGCTTCGAAGCCTGAAAGCGTCAGCTTGAACGAAGACCCGAACCGCTTACGCTCGGCTTGGAACACCACGATCTTGTACACGTTCCCGGCCTTGAGCTCGAACTTAGCCGCGGACGCGGCGTTGATCGTGACCGTGCCATCCATCGGCACGTGGATGCCGCCGAGGTCTACCGCTAGGTGACCGTTCACGAACACGAACACGTCGTCATCGCCCGTGAAGTCGAGGCGCGCGTTGGTGCCCTGGTCATAGCGGAACCAGTACTGCACCTCACTCGTGAAGGAGAAATTGTGCTTCTTGGCGCCCGGGAAGACCGTCGACTCGAGAGGCCAGGCGTTGTAGCCGTACTGCGCAGGAAGCTGGGCAAAATCCAGGTCTGCGGTGGGGCCCGTCACACTATCGACGGGGAAGAACAGCGGGGTGCCATCGTACGAAACCACTTTGCCTCCCGTGCAGTACTGGGTCTGGGTGAGGCTGTAGCTGCAGGGTTTGCAATCGGCAACGCAGGCGGCGACTCCCGCGTCGAACATCGTCTGGCAGTCGGTCGTGCACTTGGTTGCCACGACGGTGAGGGCGTCGATCTTCGCCTGTTGGGCAGTAATCTGATCTTCCAGCATGGTAATGGCCGCTGCATCTGGGGTGGCCGCGGCCTGCGCCTGCAGCAGCTGGTTCTGCAGCTGCATGAGTGGGTTCCCGGCCTGCTGCACCGCGTCCGTCTGTGTCCGGCACGTGTTGTCGCATTGGAGCGTGTTGCGCCCACGCGCGGCACAGCCCGTCGGGCACATCGCTTGAGTGGTTATATTCGGAACTTGCTGCTCCCCGCTGGCTGGCGTTGGCGCCACGGTGTTGGTGAGCTTTTCGCCGTTCTTGCCGAAACGGTTCACGTAGCCGCCGCTGCCATTGTCGTAGAGCACGAGGTTGCCGACGACCTTGACCACTCCGGTGTTGTCGCGAAACCAGCGCGCAAACGATTGCGCCGACGTGATGCACGCGTTCGCGGGGGCAATGCCGAATACCGGGCGCCCATCGGCATCCAGCTTTTCTTTAGCGATGCCGGTGACGATCGGGGTGGGGGCTTTGGGGGGAAGGGCCTCGGGGATGCCGCACGTGGCGTCGGGGTAGACGGGCCGGTTGAAGTCGGGCTCTGTGCCCGCGAAATCGCGAAAGATGGCAGGGACCCGCAGCACGCACGCGCCGTTGACCTTCTCACACTGGGCGACCTGTTTGCAGGTGAAGCCCGTCTCGGTCTTGCACGTCGAAGAGCAGCCGTCGCCGTCAATCGTGTTGCCGTCGTCGCACTCCTCGTTGATCAGCAGACCATCACCGCAGCCGGACGTGCAGGAGTCCCCTGAACAGTTCGGTTCACGCAAGCAGAGCGCGGAGCAGCCGTCGAACGGCGCGGTGTTGCCGTCATCGCAACTCTCGGCTCCCTCGACGACCCCATTGCCGCACTTGGCGTCCGTGCACACGCTCGGCGCGCCGTCACACTTTTTGCCGAGCTCCACTCGGCAGCGTTCGGAGCAGCCATCACCGGGCACCAAGTTGCCGTCGTCACACATTTCACTGGCAGCAACGACTCCGTCTCCGCAGCGCGCGATTGCCCGACACAGTTTGCCCGCATTGGGGCAGCTGAAGCCGCGCTCCACTTGCAAGCAATTGGCGATGCAACCATCACCGGATTGAGTGTTGCCGTCGTCGCACGCCTCGTCCGAGGTCAGAACGCCGTCGCCGCAGCCTGGAGGCGCGGGCTTCTCGGAGGGCATATCGGTGATACCCAGGTCGACTTTCCCACTCGAACCATCGCTCCGGGCTCCACCGTTGGTCGGCCCCGAGTTGCCAGTGCCCCCCGCGCCGATATCACGTTCGCGTGGGGGAGCGCTGTCTGCACCGCAGGCGACGACGAGAAACCCGAAAAGCAGCCCTGACACGAGTCGGGCAATGGGACGGTGGGAGTTGCGCATGGCTATCGCATGCTAATGCCACGGCGGTACACCAGGATCCATGCGCGTTTCGGGTATCGAAGCGAGGATTCTCACTGCCACTGTGAAATTTTTCGCGCTCACTGTCCGTCCTACTCCGAGAGGGCGGTGCGGGCCGCGTTTCAGCCCCAACGCTCGACCTGGTCCAGGCCCGCGAACGGAGCAGCCCCCCGTCGCGCGGTCGACGAGCTGCGGACCTGAATCGGGGCCGAATGGCGCCGCGCGCTCACTCCCCACGCTTCACGCGCGCGATCCACTCTTTCAAGATGGGCTGGTTTGGTTCGATCGTGCGCGCACGTTCGAGCTCGGCCAGCGCACTTTCGTGGAGGTTGGCGGCGAAGTAGACGCGGGCAAGCGTGAGTCGGCACTTGGCACTGTTCGGCGCCAACGCGACGGCTTGCTTGGCGAGCTTGCTGGCTTTGCGCAGATCGCCATTGGCCTCGAGCGTGTAGTGGGCGGCGCGTTCGAACAGTGCCGCGCTGGGTTGACCGAGGGCCGCGCGCTCATAGGACTCCGCGGCCTCGGCGTGGTTGCCTTCGACCGCCGCGTACTTCGCGCGCTCGAGATAAGACTCCCACAGGCTCTCGGCCGCACGCCGCTCGAGTTCGGCCAGATCCCCGGCCAGCTCTAGGTTGTCGGGAGCGAGCGAACAAGCAATGCGCAGAGTGTTCGCGGCAGCGACCAGATCATTCCGCGCGGCGGCATCCCCGGACAGGACGACGTAGTGCTGGATTTGCTCGTCACGCGCTTGGCCCACGCGTTGCTCGTAGCGGCGTTTGAGCTCTTCCGCGGCACGAGCAGCCTCGCTTACAGCGGGAATTTGCTGTGAGGACGACGGAGCGCTGGGCGGCATCGACGAGTGACCGAGCTTGCGCGCCAGTGCCCGGCGTCGAGCCTCTGGATCGCTCGGCGGTGCGGAGGAAGAACGCAGGCTGTCTGCGGCGCGCGCATCCCGTGCCCCAGAAGCAGGCGGAACGGACGACTGACTCAGCGATCTGGGTGGGCTAGACGCGGGCGCTGCAGGCGCTACCGACCCGAGCGAGCGGTCTTGGAAATAGCGGTCGAAGTCGACGGTGCGCTGGCGCGCGCCGAGGTAGCGATCGTATTCAGCGCGGGATGCGGCGCGGTGTAGCACTTCGTAGGCCTCACTGAACTTGCCGAACACGCGCAGCAGCGGCCCCTCGAAGTCGCCTAGCCGTTTGCCGAAAAAGCGATCGGGGTGATACACACGCACGAACTCGTAGTAAGCCGCGCGAATGGCCTTGGCGTCCGCGTTCGCCTCGAGGCCAAGCCGCTGGTAGTGATTGAGCGACGTAGAGTGCTGATCGAGATCCAAGAGCCGCTGCCGCTGTTCCATCGTCAGCTCGCTCACAGCCTCGGAGCGGGCGGCGAGCGGAATGGAGTGGGAACCGGAGCGCTGCGTGGACGGCGGCGCTTTCGAGACCGTCGACTGCCGATCGGCAAGCTCGAGCGCCCCGAGCAAGACCAACCGAGCGACGATGCTCTCGACCTCTTCGGGCGTGAGGCCAGTGGCGGTCACGAGCTCGGCTTGGGTGGTCGAGCCCTCCACGCGCGAGAGCACGAATGCTTCCGTGGGACCGATCGGCAAGTCTCGCATGTTGACGCCGCTGACGAGCGTCAGTGCACCCTCACGATTGCCCTCTCCTACTGTTGATTCTCCCCGAACCATCTCACTTCAAATCCTCGAAAATGAATGGACCCATGGCGAGAACCACCTCCAAAAACAGTCATAGCTGGTACCAGCCGAAATGCGAGCGTGATGCCCCGAGTGACACTTCGGTCGGTAAGCCGAGAGCGCCCGGGATCGTTGAGATCTCACCCTGCGCTCGATCAGCGCGCACTCGGGTGGGGCGCTAGGGACGAAATGCAACGTGCGTGCGGTACTGGCTCAAATCCTCAGTCGAGTCGCACGCTTGATCGCCGGATTTTTCACTAGTCCAGCTGCCCGGGCGGCCGACCCCGGGGTCCGCGCCGATTGCGGTCATACTGCACAGCGAGAATGCAGAGCGCCCCGCGATTGAGCTCGAGCTCGAAAGGTCGCTGTATTGCGGTCGAGGTGCAGTCGGCTCGTGGCGCCCGCAAGCGGCTCACATGACCCGTGTACGCCACTCGGCTGCGAGCTCGATTCGAGTGTCAGGCGGTGGTTCTGGTCGTCCCTAGCCGCGCCGTAAGCGCACGGCCAAGCGCGTCATGCGCTCTTCGCGGCGCGTTTCGGCCAAGGCCAGGCGAATTGCCCGCGGATCTGCGGCCAGCACGCACAACTTCTTGGCCCGGGTCACGGCCGTATAGAGCAGGTTCCGTGACAGCATCACGAAGTGTGCGGTAAGGAGCGGGATCACCACGGCCGGGTACTCACTGCCTTGGCTCTTGTGAATGCTGGTTGCATACGCGAGCGTGAGAGAAGAAAGGCTCGGGTCGTCGTATTCGACGTCCCGCTGGTCGTAGCGCACGGTCAGCTTGCGGTTCTCGGTGTCGACCGCGGTCACCACGCCGATGTCGCCGTTGAAGGCCTCGCGCTCGTAGTCGTTCTTGGTCTGCATGATCTTGTCGCCCAGCCGCAGCTTTTGGCCGCGAGACTCGAGCGCAGGACCGTCTGGATTGAGCGCGGCTTGCAGTAGCTCGTTCAGCGCAATCGTGCCCGCTGGGCCGCGATGCATGGGCGTCAGCACTTGGACATCGCGTTTCGGATCGAAGCCGAAGCGTCGAGGGATACGCGTCACCACCAGCTCGCGCACGAGTTCGGCCGCTTCTTCCGGAGTCTTGCGCGGGACCACGAAAAAGTCCGCATTCGCTGAATCCGCATCCACGCTTTCTGGCATCTCACCGTGCAAAATGCGGTGCGCGTTGAGCACGATCCGACTCTCTCCGGCCTGTCGAAAAATGTCGTTCAAACGCACCGTTGGCACCGCGCCGCTGTCGATCAGATCGCGCAAGAAAGCGCCCGGCCCAACCGAGGGCAACTGATCCGAATCTCCGACGATGATCAAGCGCGCTGCCGTGGGCAAAGCGGCGACCAACGCAGCTGCCAGCGGCACGTCGATCATCGACGCTTCGTCGACGATCAGCACATCTGCCTCGATCGGATTGTCCGAATCGAGTTGGAAATCGTTTTGCCGTGGATCGAACGCGAGTAGACGATGCAAGGTGCTGGCCTCGAGCCCTGTCGATTCACTGAGCCGCTTTGCAGCGCGCCCCGTCGGTGCGGCCAGCTTCACCCGCAAACGCGAGCGACCGAGCACGTTCAGTACTGCGCGTACGATGGTGGTCTTGCCCACGCCGGGCCCACCGGTGATGACCACGACCTTGTGCTGCGCGGCGGCCTCCACGGCCGCACGCTGGCCGGGGGCGAGTTGGATTTTTGCGGATTGTTCGAAGGCAGCAAGGGCGGCATCGAGCCCACCCAGGCTCGCCCCAGGACTCTGCAGCAAACGCGCGAGGCCCGTCGCAACCCCGACCTCAGCCGCGTATAGCCAGCTCAGATAGACGCCACCCTCTTCCACGACCACGCGTTCGGAGGCCCATAGTTTGTCGATCGCCGCGCTCACGTGCGCTTCGTCGATTTGCAGCATCTCCGCCGCGCGCTGCACGATTAGTTCTCGCGGAACGACGACGTGGCCTTGATTGGCGAGCTCGCCCAGCTCGTGCATCACTCCGGCCTGCGCGCGCTCCGGATGGTCACCCGAGATGCCCAGCGAGCGCGCCAGCTGATCGGCGGTCTTGAAGCCGACCCCGCGTACATCGAGCGCCAAGCGGTACGGGTAGCGCTGCAGAATGCTGGCCGACTTGTCGCCGTATTGTCTGAAGATGCGCGCTGCGAGCGCGGGCGACGCACCGTGCGTCTGAAGCAGCAGCATGATGTTGCTGACGGCGCGCTGCGAAGCCCAGGTCTTCTTGATCTCGTCGATGCGCCGCTCGCCAATGCCGCTGACTTCACTCAGTCGTTCCGGGTGTTCGTCCAACACTGACAGACTCTGTAGACCGAAGGTTGCCACGATGCGTTTGGCGAAGCCCGGCCCAATGCCATGAATCAAACCCGAGCCCAGATATTTTTCGAGCCCAGCCAGTGTGCTCGGCGCGATCGGCATCAGTGTCTCGACGCGAAACTGCTCGCCATGTTTCGCGTCTTGCACGAATTCCCCGGTGATGCGCACCCGCGTTCCGGGACCGACGGCGGGGAACGTGCCGACCGCCGGCAAGGCACCACGGCGCGCGCCACCACCTTCGAGTGACCCGATTCGGATCACCCGGAAGCCCGTCGCCTCATTTTCGTAGGTGACGCGCTCGACTTCACCGGTCAAGGTGGTGGGCACGCTCGAACCTTAGCGCGCCTTCCGCTCGATTGCGCAGTCGAGCACCCAATCGAGCGCCCAAATCGAGCAGACGGCCGAGGACGGTGCGCGGGAACGCGAGCCTAGCAATGTCCTACCGTAGCAGGCCTTGCGATAGGCCCCAGGGCAGCCTACAGAGCTTGCAATAGTATGTCGAAACTCGCTCAACGGCTCCACTCCCGCTGCGCCTGCTCGAGCGCCGGCTCCCCGTTTGCGCTAGCTGGCACCGAACGCAAGTACGAGCGCTCGCGCCCGTTCGCGATCCCGCATCTGTCTCTGGACCTCGCCTTGGATTTCGAGAGCAAGTCCGTGTCCGGCAGCGCCACGCTCGATTTCGAGCGCGTGTCGGCAAATGCGGCGGAGCTCGATCTCGATGCCGTTGGCTTCGAGATCGAGAGCGTTCGTTCGAACCTGGGCAAGGGCTTCGTGAACACTCCGTTCGACTACGACGGGGACACGCTCACCGTGCGCGGTTTGGAACACGCCAACGCAGGCAAAGTCGAGGTCCGCTACCGCGTTACTCCTCGCCGAGGCATGTATTTTCTAGAACCGGACGCCAAGGTCAAGCACCGCCCGAAGCAAGTCTGGACTCAGTGCCAAGACGAAGACGCACGCCATTTCATTCCGTGTCACGACAAACCGCACGTCAAGATGACGAGCGAGCTGCGGGTCAGCGTACCGAATGGCTTCGTGGCGCTCTCCAACGGAGAGCTGGTCGATTCACAAACCCCGTCGCCAGCCAGCAAGAAGCCGTGGACGTACCACTTTCGCTTGGACAAGCCCCACCCGAGCTACCTTTTGACCTTGGTTGCCGGGAACTTCACGATCATCGACGATCGCCCTGCAGATCTAGGTGAATCCAAGCAAGTGCCCGTGCGTTATTACGTGCCGCCAGCGCGCAAGAAAGACACCGCGCGCAGCTTCGGCGAGACGCCGCGCATGATCGAGCTGTTTTCGCGGCTGACTGGTGTGCCCTTCCCGTGGCAACGCTACTCTCAGATCGTCGTCAGTGATTTCATCTTCGGCGGCATGGAAAACACCACTGCCACCACGATGTACGAACACGTGCTCTTGGACGAGCGCGCGATACTCGACATCACCTCCAATGATTTGGTGGCCCACGAGCTCGCGCACCAATGGTTCGGCGATTTCGTGACCTGCCGGGATTGGTCACACGCCTGGCTGAACGAGGGTTTCGCCACGTTCATGGAACACGTCGAACGCGAGGATCGCATTGGGCGTGACGAGTACGACTACGGGGTGTCTTCCGACAACGACAGCTACTTGCACGAGGCCAGCGCGCGCTATTTGCGCCCTATCGTGTGCCGCGACTACGCCGAACCGATCGATCTGTTCGATCGCCACTTATACGAAAAGGGCGGGCTCGTACTGCACATGCTGCGGCGTGAGTTGGGCGACGAAATCTTCTGGACCGGCGTTCGGAACTACCTCGAAGCGCACGCCTACGGCGTGGTCGAAACGAACGATCTGCAACGAGCGTTGGAGAAGGTCTCGGGCCGGTCGCTCGAGCGTTTCTTCGATTCTTGGGTGTATCGCCCCGGGCACCCGGAGCTCAAGGTGAAAGTCGGCTGGGACGACGGCCTTTTGTCCGTCTCCGTGAAGCAAGCTCAGAAGCTGGGTGACATTGCCGAATTTCACTTCGAGCTCGAGCTAGAAATCGGTACGCGCGCGGGCGGCGTCGCGCGGCACAAAAAGTCGGTCACCTCTGCCTCGGATACGTTCGTGATCGCGCTGACCGAGCGTCCTGCGTTCGTGGCCTTCGACCCGGATCTTCGCGTGGTCGGGGATCTGACGTTCGATGCGCCGAGTGACATGCTGCGCGCCCAGATGGCCAGCGCGACGCGCGCCATTTCGCGCGCACGCGCTGCCGAAGCGCTCTCCCGTCGCGACGATCCTCCGACCATTGCCGCCCTCGCCAAATGCCTATCGAGCAAAGCCGAAGCCTGGATGGTGCGCGCCGAAGCGGCCCGCGCTCTCGGCAAGATTCGCTCGGAAGAAGCCTTTTCTGCGCTGGCCGCGCAAGCAGGCACGGACCATCCAAAGGTGCGCCGCGCGGTCGCGTCTGCGCTCGGCAATTTCAAGACTGCGGCAGCAGCGATGGTCTTGGAGAAGCGCGCCAAGAGCGACCCGAGTTACCTGGTCGAGGCCGAGTCAGTGCGCGCCCTGGGCCGCACACGCCAACCCGAAGCGCTGCAGGTGATCTTGCCATTGCTCGACCGGCCGTCGTGGGCAGAGGTGTCACGCGCGGGCGCACTGGACGCGCTGGGTGCGCTGCGCGACGAACGCGCTTTGCCCGAGGTATTGAAGCGCACCGAGTACGGCTTCCCCACGCGCGGCAGGCGCGCGGCGATCGCCGCCTTGGCCCAGATCTCCGAGGGTCGCAAAGTGCGGGAGCACTTGGAGGACCTGCTCGACGACAAAGACCCGCATCTGAAGATCGACGTGGTGGCCGCGCTGCAGTTCTTGGGCGATCTGAAGAGTCGTGGCCCGCTTCACCGCGCCAAGGAGCGCGAGCTGGACGGTCGCGTCGTGCGTCGCCTGCGCGAAGCCTTGCGTGACATGGGCGAGCACAAGACCGTCGCCGAGCGCAAACGCTTGAACGAAGAGTTGGACAACGTACGCACTGAGCTGGCTGAGTTGAAAGCTCGGTTATCCAAGATCGAGGCGGGCAAATCCAAGGCTCCTTCGGCACCCAAATCCAAGAAAACGGCTGCTGCGAAGCGCCCGAGCAAGCCCAAGAAGAAGAGTCGCGCATGACCGAGTTGGTTCGGCTGGAACGGCGCGCTGCCGTGGCGATCGTGACCATCGACCGCCCGGAGCGCATGAATGCACTGTCTTGGGCTACGGTTCAACGGTTGGGCGAGATTGGACGAGAACTCGCTGCCGATCCCGGCGTGCGCGTGTGCGTGCTGACTGGCGCGGGCGAGAAAGCGTTCTGCGCGGGCGCGGATCTGAAAGAGCGTCAGGGCATGAGCCGTGGCCAGGTGCGTGAGATGCTCAGCGCTTATCGCAGCGAGCTCGGTTGGCTTGGGCGATCCGAGTTCGTGAGCGTC
>Ga0302321_100005667_pt1 | contig 10944 bp, 8 predicted proteins | sample Fen_T0_1_FD_202505 | JGI IMG/M metagenome (GOLD analysis project Ga0302321, IMG submission 202505) | Peat permafrost microbial communities from Stordalen Mire near Abisko, Sweden - Fen_T0_1 | ecosystem: Environmental > Terrestrial > Soil > Wetlands > Permafrost | place: Sweden: Abisko...
CTCGATGATGGGGCCGAGCTGCCGGCAGGGGCCGCACCAGGGCGCCCACAGGTCGACGACCACAGGGGTCTGCTTGGACCGCTCGACGACGTCGGCGGGAAAGGTCTGGTCGGTCACGTCGATAGCCACGGCGCCCACGCTACCGAGCAGGGGGCCGCCAGCAACGCCCGGACCTGCGGTCGGGCGCCCGCCGCCCCACGCCCCGTGAACCTCGACGACGGCGGTAGGTTGGCGCGTCGCCTTCGAACAGGATCAAGCCCGATGACGAACGCCACCGTCGACGGAATCGACATCCCCCGGGTCACGCAGTGGCTCCAGGACGCCGTGCCGAGCTTCGCGCCGCCCCTGGCGTTCGAGCTCATCGCCGGCGGCCGGTCGAACCTCACCTACCGGGTCACCGACACCAACGGTGCCGCGGTGGTGCTCCGTCGCCCCCCGCTCGGCCACGTGCTGGCCACCGCCCACGACATGTCGCGTGAGTACCGCATCATCTCGGCGCTCGGCGACACCGACGTGCCGGTGGCCCCGGCCATCGGCCTCTGCACCGACGAGGGCGTCAACGGCGCGCCGTTCTACGTCATGGCGTTCGTCGACGGCACCGTGGTGCGCGACCGCTCGGTGGCCGAGACGCTCACCCCCGAGCAGCGCCACGCCGCCGGCATGTCGCTGGTCGACGTGCTGGTCCGCATCCACGCCACCGACCCCGACGCGGTCGGCCTGGGCGACCTCGGGCGCCGCGAGGGCTACATCGAGCGGCAGCTCAAGCGCTGGCACAGCCAGTGGGAGCAGTCCGCCTACGCCGACATCACCACCATCGACGAGGTGCACAAGCGCCTCGCGGCCGACATCCCCGAGCAGGGCCCCGCGGCCATCGTCCACGGCGACTACCGGCTCGACAACTGCATGCTGGCCGACGACGGGTCCATCGCCGCGGTGCTCGACTGGGAGATCTGCACGCTCGGCGACCCCTTGGCCGATCTGGGTCTGCTCCTCGTGTACTGGACCGACCCCGGCGACGACTTCACGGCGCTGCCCGACGCGGCCACGGCGCTCGACGGCTTCCCGCGCAAGGCCGACCTCATGGCCCGCTACGCCGAGCAGTCGGGGCGCGACGTGTCGCAGGTCGCGTACTTCGTCGCCTTCGGCTACTGGAAGCTGGCGTGCATCCTCGCCGGCGTGGCCACCCGCTACGCCGCGGGCGCCATGGGCGGCACCGACGGCGAGGGCACGGCCGCGGCCGAGCTGTTCGCCGTGCAGGTCCGGCTGCTCGCCGACAGCGCCGCGGCGGCCGCCGATCGAGCCGGGCGATGAACGACCTCTACCAGTTCCACGAGCACCCCGGGTTCGAGAACCCGCCGGTGATCGTCGGGCTCGACGGCTGGATCGACGCGGGCCTGGGGGCGGCCAACGCCATCGCCACGCTGCTCTCCACGGTCGAGACCACCACCATCGCCAGCTTCGACTCCGACGCGCTGCTCGACCACCGCGCCCGGCGCCCCACCATGCACCTCCTCGACGGTGTCGTCGAAGACCTGCGCTGGCCCGCCACCGAGCTGCGGGCCGCCCGCGACACGGTCGGCAACGGCTTCCTGATGCTCGTCGGCGCCGAGCCCGACCACCAGTGGCACGCCTTCACCGCCGCCGTGGTCGACCTCTTCCTCGAGCTTGGTGTCAGCCTGGTCGCCGGCTTCGGCGCCTACCCGGCCCCGGCCCCCCACACCCGGCCGGCCATGCTCTCGTGCACCGCGTCCACCCCCGAGCTGGCACAGGCCATCGGCTTCGTCCGCGGCACGCTCGACGTGCCTGCGGGGGTCCAGGCGGCCATCGAGCAGCGCTCGCACGCCCACGGCATCCGCTCGCTGGGCATCTGGGCGCAGGTCCCCCACTACGTGGCAGGCATGCCCTACCCGAAGGCCAGCATGGCCCTCATCGAGGGCTTCAACGCCCTCAGCGGCCTCCAGCTCGACTTCGGCACGCTGGCGCAGGAGGCCGAGGAGGCCCAGGCCCGCATCGACACGCTCATCGCCGGCAACGACGAGCACGCCGCCATGGTGCGCTCGCTCGAGCAGCAGCTCGACGAGTCGTCGCCGGCCGGCCCGCTCCCGTCCGGCGACGACATCGCCGCCGAGTTCGAGCGCTTCCTGCGTGACCAGCCCCCCGGCGGCACCGCCTGACGCTGGCTCCCGGGTCAGCCCAGCGGGTGCGCCGGCACCTCGCCCACGGCCACCCGGTCACGTCCGTCGCGCTTGGCCCGCAGCAGCGCCTCGTCGGCGGCGGCGAGCGCCACGGCCGGCGGCAGCCAGTGCTCGACGAACACCACACCCGCGCTCGCCCCGATGGTCCCCCCGGAGGCCGCCTCGGGGGTCGACCGGACGCGCCGCACCGCGTCGACCACGCGCTCGGCCGCGGCCCGGGCCTCGCTCAGATCGAGGACGCCGGTGCACCACACCACGAACTCGTCGCCACCGAAGCGGCACACCGAGTCGTTGCGACGGGTGGCGCCCTCGAGCGCCGCGGCCACGTCGCACAGCAGCCGGTCGCCGGCCGGGTGGCCGTGACGGTCGTTCACGTCCTTGAAGCCGTCGAGGTCGAGGGTGATGACGGCCACGCCGCCGGTGGGGTCGGGCAGCGGGTCGAGCGCGGCGGCGAGCAGCAGCTCGCCCTGGCGGCGGTTCCACAGACCGGTCAGCTCGTCGTGGGTGGCCAGGTGGTGCAAGTCGCGGCGCAGCGTCTCGGACTCCCGCTGCGTGTAGATGCCGTGGACCGCGAGCAGCGCGCAGGTGGCGAGCAGGTAGGCGATGAGCGGGCCCGTGACCGGCTCGGAGTGCGGGCGCAGCCACACCCAGATCGACAGCCCGGCGAGTGCCACGACGGGGGCGATGACGAAGGCGGCGTGCCGCGGTTGGGCCTCCTGCAGCGGTCCGGCCACGATCGCGTCGGGGTCCGAGCGGTGCCACAGCGGCATGAGGGTGAGGCACGTGACCGACAGCGCCACGAACGGCGCGACGACCGGCTCGAACTCGGGCCAGGTCTCGATGACGCCGATCATCACGATGGCGAGGTAGGTGAAGAGTGCGGCCCCGAACAGGCGCGCGAGGCGCACGTCCTGTCGCAGCGCGGGGCCGCCCGCCTGGTGCACGCGGCTGCCCAGGTAAATGGTGCCCGGCGCGGTCGCGACCACCGCGCCCAGGAGCCAGGCCGAGGCGGCCACCCGGCTCGGCGCCAGCTCGGCCAACATGATGCTCGTGCAGGCCCACAGCGCCACGATCCCCACGAGGCCGGTGAGCACGTCGGCGCGGAGGGTGTCGAGGTCGACGATGGTGCGCAGCGCGGCGACCAGCGAGGCCATGCCGAGGACCACCGCGGCGAGCACGCACAGGGTGACGTACGGCGCCACGTGCCCGGTCACCGGGTTCACCCCGAGACCGAAGGCGGCCTCCGCGACCATCAGCGCGAGCACGCCCGGCACCCACCACTCGAAGTGCTTGCGGGTGCGCTCGTCGGCGGCCCGGAGGAGCACGACGATGGACAGCACCGCGGCCGGGACCATCGAGCAGGCGATGGCGAGGCACGGCCCGCGCAGCACGATGGTGCTCGGGTGCCAGAACAGCAGCAGCGACGAGGCGGCCAGCGCGCTCACCAGCATGAGCGCCGACCCGACCAGGCGGGTTGACCGGCCGAACGTGTAGTGCACGTGGCCCACCGGGCGCCACGAGTCCACGAACTGCCGCACCCGCGTCGCGATCACCGGCCCGCTCTCGGCGGCACCCCCCACAGCCATGTGCCTCCCCGGAACACGAGCACGAGCAAGCTACTGCGCACGGGGAGCACGCGCCCACCCCGCAGGTCAGAGCAGGGCGAGGCCCTCGTCGAGGTACTGGGTGCGGCAGAGCGTGCGCTGGAGCTTGCCCGAGCTGGTCTTCGGCAGGGTCCCGGGCGACACCAGCACGATCTCCTTGGCCGGCAGCCCCACCACGTCGCGGACCCGCAGCGCCACCTCGCGGCGCAACGGCTCGACGTCGTCGGCCTTCGACTCGGCGACCACCACCAGGCCGGGGCGGCCCCGCTCGCCGTCGACCCCGAAGGCGATGACGTTCCCCGCGCGCACGCCCTCGATGTCGGCCACGGCGCGCTCGATGTCCTCGGGGAAGACGTTCCGCCCGGCCACGATGATGAGGTCCTTGATCCGACCGCAGATCACCAGCTCGCCGTCGACCGTGTAGGCCAGGTCGCCCGTGCGCAGCCAGCCGTCGTGCAGCGCGGCGTCGGTGGCGTCGGGACGCTTGTAGTAGCCCGACGTCAGCGAGGTGCCCCGCAGCTCGAGCTCCCCGACCTCGCGCTCCTGGCGGACGTCGCCGGAGTCGGGGTCGACGATGCGCATCTCCATGCCCGGCACGGGCGGGCCCAGCCGGGCCAGGCGCCGCACCCCGGGAGCGTCGGCGGCGACCGGCGCCGCGTAGCCCTCGGTCTCGAGCACGCGCTGGTCGACGTCGTCGGTGACGAGGCCGCGCATCGGCTCGGGAAAGGTGCCGCCGATGCACACCTCGGCCATGCCGAACGCCGGGAAGATCGCTCCGGGTCGCATGCCGTGGCGGGCCCCGGCGGCCACGAGGGCCTCGACCGTGGCGGGGTCGACCGGCTCGGCGCCGTTGAGCGCCATGCGGAGCCGGGACAGGTCGAGCCCCTCGAGCCGGCGCAGCGCCCGGGCGGCCAGCACCCAGGCGAAGTTGGGGCCGGCCGTGACGCTGCCGCCGTAGGTCGACAGCCACTCGACCCAGCGTGACGGCGAGGCCATGAAGTCCTGCGGGGCGGCCAGCACCAGGTCGGACCCGAAGCTCATGGGCACGGTGAGCATCCCGACGAGGCCCATGTCGTGGTAGAGCGGCAGCCACGACACGAAGACGTCGTCCTTCAGCTGGAGGCGGCCCGCGAGGGTGATGGCGTCGAGGTTCGAGCACAGCACACGGTCGGGCAGCATCACGCCCTTCGGGTCGGACGTGGAGCCACTGGTGAACTGCAGGATCGCCAGCCGGTCGTCGTCGTCCGGCGGCGGGGTGTACGGGTGGCCGGAGGCGGCCACGAGGTCGTCGAGCTGCACGGTGGTTGGGTCGGAGGGGTGCGCGTCGAGGAAGGGCGCCAGCTGCGGGTCGATCACCAGGAGGTCGGTGTCGCCGTGCATGATGCGGGCCCGCGTCTGCGAGACGAACTCCTCGAGCGAGCCCATGCGCATCGGGAGCGGGAGGACCATGACGGTGGCGCCGGCCAGCCACACCGCCTGGATGGTGGTGACCAGGTCTCGGGTGGTGGGCCCGAGGATCGCCACGTGGTCGCCGATGCCCACGCCCTGCGCCTGGAGGGTTGCCGCGACGCGGGTGGCGTCGGCGTGCAGCTCGGCCCACGGCACGGTGACCGGGTCGTCGGGCCCCACGAAGGTGACCGAGCCACCTTGCTGGGCGGCCAGGACCAGGCGTTCTCTGAGCGTCGGCATGGCCTCTTCGACTCCGTCGGGTAGCGGTCGGTTACGGACCATCTTCCGCGTTCTGGGGACCGAAGTCGTGCATATCGCGCCGAAAGCGTCCCCAAAACGCTGGTGCGCGGGGGTCCAATGGACGCAGGGGACCCCGCGTGGGGCAAGTACCGTGCTGCACATGGCCGACGTCGACGCCGATTCCGCGCGCCCCGAACCCGACATCCCCCCGCACCGCTACACGGCCGCGCTCGCGGAGCAGATCGAGGCCCGTTGGCAGCAGCGCTGGGAGGCCGACGGCACGTTCCACGCCGCGAACCCCACCGGTCCGCTGGCCGACGGGTTCGAGCGGGTCGCCGACCGGCCCAAGTTCTACGCGCTCGACATGTTCCCCTACCCCAGCGGGTCCGGCCTCCACGTGGGCCACCCGCTCGGCTACATCGGCACCGACGTCCTCGCCCGCTTCAAGCGCATGACCGGCCACAACGTGCTGCACACCATGGGCTACGACGCCTTCGGCCTGCCCGCCGAGCAGTACGCCGTCGAGACCGGCCAGCACCCGCGCACCACCACCGAGGCGAACATCGCCAACATGCAGCGCCAGCTCGGGCGCCTCGGCCTGGGCCACGACTCGCGCCGGGTGCTCGCCACCACCGACGTGGCCTACTACCGCTGGACCCAGTGGATCTTCCTGCAGATCTTCAACGCCTGGTACGACCCCGACGCCGACCGCGCCCGGCCCATCGCCGAGCTCGAGGCCGAGCTGGCCGCCGGCACCCGCGAGCCGAGCGAGGGCACCAACCCGTCGGGGCGGCCCTACGCCGAGCTCGGCGAGGTCGAGCGCCGCAAGGTCGTCGACGCGCACCGCCTGGCCTACCGCCACAACGCGCCCGTCAACTGGTGCCCCGGGCTCGGCACGGTGCTGGCCAACGAGGAGGTCACCGCCGACGGTCGCTCCGAGCGCGGCAACTTCCCGGTCTACCGGCGCCCGCTCGAGCAGTGGATGCTGCGGATCACCGCCTATGCCGAGCGGCTGCTGGGCGACCTCGACCGGCTCGACTGGCCCGAGCCCATCAAGCTGATGCAGCGCAACTGGATCGGCCGCTCCACCGGCGCCAACGTCACCTTCCGCGTGGGTCCCGCGGGGGGTCGCGGCCCGGGCATCGAGGTCTTCACCACGCGCCCCGACACCCTCTTCGGCGCCACCTACCTGGTGCTCGCCCCCGAGCACGAGCTGGTGGGCCGGCTCACGGCCTCGTCGTGGCCCGACGCCACCCCGGTCGAGTGGACGGGCGGCGCCCTCACCCCGGCCGAGGCCGTGGCGGGCTACACCCGGGCCGCGAGCCAGCGCAGCGACGTCGAGCGCCAGGTCGAGTCACGCGAGAAGACCGGCGTGTTCACCGGCACGTTCGCGGCGAACCCGGTCAACGGCGAGCCCGTGCCCGTGTTCATCGCCGACTACGTCCTGATGGGCTACGGCACCGGCGCCATCATGGCGGTGCCCGCCCACGACCAGCGCGACTTCGACTTCGCCCGCACCTTCGGCCTGCAGCTGATCGAGGTGGTCCGCCCACCCGACGTGTGGCTCGCCGAGCAGGGCCTGTCGCCGGAGGCCACCGTGGGTCGCTGGCCCGTGGCCTACGTGGGCGACGGCGTGGGCGTGAACTCGTCGAACGACACCGTGTCGCTCGACGGCCTCGCCGTCGCGGAGGCCAAGGCCCGCATCATCGCCTGGCTCGAGGCGCAGGGGTCGGGCACCGGCACCACCACCTACAAGCTCCGCGACTGGCTGTTCAGCCGCCAGCGCTACTGGGGTGAGCCGTTCCCCGTCGTCTACGACGAGCACGGCCTGCCACGCGCCCTCCCCGACTCGGCGCTGCCCGTCGAGCTGCCCGAGATCGACGACTTCAGCCCGCGCACCTCCGACGACGAGGCGTCCGACCCCGAGCCGCCGCTCGGCCGGGCCGCCGAGTGGGCCAACCCCACCCTCGACCTGGGCGACGGCGCCGGCCCGCAGCCCTACCGCCGTGAGACCAACACCATGCCGCAGTGGGCCGGGTCGTGCTGGTACGAGCTGCGCTACCTCGACCCCACCAACGCCGAGCACTTCGTCGACCCCGAGGTCGAGCGCTATTGGATGGGCCCGGACTCGCCCGACGACGTGGGGGGCGTCGACCTCTACGTGGGCGGTGTCGAGCATGCCGTGCTGCACCTGCTCTACGCCCGCTTCTGGCACAAGGTGCTGTTCGACCTGGGCCACGTCAGCTCGCTCGAGCCGTTCCACCGCCTGTTCAACCAGGGCTACGTGCAGGCCTACGCCTTCACCGACGAGCGCGGCTTCTACGTCCCTGCCGGCGAGGTGGTCGAGGAGCCCGACGGCAGGTACACGCACGACGGCCGGGTCGTCAGCCGTGAGTACGGGAAGATGGGCAAGAGCCTGAAGAACTCGGTCACCCCCGACGAGATGTACGACGCCTACGGCGCCGACACGCTCCGGCTCTACGAGATGGCCACCGGGCCGTTCGACCAGAGCCGCCCGTGGAACACCCGCGACGTCATCGGCGTGCACCGGCTGCTGCAGCGGATCTGGCGCACGGTCGTCGACGAGAGCACCGGCAGCGTCCGCGTCGTCGACGAGCCGGCCGACGAGCCGACGCTCCGGCTGCTGCACCGCACCATCGCCGACGTGCGAGAGGGCATGGAGAGCCTGCGCTTCAACACCTCCATCGCCAAGCTCACCGAGCTGAACAACCACCTCACCCAGGCCTACGCCGGCACCACCACGCCGCGCGAGGTGGCCGAGCCGCTGGTGCTGATGCTCGCCCCCCTCGCCCCGCACATCGCCGAGGAGCTGTGGACCCGCCTCGGGCACGACGAGTCGCTGGCGTGGCACGACTTCCCGATGGCCGATCCCGCCCGCCTGGCCGTCGACGAGGTCGAGATCCCCGTGCAGATCGGCGGCAAGGTGCGGGCCCGCATCTCGGTGCCCGTCGACGCCGACGCCGCGGTCCTGGAAGCCGCGGCCCGGGCCGAGCCCAAGGTGGCCGAGCTGCTCACCGGAGCCACGGTCCGCCGGGTCGTGGCGGTGCCCGGCAGGCTGGTCAACTTCGTCGTCGGCTGACGGCTGCGGCGGCCCCGCACGGCGCTGAAGCCGAATTCGTCGGCCGGCGACAGCCTGCTAAGTTCGTCAGCCCTGACGGGGCTATAGCTCAGTTGGTAGAGCGCTTCCATGGCATGGAAGAGGTCAGGGGTTCGATTCCCCTTAGCTCCACTCCGTCACCTGCGCGCCGGCTGCCGCCCGGCGGAGTTGGGTGACAACGGGCGTAGGGTCGACGTGATGATCGAATGGATTGAAGTCACGCGCACCGGGTCTCCACCCAAGAGGATCGGCGCCGGACCCAATCCGGGTGAGTACAAGATGTCGCTGCAGCTCCAGGGCGGCACGGGCCACAAGTGGATCGAGCACTTCCACTCGTTGTGGCCGCAGGACTACCGCCGCCCGGCCTGCTCGCCCAGCGGCGACGTCCAGTTCATCGTGACGGCGCAGACGCTCGAGCAGCAGGTCCACGAGATCGAGCGGCTGGTGGCGGCGACCAACACCTTCTACACCGACGACGTGATCCCGAAGCGGAAGGCCGAGCAGGATCGCAAGGACCAGGCCCAGGCCGCCGTCGAAGCAGAGGCCGCCGAGATCGACCGCATCGCCGGCACCCTCTAGCCCACGACCCTCCCTGAGCCCAGGCGAACTCGCTGGGTGGCTCGCGACCGCGCCGGTCGCATCAATGACGATGTCCGCTGTACCCACCCCTGACTCGCCGCCGGGACTCACCGTGCTGCCGCCTGACGAAGCTCTCCTTCGCGCCCGGCCTCTTCCTGACGGTCAGGACATGGCGTTGGACACGGTGCCCGACGACGAATGGAAAGCGTTCATCGCTGCACTGACCGACCGGTGACGCCTCCGCCTCGGCGCGCGGCCGTGCTCGACACCATGGCCTTCTCCGCCGTGTTCCACGAGGCCGATCGGTGGATCGCCACGACCGCCATGCGGCTCGACCTCCCGCTCGTCTCGACGGATCGCGTGTTCCAGGAGGTCCGGGGACTGACGGTCCTGAAGCCGCGTCCCGCGGGCTGAAGCTCTCCGAGCATGCGATGACTGGCCCTGCGCCGTGCGGGACCGGGGCAGCGGTCTACAGTCCCATCGGTTCCTGGAGGGAGGGGCGATCCGATGAGCGACGTGCGAGCGCGGCCGGCCCCCGCCGTGATCCCCGTCCTCCTGCTCCTCCTGGTCCTCGCGCTCAGCGGCTGCAGCAGCGCAGCACGCACCGCCACTTCCCCGGCGACCTCGACGTCCGAAGCGCCTGCGCCCGCGACCACGCTCTCCCCGGCCACCACGCAGCCACCACCCTCGACCACCACCCGGCCGACCACCACCCGTCGCCACACGCCGCCGAGCACCACCCGCGCCCCCTTGCCCGGGCCCGCGGCGGTCCTGGCCCGGCTCCCCACCGGCAGCCTCGACCAGGCGCCCCACTACGCCCGGACCGTCGACTTCGGGCGCGCCTGGCTCGATGCCGACCACAACGGCTGCGACACCCGCAACGACATCCTCCGCCGCGACCTCACCGGCATCCTCGTCCGCACCGGAACCAACGGCTGCGTGGTGGTCGGCGGGCTGCTGCACGACCGGTACACGGGCACCACCATCGCCTTCTCGAAGGCCCACGCCACCGAGGTGCAGATCGACCACGTGGTGCCGCTGCACGACGCCTGGGAGCTGGGGGCCTACCGCTGGACCCAGGCCGAGCGCGAGGCCTACGCCAACGACCCCCTGGTGCTGCTCGCCGTGTCCGGGCCCGAGAACGAGTCGAAGGGCGACAAGCTGGCCGACGAGTGGACGCCGCCCAATCGGGCCGAGTGGTGCGACTACGCCACGCGCACCATCGCCATCCACGCCAGGTACGCGCTGCCCGTGACGGCGGGCGAACGGCAGGCGCTCGGGTCGCTGCTCACCACCTGTCGGTGAAGTCGGCCCCGGGCCCCCGATCCGGCCGTCAGGCGGAGGCGGTGCCCGCGCGCACCACGAGCACGGGCTTCGGGCTGTTGTTCACGACATGCGTGCTGACGGAGCCCATCAGGGCCCGGCGGATCGCGCCCCGGCCTCTCGAGCCCACCACGACCACGTCGGCGTCCAGCTCTTCGGCGAGGCGGCACAGGGCCTCGCCCGCGCTGCCGATCTCGATCTTCTGCTCGACGGCCACGGCGCCCCCGAGGCCGGCGACGGTGTGCTCGATGGCGACCGCGGCCTCGCGGTTGGCCTCCGCCCAGGCGGTGTCGATGTCCTCCGGGCTGGCGATGCCACCGGCGAACCCCGACTCGTAGCCCGCGGAGGCGATGCCGGGCGTCTCGATGGCGCACACCACGACGAACGCGTCGGCGTGGGCCAGCAGCGCCATGGCCTGCTTCGCGGCGGCGGCCGC
>Ga0302321_100005670_pt1 | contig 10940 bp, 8 predicted proteins | sample Fen_T0_1_FD_202505 | JGI IMG/M metagenome (GOLD analysis project Ga0302321, IMG submission 202505) | Peat permafrost microbial communities from Stordalen Mire near Abisko, Sweden - Fen_T0_1 | ecosystem: Environmental > Terrestrial > Soil > Wetlands > Permafrost | place: Sweden: Abisko...
AACGGCGCCTTGCCGCTCGGCGATTCCACCACGCGCGCGGTGAAATCGAGCGCGGCCAGCGCCGGGGTCAGTTCGTCAACCAGATAGGCGCGGAGCTCCCGCTCGCGTCCGCCGCTCTGGCTTTCGGTCCGGTAGGCGACCCGGCGGCCGAGCTCGGCCATGAACTCGCCGGATTGAAACTGCGCATGAGCCCGGGCGATGGCGTCGGTTCTGGTCATGGGGTCCTTGTCGATCGGAAGGTCGTCGGGGATCAGGTCTTAGCGAGATATGCAGCCGGCAGGAAGCAGCTGTCCCGTGATGAATACGGAATGATCTTGCTAAAGTCGGACCCAATGAGACAAGTTTCATGCCAAGTGCAGCGGATTGGATGGACTTGAGATGGCGATGAGCGTGACCGAGTGCGAAATCCCCGCCATGAGCGTCCTCACGCGGAACGCGATCGGTGACTTTCATGACTGCTACCGGGCGCCGTTGGCTCGCCTCGACCTTGGTATCGTGGCCATCTTCTTTGCCGTATTCGGACACAAGCCGCTCTGGATCAAGCTGCTGCTGGTGATCCGCAACCTCGTGGCCGGACGCGCCGGACTGGAAACCCCGACCGTCGCCGACATCATGTCCCCCGAGATCAGGGGGCACTACGATGTCGGCGACAAGATCGGTCCGTGGCCGATCTTTTTTATCGCAGACAATGAACTCATCGCTGGGCGCAACAACCGGCACATGGACTTCAGACTGTCGGTGCTGAAGCAGGCTGACGGCGACAACGGCAGCGTCTTCGTCTCGACCGTGTGCAAGGTCCACAACGTCTACGGAAAGATTTATCTGCGGCTCATCGTTCCGTTCCATCGCCGCGGCATGCGGCTCTTGATGTCGAACGCCGTCGCGGCGAAACGGCTATGATGCAGGCCGACGCGTTGGTCATCAACGCATCAATTGCAAAGGCTGCATAGACGAATCGTCGTGCTATGGCCTGCTCGGGGACCTCTTGACCATGACCAAAGAAATCCGGCTCAACGCCTTCGCCATGAACTGTGTGGCGCATCAGTCGCCGGGGCTGTGGACGCATCCGCGCGATCGTACGGCCGATTACAACAAGCTCTCCTACTGGATCGATCTGGCGAAGACGCTGGAGCGCGGGCGGTTCGACGGCCTGTTCCTGGCCGACGTGCTCGGCGTCTATGACGTCTACGGCAACAGCCCGGACGCGGCCTTGCGCAACGCGACGCAGACGCCGGCCAACGAGCCGATGATGCTGATCCCGGCGATGGCGGCGGTGACCGAGCATCTCGGCTTCGGCGTCACCAGCAACCTGTCGTTCGAGCCGCCCTACCCGTTCGCGCGGCGGATGTCGACGCTGGACCACCTCACCCACGGGCGGGTCGGCTGGAATGTCGTCACCGGCTATCTCGACAGCGCGGCGCGCGGCGCCGGCAAGGACAAGCAGACCGCGCATGACGACCGCTACGACGTCGCCGACGAATATATGGAGCTGGTCTACAAGCTCTGGGAAGGGAGCTGGGAAGACGACGCGGTGCTGCGCGATCGTGTCAATGGTATCTTCACCGATCCGGCCAAGGTCCACAAGGTCGCGCATGAGGGCGCGCATTATCGCCTCAACGCGATTCACCTCAGCGAGCCGTCGCCGCAGCGCACGCCGGTGCTCTATCAGGCCGGCACCTCGCCGCGCGGCCGGCAGTTCGCGGCCAGCCACGCCGAATGCGTGTTCATGTCGGGGCCGTCGGCCAAGGTGATCGCGCCGCGCGTCACAGCGATCCGCGAGGCCGCCGCGAAGGCCGGGCGCAATCCCGCTGACATCTTGATGTTCAGCATGTTCACCATCATTCTCGGCCGCACCGAGGCGGAGGCGCAGGCCAAATATGCCGACTACCGCAGTCACATCAGCGCCGAGGGCGCGCTGGCGCTGATGTCGGGCTGGACCGGCGTCGACTTCTCGACATATGCGCTCGACCAGGAGGTCCGCCACGTCCAGAACGACGCCGGCCGCAGCGCCATGGACAACATCACCCGCGCCGATCCGGACCGGATCTGGACCGTGCGCGAGGTCGCCGAACACGTCGGCATCGGCGGCATCGGACCGGTCGCGGTCGGCACGCCGGAGAAGGTCGCCGACGATATCGAGGCCTGGTTCGAGCAGACCGGCGTCGACGGCCTCAACGTTGCGTTTGCGGTGTCGCCGGGCGATTTCGAGGACATCGCCGACATGCTGGTACCCGAACTGACCCGGCGCGGCCGCTACAAGCCGGCCTACCAGCACGGCACGCTGCGCGAGAAACTGTTCGGCGCCGGCCGCGCCCGGCTCGCGGCACCGCATCCGGCCGTGCTGTACCGGCGGGGGTTGGGGCGCGCGGCGGAGTAGTTGGCATATCCCCTCGTCATTGCGAGGAGCAAGGCGACGAAGCAATCGAGAGACACTATGCCGTGCCATGGATTGCCTCGCGGAGCCTGTCATCGGGCGGCGCTTCGCGCCGACCCGTTGGCTCGCAATGACGGTGTCAAAGACTCCCGTCCACCATCACCTCGATCAGCTTCGCACCCGGCCGCGCAAAGGCCGACGCCAGCGCCGGCTTCAATTCACCGGGGTTGGCAATCCGCATCGCCTCCAGCTCGAGCGCCCTGGCCATGCCGGCGAAATCCACCTTGGGATCAGCGAAGTCCATGCCGACGAAGTGGTCGTCGCCGTGGAACGACAGCAGCCGCTGCTTGATGATGCGGTAGCCGCCATTGTTGACGATGACGACGGTGAGCGGCAGCTTGTGATGCGCCGCGGTCCACAGCGCCTGGATCGAGTACATCGCGCTGCCGTCGCCCGAGTAGCAGACGACGGGCCGGTGCGGATTGGCCATGCTGACGCCGACCGAGGCCGGCAGTCCCCAGCCGATGCCTCCCGAGGCGAGCGCGTGATAGCAATGGCGATCGCGATAGGGCCATAGCGAGGTGATCTGCCGCGACGAGGTGAGGCCTTCGTCGACCAGGATGGCGTTGGCGGGCATGGCCTCGACCACCTGCAGCGCCAGATAGTCGGGATCGATCGGCGAGCGGTCACTTGATTTCGAGATTTGTTCGACCAGCGTCGCGCGCCGCGCCGTCCAGTTCTTCGACGCGAGGTCGGCAATCCCTTGCGTCGCGCGGGCCTCCAGTGCCGCACCACCGGTCGCCTTCAGAACCGGCAGCAGCGCGCGCAGCGTTTCCCTCACATCAGCCTTCAGCGCGATCTCGGCGGCGTAGTTCTTGCCGAGATCCCAGTCGACCAGACCGATCTGCACGATCGGCATGCCCTCCGGCAGCGGCTCGACCTCGCTATGCACCGACATCCGCAACGGATCGGCGCCGAGCACGATCAGAAGATCGTAAGGCGACAGCACATCGCGCACCTGGGACTGCGATCGCGACAGCGCGCCCATGAAGCACGGACTCTCGGACAGGAAATGCGCGCCATAGGGCGCCGACTGCTGATAGGCCGGACAGCCCAGCGCTTCCGCTAACGCCGCGGCCTCCTGCAGCGCATCGCTCTTGACGATCTCGTCGCCGGCGATGATCACCGGCCGCTGCGCTTTCAGCAGGCGCACGGTGAGCGCCTGCTGAGCCTCATCGGAAGGCCTGACGCGCGCATCGACGCGGGTCGAGCGTCCAAGGTCGATGCCGGCCTCGGCATTGAGAATATCGCCGGGCAGCGAGATGAACACCGGGCCGGTCGGCGGCGTGGTTGCGATCTTGGCGGCGCGGCGGACGATGCGCGGCAGGTCCTCGAGCCGCGTGACCTCGACCGCCCATTTCACCAGTGGCTCGGCCATCCGCACCAGCGGCCCATAGAGCAGCGGCTCCATCAGCCCGTGGCCCTGCTCCTGCTGGCCTGCGGTGAGGATCATCGGAGTGCCGGTGAACTTTGCGTTGTAGAGCGAGCCCATCGCGTTCCCAAGGCCCGGCGCGACGTGGACGTTGCAGGCCACCAGCCGGCCCGAGGCGCGGCTGAAGCCGTCGGCGATCGCCACCACCAGGCTCTCCTGCATCGCCATCACATAGGTGAGATCGGGATGATCCTTCAGCGCGTGCATGACGGGCAGTTCGGTGGTGCCGGGATTGCCGAACAGATGGGTGATGCCCTCGTCCTCGAGCAGCGCCAGAAACGCCGAGCGCCCGGTGATGCGGTTCTTCATGATCCGACGTTGCCTCCGCGCCCGGCGGTCGTTGCCGCGGGCATCACAGCATCATGACCGATCCGCAACGCGGAGAGCAAGCAAGCGCGGTCATGGCAGCCCTGCGCGCAGGCGAGCGGAAAATCTCGATCGCCGCCTAGCCGGCGTCGCGCCCGAGATCGAACGGATCCTCGCCGCTGCCGCGACGCTTTGTCTTCGAGCGCTGCCAAACCACGCCGGGAAAGCCCTTCAGCGGCACCAGCGGCTCACCGGTATAGGCCCACTCCTGCAGTTCCTCGATCGCGATGTGATAGAGCGGCTGCCGCCCGGTGCGGCCCGTGAACAGCGCACGGGAGATGTTGATCATGTGCGACGAGCGCCCGCGTTCGTAGAACAGCGGCGTGCCGCAATGGCCGCAGAAGCTGCGCGCTGTCGTCGTCGCCTTGTCCTCATAGCGCGTCACGGCGTCCTCGCCCCTGGTGATGCGAAAGCGCTTGCGCCAACTGCCGATATAGGTGGCGTAGGCCGCGCCATGAGCGCGGCGGCTCGCCACCGAGTGATCGTGCCAGGCCCAGCGCGCCGGCACGTCGATCTCGAACCGGACCTTGCCGCACAGGCACTGGCCTTTGGAGATACCTGCTGCGGTCGTTGCTCTTGCCGCTCTTGCCATGTGTCTCTTCCGTCTCCGCCGTCATTGCGAGGAGCCTGAGCGACCAACTAGCTCCGTCATTCCGGGATGGTCCGAAGGACCAGACCCGGACTCTCGAGATTCTCAGGTGCGCAATTGCGCACCATAGTTCGATGCTTCGCATCGCCCCGGAATGACCGGTTAGTGCTTCGCTCGCGATGACGTTAGACTGCCGCCATCTCGTCATAGGCCGGATAGTCGGTATAGCCCGCGGCGTCGCCGCCATAGAAGGTCGCGCGATTGTAGGGCGTGATCGGGAAGCCGTGCTGCAGCCGGCGCGGCAGGTCCGGGTTGGAGATGAAGATGCGCCCGAATGCAATGGCGTTGGCATGGCCGTCCGCGATCGCGGCTTCCGCGGTCTCGCCGGTGAAGCCGCCCGCGGTGATCAGCACGCCGCTCCACAGCGGCCGGAACAGCACCATCGCCGACGGCACGTTCTGGTGGTTGACCTCGGCGCGCCCGGCGCCGCTCGAGCGCGGCTCGATGAAATGCAGATAGGCGAGCCCAAGCTTGTCGAGCGCTTTGACGACATAGGAGTATAGCGGCATCGGCTCGGCCTCGCCGGAGCCGTTGGCGATGCCGTAGGGCGTCAATCGGACGCCGACGCGGCTGGCGCCCCACACCCCGATCACCGCCTCGGTGATTTCCAGGAGCAGCCGGGCGCGGTTCTCGATGGAGCCGCCATACTGATCGGTGCGCAGGTTGGAGCGCGACTGCAGGAACTGCTCGAGCAGATAGCCGTTGGCGCCATGAATCTCGACGCCGTCGAAACCGGCGGCCAGCGCATTGCGCGCGCCCTGCCGGAACGCCTCAATGACATCGGCGATCCCGCTGGTCTGAAGCGCGCGCGGCGTCTCGTAGGGCGCGACCTTGCCGTCCATCGTCATCGCCATCAGGCCCGGCCCCGTGATCGGCACCGCCGACGGCGCCACCGGCGGCGCGCCGCCGGGCTGGAACGAAGAATGCGAGACACGCCCGACATGCCAGAGCTGCAGGAAGATCAGGCCGCCCTTGGCATGCACGGCATCCACGACCACCCGCCAGCCCTTGATCTGGGCGTCGGTATAGATGCCGGGCGTCGCGGGATTACCGCGCCCCGACGCCATCACGGGCGAGGCTTCGGCGATGATCAGGCCGCCGTCCGTGGCGCGCTGGCCATAATATTCGGCGTTGAGCGGCCCCGGCGCGAAGCTGTCCTTCTCGGCCCGCATCCGCGTCAGCGGCGCCATGACCACGCGGTGGCTGAGTTGATAGGGACCGACCTTGAGCGGCGAAAACAACGACGGAAACTTCATCTCTGCGCCCCGATTCTTCTCTTGAGTGTTTCGCACATGAAGAGGGAGTGACGGCAACAGCCGCCACTCCCTGATTGCAATCCTGATAGACGGTCAGGCGGTCTTGATCCAGACCGCCTTGACGTTGAGATATTCCTCGACATGCTGCTTGCCGGACTCGCGGCCATAGCCGCTCATCTTGTAGCCGCCGAACGGTACTGCCGGGTCCATCGCCTGATAGCAGTTGACCCAGACCGAACCTGCTCGCAACGCCCTGGCGACCCGATGCGCCTTGCTGACGTCCCTGGTCCAGACGCCGCTGCCGAGCCCGAAGCTGGTGGCGTTGGCGCGCCTGATCAATTCGTCCGGATCCTTGAACGAGATCGCCGAGATCACGGGGCCGAAAATCTCCTCCTGCGCGATCCGCATATTGTCCTGGACGTTGGCGAACACCGTCGGCGGCACGAAATAGCCCTTCGACAGCGCGCCTTCCGTCAGCCGCGCCCCGCCGGCGAGCGCCCTGGCGCCTTCCTTCTGACCGATGTCGAGATAGGAGGAGACACGATCGAGCTGTTGCTGCGACACCAGCGGACCGATCTGGGTATTGGGATCGAGCCCGTTGCCGACCTGCAGCTTCCTGCCGAACTCGGCGACACGGCCGACGAACTCGTCATAGACCTTGTCCTCGACGAACAGCCGCGTTCCGGCGCTGCAGATCTGCCCCGAATTGGCGAACACCGCCATCGCGGCACCAGGCACTGCGGCATCGAGATCGGCATCGGCGAACACGATGTCGGGCGACTTGCCGCCGAGTTCGAGCGAGACCCGCTTGAGGTTGCCGGCCGACGCTTTCACGATCGATTGCCCCGTGACATGCGAGCCGGTGAAGGCGACCTTGTCGACGTTGGGATGGGAGGCGAGCGCAGCGCCCGCGGTTTCGCCGTAGCCCGGCACCACGTTGATGACGCCTGCAGGAACGCCGGCCTCCATCGCAAGTTCGGTAACGCGCAGCGAGGTCAAAGGCGCTTCCTCGGCCGGCTTCAACACCACTGTGCAGCCGGTTGCAATCGCGGGACCGATCTTCCAGATGGTCGCGGCCAGCGGCCCGTTCCAGGGAATGATGGCGCCGACCACGCCGATCGGCTCCTTCAGCGTGTAGGAAAAGATCTCGCCGGGCAGCGAGTTCTCGATGGTCTCGCCGTGGATCGCGGTGGCCTGGCCGGCGTAATAGCGCAGCATGCCGAGCACGCGCAGCCGGTTGCCGCGGGTGCGGCTGATCGGCGCCCCCATGTCGAGGGTGTCCAGCTCCGACAGTTCGTCGAAATGCCGTTCGACCAGATCGGCGAGCTTGAGCAGCAGATTCTGCCGCTCGAACGGCCGCACCTTGCTCCAGGGCCCCTCGAAAGCGCGGCGGGCGGCGGCGACCGCGCGATTGATATCCTCGGCATCACCCTCCGCGACGGTGGCGAGCAGCTCGCCGGTAGCCGGATTATGGGTCTCGAACCGCTTGCTGGAGGCGGCATCGACCCAGTTGCCGTCGATCAGCATCTTCTTGTAGGACCCGTCCGCAAACGGATGGCGCGTGATCGGAATTGCCTGTGTGACAGCCATGGTCGCTCTCCCTTGATGCCCGTCCTGATGTCCGTCGCCCGATTTTCCACGGGATCTTTATTGGTCCGGAGTCTACGGTGACCCGGCCGCACCGTAAAGCACGCCGGCCTCGCCCGAGGAAGCGTGGAACGTAGACCTCCCATGCCGGTTCATGCGAGGTCGTCGCGTCACCCGCCAGATAGTCCTAGAGATCGCCAGGGAGATACGCACGTGACCCACCCCGTCCTGTCAGCCAACAATGTCGCCGTGATCACGGGAGGCGCGTCCGGCATCGGGTTCGCCGCCGCGCTGCGGTTTGCCGGACTTGGGATGAAAGTCTGCATCGCCGATGTCGACGCCGCTCGCCTGGACGCGGCAGCAAGCCAGGCCTCGTCGGTGGCGCCGGGCGGGGCCGCCGATGTCATGACAAAGGTGGTCGACGTCAGCCAGGTCGAGGAGGTGAAATCGCTGGAGAGCGCGGTGCGCGAGCGCTTCGGGGGCACAGATCTCCTGATGAACAATGCCGGCATCCAGCCGGGCAGCACCATGTTCGGCCCCGCCGACAATTGGCAGCGCATCCTCGGCGTCAATCTGTGGGGCGTGATCAACGGGGCGCAGGTGTTTGCGCCTGGCATGATCGCGCGCGGCCGGTCCGGCCTCATCATCAACACCGGCTCCAAGCAGGGCATTACCACGCCGCCCGGCGATCCCGCCTATAACGTGTCGAAGGCTGGCGTGAAGGCTTTCACCGAGGCGCTGCAGCACGAATTGCGCAACACCGCCGGTTGCCGGGTCAACGCGCATCTGTTCATCCCCGGCTTCGTGTTCACGCCGCTGACCGCACACGGCCGAGCCGAAAAGCCGCAAGCAGCATGGACGCCGGACCAGACGGTGGAGTTCATGATCGGCCGCGTCGAAGCCGGCGATTTCTATATTCTCTGCCCGGACAATGATGTGCCGCGATCACTCGATGAGCGCCGCATCCTGTGGGCCGCGAGCGACATCGTCGAGAACCGCCCGCCGCTGTCACGCTGGCATCCCGACTATGCCGACGCGTTCGCGGCCTTCGTTAAGAAAATGCCGTAAACTCGCCACGTGGAACCAGCGATGGCGCCGCGCATCCTGCGCGGAACCATTGCGCGCGCCTCGCGCATCTCGATCCGCTTCGCTTGACGGCTTCGCCGAACACGATCGGCGACGGATTTTTTGTAGGAGTCGAGAAGCCGTTGTGTTGCAGCGATTTCCGACACGCGCCTGCGACGAATCTTCACACGTCGTCAGCAACGCGCGCGCCGGCGCGCAGCGCGCTGCAAATTCGCGCGACAATCAGACACAGATGTCCCGGCGTCGCAGGGCAATCCGTCGCAACGCCGTTTCACAATGCTGGCGGAAAGGGGCCACGAAGTTCGAACGATAGTCGGGCGCGTTAGCGACGACGATCATCGTTGGTCATCGTCGGTCACATTTGGTCGATGCGCGGCTTGATCCGTCGAGGAAGGAACCCCCATGTCGAGACATCACGGTCATCATCATGATCATCATCATGGTCACCACCATCACCACCACAATCAGCCGGCGCCCGCACCGACCCCAGCGCCCGATCCGATCGGCATGAATCCGGCACCGACTCCGGCTCCAGATCCGGCACCCATGCCGACACCAACACCGACGCCGAACCCCACCCCCGCGGCGCCGGCCTTCGCCGATCTCGGCGTGATCTTCAACGACGCCACGCGTTTCCTGGAGGGCGGCCTATGGCAGGTCACGGTTGAGGAGGGAGCGCAAGGATTCGGCAGCATCAACAACTATCTCGCTGACCTGACCACGATTCAGCAGGGGCTGCAGGCGGAAATCGCCGCCGGGCAGTTTGCGGGCGCGACGCTCGCCAACGTCAACACGATCCTGGCCGACATCACGACAGCAATGTCCGCCGCGACCGCGTCGCTGAACGGCGGCGGCAATTTCGGCAGCATCGCTGCCGCCGAGACGGCGCTGCACAACAGCCAGCTCGATATCCTCAACATCGTCAACAACGATGCCAACCTGGCCGGCATGGCGACCAACGCCGACGGCGTGACGGGCTTCCTGGCGGCACCGGCGCTGCTGCCCGACGGGGTCACCGCGAACACGGCGGCCAAGGGAACGTTCGCCGAGCTCGGACTGATCTTCAACGATGCCGCCAACCGCCTGCTCGGCGGCCTCAACACCGACAACTCTGCCGCCATCCAGGCCGACGTGCAGGCCCTGATCACCGGCATGACCGACCTCGCCGCCAACAACCCGCTGCAGTTCGGCGGCCTCACCGGGGTCCACATGCAGGCCGTCATCAACCAGCTCAAGCTGGCCGACACCTACATCAACACGGCGCAGGCCAACGGCTTCCTCGGCCGCGCCTTCAACGACAACTTCCTCGACATTATCGACGTCGTGAACGGCGACACCAACCTCGCCAACCTCGCGCACCAGAACGGCCTCAACGGCTGGACCCAGTTCGGCGACTTCAAGGACCCGACGCCGGCCTATCAGGACAACCAGTTGCAGACCGACTTCTGGGCAATGTTCATTGCCAAGTCGAACGCGATCGGCAACGCCGCGATTGCCGCCGTGAACGCCAGCGACCAGGCGGCGATCTCCCAGGTGATCGCCGACCTCGGCGTGTTCAAGAAGGACGTCACCGACTTCAACGCGGCGCAGGGCGGCATCTTCCAGGCCCGTTTCGACACCGAACTGCTGGGCGACCAGTCTACGCTCGGCGCCGAGGTCGCCAAGATGATCGAAGGCCTGCAGACTGGCAACAAGGCGCTGGTCGCGGCGGCCGCCGCACAGATGCATGACAACGCGGCCGACGTCGGCGGCAACAACATCCCCGTCAACGGCGGCACCTATGACGGCAACGCCACCACCATCGCCCAGGCCCTGGCCCCCTCGGGCATGCCGGCGGCCGCGGTAGCCGACGCAGCGGCCCTCCCCGCCGTCCTGGCGGCGATGTCCAATGCCGCACCGGCATCCGCCGCCCCGGCCGACATGAGCCACGCGGTGATCTCGATCATGCCGTATCTCGCGGCGACCGAGCAGCAGGAGATGGCGCAGACCCAGCACCAGCACATGTGGGCCTGACCGGCAGCCCGCGCCCTTTCGCAGCCATCGCGGAGCGGCCGCCGCCCCGCGACCGGCGCGACGCGAAGCAATCCAGCCCCCCACTGGGTTGCTTCGTCGTGGCTGGTGAAACCTCAG
>Ga0302321_100005671_pt1 | contig 10939 bp, 9 predicted proteins | sample Fen_T0_1_FD_202505 | JGI IMG/M metagenome (GOLD analysis project Ga0302321, IMG submission 202505) | Peat permafrost microbial communities from Stordalen Mire near Abisko, Sweden - Fen_T0_1 | ecosystem: Environmental > Terrestrial > Soil > Wetlands > Permafrost | place: Sweden: Abisko...
TCCGCCAGCTTGGCATCGAGCAAGGGCACCAGGGCGTCCAGGTGGACTCGGGCGGATGGCAATTGGGTTCTGCCGCGCCACTGCTCCAGTTCGATGGGCAGGTGGCTGTTGGCCTCGTGAAAGGGCTCGAGGTACGCCTCGTCCCCGGTGAGAGCGAAGCCGCGCTGGGCCGCTTCCGCGTCCTTCAAGGCGGAAAGGAAGGCCGCCCCGGACTCGAGGATCTCATTGGTCCTCCTTCGCGCTTCCGAGGCCCCCCGGACCTGCCCGACGGCCCAAAGCGAGGCGACGACCACGAACACCATCAGCAGGGTCGCAAGGACGACCATGGCTGCGGTTCTGGGGGCGGGTCTCATGAGGAAGTCCGGTGCATTGGAGGAGCGGTTGATGATGCTTAATCCCGGGCCAGTGCCTCGATGGGGTCGAGGTGGGCGGCCTTCCGGGCTGGCAGGTAGCCGAAAATGATCCCGGTCAGGAACGCGCAACTGAAGGCCACGATGATCGGGGCGGTCGTGAAGATGACCCGCCAACCGGCGATGGCCGAGGTGGAGAGCCCGCCACCGACGCCCACCAGGACGCCCGCGAGCCCCCCGATGAAGCAGACCATCACGGCCTCGGTCAGGAACTGGAACATCACGTCAAAGCCGCGGGCTCCGATCGCCATGCGGATGCCGATCTCCCGGGTCCGCTCGGTGACCGAGACCAGCATGATGTTCATCACGCCGATGCCGCCCACGATGAGAGAGATCACAGCGATGGCGGCCAGCAGGTAGGTGAGCGTGTTCTGTGTTTCATTGGCGGTGGCGATGGTGTCGGCCATGTTCCGGATGTGGAAGTCCTCCTTGCCGTGCCGCTTCTTGAGCAGCCTGCTGAGGTCCGCCTGGACCAGGCTCATGTCCACGCCAGGCTTCACCCGCACCACGAAATTGTTGAAGAACCGCTGGCCGATGACGCGGGCTCCGGCCGTGGTGTAGGGCATCCAGACGGTGTTGTCCATGTCGTCACCCCGGGGCGTCAAGCCCTTGCTGCTCATGACGCCAATGACCAGGAAGGGCGCATTGCCGATGAGCACGTACTGCCCCGTTGGACTGGTGCCACCGGGGAACAGGTTCAGGGCGGCGGTCTGCCCCAGCGTGACGACCTGGGCGTAGCGCTGCACGTGTTCGGCTGAAAAGAACACGCCGGACTGGGGTGGCCAGTCATGCACCTGGGGAAAGTCCTCGCCGGTGCCCACCACGGCGACCATCAAGTCCTGGTCCCCGAAGCGCAGCAAGGACGACAGCGTTGTCTCCGGCACGGCCAGGTCGACACCGGGAACGCTGCGGATGGATGGCAGGTCCTCCGGCAGGAAGCTGGTCACCACAGTGGCCGAGGCCCGCACGGCCGGAGGTCCCCGCATCACCGTCAGCAGATCGGTGCCCATGGCCTGGATGCGTTCCAGGACATCCTGTTTCGCGCCATTGCCGATGGCCATGAGCGCGACGACCGAGGCGACTCCGATGATGATCCCCAGCATGGTCAACGCGGTCCTCATCCGGTTGTGCAGCAGCGAACGCAGGGCCATCATCAGCGATTCACCAAGGACGGCCACACCCTGCTTGGCGTCCTTGGCCCGTTCGCTCAGCGTCGCCTGTTGCGCCACCTGCTCGTGTGGCTGGGATTCATCGGAGGTGATGCGCCCATCGGCAATGCGGACGATGCGATGGGCGTAGGCCGCGATGTCGCTGTCGTGGGTCACCAGGATGATCGTGTGCCCCTGGCCGTGGAGCTTGCCCAGGATCGCCATGACGTCCTTCCCGCCCTGGCTGTCCAGCGCCCCGGTCGGTTCATCCGCCAGGATCACGGGGCCCCCGTTCATGAGTGCGCGGGCGATGCTCACCCGCTGCTGCTGGCCGCCGGAAAGCTGGCTGGGATAGTGCTGCAACCGGTCGTCCAGACCCAGTTCCCGCAGGAGGACGCTCGCATGCTCCGCGCGCTGGGCTTTCGCCATGCCGCAGTAGACGGCCGGGACTTCCGCATTCTCCACGGCATTGAGGTCCGACATCAGGTTGTAGCGCTGGAAGATGAAGCCGAAGGTGTCCCGCCGGAGGGCCGCCAGCTCGTCACTGGTGAGGGTCCCCACGTCGATGCCACGGATGCGATAGGTGCCCTGGGACGGCTTGTCGAGGCAGCCGATGATGTTCATGAGCGTGGACTTGCCCGACCCTGAGGCGCCCATGATGGCGACGAATTCGCCACTCTGGATCACCAGGCTCACTTCCTTGAGCACGGTGAGCGGTTCGCCACCGGACGTGTAGGTGCGGGTGACGGTCTTCAGCTCCAGGAGCGGCGAGGACATCAGGGGCCCCTCCTCGCACTCAGGGCGCTTTTCGAGCCTCCCTTCGGTGGGACGCCCCGGATGACGACCTGCTCCTTCTCGCTCAGTCCGGACTTGACCTCCGCCATGATTTCGCTCTTGATGCCGATCTTGATGGTCCGCGTCTCCAGGCTGCCATCCTCCTTCAGCACCTGGACCTTGGCTTCCGTCCCTTCCGCGGCGTTGCCGATGGCCGAGGATGGGATCAGGAGGACACCCTTCGCCTCGGCGAGCACGATGAACACCTGGGCCGTCATCTGGATCTTCAGCTCGCGCCCTGGGTTGGGGATATCAAACAGGACATCGTAGAAGACCACGTTGTTGATGAGCTCGGGCGTGGGAAGCACCTGGCGGATCTTCCCCCTCCAGCGACGGGCATCGCCCAGGACCGTGAAGTAGACTTCCTGGTCGGTCTTGACCCGGACGATGTCCGCTTCGGAAACCTGCGCCCAGACCGTCACCGTGCTGATGTCGGCGATGCGCAGGATGTTGGGTGCCGACTGGTTGGCGTTGAGGGTTTGTCCCTCGAGCAGGCTGATGGAGACAACTTCTCCGGCCATGGGGGCGGTGATCTTGGTATAGCCCAGGTTGGCCTTGGCCGTATCCACCACGGCCGAGGCCTGTTTCATCTGGGCGGAGACCGAAGCGGCTTCGGCGAAGGCGGCATCGTAGTTCGCCCGGGTGACATCCCGGTCATTGGTCGAGATCAGCAGTTCGGCGTAGAGCTTGTCATTGCGGGCCCGCTCGGCCTTGGTGAGCACCAGCTGCGCCTGTTTCACCGCCCGTTGCGAGGTCATGTTCCGGAGCGCTGCATTGGCGGCCGAGAGCGCCGTATTCGCCAGAACAGGATCGATCTCCGCGAGCAGCTGGTCCGCGGACACCTGATCCCCACGGATGACCTTGAGCGTCTTCAGCATGCCCGAGGTCTGGGCGCCGACATCCACATACTTGAAGGGCTGCACGATGCCCGCGGCCACCACCGTGCTTTCGACATCCCCCCGGTCCACGGTCACCGTGGCATAGACCACCTGGGCCTTGCCGAAGATCCAGAAGTACCCGAGCACCGCGAGGCCAACGAAGAGGACACCTCCGACCACCCATACGCCTCGGCGCTTCAGCAGGCCCTTGAGCCGCGGGTAGAATCCGGTCGGCACGGGGTCGACCGCCGTCTTGGCCGCGGGGGGAGGAGGTTGTTCTTGGGGAGGGTTGCTGATCGTATCCATGCGGGGAATCGCTATCCTGCGAGGGCCTCGACCAGCGCCACGAACGCGGACCAGAAGGCGTGGTGACGGGGCGCGGTGAGTGGAACTGCCCTGAGGGTGCCCAGCCGTTCATGGGCAGCCAGACGCCCGTTGCAGCGCCCGACCAGATCGGCCTTCCAGGTCTCACGCATGGGTTCGGGCTCCTCAAAGAGGCCGTTGGTGTCAGGTGTAGAGGTGGTCCCGGGCCCTGTCTGCGATTTGCCGAGGGGTCATGGTCCCGCTGATCCCCATGCCATGGACCCGGGCCAGGACGGGCATCCTCTGGAGGCGCTGCCCAAGCTCGGTCTTGGCCTCGTCAGGGCCGAACACGAGCACCGTCAGGGCTGATCCGATGGCGGCAATCACTTCCGAGAAGAACGGGTTAAGCTGGCCAGCCGCGTGGATCCGGACTTCCGACATGGCTCGCCCCTGATCCGACATCGTCGTGACCACCGCGTTCCGGTGATCAATCCAAATCTCGGCGGTGGTGGTCATGGCGGACTCTGAACCTGGATGGCCAGGGCGGGATCTGCCGGATGCATGGACGTTGGTTTCCATGGCTGGCAGGCGGTTTCCGGTGGGAATCAGCATGGGAACCATCAGTCTGCAAGCCCCCAGAACCACTCCACCTTGAGCTGGTTGTCGACGGTGTGAACGCCCGGAGCAGCCCAGGCCAGCCGCACCACCTCTTCCATTTCGGTATGGTTGTGGACCTTGCCTTTGAGCACCACGACACTGCCGGAGGCCTTGACCCGGATGTCGGTGTTGTCCAGGATCGCGTTGCGCTTGATCGCGAAGGTGAGGTTCTTTTCGATGTCCTCGGGGCTCTCGGCGGGCTTGACCTCGATCTCATTGCTCACGCTCTTGACGCCCACCAGGTTCTGGACGGCACTTTCGGCTGCGTGTTTCTGGTAGCCCCACTCCACGGCGCCTTCCAACGTGATCCGGCCGTCCCGAACGGTCACTTCGACGGCCCCGGGCGGGATCTCGGTGGACCAGTTGATCCGGTTGGCGGCGGCAGCAGCGATGTCACTGTCAGAATGCTGGCCAAAATCCGGCAGGCTGACTTCGATGTCATCGGCGATGGCCATCACGCCTGCCACGCGCTTGACCGCACGGACCGCGTTCAGTTTCTCCCCATAGTTGGCAGCGAAGCCATTGAGGGTCACCACGCCATCCTTTACCAGGACGCCGATATCCGTGAGCTTGACCGACGGTTCGAATCGAAGCTCCGCCAGCACGTCCATCTTCAGCATGATGTCTGTCTTTTCTTCAGTGATGATCATGTCCGTGCTCCTCGATTCAAGTTGCGATTGGGTCTTCAGGCCTAGTTCAAGTAGACGGTGAGGGCGATCCGATCCATGGGATGCATACGGTTGTGCAGGTAGTAACCGCCGCCGTAGTACTCGATGTAGAGGTCATCGCTGCCATACCAGCTGTCGGACCAGTACTCCGGCCAGGGGTCCATGACGCCGAACCAGAACCCGCCGTACTGGAAGCGGGGGAAGCCGCCGATCACCAGGAGGGGAAAGCTGAACATCCGGAAGCCATGGCGTGATCCGAAGGAGCTGCGGAATCGCGTATCGGGAATACGGTAGCCCTGGTAGCCGCCCCGATCCTGCCAGGTGCGATGCTCGGACTGCCAGTTGCGGGCTCGGCGCTCCTGCCATGCCCCCCGGTGCTGGGTTTCATACTCGCGCTGCACCTGCTGGACCGGCCGCCTAGCCTGCACCGGGCGCTGCTGTTCCTGCTTCTGCCGCTCATCCTGCTGGCCCCGGACCTGCTGCTGATGCTGCTTCTGGTCCTGCTGAGCCCTGGCCGCCTGCTGTTGCTTCTGCTCCTGCTGACCCCTGGCCCGCTGTTGTTCCTCGGGACGCGCCGGAGGAGCGGCTGGTCGCCGGTTGGGGACGGGCTCCTGGGGACGCCGTTGCTCCTGCCGGTTCGCGGGTTTCTGCTGCTGAGGCTGTTGCTGCTGCCGCTCGGGCCTCTGCTGGGGTTGCTCCCTTTCGGGCCTTGGCTTGGCCTCGCGTCCCTCGGGTCGCTGCTGAGGCTGCTGCCGCTCGGGCCCTGGTTGCTGCTGCCGCTCGGGCCGGGCTCCCTGTTCCTGCTGCGGGCGCCTGGATTCCTGCTCACGCTGATCATGCTGCGCATAGGCGGGCACTATGGCTTCGAGAAGCAGCGGCAAAACACCCAGATTGATAAGGCCGAAAGCTTTCATGGCGACTACCTCCCCCACGGCGAACCCATCTGCCCTGCGCTTGGCGCGCGGGGGAGGATCACCTGCAGGAACCCTTCAGTGAGCGCATTTCATGCCAGTTGTTAAGCTGTTTGATTGTTTGGTTAAGACAATCGGCTTGGGCCCCAGGATGGGCCTCACTCCATCAAGACGAAGCGCCGTCTCTTTCAATTCGATGGAGGGTCCTGGCTGGCCCGGGCTGCCTTCGTCGACGCATGGCCTTGACCACTTCCAACCAGAGGACGCTGGCGAAGCCCGCGACGCAGGCCAGCAGCAGATCCAGGCTTCGGACCGGCGCGAAGTGGAAGAGGCGCTGCACCAGGGGCAGGTACAGAGCCAGTCCGAGGAAGGCGCTGGTTCCGCCCAGCACCCACCAGAGGGCGGTGTTGGGCCGCGTCAGGCTGCCCATGAGGCTGTACGACCAGGACCGGTTGACCAGGATGATGGCCACGAAGGACACCACCAGCGCCGCGAAGGTCAGGGCGCGGGCAGCATCATCGCCCCGGAGGGGGCGGGCGACGAGGTACACCGCCAGGCAGGCGAGGAAGGCGGTCAGTCCTTGCAGCACAGCCAGGCCCACGGATCTCAGGCTGAACAGCCGTTCATCGGTGGCCCTTGGCGGGCGCCGCATGATGTCAGGCTCCGCCTCCTCCGCCTCGAAGATCAGCGAGCAGGATGGATCGATCACCAGTTCCAGGAACACGATGTGGATGGGCAGCAACAGAAGCGGCCAGCCGGGAATGAAGACCGGGAGCATGGACAGGCCGGCAATGGGGACGTGGACGGCGAAGGTGAAGGTCACCGCCTTGCGGATGTTGTCGTAGATGCGCCGCCCCAGCTTGACGGCGGCCACGATGGCGGTGAAATCATCATCCAGCAGCACCAGCGAGGCCGCCTCCCGCGCCACATCCGTGCCGCGGCCCCCCATGGCCACGCCGATGTGCGCGGCCTTCAGGGCCGGGGCATCGTTCACGCCATCCCCGGTCATGGCCACCACGTCGCCATTGGCTTTCAGGGCGGTGACGAGCCGGAGCTTCTGTTCCGGTACGACCCGGGCGAAGACATTCACTGTCCGGATCCGTTCCGCCAGCGCCGCGTCGCTCATCTGCTGAAGCTCGCCGCCGGTGATGACGTTCCCGGGGTCGGCGATCCCCGCCTGCCGGGCGATGCTCTCGGCCGTGGCCGGATAGTCGCCGGTGATCATCAACACGCGGATGCCCGCCGTGCGGCACTCGGCCACCGCGGCAGGGACCGTGGGCCGGACGGGATCCTCCAGTCCCAGCAGCCCGATGAACGTCAGCTCCAGGTCGTGGTGCCCTTCCGGCAACCCCGCCGTGTGGTACTGGCCGCGGGCCACGCCCAGGACGCGCAGCCCCTGGGAGGCCAGGGCCAGCACCTGTTCCTTGAGGCGGGCCCGGCGGTCCTCCGGCAGGTGACACAGATCGGCCACCGCCTCCGGCGCGCCTTTGGTGGCCACCGTGACCTCGTCGGCCCCGCTGGTCCAGGCCTGGGAAACGGCCAGGAGGTCGGGCGCGAGGGGATATTCCCGCAGCAGCGTCCAGTCCGGATGCAGGTGCTCGGTCTCCATCAGCCATTGCTTGCCCGCCGCGTGGAGGGCCCGCTCCATGGGATCGAAAGGATCTTTCCTGCTGGCCAGGATGGCGAATTCCATCAGCTCGTGGACGGACTCGGGGAGTTCCGTATCGGTCGTGGTCAGGTCCTGGGAGTGCCCCTCCACAGCCAGGCATTTCAGCGTCATCTGATTGAGGGTCAGGGTGCCGGTCTTGTCCACGCACAGCACGGTGGCCGAGCCCAGGCTTTCGATGGCGGGCATGCGCCGGGTGAGGACGCGGCTCCGGGAGATGCGCCAGGCGCCGAGGGCCATGAACACGGTGAGGATGACGGGGAACTCTTCGGGCAGGATGGCCATCGCCAGGGTGATGCCAGCGAGCAGGCCCTGCTTCCAGACCGCGGTCCCGCCGCCCCGGGTAAGGGCGAAGACGATCACGACCACGGCGCAGGCACCCAGGCCCACGAAGGCGAGGATCTTGACCAGCCGCCCCGTCTCCCGCTGCAGGAAGGTCGATTCCGGTACCACTTCCTGCAGGGCCTTGCCGATCTTCCCCAGCTCTGTCTGCAGTCCGGTACTGATGACTTCCACCACCCCCTGGCCTGCGGTCACCAGCGTTCCCGAGAACAGGGAGGCCAGGTCGTCGCCCCCGGGGGCGTCGAGGACCTGGGTCCCACTCGTGGCCGTCTTGCGCACGGGAACGGACTCCCCCGTGAGCAGGGACTCATCCACCGACAGATGGACCCCGACCCGCAGGATGGCATCGGCCGGAACCCGATCCCCTTCCGCCACGATCGCGAAGTCGCCTGGCACCACCTCCCGGCCGGCGATCCGCTGCTGCTTGCCATCCCGGATCACCAGGGCGCGGGGGCTGGAAAGATCCCTCAAGGCCTCCAGCGCGTGTTCCGTCCGCCGCTCCTGGACGATGGTGATGCCCATGATCACGAAGACGAACCCCAGGAGCAGGAGCGCGTCCTTCGGTTCTCCCATCACCAGGTAGAGCGTCCCCGCCGCAACCAGCAGCAGGAACATGGGCTCGCGCACCACTTCCCAGGCGATGGCCAGGATGCCGCGGTCCTCGAGGGAGGGCAGCTCGTTGGGCCCGGATTGAGCGAGACGCAGTGTGGCCTCACGCTCCGTGAGGCCGGTGAACCCGTCAAGGCCGAGACCTGAAGCGGGAGGGGGTCGGGAATGAGCGGTCACGGGTTCACCTTCATGGCGTGCAGCGGGAGGTTCGACTGCGCCCAGCATCCAGCCACAGCCCAGCGATCGAGTCCCGGCGGAAGGTGCGACGGGCTGTCATGGATCTAGGCCCGCCATCTCCGGGCGACCCGTGTCCGGGGGACCTGGACCGCGACTGGCACGGGTGCCAAGGCGTCCGGGCCAGGCCTGGTGGCAGTCCCGGAATGGAGCACCATATGAAGGCCTTCCGCCATCACCCGCGCGAGGCGGTTGAGGTGACCGCGGGTCCAGCTATAGAACAGGTACACCTTCATGGATGATTCCTTTCGATCAGATCGGGAGACATCGCACCCCGACGGGGTGCAGCCTTGAGGAGATCGCTGCACGATTTGTTCCACCTGGTAACCACAACGGGCAGCTTGGCTTGGGAAGGAAGGAACCCTCGGAGGAGGCGGATCCGTCCATCAAGTTGAAGAGAACTCCCCGTCAATTCGATCGGTCGGGTCAGCGGGCGGCGAGATGCCCGGATGGCCAAGCCCCGTCCTCATTCGCCGTACCGACGGATGAACCAGGTCTTCGCCAGCTGGGTCAGGACCGCGTAACCCAGCAGCAGGATGGCCAGCAGCAGCCAGAACATGGCCGGGAGCGGGACGAACCCCAGGGTGCCCGCCAGGGGTGAAACCGGCAGCCAGGCGCCGAAGGCGACGATGATCACGGAGGTGAGGGTGAGCGGCCAGCTGGCCCGGCTTTCGATGAACGGGATCTTGTTGGTGCGGATGACGTGGATGATGAGGGTCTGGGTGAAGAGCGATTCGACGAACCAGCCCGTCCGGAACAGGGCCGGGTTGTGCCAGGCATTGAACACGTGGAGCATCACGAAGAAGGTCAGGTAGTCGAAGATCGAGCTGATCGGACCGATGAACAGGATGAAGCGCAGGAGCTTGCCGATGGTCCACTGGCGCGGCTTGGTCAGCCAGTCCTCATCCACGGTATCGGTGGGGATGGTGGTCTGCGAAAAGTCGTACAGCAGGTTGTTGGTCAGCACCTGAATGGGCAGCATGGGGAGGAAGGGCAGGAAGGCACTGGCGCCCACGACGCTGAACATGTTCCCGAAGTTCGAGCTGGCAGCCATCTTGATGTACTTGACGATGTTGCCGAACACTCGGCGGCCTTCCAGCACGCCCTGTTCCAGCACCAGCAGGCTGTTCTCCAGCAGGATGATGTCCGACGACTCCTTGGCGATATCCACCGCGCTATCCACCGAGATGCCCACATCGGCAGCCTTCAGGGCCGGGGCGTCGTTGATGCCGTCCCCCATGAATCCCGGCACATGGCCCTTGCTCTGGAGCGCGTGGATGATCCGCTCCTTGTGGGCCGGGACCAGCCGGGCGAAGACACTGGTCACATCGGCGGCCTCGGCGAGCTCGGCATCGCTCATCTTCTCGATCTGGGAGCCCAGCAGGAGAGGTTCGACCGGGATGCCCACCTTCCCGCAGATGTAGGACGTGATGATCTCGTTGTCGCCGGTCAGCACCTTGATGGCCACGTTCAGCTCGTGCAGCCGCTTCAGCGCTTCGGTTGCGGTGTCCTTGGGCGGATCGAGGAAGGCCAGGAAACCCAGCAGGATCAGGTCCGTTTCATCCTTGACTGAGTAGACCGGATCATCCGAGGCGCCGGGCATCTGCTTGTAGGCCAGGGCGATCACCCGGAAGCCCTGGCCGTTCAGATCGTCCGCCAGCTGTCGCCGCTTGGCGTCGTGTTCCGGCAGGACCTCGATGACCTCGTCCTTCACCTGGACCCGGGTGCAGAGGTCCAGCACCTCCTCCACGGCGCCCTTGCAGATCAGAGTATTCAGGCCCGTTTCGTCTTCCACCACCACGGACAGGCGCCGACGCACGAAATCGAAGGGGATCTCATCGATCTTGCGGTACTTCTCGTCGGCCTGCAGGTGCTCCTTCAGTTCCTCATGGTCCAGGATCGCCTTATCGAGCAGGTTCTTCAGCCCGGTGTGGTGGAAGCTGTTCAAGTAGCCGAAGTGCAGCACCTTCTCGCTGGGCTCGCCGTAGACGTCCAGGTGCTTCTCCAGCACGATCTTGCCCTGGGTGAGCGTGCCGGTCTTGTCGGTGCAGAGCACATCCATGGCGCCGAAGTTCTGGATGGCGTTCAGCCGCTTGACGATCACCTTCTTGCGGGCCATGGCCAGGGCGCCCTTGGACAGGTTCACCGTCACGATCATGGGCAGCATCTCGGGAGTCATCCCCACCGCGACAGCCATGGCGAAGAGGAAGGCCTCCATCCAGTTGTGCTTGCTCAGCCCGTTGATGAGGAAGACTGCCGGGACCATCACGGCGATGAAG
>Ga0302321_100005672_pt1 | contig 10938 bp, 8 predicted proteins | sample Fen_T0_1_FD_202505 | JGI IMG/M metagenome (GOLD analysis project Ga0302321, IMG submission 202505) | Peat permafrost microbial communities from Stordalen Mire near Abisko, Sweden - Fen_T0_1 | ecosystem: Environmental > Terrestrial > Soil > Wetlands > Permafrost | place: Sweden: Abisko...
AGCCGACGCCGCCCTGGGCCAGCCGATCAGCCGCCTGGCGTTCGACGGCCCGGCCGACCAGCTGGATCTGACGGTCAACGCCCAGCCGGCCCTCGTCGCGACGTCGATCGCGTTCCTCGCGGGTCTGCGCGAGCGGTGGGCGGCCGCCGGCATCGCCGCCCCGACGCCTGCGTATTGCGCCGGACATTCGATGGGCCAGTACTCGGCCCTCGTTGCCGCCGGCGTCATCTCGTTGGGCGACGCCGTTCGGCTGGTCCGCGAACGCGGCCGCCAGATGCAGACCTCGGGTCAGGGTCGCATCGGCGCTATGGCGGCGCTGATCGGCCTCGACGACTCCCGGCTCCCGGAGCTGATCGCCCTGGGCGAGCCTTTCGGGAGCCTGACCGTCGCGAACCGCAACTCCCCCGGCCAGGTCGTCATCTCGGGCGACAAGGCCGCGGTTGAAGCCGCCGTTCAGGGCGCCAGGGATCTGGGAGCTCGCCGAGCGATCCTGCTGCCGGTTTCGGTGGCGGCGCACTCGTCGCTGATGAAGGAGGCCGCGGAAGGTATGACCCGCGTCCTGGAGCCGATCGCCTTCGCCGAGCCGAGCGTTCCCTTGCTGGCCAACGCCGACGCCCGACCAATCACGACGGCAGCCGGCGCCCGCGGCGAGCTGATCGAACATCTGACTCGCGGCGTCGATTGGGTTGCCGCGGTGCAGCGGATGACCGCAGACGGCGTCACGACCTTCGTCGAGATCGGACCCGGCAAGGTCCTGACCGGCCTCATCAAGCGCATCGCGCCCGAGGCCACGGCGTTCGCCACCGACGATGCTTCGGCGGCCGGCGGCATTGCGGTGCCGTTCCTCGACTCATGAACTACCCCCGCCCCGTCGCCACGAGAGTGGCGCATCCGAGCCCCAGGAGGATCTGACCCTCGTGCGCAAGCCTGACTACAACCGACGAGTCGTCGTCACCGGAATGGGGGTCGTGAGCCCGATCGGCAACGATCTGGAAACCGTGTGGTCAAACCTGACCAACGGCCGATCCGGGATCGGCGAGATCACCCATTTCGATACCACGCCCTACGAGCACAAGGCCGGCGGTGAGGTCCACGACTTCGACGTCACCAAGTACTGGAACTTCAAGGACGCGCGGCGGACCGAGACTACCGTGCACTTCGCGGTCGCGGCAGCGCGGATGGCCGTGGCCGATTCCGGCCTCGAGATCAACGAAGAGAACCGCTACGACGTCGGCGTCATCTTCGGTTCGGGAGGCGGCGGGCAGGGCCTGTTCATCTCCAACCAGGAGAGCTGGCACTCCAAGGGCGCACGATCTGTCAGCCCGTTCTTCATCGCCAACGGCCTGGTCGACGCGAGCTCGGGGACGATCGCCATCGAGACCGGTGCCAAAGGGCACAACTTCTGTCCCGTTTCGGCGTGCTCCACCGGCACGACCGCAATCGGTGAGGCAGCCGAGGCGATCCGCCGAGGTGACTGCACTGCCGTCATCACCGGCTCGGCCGAATCGCCTCTCCTCGAGCTGGTCCACATCGGCTTCACCAATATGCGCGGTCTGGGAACGCCTTTGCCGGGCCGGCCGATCGGCACTGTCTCCCGTCCGTTCGACCGCACTCGCGACGGCTTTGTCCTCGGCGAAGGCGCCGGCGCGCTGATCCTCGAGGACCTCGAACTGGCGAAGGCGCGCGGCGCGAAGATCTACGCCGAGGTCGTCGGCTACGGCTCGGCCGCGGACGGTTTTGACATGATCGCTCCCGCCGACCGCGGCGAGGGTTCGGCTCGGGCAATGAAGATGGCGCTCGAGCGAAGAGGCGTGCCGGCCGGCGAGGTCGGCATGATCAACCCCCACGGCACCTCCACGCCGCTCGGCGACAAGCGCGAGAGCGAGGCGATCTGGAGCGCCTTCGGCAACCATACGCCCGAGATCCTGATCTCGGCTACGAAGTCGATGACGGGCCACATGATGGGCGCCGCCGGAGCTTTCGAGGGGATCGCGACCGTTCTCTCGCTTCACCACCAGGCCGTTCCCGGCACGCTCAACTACCTCGAGCCCGATCCGGAGTGCAACATCACCGTCGTCACCGAAACGATCGAGACGCCGCTTCGCTATGCGCTCTCGAACAACATCGGGCTGGGCGGTCACAACGCGGCGGTCATCTTCGAGCGCTACACCGGCGACTGAATCCGGGTGGGCCGCCCTGCAGCGGCGGAGACCCTCAGGGCTGGTTCGCCTCCGGTAGGGCCACCTGGTCTGCGCCACGCTCTGGAGCGGCGGCGCCCTGCGGCTTCGTCTTGGGCAGCAGCAGCGAGAAGAGCAGCCCTACCAGCACGAAGCCCGTCGCCGCATAGCCCGCCAGATGAGCGGCGTCGACGAAGGCGTCTTCGATCGGCGGGGCCACCTCCATGCCGAGTTGGGCCAGTTGCGCGGGATCGATCTGGCCGCCGAGTTGCGATGCGATTGCGGGGTCCACATGGCCGGTCCGGAAGCCGATGAGCGCTTGCCCGGCCGACCGCTCGATGGCCTGACGCACGGCGTTCTGGGCAGCCGGCGGCATGCCCGGAATCTGAGCCAGCCGATTGCCGGTACCGACCCCCAGAGTCACGAACAGCACCGAACCTAGGACGGCGATGCCGAGCGCGGAGCCGATCTGGCGCATCATCGAGTTCGTGCCGGAGGCAAGCCCCGAGACCTCCGCCGGGATGTCGGCCAGCACCACGCTCGTCAATTGCGCCGTGGCGAACCCGACACCCAGGCCGTACACGAAGAGCGGCGGAACCAGCAGCAGCACGTTCAGGTCATGCGAGATCAGCGTCGCCGTCGCGAAGATGCCGATCGCCTCGAGACCCATTCCCAGGGTCACGACGCGGCGCGGGCCGTAGCGGCGCGAGAGGCCCGCGGCGATCGGCGCGGCCACGAACGCGCCGCCGGCGAGGGCTACGAGCACCAGCCCGACCTCGAAGGCGGACATCCCGAGAACGGCCTGGAGGAAGAGCGGCAGCACGAACAGCAAGCCGAACTCGCCGAGGGAGACGATCGTGCCTGCCAGGTTGCCGTAGCGGAACGCGGGATACCGCCACAGGGCGAAGTCGAATAGGAAGAACTTGCCGGAACGCTCCCGCCGAATCTCCACGACCGTGAACCCGACCAGGCACACGAGCCCGAGGGCGATCGCGAACGGGACGATCGAGATCGAGTCCAACGGCCAGCGCAGGCCGAAGAGCTCGAACGGCTGCGACGGCGATGTCCAGCCGTAGGTATAGCCCTCGATCAAGGCGAAGACGAAGGACGACAAGCCCACCGTGATGAACAGGAACCCGAACGGGTCGAAGCCGGCCCTGGCGTTCTCATCGCGGGACTCGTCGATCCAGGCCAGCGTGCCGAAGATCGCCAGCAGGCCCCACGGGATGTTGACGTAGAAGGCCCAGCGCCACGACAGGTTCGTCGTCAGCCACCCGCCGAGAAGAGGTCCGAGCGCCGCCATCCCGCCGATGACGGAGCCCCAAATGCCGAAGGCGATCGCCCGATCGCGGCCACGGAAGTTGCTGTTGAGGATCGATTGCGTGGCCGGCAGAATCGCGGCGCCGCCGAGCCCCTGCAGGAACCGCGCCCCGATGAGCGCCTCCCCGGAAGGAGCGAAGCCCGCGAGCGCAGAAGCGATCAGGAACAGGATCAGACCGGCGACATACGTCCGCCGCCGCCCCGCTTGGTCGCCGATTCGACCCAACGTCACCAGGAAGGCGGCGAAGACGAGGGCATAGATCGTGTTCACCCACTGCGTCCCGGTACCGGACAGTCCCAGATCGCGCGCGATAGATGGAACAGCAACGTTCACGATCGTCGCATCGACGATGATCATCGCGACGCCCACGCTGAGCATGGCCAGTCCGAGCCAGCGCCGGCGCGGATCGGTGGCGGATATCGGGTTCAGGGTCACGGTTGGCTTATTCCTTGTCTTAGGCAACGATTAGTAAAATGATTATGATATAGTCGAAGCATGGTTGGCAAGAGGTCCATGACGCCAGACAGCCCGGCCAAGCCCCGAATATCGGACGAAGCTCTCGAAACCAGCAAGCTGCTGGTCGAGTTCCTGCACGCCACCTACGCCACCCGTCGTGAGCGCCAGGGCGACGCCGAAGGTGACGCCGACCCACATGCGCCGGACCCGGCTTCGGGCGACGGAGAAACGGCCCGGCCGCCCATGTCGGCCCACGCTGTTCGAGCGGCGATCCACGTCTACCAGCACGGTGAGCGGACCGTCGGCCAGCTGGCCTCCGGCCTCGGCATCTCCTACGGCTGGGCGAGCCGGGTCGTGGACGAGCTCGAGGCCGCACACTACATCGTCCGCGAGCGTGGGGCGTCAGATCGCCGAGTCGTTCGTGTCCGGCTCGACGCGGCCGCACTCGAGCAAGTCGAGAAGGCCTATGCCTGGCGCGGCGAGGCAGTCTGGCACGCGCTGGAGCCTCTGTCGGCGAGCGAGAGAGCCGCCGTTCGCCTGTTCCTGCGACGGACCATCGACCTGATGCGCCAGGAAGAGCCCAAGCACCCCTGACGGTAGCCAGCGCCACGCCAGCGAGAAGCACCCGCCGACCGGCCCCGAGCCAGTACAATCCCCTCAGTAGGTCGCAACCGCGATTCCCGCGCGCGGCCAGCCCGAACGCCCTCCCGTCCGGAAGGCATTCGTGCCCACCTGCTGGGGCAGACCAGCCGGAGCGCAGCCAGCTGCGGCGCCGGCCCCCGCCAGCCGACACGTCCTAGGAGATGGTAGTGGCCAACAAAGATCTCGCCCGTCGAGCCGTAGTCACCGGTCTTGGGGCAGTCACCCCGATCGGCATCACCGCTCGCTCTTACTGGGAAAGCTTGATCGCCGGCGTTTCCGGTGTCGACACGATCAAGTGCTGGGATCCCTCCGGGCTCGACGTGCGCATCGCGGCCGAGGTCAAGAACTTTGACCCAACTGTGGCCATGGACCGCAAGATGGCCCGCCGCATGAGCCGCTTCGTCCATTTCGCGGTGGCTGCCGCAACGGAAGCCGTCGAGGACGCCGGCATCGACTTCTCGACGTACACACAGGAACAGCGCGACCGCGTCGCAGTCTCGGTCAACACCGGCGGCGGTGGAGTCGAGCAGGTGATCGAGGGCACCAGGGTCCTCGCCGAGAAGGGCAACGGTCAGGTTTCACCGTTCGCCATCCCGGCCCTCTCCGGCTCGATGGCGGCCTGCCAGGTCTCGATCAAGTACGGCATCACGGGCCCGGTGATCACCCAGGTCGCTGCCTGCGCCAGCAGCGTGATCGCCTTCATCGACGGCCTGCGTCTCATCCAGGAGGGCGAGGTCGACGTGGCCCTCGTCGGGGGCTCCGAGGGGAACCTCGTCCCGATCGCCTTCGCCGCGCTCGGAAACATGGGCGCCCTGTCACGCCGAAACGACGACCCCATTCACGCTTCCCGACCGTTCGACCGCGAGCGAGACGGCTTCGTCTTCGGCGAGGGTTCGGCGATGGTCGTCCTCGAGTCGGCCGAACACGCCCTGGCGCGCGGCGCCAAGATCCAGTGCGAGGTCCTCGGTGGCGGTCTGACGGCGGATGCGTTCCACATCAGTGCCCCCGAGCCGACCGGCCGGGGCGCCTCCGCGGCGATGACCAAGGCCCTCCGGCGGGCCGAAGTCGCTCCAGACGAGGTCGATTACATCGTTGCCCACGGAACTTCGACGCCGCTCAACGACGCCACCGAAACGCGGGCCATCAAGACGGCGTTCGGCGACCATGCCCGAAAGGTCGCGATCAGCTCTCCGAAGTCGATGGTCGGCCACCTGCTCGGAGCGGCCGGGGCAGTCAGCGGTCTGGCGGCAATCGGTGCCATCCGCGAGGGAGTGATCCCGCCGACGATCAACCTCGAGAACCCCGACCCGGAATGCGACCTCGATTACGTCCCGAACGTGAAGCGGATCCAGAAGGTCGACACGGCGATCATCAACGGCTTCGGGTTCGGCGGCCAGAATGCGGTCGCGGTCTTCCGCCGCTTCCACATTTAGCCAGAGCAGGGCCGTCAAGTACGACCCGCGGTCGGACAAGACAACCTGAGCGCTTCGACGGGGTGACGAGCGGGACCGTGTAGGATGGCCTCGTGGAGCTCCGTCGATTGATACCTGCCTGGCTGCGCCGCGGATTCGCAGCCGGCGCGGTTGCCGGGGTTCTCTCCGGCGCGACTCTGCTCGCGTTCCACCTGAGCCGTCCCGAGCCGCGCGTGGCGCTGCCGCAGGGCATCGACGGAGCGCTGATCCTCGTTCCGGCGTTGCTCGCCCTGGGTGTCCTGGCGGTCAGTCTGCCGATCGTTCTGGCCGCAACTCGGTCGGAGGCGATCTTCGGCTCTCTGGTCGGCTTCATCGTCGCCGCGGATTTGCTGATGGCCGTCTCGTTCGTGTCGCGAGAGCAGATTGCGGTTCACATGCTCTCGCGCAGCCTCCCGCTGGGCGTCGTCGCGGCGGCGCTGGCAGCCCCGGCGGCAGCGGTGGGAATCGCGGTTGGGTCATTCGCCTCCGAACACGGCTTCGGGCACACAGCGGGACTGCGGGCCGTGCTTGTCGGGACGATCGGGGCGCTGGCGATCGCGCTCGTCTGGCCGTACGCCGGCTAGGACGCGGGCGCGGCGACGGATCTTTCCGGTCGAGCTCTGCGCTTGGTGGATCGCCGCAGCCTCAGCGAATTCGTCACCACGCTCACCGATGACAGCGCCATCGCTCCGGCGGCCATCGCCGGGTTCAGCGTGATTCCGGCGATCGGGTACAGCGCTCCCATCGCCACTGGGATGAGCACCACGTTGTAGCCGAATGCCCAGGCCAGATTCTGGCGGATGACCCGCAGCGTCTGGCGAGAGAGCCGGATCGCGGCAGCGACACTGCGCGGATCGCCGCCCACAAGAGTTATGTCGGAGGCCTCGAGCGCCACGTCCGAACCGGTGCCGATGGCAACCCCCACGTCCGCCTGCGCGAGAGCGGGTGCGTCGTTGATGCCGTCGCCGACCATCGCAACCCTGAGGCCGCGAGCCTGGAGCGACGCAACGGCCGCGGCCTTGCCGGCCGGCAGTACCTCGGCCATGACGCGCTCGGGCGCGATCCCGACCGCGGCGGCCACTGTCATGGCCGTTCGTGCCTGGTCGCCCGTGACGAGCCAGACCTCTATTCCGGCGGCCTGGAGCTCCGCGACCGCGGCCCCCGCTTCGGGTTTGATCTCGTCGATGGTCGGCAGCAAGCCCGCGGCCCGGCCGTCGATCGCGACATACGAAACCGCCGAGGGAAGGCCGGCTGCCGATCCAAGCTCGCCGACATCGACTCCCTCGGCCTCGAGGAACGCCGCGGTGCCGACGAGGACCATGCGACCCTCGACCCGACCGCGCACGCCCCGGCCTGCGATCGCTTCGAAATCCTCGACCGGCCGGCGGCCCAGGTCGCGCGCCGCGGCGCCGGCAAGGATGGCCGCCGCAAGCGGGTGCTCGCTCCCCCGCTCCACGGCTGCCGCCACGTCGAGAACCTCGTCGGCCGTGAAACCCGGAGCGGCGGCGACCTCGCCCAGCGAAGGCCGCCCGCGCGTGAGAGTCCCCGTCTTGTCGAAGATGACGGCGTCGATTCGGGCGGCAAGCTCGAGCGCTTCGCCGCCGCGGATCAGGATGCCCGCCTCCGCGCCGTTGCCCGTGCCAACCATGATCGCCGTCGGCGTGGCCAGGCCCATGGCACATGGGCAGGCGATCACCACGACGGTAATGAACGCCACGAGGGCATGGGTGAGGTGAGGCTCCGGGCCCAGGACAAACCAAAGCGCGAACGTGGCGGCGCCCAGGACGAGGACGACCGGCACGAAGACGGACGCGATGCGGTCGGCCAGGCGCTGGATCTGCGCCTTCGACCCTTGCGCGCGCCGCACGAGATCTACGATCTGCGCCAGAGCGGTATCCCGTCCGACCCTTGTGGCGCGGAACATGAATGTGCCGTGGCCGTTCATCGTCCCGCCGATCACTTCGGATCCGGGCCCCTTCTCCGCCGGGATCGGCTCACCGGTCAGCATTGCTTCATCGACCGCGGAGGAGCCTTCCATTACGCGTCCATCGACCGGCACACGTTCGCCGGGTCGGACGCGCACGAGGTCGCCGACGCGGACTTCTTCGAGCGGCACATCGATCTCGGCGCCGGCCCTTACGATGCGAGCGGAACGAGCCTGCAGCCCGATGAGTGCCTTTACGGCGCCGACTGTCTGGCCTTTCGCCCGGGCCTCCAGCCAGCGGCCGGTCAGGATGAGGCCGATGATCGCGGTCGAGCTGTCGAAGTAAGTCTGCGGTTCGATGCCGGCGGAGCGAAGCAGGTCCGGCGCGAATGTCACGAGCACGCTGAACGCCCACGCCGCTGTCGTGCCCACGACGACGAGCGTGTCCATGCTCGTCGACCCGTGGCGTGCGGCCCTCAGAGCGGCGCGATAGAAGCGGCGGCCGGCCAGGAACTGGACGGCCGTTGCGGGGCCGATGAACACCCACGCGGCCTGCTCCATCATCCATGGCGCGTTCGGGAGGTACATCACCAGCATCGTCAGCGCCGCGACTAGGAGCGAAACTGCCGCGGTCAGGCCCAGCGTCCGCTGCTCGCGCGCTCGAACAGCCGCCTCGGCGTCGGCTTCGTCGAGGAGCGACGCGCGGTCGCCACCAACAGCTTGGGGAATGTGGCGGATCTCATACCCGGCCGCCTCGATGGCCTGCGCTATCTCGTCGAGTCCGGCCATTTCCGGGAAGTAGCGCACGGTGGCAACTTCGGTCGCGAGGTTGACGTTGGCGTCGGCGACGCCGGGGGTCTTACGCAGGTATCGCTCGATCCGATTGACGCACGAGGCGCAGCTCATGCCCTCGATGGGCAGCTGAATCTCGGCGGTCGGTGCGGCGGGGGCTGGTGTGGTCGTTTCGACTGCTTGCATACTCCCGGGGAGTATATGCCCACGCTCGGGATCCGGCAATGCGACCCTTCCGCCGGAGCGGCCACTACGTCAGACTGTCGGCCATGATCTCGTCCGCCGATACCGTCGCCGCCTTCACCCTCTGCCCAGCGCCGTGGGGAATGCTTCACATAGCCGCCACCGCCTCCGGGATCGTGGCCGTGGATCTTGGCGCCGAGACGCCGGACTTCGTTGATGGGCTGGCGCGGCGGATCCATGCTCGCGTGCTACCCGCCGACGACGGCGAAGTCCCCGCCGAATGGCGCGCGACTCTCGACGAGGCCATCCGGCAGATCGGCGAATGGTTCTCCGGTGAGCGCCGGCGCTTCGAGCTGCCGATCGATCTGCGAGTGTCCGAATGGGATCGCCGGGTCCTGACCGGCGCGACCCGCCTCCAGTACGGCGAAACGGCGAGCTACGGCGAACTGGCCCGTCATGTCGGCAAACCCGGGGCGGCGCGGGCGGTGGGCGGCGCGATGGGCCGCAACCCGGTCCCGATCCTGATCCCATGCCACCGAGTCATCGCGGGGGACGGCACACTCGGCGGCTACGGCGGATCGAATTACGCCGACCGCCGGGCGTCTCTCGCGATCAAGCGGCGGCTGCTGACCATCGAAGGGACGACCGTTCGCGAGTAGTGCCGTCCCGTGTCCTAGTCCGCAGACTCGTCCGGAATGTGAGCCGGCGAACTAGAGGTCACGGCGGAATCGAGCCACGAATTGGTGGGGGTGGCCCAATAGTCGGCCATCGCTTGAAGGCGGCTCGCATATTCGGCGCGGGCGGCCTCGAACTCGCGCCAAGCCACGTCGCCGGGCACCAGGTCGTAGCCCACACCGGCCAGGCGAACATAGGCCTGGTCGAACGCGTTCCTCCCCAACCCGGTTTGGCTCGCCGACGGCTGGAGATTGCCTCCGATCCCAGCCTGAAAACCCAGGTTGCTGATGTCCTCTACGAGGTGCGTGCCAACTCGCTTGAACAATTCGGCTTCTCCGCGCGGAACTCCCACTGTCGTTGTGAGAACCAGGCTCGCCGCATCAAGGACGGTGCCCAGAGCGCTTATCCAGGAGAGGTTGTCGTGGCTCGACCGAAAGAAGCCCAGCAGCGGGTAGGCCACGTGCGTGTCCAGAACTTCGGCGGCCCATTTCTCCCACTCGGCGAAGAGGCCGGGCAGGCGAGCCACGAGTTCTAGCCGCGCATATGTTTCGAGGAGGGTCACCGCCGACGGAGGCGCGCCGGCCGCCGCTTGAAGCGTCACGACCTGGACCTCTCGCCGCTGGTATGAGCCGTACAGCGAGAAGAGGAACGTGACCACGAGAGCTACGATGCCGAGGCCGCTCACGGCAGCCACCACGACGACGGCGCGAGCCGCCGGCCCGACGGCCACGATGTCGCCGAAACCGAGCGTCAGTACGGAGCTCGCCGCGAAATACACGGTTGTGCCCAAATCCGGCGGCATCGGGCTCAGCTGGTCCCGAATCGCGAACAGGACGAGCCCGTAGCCCAGCACGAGCAGCCCGAGCCAGGCGCCGAGCAAGACGAGTGTCATGGCCGGCGCGAAGAGTCCGAGCAGTGTGTCGCGCGGAGCCTCCGCACGGCCGCGCCCGAGCGCCCGGATGACCCGCCACGAGCCGCGAACCAGGTATCGGCCGACGCGAAATCGCCCCGGCGTTGGTCGAGGCACGACTATGGTCTCGAACAGGTCCCAGACGACCAGGAGGATCAGCAGCAATCCGAGGATAAGTGCGATTGGTTCCATGTCAGTCGATCATGCACTCCTCGACGGTCGGGGGCACGCGCACCATCTCGGGGTTGCGGCCGCGCACCCGAGCTGCGGCGCTATCGCGGGATCAACCGATTCTGCAGACGTGCTCGTAGTCGGGCCCGACGAACGTCACTTTGTCGCCGTCGCGGGCGATGACCTTTCCGTCCGGCGCCAGAATTTCGAGGCGTCCGGTCGGCAGCATCCTTGCC
>Ga0302321_100005675_pt1 | contig 10937 bp, 7 predicted proteins | sample Fen_T0_1_FD_202505 | JGI IMG/M metagenome (GOLD analysis project Ga0302321, IMG submission 202505) | Peat permafrost microbial communities from Stordalen Mire near Abisko, Sweden - Fen_T0_1 | ecosystem: Environmental > Terrestrial > Soil > Wetlands > Permafrost | place: Sweden: Abisko...
AGGGGCCGCAGCCGCGCCACCGCGTCGGCCCACCCGTCCGGCCGGCGCTCGGCGGTGCTCCGCGCCCACAGGCAGTAGAGCGCGCAGCAGGCCTGCGCCCGAGCGTGACCATGGGTGACGCGCGACTGCAGGCAGGCGTCCCGCACCAGCTCCGCGTCGCTGCCGCGGTGCCAGAGCGCGAGCGGCAGGACGCGCATCAGCGAGCCGTTGCCATTGTCCCCCTCACCGTCCGGACCGGCCTGGAGCGCCGGCACGCCGGCGCGCATGGCGCGGATCGCCGCGCCGGTCTGCACGCCCACGTCGAACACCTCGCCGTCCACCGCGAGGTAGCCCTCGTCGTACCAGCGGACCAGCCGCCGCCCGAGGTCGTCCGGGTCGAGCCGCCCGCAGGCGAGGAGCGAGGCCAGGAGACACAGCGCCTGCGCGCCGTCGTCCGACCAGGTCCCGGGCGGCACGCCGTCGTGGGCGCGTTGGAACCCGGCGGGCGGGGCGAAGTCGATCCGCGCGGGTGGCGGGAGGTCCTCGGGCGCGTGGAACTCGTAGGGCACGCCGAGCGCGTCGCCGACGAGGAGGCCGTACAGCGCGCCTTCGAGCTGGGAGCGGGTGGGCATGATTGGACTGTAGCAGGGGGCCGGACACGGTCGCCGCTCCGGCGCACCGCGTCGTCACGGGGTCGAGCGGCGAGGTTCAGGCGCCCCGGGTGTCGTCCAGACCCGGGCCGCCCAGCGGAGACGCGCCGCTGGGTGAGCCAGGTCCGCCGCTCGGCGCGCCGTGAGCGCCGCCCGGCGCCAGTCTTGCGCCCGGGAGGGGGCGGCACGAAACCTGCTCAGGAAGCGTTCGGCCCTGGCGCGCCGCGGCCCTCCTCGCCCTGCGCCAGCGCCTCCCCTGGAGAAGCGACATGCGCTGGAACGACGTTCGCCTGGTCACCAAGATCTCCGCCGCCGCGACCGGCGCCGCCTGCCTGGTGCTGCTCCTCGGCGGGCTCTCCATCTCGAGCACCCGTGATCTCCGCGATCGCCTGGAGCAGCTCGGTGGCGAGGACGTGCCCTCGGCGGCCGCGCTCGGGCACCTCGCCACCGCGCACGTCGAGCTCATGCGCCGCCTGAACGGCACCGCGCTCGGCCGCGACTTCACCCCGGCGCAGCGGACCAACTCCGCCGAGCGGGCACGCGAGGCGATGGCGAGATTCGACGCCAACCTCGCCGTCTTCAAGGCCGTGCCGCACGTCCCGGCCATCGGCGCGGCGGCGGCCGCCCTGGAGCGCGAGGCGGCGAAGTTCCGGGGCACGGCGTCCGAGGCTTTCGAGGGCGCCCGGGAACGCGACCGGCAGCTCGCGCAGGGCGCGGGTCGGGAGGAGATCGAGCGCCGCGATGCCGCGGTGCGGGCGCTGTGGGAGCGCGCCTCGGTGGAGGTGAAGGCAGTGGACAAGGCGATCGCCGCCCTGGAGGCCCTCCAGGCGGAGGAGACCAAGGCGCGGACGGGTGCTGGAACCGAGCACTTCCGGCGCGAGGCAGTGGTGGTCCTGGGGATGGTCCTCGCCGGGCTCGCCGTCCTCGTCGCGTTCACGATCCTCTTCGTCCGCCACGTGAACGAGACGCTGAAGGCCATGGCCGGCGAGGCGAGCCGGCTCACCGCCGCGGTCACGCGGGGCGAGCTCTCGGTGCGCGGCGAGGCCGGGCACCTGGGCATCGACTTCCGACCCATCGTCGTCGGGATGAACGAGGTCATGGACGCGTTCGAGAGGCCCATCCGCATCACCGGTGAGTACGTCGATCGCATCTCGCACGGCGAGATCCCGCCTCCCATAACCGAGCGCTACGAGGGCGACTTCGACACCACCATGCAGGCGCTCAACCGGTGCAGCGCCGCGCTGGGCGGCCTCCTGGGTGAGATGGGCCGCATGACCCGTGCCCAGGCCGAGGGGGACGTGGACGCCTTCGTCGAGGCGACGCGGTTCGAGGGCGCCTTTCGGGAGGTGGCGACCGGCGTGAACGAGAACGCCCGCATGCACGTGCGGAACCTCCTCGATGGCCTGGCGGTGCTGGGAAAGTACGGCGAGGGCGACTTCACGCCGGTGATGCGTCCGCTCCCCGGCAAGCAGGCGATCATGAACCGGACCTTCGACGCCATCCGCGAGAACCTCCGGGCGGTCGCGGCGGAGGTCCACGCGCTCGGCCAGGCCGCGACCGAGGGCCGGCTCTCGGTCCGGGCCGACTCGGGCCGGTTCCGGGGCGACTGGAAGGTCATGGTGGACGGGCTCAACGGGACCCTCGACGCGCTCATCGGGCCGCTCAACGTGGCGGCCGCGTGCGTCGACGGGATCGCGCGCGGCGCCATCCCGCCGCGGATCACCGCCGCGTACCAGGGCGACTTCGAGGTGATCAAGCGGAACCTCAACACCTGCATCGACGCGGTGAACCTGCTGGTGAGGGACATGGAGGGGCTGGTGCAGGCCGGCGTCGACGGCGCGCTCTCCACCCGGGCGGACGCCTCGCGCCACCAGGGCGACTTCCGCCGCGTGGTGGACGGCGTGAACCGGACGCTCGACGCGGTGATCGCGCCCGTCGACGAGGCCGCCCAGGTCCTGCAGCGCCTCTCCGACCGCGACCTGCGCGCCCGCGTGGTCGGCGGGTACCGCGGCGACCACGCCCGCATCGCCGAGTCGGTGAACGCCACCGCGGCGGCCCTCCACGACGCGCTGGCGCAGGTGGCGCAGACGGTGGACGGGGTCACCTCGGCGTCCTCGCAGATCGCCGGGTCCGCGCAGGCGGTGGCCTCCGGCGCCTCCGAGCAGGCCTCGTCCCTGAGCCAGACCTCCACCTCCATCGAGGCGGTCGCCGCCAGCACCCGGCACACGGCCGAGAGCGCCCAGCAGGCGGACCTCCTGGCCCGGTCGGCCAGGGCGGCGGCGGGGGTGGGCGGGACCGCCGTGGAAGGGCTGGTGGCGGCCATGGCCCGCATCCGGGCGAGCGCAGAGGGGACCTCCCAGATCATCCGCGACGTCTCGGACATCGCCTTCCAGACCAACCTCCTCGCCCTCAACGCCGCGGTCGAGGCGGCGCGGGCGGGCGAGGCCGGCCGAGGCTTCGCGGTGGTGGCCGAGGAGGTCCGGTCCCTGGCGCTGCGGGCCAAGGACGCCGCCGCCAGGACCGAGGGGCTCATCCGCCACTCGGTGAAGGAGACGGGCGACGGCCAGGCCTCGGCGCAGGGCGTCGCGGCGCGCCTCGCCGAAATAACCGGCAGCGTCGCCAAGGTGACCGACATCGTCGCGGAGATCTCCGCGGCGGCGCGCGAGCAGGCGAGCGGCATCGCCCAGCTGACCGCGGCCGTCGGGGAGATGGACAAGGTCACCCAGCAGAACGCGGCCAGCGCCGAGGAGTCCTCCTCCGCGGCGAGCGAGCTCTCCGGACAGGCCGACGCGCTCGCCACGCTGGTGAAGGGCTTCCAGCTCGAGGCGAAGGCGTCCGCCGCGGCGCGTCCATCGGCCGGCAGGGTCCGCTCCGCGCCGGCGCTCTCGCCGGCCCCCCGCGCCAGCCGCGCGCCCCTCCGGGCCGAGGATCCCTTCCCGATGGGCGGCGTCGAGACACTGAAGGACTTCTGACTTGGTTTCGAACCCGATTCCGAACCCGGTGCCGAACCCGGTTCCGATTCCGAACCCGACCCTGAACCCGAACCCGATTCCGACATTCAGGCGGCCGTGAGGTGTCCCGCTGAGACCATTTGCCCGCGCCACCCAGGCGCCATCCGAGCTATCACCGACCTCCGGTGCTCACGCTCGCCGCCCTCGCGCCGGTCCTCTTCCTGTTCTGGGCGCTCGCCCTCCGGCGCTGGCCGGGGCACGCCGCGGCGGCGGGGGCGCTCGGCGTCGCGCTCCTCGGGGCGGTGCTCGTCTTCGGCATGCCGGCGGGGCTGGCGCTCCTCTCCGTCCTCCACGGGATGGCGTTCGGCCTGTGGCCCATCGGCTGGATCGTCATCACGGCCGTCGTGCTCTACGAGGTCATCGTCGCCACCGGCGAGCTGGAGCTCATCAAGGCGGCCCTGGCGGCGGCGACCCCCGACCGGCGGCTGCAGGCCCTCCTCGTCGCCTTCGGGCTGGGCGCGCTCCTGGAGGGGGCGGCGGGGTTCGGGACGCCCATCGCCATCGGCGGCGCGATGCTGGCGGCGCTCGGCTTCGACCCGGTGCTGGCTGCCGCGGTGGCGCTCGTGGCGAACGCGGGCGGCGTGGCCCTGGGCGGAGTCGGCCTGGGCGTCGAGGTGGCGGCCCGCGTCTCGGGCCTCGATCCCCGCCCGGTGGGCGCCCTCGTCGGCCGGATGGTGCCGCTCCTGGCGCTCGTCATCCCCTTCCTCCTCACCACCCTCGTTGCCGGCGCGCGCAAGGGCCTCCAGGCCTGGCCAGCCGCGGCAGCCGCCGGGGTCGCCTTCGCCGCGGCGCAGGCGCTCACCGCCAATCTCCTCGGTCCCCAGCTGGTGGACGTCGCCGCAGGGCTCGCCGCCCTGTGCGCTGTCCTGCTGGTGGCCCGGTTCGCTCCGCCCGCCCAGGCGTTCCGGTTCCCCGGCGATCCGGCCACAGGGGGCGCAGCGGCGCCGCCGCTCGGGCAGGTGCTGCGCGCCTTCTCCCCCTTCGCCCTGCTGGTCCTCGTGGTCGCAGCCTGGAGCCTGCCCCAGGTCCACGCCCTGCTCGGGCGCGCCACCGTGGAGCTCCCCATCCCCGGGCTGGACCGGGCGCTCTCGGCGGACGGCCACCCGATCCGGGCCACGTGGCGGCTCGACCTGCTCGCCGCCGCGGGGTCTGCCGTCGCGCTCACCGCGCTCGCCACCGCCCTGGCGCTGGGCGCGACCCGGCGCGACTGGGCCCTGGTGCTGCGCCGCGCGCGCGGCTCGCTGCGCCGTCCGCTCGTGACCATCGCGCTGGTGCTCGGGTTCGCCTTCCTCATGAACGCCTCCGGCATGGCCGCGGCGCTGGGTGACGCGCTGGCGGGCGCAGGCCGCGCGTTTCCCTTCGCCGCGCCCGTCCTGGGGTGGCTCGGCGTGGTGCTCACCGGGTCGAACGCCTCCTCCAACGCGCTCTTCGGTCATCTTCAGGCGGTCACCGCGGCGCGGGTCGGCGTCGCCCCGCTCCTCGCGGTGGCGGCGAACGCCTTCGGGGGTGCGTGCGCCCAGATGATCACGCCGCAGGGCATGGCCGTCGCGACGGCCGGGATCGGCGGCCTGGCCGGGCGCGAGGGCGAGGTCCTGCGCCGCACCCTGCCGCGATCGCTGCTCGCCCTCGCCGGAGCGGCGATCGTCACCCGCCTGTACGCGGGGCCGCTGTCGGCGGTCGTCCCGGCGCTCCACGCCGCGGGTGCGACGGAGCTCCCGGTCGCGTCGAGCGGGAAGGGCGCGGCGCTGCTCGTCGCGCTGGGCGCCGCCGTCGCAGGGATCGCGGCGCTGGCGCGGCGCGCCGGACAGGCGCCTGGCGCACCGGCCCATCGGGATCCGGGCCCGGTGCCCACCGAGCCCTCCGAGATGCCGTGAGGCGACCTCCGCCGTCGCCCTCCCGGACGGCGGGATGCTAGGATGCGCGGTCCCTCGCCTCCGGGAGCCTCCTCGCGTGCAGATCGTCTGTCTCGACCTCGAAGGTGTCCTCGTCCCCGAGATCTGGATCGCGTTCTCCGAGCGCACCGGGATCGCCGAGCTGCGCCGCACCACGCGCGACGAGCCGGACTACGACAAGCTGATGCGGTTCCGGCTGGACCTGCTCCGCCGCCACGGCCTCGGGTTGCCGGACATCCAGGCCGTCATCCGCAACATGGGCCCGGAGCCGGGGGCGAAGGACTTCCTGGACTCCCTGCGGCGGCGCTACCAGGTGGTGATCCTCTCGGACACCTTCTACGAGTTCGCCATGCCGCTCATGGAGGGGCTGGGGATGCCCACGCTCTTCTGCCACCGGCTGGAGACGGACGCCGCCGGGTACCTCACCGGCTACCGGCTGCGCATGCCGGCGCAGAAAAAGGCCTCGGTGGCGGCCTTCAAGGCGCTGGCCTTCCAGGTGATCGCCGCCGGCGACTCGTACAACGACACGGCCATGCTGGCCGAGGCCCACGCCGGCATTCTCTTCCGACCCCCGCAGAACGTGGTGGACGAGTTCCCGCAGTTCCCGGTGGTGCGCGACTACGCCGGGCTGGCGCAGGCCATCGACGCGGCCGCGGCGCGCATCTAGGCGCGCGCGAAGCCCTCGAGCTCGGCCGCCAGCCGCTCGACGATCCCGGCGATGACCTCCGGCGGGACGTCGCTCGCGCAGGCGCCGATGGACACCGTCAGCGCCCCGCGGAAGCTGCTGGCGCACACCAGGAGCTCGCGGGCCAGGGCCACGGTCCCGAGGAGCTGGGCGTCGAGGAGCGCGGGCGCGCCGAGGTGAAGCCGTGCCTCGTCGAGGACGCCCACGTTGCTGAGCAGGACGAAGGTCGTCGCGCGCCGGGCCCGGGCGCGCAGCAGCTCGGGGTCGGCGGCCAGCTTCTGGAAGGACGCCGCGAAGCCGACCTCTTCGCGCAGGGCCTCGTCGAGCGTGAACGTGTCACGGACGCGAGTCATCGCCTGCGCCACCTCGGCGAGGGCGGCCGCGAAGGGCTGGGCGGGGTCGCAGCGCAGCGCCGGGAAGAAGCCCTGCGAGAGGTTGCAGAGCACCTCCGGAGTCCCCGGCGGGAGCCGCGTGCGGCAGTCCGCCGATACCATCAGGGTGAGCGGCTCGCCCGCCGGCACCAGCGCGTGCGGCTGGAGCGCCCGCGTCAGCGCGGTGAGGAGCGCGTCGGTCAGCGTGGCGCCGAGGGGCTTCCCGGCGCGCCGGATCGCGGCGGTCGCGGCGGCGTCGATCACCTGGAGGGCATGGAAGGGCCGCTCCTTCGCCGCGCCGAGCCGGGGCAGGGCGTAGGTGAGCGGGCTGAAGCCCTTCGGCTCCTCCGGCTTCTCCGGCGGTGCGGACGGCGCCCTGCCGGTGAGCCCGTGCACGGTGCGGGGCTGGAAGTCCTCGCGCGGCGCGGGCAGCGCCTCGCCGGCACCGAGGCGGCGGTAGCGATCGGCGAGGCGGTAGAGGAGGAGCTTCGTCCCGCCGCCGTCGCACAGGCGGTGGTCGACGCGCAGGCAGAGCGCGTCCTGGCCGTCGGCGCGGATCACCCGGAGCCGGAAGTAGGGGCCATCGGCCCGGACCTCCAGCTCCGCCAGGAAGGCGGCGATCGCCGCCGCGGCCGCCGTGGCCTCGACCTCGGCGAGCTCGCAGGTGGGGGCGGCGCCGGCGTCGTCGCGCAGCTCCCAGCGCGCCTCGAACGGCCGCGGCTCGACGAACCGGGCGCGGAGGATGGGGTCCTCGGACACCACGGCCGCCACGGCGCGCTCGAGGCGACCGAGGTCGAGCAGACCGTCGAGGCGGAGCACGACCCGGATCTGCTGGTCCGAGCTCGAGGCCTCGCCGGTGCCGCGCCCGCGCTGGAAGAAGAAGTCCTTGGGGACGGCGGGGATCGAGCTGGCCACGGGGTCTAGTCGCCCCCGGCGGCGAAGGCGCGGAGCGCATCGGCCGTCCGCTCCACGATGCCGTCGATGATCGCGGCGGGCACGTCGCTCTCGCAGTGACCCATGGACAGGGTGAGCGCGCCGCGGAAGCTCGAGCTGCACAGGAGCAGCGAGGGCGCGAGCGACACCGTCCCGAGGAGCTGGGCGTCGACGAGGGCCGGGCACCCGGGGCCGAGCTCTGGCGGGTCGAGCACGCCCACGTTGCTGAGGAGCATGAAGGTCGGTACGCGAGCGCCGGGCTGGGCCTCCGGCGGACGCCGCTCGGTGGCGGCGAGGAGGTCGCGGTAGGTGGCCGCGAAGGCGACTTCCTGGGACAGCGCGTCCTCCAGCGTGAGGCCGGCCCGCACCCGGCCCATGGCCTGCGCCGCCTCGGCGATCGCCGCCTCGAGGGGCCGCGCGGGATCCCAGGTGATGCCGGGGAAGTAGCCCTGGAAGAGGTTGCAGAGCCCCTCGGGCGTCTCCGGCGGCAGCCGGCTGCGGAGGTCGCTCGAGACCATGAGGACGAGCGGCGTGCCGGGCGGCGCCACCACGTACGGCGCGAGCGCGCGCGCGAGGGCGGCGAGCACGAGATCGGTCACCGTGGCACCGAGCGGCTTGCCGCGGGCCCGGGCCGCAGCGACGGTCGACGCGTAGACCACCAGCAGCCCATTGCGCGGTCGCGCGTTGGACGTGCCGGTGCGCGGGACGGCGAAGGACAGGGAGGAGAACCGGAGCGGGTTCGCGGGCGGCGGCGGCGCGGGGACGCGGCCGAGGAGGTCATGCACGGAGCGCGGCGTGAAGGTGTCGCGCGGGGCAGGGCCGGGCGCGCCGGCGGCGAGGGCGCGATAGGTGTCGAGGAGCCGGTGGAGCAGGAGGCGGGTCCCGCCTCCGTCGCAGAGCCGGTGATCGACGCGGAGGCAGAGCGTGTCCCTGCCGGCGGCGCGAAACACCGCCAGCCGGAAGTACGGCCCCTCGTCACGCACGGTGACATCGGCGAGCCACGCGGCTGCTGGCCCGGCGTCCTCGACCTCGTGGAGGGCGCAGGGCGGGATCGCCTCCGCGTCCTCGCGGAGTTCCCAGCGGCCCTCGAACCGGCCGGTGAGGACGAGCCGCGCGCGGAGGATGGGGTCGGCGGCGACCACCGCCGCGATGGTGCGGCGGAGGAGGACGAGGTCCAGCGGTCCGTCGAAGCGCAGCACCGCCCGGATCTGCTGGTCCGAGCCGGACGGGGCGCCGCTGCCGAGCCCGCGCTGGTAGAAGAAGTCCTTGGGGACGGCAGGGATGGAGCGGGCCACGGGGGGAGTGTACCGCGGACCCGAGATCATGCCGTCCCGTTCCGGTGGTACACCTTGGCCCCGATGGCTTGTGCCAGCGGGCTGCGGAAGTCCTCTCCGGCGTCGAGGAGCGCCAGCACCCGGGCGAAGTCCCAGCGCGGGCGCCACCCGAGGTCGGCGCGGGCGCGATCGTTCACGTAAACGCGGTCGATGGAGGGGGGCATCCGCCAGCCCAGCCGCGCGTACACCGAGGGGCAGGCGGGCGCGTGCCGGGCGATCACCGCGGGCGCGTCCCGGCGCAGCTCGGCGAGGTCCTCGCGCGTGAAGGGTGACGTGGCGCTCACCACGTACCGACCGAAGCCCAGCGCCGGGGCCCGCTCGAGGGCGAGGAGGTGTGCGCCCACCACGTCCTCGATCTCCACGCGGCGATGGAGGAACTCGTTCGCCTTGAGGTTGTCGGCGGTGAACGCCTGGAGGAGCTCGCTCCGGTCGTCTTCCTCGGGGAAGAACCGCGAGGTGCGCAGCACCAGGCAGGGCAGGCCGTGGGCTCGGTGGAAGAGCTCGCAGAGCCCCTCCGCCGCGACCTTGGTCGCCCCGTAGATGTTCTTGGGGATCGGCGCGACGTCCTCGTCGATCCAGGCGGCCGGCGCGCCGGGCGGCGGGGTGAGGGCGGCGCCGAAGGCGCTGGTGGTGCTGGTGAACACGAAGGCGCGGATCCCGGCGGCGGTAGCCTCCTCGAGCAGGGCGAGGGTTCCGGTGACGTTCACGTCCACGAACCCCTGGTAGCCGTGGGTGGCGACGTGCGGCTTGTGCAGGGTGGCGACGTGCAGGACGGCGTCGGCGCCGCGCAGGCAGCGGCGCACGAGGGCGCGGTCCGCGATCGACCCGACCTCGTGGGTGAAGGGGGAAGGGAGCACGTCCAGCCCGATCGGCTCGTACCCTGCCGACGGCAGTGACCGCACCAGCGCCTCGCCCAGATGGCCGGAGCTGCCGGTGACGAGGACTCGCGCCGGCGCCCTGCGCGGGGGAGGTACGAGCGGCTGATGATCTGGGTCGAAGGGCATGCCGCACTCCTAGTCTGCGGGCCACGGGGCCACGAGGCCACGGGGGGAGTGTACAGCGGACCCGATATCATGCCGTCCCGCTTACTGGTCGCCCTCAGGCTGGACCACCTTCCCACCCATCACCCAGGTGAGCCGGTCCGCCGCCTTACCCCACGCCTTCACGTTGCCGGTGTGGATGCACCGGTGGTGGTGGAAGCCGCAGACCGCCGTCTTGTTCTCGGGCTCGTCTCCGCCGCCCTGGCTGCGATAGAGCACGTGATGCTCGTCGGTGGCGCGGTGGCTGCAACCTGGCACCGTGCACCACTCGCCGTCGCGCTCGCGGAGGGTCTGCGAGGGCGTCTTCCGCGGAACCGCGCCCTTCCAGGTGGCGGTGAAGTGCTGGGCGAGCACCGCGAGGCACTTGCCCGCGGGGAGCCTCGCCCCGGCCTGCGCGCGGACGCTGTCCATGGCCGCGGTGAGGAGCAGCGCCACGGGCACCTGGACCCGCGCGCTCGTCTTGCCCGCGGCACACATCCGGGCGTCCGCCTCGCGCTCGAGTCGGCGGCGGAGCGCGATGACCGTGAGCTTCTTCGCCCGGGCCACCCATCCCCCGATTTCGGACCCGGGCAGCCGGCAGAGCAGGCGCGGAATCCCCGACCGGAATCCCCGGCCCAGAGGTCCGCCGCGCCTGAGGTCACAGCGGCCAGAGCTACTGACGACCGGTCCCCGTGCGAACCACACCGGTCATCCAGAAACGGGATCTGGAATCCCGACCCTGGAATCCCCGACCCAGCGCTCCACCAGGCTTCACCACGGCAGCGCTCAGCTGCTCGCGCAGGCGACGCCGAACCGGACACGCATGAGGTAGGTGCCGTGAGGAAAGTGGACGCGCCGCTCGCCGCGGCAGAAGCGCAGCAGGGCTTCGCGGTGCTCCTCAAGGAAGCTCACCAGGCGGCCGAGCGCCTCGATCCGCTTCCACTTGTCCTTCGCGGCGATTCTGGGATTCAAGGCTCGCCGGGGCTCGCCAGGAGCCGGCCGGTCGGTGTGTCGCTGCTTCGAGACGCGGCGAGCGCCCAGCACCGCGACCCCGTCAGCCTTC
>Ga0302321_100005676_pt1 | contig 10936 bp, 6 predicted proteins | sample Fen_T0_1_FD_202505 | JGI IMG/M metagenome (GOLD analysis project Ga0302321, IMG submission 202505) | Peat permafrost microbial communities from Stordalen Mire near Abisko, Sweden - Fen_T0_1 | ecosystem: Environmental > Terrestrial > Soil > Wetlands > Permafrost | place: Sweden: Abisko...
CGATGTTTGCCAATATTTGGAATGTGGGTTGGCGAACTCAGCGTTTATGCGCTATGGAAACCTATTTTGATTGTCCGTATTACGAACAGCAACAATATGTGGGCGATACCCGCATCCAGGCTTTTGTTTCAACCTATGTGTCCGGCGATCCAAGGCTTGTAAAACAGGCCATATCATGTTTGCACGATTCCCGTTTGCCGTGCGGTATCACACGGAGCAGTTATCCGGGATCCGGGATTCAGGTGATTCCGCCTTTTTCACTGGTTTGGAATACCATGGTCTATGATTACTGGATGTTAAACGGTGATAAAACATTCGTGAGGTCCATGATACCCGGTATGATGGAATCATTGAACTGGTTCGAATCTAAAATAGATACCACCACGGGAATGATTGGACGAACGGAATGGTGGAATTTTGTGGATTGGGTTAATTTCAAGAATTGGTTCCTGGGATGTGCTCCGGGACAATTCGATGGCAACTCAGCCATCATCAGCCTCCAATTTGTCTACACGGTACAAAAGACAGCCATTCTTTTCAATGCTTTTGGTATGCAGGAAGAGGCGGCCCGTTATTTAAAAATAGCGGAAGGAGTAAAGGCAGCTGTTTACAAAAGATGTTGGGATGGGTCCAAAGGTTTACTTGCCGATACGCCTGGAAAAGATTGTTTTAGCCAGCATGGCAATTCATTAGCCATCCTTACCAATACCATTCCCCAGGAAAAGCAAACAGAGGTGGCTAAGAGAATTTTGAACAACAAAGATATAGCAGCGTGCACCCTCTATTTTAGTTTTTATCTAACCGAAGCCATTGAAAAGGCAGGATTGGCTGATGAATATCCGGATATATTGGGTCCCTGGAAAAAGATGCTTGGCGATGGCCTGACTACTTTTGCAGAAGTTCCCGAACACACCCGTTCTGATTGTCACGCATGGAGCGCCTCGCCCGTATATTATTTTCTGTCCCTTGTTTGTGGAATCAAGCCCAATGAACCTGGTTTTAAATCGGTACGAATTGAACCTCATCTCGGCCGTTTAAACTGGATAGAAGGTTCCATGCCGCACCCATTGGGAATAATAAAGGTGAGTTTGAAAAAGGACAAACAGAACAATATAACAGGAATTATAACCCTGCCCGAAAAACTAACCGGAACTTTTGTTTTGAATGGGAAAAGCAGTTCGTTGAAAGGGGGGATGAATCAAATTCAGCCCTGACAAGTTTTATGATCAGGAATAACAGCAAAGAGCAATGATGAAGGCATCAGGCTCAAACTGATTAGCCAGAACTTTATCCTGACTACTACAAAGTATTGGGGATTTCAACGGAACCTCCAGCGAGTTAGCAAAAACTTTCAGCGACGTCAGTGAAACTTTCAGCGAGTTCCCGGAAACATTTTGCGAACTCGTTGGAACTTATTGCGAGCTCTCTGAAACATTTTGCGAACTCTCTGAAACATTTTGCGAGATCTCTGAAACATTTTGCGAACTCGCTGAAACTTTTTGCGAGGCAGCTGGAACATCTTGCGATGTCGCAAAATCTATCAGCGAGGTCGCTGAAAATTTTTGCCATATCCCATTTGATTATATTGGATTCCTCGCTTCGCGTACCAATGACAGACTTACTTAATGGAAAGAGGTTTCTCATTTCGCATGCTGCTAATGACAGCCGCTTTGGGGGTTATGAAGGGGGGAAGAAGGCGGCGAAGCTGCCTTCCTTTTCCCTTGGCAATGAAGAGAAGCATCCAAAATGTTCATATTCATTGCCGTCTGCCTTAGCGGATGGATTCGAATAGTAAATTATTAAGGCCAGAGGCGAAGGATTTATTTTCTAAAATTGTATAACTTATCTGTTTCAGCATAAAAAATATAAATCAATGTTTTCAAAGATGTTTTTAAGAGGACTATTCACAACAACAGCTATGCTTTTATCTATAAGTGGTATAACCCAATCAAAGGTAATCCCACTTTATGTGGAACAACCAAATGGAGTTACGCTGACAGTTTATACCCCCGCCTTGCTTGCAAGTGGCACCGGTACATCGGTAATCCTATATAACGCAGATGGCTTTGGCCGAACGGATAGTACCATCATTACTTCATTAACAAAAAAGGGCGGAACAGCATTTGTGCTTAAGAACAAACAGGCTGCTGTCAATCAAGGCGACATGTCCAAGGCATTGGAATATCTACAAAAAAATGTAAGCTCACTCCAAATATCTTCTGATAGAGCAGGTATTATTATTTTAAACTCCCCAGTTAGCTTAATTTCTGACCTACGCACAGCTGCTTTTATCGGAATGGTGGATCCGGTATCTTTGTCCAAAATTACACTGAAGGCAACCATTCCTTTATTGGTAGTTGCCTGTGATGACAAAAATGGTGACATAATAAAAACATACAGCAGTTGGGTCAAAAGCGGAAGAAACGCAGAAATACATTTGCACCAACAAAATGTAAAGGACAGTATAAAAACTGCCGAAGTAATAAACTGGATGGGATGCCTCGGGTTTATGAACCCCCTAAGTAGTGAAAAAACCGAAGCTCAAAAAAACAATGAGAACTGGGCCAACCTTCACAAGTATTATGATGACCTGTTTCATAGAGATTGGGCCTGGATAACCCGTTATGAAGTTGATAATGAAAAAATGCAGGCTTCTGTTGCAGGAGAAAAAAGAGTCGTTTTTCTTGGCAATTCCATTACCGAAGGCTGGATCAAAACCGACCCGGATTTCTTTAAAAACAATAATTACATTAACCGTGGTATAGGAGGACAAACTACACCACAAATGCTTGTCCGTTTCAGAGAAGATGTCATTAACCTTCACCCTCAGGTTGTGATTATACTTGCTGGTATTAACGATATAGCTGAAAATACCGGTCCTTCAAAAATAGAGAATATAGCAGGTAACTTATTTTCAATGGCCGAACTTGCCAGAGTCAATGGTATAAAAGTGGTTTTATGTTCCGTATTACCGGCATTATCATTTCCATGGCACCCGGGTATTAACCCTGTTGAATCAATTATCAGATTAAATACCTTACTTAAAAATTATGCCGATAAGAATAATGTTGGATATGTAGACTATTATTCAGCAATGGCAGACGAGAATAAAGGCATGAAAGAAGGACTTGCTACGGACGGAGTACATCCGACATCCCAAGGATACAAAATCATGGAGCCATTGGCTAAGGCCGCTATAAACAATATTTTATCAAAATAGGTTGTTACAGGGGAGGTCACCCTGAGTCTTACCAACTTTTTAATTATAACCCATAGATGTATTTTCTCTTTGTTTACTCTTTAGGAGTGTAAATATTAACTAACATTTTTTATATGAGAACTAAATTATTTCTATGTGGACTGGCTACTGCTTTCGTATGTATGCAAAGCTGCCAAAAGAATGTAAGTGAAGGTGATTCTTCCATTTCAGTGGGTAACAAATTAAAATCAACGGTTTCAGATTATGGCAATTTTACGATTAAGAATGTTGTTAGTAATTTGCCTATGCAGGTTTCAGGCAATGAGCTGTACAACCAAAAGTTCGACAATTCGGCAAAGTCAGAGCAATTTGTTGCTACAGCAACGGGTAATTTGTGGCAGGAATGGCAGGTCATTTACAAAACAACCGTAAATAGTGTAAAGTATTATGCCCTGATGAACCATCACAGCGGAAAAGTTTTGGATGTACCAGGCAGTGCAACTACGAATGATCTGCAATTGCAACAGTATCAATACAACGGTAGTAACGCCCAGCTGTGGGAATTACGGGCAACAGGCAGTTATTATTATATTATTAATAAAGGTAACGGTCTTGCTGTAACTAACCTTAACGGTTCAACTTCCGCTGGTACTGCCATAGTTCAGGAAACATTCAGTTCTGCCACAAAACAACAATGGCTGTTTACATCCGTTGCCGCCGATAGTTATCGTGATGATGAGGTAACACGGTATTTCCAGCGTGATAATGCCTCTTTGGGTTCTGTTGCCTGGGACCAGGGAAATTCAATTCCTCTTACATGGAGCAGCAATAATGGTAAAGTGCTGTGGGTTACTCAGGATGCATGGGACGGGTCTTCGTTACAGTCTAGCATGAAATTCCCTTGTAACTATTTCTTTAGCTATAATAACTCTATTATTATACAACAATCTAAAACAGACTGGACACCTGATGATCCTAATATGACCATTAACAGCCCAATGGGACGTCCAAAACAAATTTGCAGCAATCAATCAGGAACCGATTGGAGCTGGCCAGGTCCCGGTGTCGAAATAAGTGATAAAGTTTATATCCAATGCGGAGAAGGTAACGGACTTAACGCTACAAACCAGTCTTTATATGTTTTAACGCAAAGTACAGGAACTCTTTGGACCTCTCAACGTACTACTCCAGCCGGAATGTCTGGTCAGACAAGGATTAATTACGCGCTTGGTATGATAAAAGGCATCGATGGGTATGTGTATGTTTATGGAGCCGAAGGTACAAGCTTTGGATATGCTTCCAATATTTATATTGCACGCTTTCCTCAAAGCAATCCCCAATCGTGGACATTTTGGAATGGATCTGGCTGGGGAACTGATATTAATACCAGTGCTATAATTGCTACTTCACTTGCCAATACCTCAGTTGTTTACTGTAATGGTAAGTATGTATTGGCAACGATGGATTGTGCTTTTAACTGCGATGCTACACGTAATATTTACACATCAACGGCCACAAATATAACAGGTCCTTTTACTTCGAGAGTGCAGGTTTATAAACTCAATGACAATTTTTACGGGCAATACACAAGAGCTTATACACTTATTTGTCATCCGGAGTTTGATAATGGTCGCAGCGAACTGCTGATATCTTATGCAGTTAATTATTCTGCATGTGGCCTCGACGCTTGTCAGGGTGGCTGGATTGATCCTAATTATTATCGCATCAGAGCTTTGCGCATACCTTATTCAAAAATGGGAATGTAAAAAACATACATGCATTTTGCTTCTCCCATTTGGAAAATATTATGAAAAGGCGCTATGGTTAGCATGGCGCCTTTTTTTATTAAAGAAACATAGTTTGAATTTCTCTGGATTTGTCAGTTAACGGGTAAAATCGCGAAGCCTGATAAGTGTTGCATAACGCTTGTGCTGTAGGTTATTTTCTGAAAATCTTGCAAATTTCTAATGCAGCCCATAGATGTATATGCTGTTTGAGTGCTCTTAATATAAATAGTAACTAACGATTATTTATGAAAATAAATTACTGTAAACCATTCATAACACATTCTTATAATTCACTCTTATGAAGACAAAATTCATGATTGTTGGTGCTTTTGCTCTATTATTTATGGTGCAAAGCTGTACCAAGAAAAAAATTGAAGCACCGCTGCCCCCAGTAATTGTTACTCCGGTTGATACTACACATAGAACACCTCCAACACCAACTCCCCCGGTAAGTGATTATGGAACATATGTGATTAAATGCTTTACAGAAACTAAATATATTGAAGCTACGGGTGATTTGACTTATAACCAAAAGTATAATGACCATGCAAAATTGGTAAAAGGAGTCTTTTCCTTCGGGGTGTTATGGCAAAAATGGCAGGTGGAATACCGAAAAACCGTTGATAGTGTTAAATACTATACCATCATGAACCTGCATAGTGGCAAGGTAATGAATGTGGTGGGAGGAGTAACAGCCAGTGATCAAAAACTTGAACAACTATATTATTCCGGAGAAGATCAGCAACTATGGAAAATAGTACCAGTAGACACAAGTGGATATTATCATATTGTCAATAAAAAATCAGGTCTTGCAGTTACCTATTTGAATTCTTCAGTTTCGGATACACTCGTACAACAACCTCTTGGCAAAGGTGATAATCAGAAATGGGTATTTGGATCTATTCCGGCTGATAGTTATCGTGATGATGAAATAACAAGATATTTTCAACGGGATAACAAAGCATTGGGTTCTGTTGCCTGGGACCAGGGAAATTCAATTCCTCTTACCTGGAGCAGCAATGATGGTAAAGTGCTGTGGGTTACTCAGGATGCCTGGGATGGTTCTTCGTTCCAGTCTAACATGAAATTCCCCTGTAACTATTTCTTCAGCTATAATAACTCTATTATCATACAACAATCTAAAACAGACTGGACACCTGATGATCCTAATATGACCATTAACAGCCCGATGGGACGTCCAAAACAAATTTGCAGTAATCAAGCTGGAACCGACTGGAGCTGGCCGGGTCCCGGCGTCGAAATTACCGATAAGGTTTATATCCAATGCGGAGAAGGTAACGGGCTTACTGCTACAAACCAGTCTTTGTACGTTTTAACCCAGAGTACAGGAACTCTTTGGACATCTCAACGTACTGCTCCAGCTGGAATGTCTGGTCAGGCAAGGATTAATTATGCGGTTGGTATGATAAAAGACAGCGATGGGTATGTATATGCATATGGAGCCGAAGGTACAAGTTTCGGATATGCTTCCAATATTTACGTAGCACGCTTTCCTCAAAGCAATCCACAATCATGGACATTTTGGAATGGATCCGGATGGGGAACAGATATTAATACCAGTGCTATAATCACTACTTCACTTGCCAATACTTCAGTTGTTTACTGTAATGGTAAGTATGTATTGGCAACGATGGATTGTGCTTTTAACTGTGATGTTACACGTAATATTTACACATCAACAGCCACAAATTTAACCGGTCCTTTCTCTTCTAAAGTGCAGATTTATAAACTCAACGACTATTTTTACGGAAAATACACAAGAGCTTATACATTAATCTGTCATCCGGAGTTTGATAATGGTCGCAACGAACTGCTGATAACTTATGCTGTAAACTATTCTGCATGTGGAGTATCAGAATGTCAGGGTGGTTGGATCGATCCTAATTATTATCGCATCAGAGCTCTGCGTATACCTTATTCAAAAATGGGAATGTAATGGTTCCGGCTCTGAAAGTCTTCATAATTTATATAACATACCAATGAGAAAGAATTGTTTTTTTGCTGTTCTGTCTTTGATCTTTTGGATCAATGTAAATGCACAGGACATTATTAAACCTTTTGTAAAAGGTGACCGTGTGGTTTTTGCCGGGAACAGCATTACAGAAGCTGGTTTTTATGAGTCTTATATCTGGCTTTATTACATGACCCATTTCCCGGAAATGAGAATAGATATATTTAATGGTGGTGTTGGGGGAGATGTGGCAGGGCAGATTAACACAAGGCTCGATGGAGATATTCTGGCTAAAAAGCCAACGGTCGTTACCGTTATTTTTGGAATGAATGATAGCAGGTACTTTGAATACCAGAAATCGGGAGCTGCAGCACAGGTAATGGAAGCTGCTGTTAAGGAATCTTACAACTCTTTTCTGAAGATTCAGGAGAAACTTAGTAAACTTACAGATATTAAGAAAATTATCATCACCACATCACCTTATGATGAGACGATGAAGAATGATAAAAATTATTTCCCGGGCAAGAGTGCTACGATTGAAAAGATAGCTCAATTTCAGGAGGAAGCTGCCTTGAAAAACAATTGGGGGTTTGTTGATTTCCTGCGCCCCATGACCGAAATTGATCTCAGGGAACAGAAAAAAAACCCGGAATTTACGCTAACCGGATCCGATAGAATTCACCCGGGGAATGCCGGACATCTTGTGATGGCTTATCTGTTTCTGAAAAAGCAGGGACTTGCCGGAAAACCTGTTGCGGATTTTAAGATTAATGCTCTAAAAAAGAAAGTTATCCAATCGGTGAATTGTTCGATTACCAACGTGAGCTTGAAAGGTAAAGTACTTAGCTTTGATTACCTGGCCAATTCCTTGCCTTATCCTTTCGATACGGTGCCCCGTATTTGGATGAATCCTCACAAACAAACTGAAGCTCTTGACGTTATCCCTTTTGTGAAGGAATTTGATAGTGAAATGCTCACTGTTGAAGGGTTAACTGGTGAAAAGTACCGGTTGAGTATCGATGATAAGCCCATTGGTGAATGGTCGGCAAAAGAATTCGCCCGTGGAATTAACCTGGCAGTTCTGCATAATACGCCACAATACCTGCAAGCCGAAGAGATCATGGATCTCAACCACAAGCGTCATGAGATAGAAGCAAAATTCAGGAATTACTATTGGGTGGAGTATAATTTTCTCAATGCGAAAGGTTTGCTATTTAACGATTCCCGGGCTGTTGGAGATACTGTTGCCAAATATGCACCTGTTAATGGGTGGCCTTTAAATACTAAAAAAGACGACTATGAGGCAGTCCGGGATAAGGAATCCCACGAAAGACTGCAAAATCAGATGGATAGTTTTATCAGCAGGATTTATGAGCTTAACAAACCCAGGAATCTCCGCGTGAGCATAGCGCAGATTTAGTAAGTACCCTTAAATAAATTCATTCGTAAAAATATGAGAAGAGGTAAGATCTTGATTTTATGGATTGCATTGCTGTTTCAATTTACGCAATTTTCAAGTTCAATGGCGCAGTTTACTGCTTTTCAACATGGAATTAAAGTAAGTGTGGGCAGTCAATGGGTGGAGATAGCGGTTGCTAAAACGGTTGCATTTCGATTGAGTGCAAGTAGTAAAGAAAATACAGCATCCCTTCCCAGTATATTTCTAAACCCGGAGGATACGGTCTGTGGACGGTTTACCGTGGTCTCCAAATCACCTTGGTATGGAATTAAAACATCATATGGTAGACTCCTGGTCAATGTAAAGACAAAATCATGGAGCTTGTATGATGCCGCCGGCGATGTTCTAATCACAGATGGAATTTTTCACTCAACCGATTCTTCTCAGATCCTTAGCAGCCGGATAGGTGGTAAAGAACTGTTTTATGGGTCTGGGAACTTCTCCACTAAAAGTCTGACCAAAACATGTTCAAAATCCACAACAGGGAATGGAACAGCGGATTTACCGTATTTTTGGAGTACTAAAGGTTACGGGATGTTGGGTGTGACTGTAAATGATGATATACCTGCCCAATGGAGTTCGGGTGAAGGTATAGTAAAGTGGACATTCGCTGGTTCTTCATCCGATCTTTACCTTTGGCCGGCCAGGACGTTCTATGATAATGCCAATATTCTGGTTCAGCTTACGGGTAAACCAAAACTTCCGCCCAGATGGGCATTTGGCTATTTGCAAAGTCAATGGGGTTGGCTGGATCGTGCTTATATCGAGGATGCGGTAAATAAATTCCGCACGCACAAACTCCCTGTCGATGCTTTTATTTATGATTTTGAATGGTATACCGTAACTCCGGATTACATCATTAAAAAAGAAGGCCAGGAGGATTTTTCCGATTTTACGTTTAATCCGAAACTTTTTCCTGAACCCGCCAAGCAAATTGCCAATTACCATCGCGAAGGGATAAAGTTTATCGGCATTCGTAAACCCAGGCTTGGAAATTCCACGAGTCTTGCTTTTGCGCGCAGGAAAGGATGGCTTGCCAAACCTGAGACAGATAGTCGTGATTTGAATTACCGTATCGATAGTTTGCGTCAATGGTACGCCTTGCAAAATAAACCTTTGTTGGATACCGGAATAGATGCATGGTGGGATGATGAAGGAGAATCGTATTATTCATGTTATTATTGGTGGAATAAGGCACAGATTGAATTGCGATCGCAGGTCCGGCCCAATGACAGGCATTTTTCCATAAACCGCTCGTTTTCCTTGGGAAACCAGCGACTGGGTTATTGCACATGGAACGGCGATATTTACTCCACCTGGAAATATCTGCAAGAAACTCCTGCCGATCTTCTGAATTTTAGTTTGGCGGGCATGTGTTATGGAAGTTGTGATATCGGAGGATTTCATGGCACTCCTTCCAAAGAAGTTCTGGTGAGATGGTTCGAGGCCGGGGTTTTCTTTCCGATCATGCGTGCTCATTCCGACATCATGACTACTCCGCATTTTCCCTGGCTTTGGGATGCCGATGGAGAAGCCGCCATACGTAAGGCCCTTAACTTGCGTTATCGGCTGTTTCCTTTCATTTATAGTCTCGGACACGAGGCTTACAGGAACGGTTCGCCCATCATGCGACCGCTTGTGATGGAATTTCCAACTGATACTGCTGTGGCTAACCTGACCGATGAATGGTTGTTGGGAAAAGGATTGCTGGCTGCACCTCTGTTGAATGAAGGAGGCAATAGAAACGTTTACCTGCCCGGAGATCTTTGGTACGAGTTTGGAACCGGCAAAACTATAAGGGGACCTGTTACATTCGCGATCACCAAAAAACTGGATGAAATTCCCGTTTATGTCCGCGCTGGAACAATTCTTCCGCTCGGCCCGGTCGTTCAATATACGGATCAGGATACCTTGGCTCAGCTGGAAATCCGTATTTATCCGGGACATGACGGTACATTTACCATGACCGAAGATGACAACAAATCATACGATTATAGGTTAGGCAAGGTGCGTACTACTAAGTATACCTGGAACGATGCTTCCCGGAAACTCAGCTGGAAAGTGAATGATTGTTTCAAGGATGCGCATGTTTTCAAATCTGTTAAAGTAGTCCTTCTAAACAATGTTTTGACAGCTGATATTGAAAATGATGGTAGTCTCATTTTTACAAATAAATAGCTGTATGAATCTTTTCGTGAAATGGTTTGCAGGATGTATTATCCTGCTTTCTTTTCAAATGTCTTTTGCTCAAAAAGCTTATTTTGCAGATGGTTATCACGGTGGTATTTATGGCCATATACCAGAATGGCAAACACGGTTCATGGTGGATAAACTAAACCAATTTCCTGATTGGAGAATTAATCTTGAGTTGGAACCAGAATCGTGGGATACGATTAAAAGAAAAGATCTTTCAGCATACCTCGAATTCCGGAAGTTAATAGCCGACCAGACTGTCAGCGGAAAAATCGAATATGTTAATCCCACGTATGGTCAGAGTTACATGTACAATATTTCAGGTG
>Ga0302321_100005681_pt1 | contig 10934 bp, 10 predicted proteins | sample Fen_T0_1_FD_202505 | JGI IMG/M metagenome (GOLD analysis project Ga0302321, IMG submission 202505) | Peat permafrost microbial communities from Stordalen Mire near Abisko, Sweden - Fen_T0_1 | ecosystem: Environmental > Terrestrial > Soil > Wetlands > Permafrost | place: Sweden: Abisko...
CTGCAGGCGGCCTTTCACGATGCATTGCCGCGAAGCCATTTTCGCTTCTTCCGTGATCTGCAGGGATCCTTTGCCTGCGGCGATTTCTTCTTCGCTCATGCCGGGGTGAAGCCGGGGGTCCCCTTGTCGCACCAGAAGGAGAGTGATCTGCTCTGGATAAGGGCGGAGTTTCTATCGTCCGTACAGGATTTCGGAATGATCGTGGTTCACGGCCATACCCCGACTCACGCCGTCGATGTCGGCCCCAACCGGATCAACATCGATACCGGCGCTTTCGCGACGGGGCGACTGACTTGTCTGGTGGTAGAGGGACCGGAGCTGTCGATCATCGACACGCAGGACCGGTGACCGGGCCAAGGGCTGTGGCGGGATCATTCGCTGGCCCTGCATTAGGATCTGCGCGCCCTCCAAGCCATCTTCCGCGGCGTGATGTGGTCCCGAACCAACCGCTCCAATCGTTCTTGGTAAGCCGCCGTTTCGAGCGCTTTTCCAAATCGGAGCAGGCCCGGAGGTCCGCGCCGATCTCTAAGCCGTCTCTTAGCAACAGAACCCTAATTTCCATTCGGTGACGATGGAATCAAAGAGCGTGGCACATCGTCGGTGGCGGAGAATCGACTAAATCCAAACTGCCTCCAGCTGCCAAATCCCAATCTGCTCCACACGTCGTTGGTATCGTCGTAAAAACCGATGCCTGGGCTGCCGCGTGTGTAGTTGCCATCTTTGCCCTCGAGTACTTTGGTGCCATTCTTGTAGACGGAGATGATGTCGTCGAGGGCCACGGCTTTCAGAATGTCCCCGTCCGCACAGCCAACGCCTGCCTTGCTGACGTAGGTGAAGTCATTCAGTGGCCCGTTCCAGCGGACTATTTCCAGATACGGATTGCCGATGGAGACGGAACACAGGATCTCATATCCTGTGATGGAGTGAGGAGCGATGGTGGTGCGCAGACGAAGTTCCACTTCATGGCAACATGTTGCAAGTGGCGTCTTGACCGTAACCGTTCCCTCCGCCTGCTGATCAGATCCCCATTCGCCAGTGAGAACAGCCGTGGGATCCGCGTACTTCGTCGGGAGGTTCACACCGAAAGCCTGACCCGGCACGGTTCTGACGTCGGCCCAATCGAGGCCGGTGGACTTTCCATTTGTCCATGACCCACGCTCGAAGATCGGGTTTTCGTCATCTGAGAATGCGGTGGAGTAATTGTGTGCGATCGCGGCGGCGCGCCAAGCGTGTATCGGTTGCGAGACAAAATGTGCACCCACGTTTCGGCGCGTGCCAGCAGCCCGGATCACATCGGAGCTTCGGCTGCCCGCGTCAGAAGCAACTTCCGGCACATGAAAGCCTGGAAGTTCGATTGCCCTTGCCGCGTTCCGGTCCGCGGCGTCGTGCTTCAACAAGACAAGCACAGCAATGGCGAGCGAACGAAACTGGCTCATGTTTCACCGTATTCCACCGGCCGGGCGGCGAACTGAAATGGACGTCGAGTGTGGCACCCTGGCTCGTCGAAGTTAAGGCGTGATCAGGCTTCGTCCTTCAGGTCAAGCAGCTTCCTGTTGCTGCCTTCAAGCCCGTTATGTGGGCAATCGCTTGTACCGTCCAATCGGAAGCCGTCCATCGAAACCTTAAGGTTGATTTCATTTTTGAGTCGACTTCAGTCCAGTCTACCGCTTTTTCTGTCACCTGACGCTCGTCGCGAGCCTGGTCCGACAAGCCTTGGTTCAAGCGCGACTCTCTCCATCATATTCCTGCTAGGATGCCTCCTGAATGTCAGCTTATCGGAACAGCTACAGAAGGACTGTGGCGGTCGCAATGCTCGCCTCCGGCCTTGCCGCCATAGCAGGAATGGCGATGTTAATCGGGACGGGTGCTGGTTTCCCGTGGTGGCCAGCGACGGTATTATTGTCGCTCTTCTGTTTGGCGATCGCGACGTTCGCAGGTCTCGTCGCCGCTGGCGGGCTTATAGGCCTTCATCGCGATACAATGGAATTGCGCGGCCAGCCCTATTATTCTGGCCAACCGCGCGAATGCCCCGCTGGTGCCTTTGCTCGCCTGCGGCGCTGGTTGCTAACTTTACTTTCTGGTTCACCGGCTCGATTGCGACTGTGGCCGGGAGAGTGGGTGAAAGTCCGATCCTTCGCGGAAATTGAGGCGACACTTGATGGCGAAGGGCGGATGGATGGACTGCCGTTCATGCCGGAGATGCTGCGCTACTGCGGAAAGCGCTTCCGGGTCTTTCGGCGGATCGAGAAGATCCACTATTATTTTGGGCCGACTGCGGCTCACCTGCGGCGTTTGCGAGATAGCGTCCTGTTGGACGAATTGCGATGTGATGGCGCAGGGCATGGTGGTTGCCAGGCCGGTTGTCAATTCATCTGGAAGGAGGCTTGGCTCATCCCCAGCGACAATGCCAGTGCAGACGTCGTCATACAGGACGCGGTCATGTCGGATGCGGTCAGCCCATCGCGGCTGGACAAATATACGCAGGCAAGTTCGCCTGATGGCCAGATACGATACGCTTGTCAGATGACCGAGTCCCCGAGTGCTACGACCCGACTGAGCTGGAGGGATCCAAGACACTACTGGCGCGACCTGCGCTCGGGCAACGTTCGGCTCAAACCTTTTTTCACAGCGGTCGCACTGGCGTTGTTCAATAGTGTGCAGAGGAAAAGCGGTGGTGCGGAAGCTCCGTACCGCGAACCGACGGATCGCAAGACCAGTCCGACCGAAGTGCTCGATCTGCGGCCGGGCGAGATGGTGCGTGTGAAGACCAAAGCGGAGATCGAGCGGACGTTGAATTCCGGGTCGAAAAATCGAGGGCTGTGGTTCGACCGCGAAATGCATCGCTTCTGCGGTGGCGAGTTCCGGGTTGCGGCCGTTGTGCGGACTATCGTCGACGAGGCCACTGGGAAGATGTTGATGATGAACAATCCTTGCATCGTCCTGGAAGGTGTGGCGGCGACTGGGGAATATCTCGGGCTATGCCCACAGAACGAGCTGATCTATTGGCGCGAGGTTTGGCTGGAACGCCTCGCTTCCCTTCCCGAGGTGTCGACGCGTGTTCCGGAGCCTTCGAGCGCAATCGCCTGAGGTCCTTCGCCCGCACTGTCCGCGACGAGGGTCACGCTACGCAGCGACGGCCCGGGTGCCGGGTTCAAGGAGATGACGCACAGGATGCAGCCGAATTTGGCTGCATTTGCGCCGTGATGGCGGGTATTCGGAAGAACGGGGACGATACCTAGGGCGCCGTGAGCGGCCAGTTTCGATCCTGGTCCGAGACCACGGTAGCGGCCAGCGGCCATCGAATGGCGAACACCGGGTCGTCAAACCGTACACCGCGTGCGGCGCCCGCCGTGTAGTACGCCGATGTCATGTAGTGCATCTCGGTGTCGTCTTCGAGTGTCTGGTATCCGTGCGCACAATTTTCAGGCACGAACAGCATTCGGCTGTTCTCTGCACTTAGTTCCACGCCGTACCACTTGCGATAGGATGGCGACTCCGGCCTGAGATCAAGAACCACGTCGAACATCGAACCTCTGGTACAGCGGACCAGCTTCGCCTCGGCTGCCGGCGCCACCTGCAAATGCATTCCGCGCGTGGTTCCCTTGGTCTTGCTAAATCCCATATTCGCCTGGAGCGGCAGGAAATCGAGGCCATGCTCCGAGAACTCCCGTGCGCACCACGCTCGCAGGAATCGCCCGCGGTCGTCCGCATGAGGAGTCGGATCGATCACCCTGGCACCCAGGATGCTTGTTTCAATGAAATGCATTCAACGACAATCCTTCACCTTGAAGAGCTCTATTGCAGTGACGCCGCATTTTCGATCACCCAGAACGAGCGTATTGCGCCTCTCATCGCGGCGGCGGGGTGGTTGCGGCATCGTGGTTTTGCGCACAATAGGCGGTTTCTTGCGATCGCGCCGCAGGGCCGTTCCTCGTCCGCAGATGTGCGCCAATTCTCCACTTTTTACCGGACGCCTGCAAGCGACAGGAATAATAGGCGGGCGCGCCTGCTGTCGGCGAACATACGGCGATCGCTTGGCGTCCGAACAGGACTTTCCTTCAAGAAAGACTGAGGCGCAATCCGGCGTATCTGCGAGAGCCAGCGCGGGCTTCCAGCAGCGGGATGGGCATGCCGGCTCTCCATAGCCTCGCGACAAAGATCATCCCAATACCGTTGAGCGACGCCGGACAAGAGAGTCGGCAGAAAAGGCCGGCGGCGAACGAATTGCGAGATTGCCACAATTTTACGGCATCCATTCGCTGCAGGTATGCGCGAGGTAATGACGAAGAGTTGCCCACGGTCCCTGCCGAAAGACCGAAGAACATGCGATTCAAGACCAATGACGGACGTGAAGATGCCCACGGGAATGCGGTTGAAGGCACGTATTCAATCGAATTGCAGAGCGGAAACGCTTGATTATCGGTGCCTCGTCGATCGACGCATTGACGTTCGGATTGAAAATATGCGTTCGGAATAGGAACCAGCGCCTGTTCAATGAAAGCAAGGAAGTCGCAGGCCAATGCCTAAACTGACCAAAGTCTTGTCCTCACCGCAGTGGCGAGCCACAAATTATGCCATGAGCGGTTGCTGGGTCGTATTCGGGGTCAAACCGATGTGTCCCTCGTCACTGCCGGCATTTGATCGCCAGTCGATGCTGCATTCCCGCAGACGAGGTGCGGCATGAGATCCTGGTCCGCGGCGTCGGTCGTTTTATCGGTCTTGCAAATTCTACTGGCCTTCTCTCAGGGGGTCGCCGCGGCTGGCGACGAGTTGTTGCTGAGCAACGTCTCGGTCACGCTTGATCAACGCTTCAACGAGCCCCCTCCATGGCGGGAAGGCGGCGTACAGGTCGACGCGCCGGTCAAGCCTTTCGACGACCCATCATTTTCATGGGCGGCCGGGTATATCTGGAATCATCCGTTGGCAGGACATCCGTCGCCGTGGCCGCAGCCGGTCAGGGACTTTCCAGCATGGACTTCGAACGGCGCGGCGGATGCCAGCCCCAATGGCGACATGATGCGCCGGATGGAAAAGAAATTCGTGCCGCTGACGTGGTCGGGAAAGCTCAATTTCACGGTGCGGGAAATGCCGCCCGAACTTGCCGAAACGGTGGGCGCAGAGGACCCAAAACAGTATATCGGTGCGACAATCAACAGCTTTCCTTATGCCCAGAACTACGGCGTCTTCGCGATATCTGCGAAGCTTCCGGCAGGCAACGGAATCTGGCCGGCGTTCTGGCTGTTGCCGGCGGACAAGAGTTGGCCTCCTGAAATCGACGTGATGGAAGTGATCGGCAGAGAGCCGAGTACGTTGTACACGTCGGTGCATACGAATATTCCCAAAAAGGAAACGGCGCTTGGACAAGGGACCGATACCCACCGTGACCTGAGCGCGGCTTTCCACGAATACGCGGTCGATTGGGGGCCGGAACGGATCGACTGGTATTTCGATCGCAAGCTGGTTTACTCGCAGCCGACGCCGCCCGATTTGCACAAACCCTGCTATATCGTCGCGAACGTTGGCGTGGGCAAGCCAACTGTCTGGGGCGGGGCGCCTGATTCCTCAACCCATTTTCCGGCAACTATGCAAGTCGAATACATCAAGGTTTGGCAGCGAGCCGAGTATTTGGGACGGTAGCAGCCGGCAGGTCCGGGCCCGGCCAGCGCGATGTCCTGTTCTGCGCGGCGCGCGGCCTCTTTTCAGCGTGACGAACTGCGGTTGGCCGAATCGGCATAATAATAGCTCGCCATGAAAATCACCGAGGTCAGACTAAACTGGCCGTATAGCTCGACCTCTCCTAACGTTCGCGCGACGATGAAGATAACGAAGCCAAGAAAATAGCAGCTTGCCGGCTGCGGATCGCGCAATACCCATCGCCAGACGCTGGCAAATACCACGAGCGTCGTCACGGCGGCGATCAAGATCCCGATCACTCCCAGCTCTACTCCGGTCTCAAGCCAAAGATCGTGAAAATGGAATCCGTAGTGGTTGTTGATGTAAAAAGTTTCCCAGAATCTCACGGCCTGGTCGTTGCTCTCGACCCAGAACGCCTGGAGACCAAGGCCGAACGGGTGATCAGCAATGATGCTGACGGCATTCGCCCATAGAAGCGTGCGGCCGGTTAAGCTGACATCCTTCCCGATTGAGTCCAGCAAGGCAGCGGGCAGGTTGTCGAAAGCCAGGAGTGCGACTCCCAGCGCCGCAACAATCAGGAAGCCGCCGGAGAAGATCAGAAATGTGCGCGTGGTCAAATCGAGCCGGCGCAAGAGAAAGGGAACCATTGAGGCTGCCAGCGCCAAGCTTCCGGCTAGCAAGGCGCCCTGTGAATCTGCGGAGACGAGCATTAGCGGCGCGGCCAGAAAAGCCAACAAGGCGATGATTCGAGCGAGCTTGGGTTGTTGCTTGTCGAGCATCACCCAGAAACTGGTAAGCATGACAAGAGCAAGCGATTGAGCGACCATGTTCTTGGAGCCGAAAACGGAAGCTACGAAGAAGTTAACCGCGTTTGCGGCAATAGATGCGTACAGGATGATGGCAATGAAAGAACTCGCCCGCAGAGCCTGGGCGAACATGATCGCGGCAAGCACCGAGATCGCGATTTGCGGTGCTGCGCGCAATGATTGCATCGGCTGCTCGGACCACAGGACGGAGAGTGCTCCGAATGCAACGATGACCCAGGGAATAACATTCCAGCTCAAGGCGCGGTAGGGGCAGAGCGGGTAGAGCGCGCAATACAGGAGTAGAGCGCACATAAAGATCGCGGCAGGTATGGTCGGGATGAATATAATAAACTCGAGGGAAAGAGCGCAGCAAAGCCACAGCAGCCAAGCTGTACGATATTCCGAGTTCTCTCGAGGGATCCCGATGCTAATAGGGGAGGATGTCATCGCGCCAACAGTCGATCAGTGATGGACTGCTTTCGTTCGCCCGAACTGGTGCTTTGCGTCGTTGCTGCTCTGAGAGCATTCATTTTGAACCGCGGGCGGTTGGAGTTTCCAGCCTTGCCAATTGAGGGCTGGGATATTGCCATTGTGATTGCTAACGGCGGAGAGAACGTCCGACCGCAGTTTGCAGCGTGCTTCCTCGTTATTGGCTATCGGCGTCAATTTTCCATTTTTGATCGTGCGTCGTCAAGGGCCGGGTACCAGCTGGCGTTGGGGTGGCCCTGTGCACGAACGCCTTAACCATGTTGAAGCCCCAAGCCCCTTAACCATCCGCCGGCGTAGCGTCAGGTCGTCTGCGACAGCGAGCATGCCGCGGGTTATCATCGGAGAATTGGTGCAATACATCGACGTTCGATGAGGTATTGCTGCCCGACGAACAACCATCAAGCAGAGGCGTTCTTGGAAAAGCCAGTCGCATACCCAGTGCCGTCCTCATTTGCCGAGGTATCGCCCGCCCCCCTGGGCATGATCAACCATGGCAGCCCAATCGCGGCGGGAGATGAATGCGATGTGTTCAAGCCAGTTGACGCGCTCGTGCGCGGTCAACCTGAAGCGCCCCGCGAAGATGTCCTTTCGATGTTGGTCGACATGGCATCCGGTTCATAGAGATGCGTGATACCCGTCGTTCACGACCCATGACGATAAGCTGTCCATCTCTTTCCGCATACGTGATGAATTGAGCGCTGAATGACCGTAACGGATGATCTGAGGAAACGGACAATTCGCGCCGGGATGACGAAAATGACCGCCCAGGCGGCGAATTTCCTGATCCGCCTTGGTTCCATGATGGTGCTGGCCCGGCTACTTGATCCGAAGGATTACGGGTTGATCGCCATGGTGACCACCGTTACGGCAGTACTGGGTTTGTTTCGCGATTTCGGGCTTTCTTCGGCATCCGTTCAGCGCGCCACGATAACCAGGGAGCAGACCTCAACCCTGTTTTGGATCAACGTGCTGCTCGGCGGGATTCTGACGATTGTCGCTCTCGCGCTGGCGCCTGCCGTGAGTGCCTTCTATCACGAGCCGCGACTGCTTTGGATCATGAACGTCCTGGCGATCGGTTTCCTGTTCAACGGAGCGGGCGTCCAGCACTCCGCCATGCTTCAACGTGAAATGCGCTTTACCACGTTGGTGTCGATCGACCTTTTCTCCCTGGTGGTCGGCATTGCGATCGCCATTGGCATGGCCATGGCCGGTTACGAATACTGGGCTTTGGTCGCTTCGGCTGTCAGTGGTCCGGTGACCTCAACTCTGGCACTGTGGTTGGCGACCGAATGGGTGCCGAGTTCGCCGCAGCGTGGCATCGGAATCAGGGCTATGATGCGTTTTGGTGGAGCGGTGACCTTGAATGGTCTGATCTGGACCGTTGCCACCGGTTTCGACAAGATCCTCCTGGGGCGCTATTGGGGACCGGATGCCATCGGGATTTATTATAATGCTTCCCAGTTGAATCGAATCCCCATCGACAATCTCAATTCCGCGCTTGGCGACGTGGCATTTTCAGCGCTATCGCGGGTACAGCATGATCCCGAGCGTTTCAAACGCTACTTTCTGAAGGGCTATACCCTCATCGTCGCGCTGACGTTGCCGATCACGATTGTATGCGGAGTGTTCGCCGACGACGTCATCGCCATTCTTCTCGGGTCGAAGTGGACGGGCGCGGCCGATATCTTTCGTATCTTGGCTCCGACAATTCTGGCTTTCGCCATAGCCAATCCGCTGGGTTGGCTGCTCAATGCGCTTGGCCTGGTTGAGCGCGGATTGAAGATCGCGGTGGTCTTCGCTCCCCTGCTGATCGCGGGTTACGTCGTCGGGCTTCCGTATGGACCCACGGGAGTCGCGCTGGCCTACTCGACGGTCATGACGTTGGGGCTCGTTCCGCTGGTTCTGTGGGCCGTCCATGGCACCATCATTGATGTTGGGGATATCGTGCGAACGCTCATTCGTCCCTTGATCTCGAGCATGGTGGCCGTGGGAGTTGCTATGGCAATTCACGCGCTGTGCGGTTCGGGGCTGTCCCTTCTGCCGCGCTTCATATTGGAGGTGTTCGCTTTTGGAGCCACCTATCTGGTGATGCTCCTGTTCGTTGCCGGCCAGAAATCGTTTTATCTGGAGATCCTCCGAGGAGCGAGGGACGATTGAACCCTGCGTCAACTCGTGACCGGTGGCAATGACTGCCCCAAAGTAGGTCTCTGGAGACGATCCAGCCGCTAGGAATGGATCGTCATTCCACCCTCTTTTCCGCAACTCAGCCGCAGGATCGATCGCGGCGGCGGAAATGCGCGACGACATCTGCGTAACAGGCTTCGGGCGAAAAGTGGTCACGCACGACGGCGAGCGCGCGCGCGCCATAGGTTGCCCTGAGCGTCGCATCGTTCAACAGCCTCGTGATTTGCTGCGCGAAGGCCTGGGCGTCATCGGCCACGATGACTGCGGACCCGACAATGTGAGCGACGCCCTGGACTGTCGTGGTGGTGGCAACGATCGCCTTGCCATGGCCGAGCGCCTCGATCAGCTTGATTTTCAGGCCGGAGCCGCCGCGCAGCGGAGAGATCACGACCGCGGCGCCGGCGTAGAGCGGCGTCAGGTCATCGATGCGGCCGAGCATGACAACGCCGTCCGGCACCGCGCCGAAGGAGGCCGCGACGTTGCCTGCGACATTGAAGCGCGCCGCGGGGGTCGCCCGTTGAACCGAGGGCCAGACTTCATCGAAGAACCAGCGCAATGCATCGACGTTGGACGACGTATTGCTGCCGATGAACAAAAGATCGGATCCGGCGCCGGCCTGCGGCATGGCGACCGGCAGCATCGCCATGGGTGCCAGCAGGACCGGTGTGCCGGGCAGTCGCCCTCGCACGGTGGCCGCTTCTTCCTCCTGTATGGCGATCACCGCATCCGCGCGACCAAGCATCGCCATTTCCGTGTCGGCATCGATCAGACCGATGGTCTCGTCGATGCCGAGCGGCCCGTGCCGAACCGGCCGGTTGGAAAAAAGGTCGTGCATGACAACCGCACTGACTCCCCGCGGGGTGGGGATGCGGGCAAGGCCCTCGGTCAGGAATGCATAGTCCACCAGTATGCCATCCGGACGCCGCGGCGCATGCTTTTCGACATAACGCAGATCGGCCTGGTTCCAGGGCTGTCCGATCGAATAGGGGGCCGGCCGCGACAAGGTTGCGACCCGGATGCCCAGCCGCGCAAGGGCCTTGCCGAGAACTCCGACGGCAGTCCGCCTCAGCACCGTCGGATTGACCGCGATGTAGATAGGGCCGATCCGCAGGGCGCCGCGGATTTTGATGGACCGGAAGATCGCCATATCCCGTCCCATCATCAGAGCCGGCCAGCGTCCGAACACCGCAGGGGATGGACATAGCAGATGCAGATCATGTCCGTCGCGGTGCAGCGCCTCGCATAGGCTCAGGAGATAGGCCGAACTGCCGTTTGTCTTGTCGACGACACGTTGCCGCGACAAGACGCAAATACCGCCCTCGGGCGGATCGCCGGAAGCAAGAGGCCTGGGATTGTCACTGGCTCTCGGGGGAGCAGTCGGGGCGGATAGCGCAGCTGACATGATCTTTCCCGACGTTCCGGAATCGCTCGCTGCGATCGCATCCGCTCCGCCGCGTGGCGACGGCGAAAGTGCAACAGGTTCGATCCCGCGGCGGAAGCTCATCAGGAACCGCATTCAAGTGTCCCGTGCAAGTGTCCCGCGCTCCGAGGCCGCGAGCGGTCGCGCAGATAGATCATCCGCCGGTTCGGGCGCAGGGGGCATGTTCGCGAAGGATTTCGCCAAGATGCGAGCCGGATCTGGCCGGCGTAGCAGAAACCCGATGAGGCGGGCCAAGGGGCTGCGAACATCCCACGGCCGCCGTAGCAATTCCGCAATGAGCGCCGGATCTTGCCAGGGAACGTCGTGATACGCCGACGGAAGCAAAGCAGATCCAGCGTCGGCCAACCACGCCTGTGGGAAGAACGCGACCGTTCCCTGTT
>Ga0302321_100005683_pt1 | contig 10931 bp, 10 predicted proteins | sample Fen_T0_1_FD_202505 | JGI IMG/M metagenome (GOLD analysis project Ga0302321, IMG submission 202505) | Peat permafrost microbial communities from Stordalen Mire near Abisko, Sweden - Fen_T0_1 | ecosystem: Environmental > Terrestrial > Soil > Wetlands > Permafrost | place: Sweden: Abisko...
TTCTGAATTACTGGATCATCGTTTTTATTGCAGGCTGATAATATGTAAATAGGAACAATGAGAGTGAAAAGCTTTATCAAAATAGATCGTATACTGTTCATGTTTGTTATTGTAAATATTCTTTGAATAAATAGATCAGGTAAAAACATGTAGAATATCAAACAAAAACTGAACCAAAGTTATAGTGCGTCTGTCCAGAAAAATTATGTGTCTAGTAGGAGCCGCAAATGCACTATAACTCGTTTATTGCATTATTAAATATGCACAATGTATGCCAGAAAGAGTAGATAGCAGTAGGTTTATTACCTTTTTTGTTCTTTTAATATTTATCGCACTTTTGAACATGCTCTCAGATTAATAAATCTTAATATCAGCTCTCAAAATGCCTTTCCAACACCAATTTCTTCTCCCCCGATAATCTTATTAAAAAATCATACACCTCCCTTTTCTGCTTGATGTCCAGGTTATCCAGTCTATACTTTACCCTTCTCATTCCTCTCCTCTCAATCTCAACCTCTGCCTTACTAATGCTTATCCTGTCTATATCTGTAAATAGAATCTCTTTCCCCCTGATCTTTCCAACCCACTTAATAAATACTGACTCATCACCGGTCCTGATTAAAATCATCTCAGTCCCTGGCTTCCCCGATAAAAAAACAATTCCGGCAACTAACATGAACACAGAATAAATTATATCAAATGCCGTAAGACTGTTAAAATGACCGAAAAACCACGATACCGCATTAATGATCAGAAGTATACTCAGTGCTTTTCTGATCACTTTTACCATCCTGATTTCTATTTCCATATTGTTCATTACCTTTTTTCTAATGTATAAAGAGAGGATAATTAGTTCTGTCCCTTAGTCCTTTAGTCTCTTAGTCGCTTAGTCCCTAAGTCTTCCTGCCCTGTGCTCTTCGCCCCTTGCTCCCTGCCCCGCACACTGCGCTCTGAGCATTTACCTGACGTCCATATCCTCAATCGGACTCCTTATAATCACCAGATTACGCCGACTTACATGTGTGTAAATCTCAGTGGTCCGCGTACTTCGGTGTCCCAGCAATTCCTGTATATATCTTATATCCAATCCGCTTTCATGAAGATGCGTCGCATAACTGTGCCGAAGACTGTGTACACCAACATCCTTCTTTATACCTGAAGCATGAAGGGCCTGCTTGAAAACCCTGTAAACGCTCTCTGACGAATATCTGCCTCCCGACTGACCTTCAAAAAGATATTTCTGCGGCCGGTAACCTTCAATGTATTCATCCATCTTCTCCCATACTTTCTTCGAAACTGGAACGATCCTGTCTACACGTCCTTTCCCTTCCTTAATATGAAGGATACTACGGTCTATGTCAAGATCAATAAGCCTGATGTTGGTTATCTCCGATCGCCTCAACCCACAGGAATAAATCATCCATAATAATAGTTTATGCTTGGTATTCCTTGTTGCATTAAGTATCCGTTGTACTTCCTCCTTTGAAAACACCTTTGGCAGCGCCCTGCTCCTTCTTGGCCGCTCAAATAACTCCAGATCATTATGTATCCTTCCTGAGATCCTGTAAAAGGTCTTTATCGCAGAGATCGTCTGATTCTGATATGATTTTGAGTAACCATTTTTCACAATGAAATCATGTATAAATTCAGAAACCTCCTCCATGGAAATCTCCAGAGGTTCTTTTTCATTAAAATACTTGAAAAAAAACTCTAAAAGAGCGAGATAAGATTCATTCGTCCTTTCACTGTATCTTACTTCATCAAGATACCTTCTCATGTGATCCAGTCCTTCGAGTGCTTTAACGCTCAGTTCTCTTCCCCTGATCTCATCACCCAATTCCCGTCTGGCACTTTTCAATGCGTCCGTTGGAGCTGTCTTGATTACTATGACTTCAACTCCTCTTGAAGAGAAATAATCAGACATAGAATCAACTGTTAAAACCGACCATGGTAACAGAAACTCTTTTGTGGCTTTGTCATAAAAGTATCTTCCAAAGGTCCTGATCTCGTCAATCCATTCACCATCGTAATGCCCTGTAAACCTGATAGCAAGTCGCCCATCCTGTTCATTGATCCTGAATTCAACCGGACTGAACCGCTCCCTTTTAACCACTTTTTCAATTATCCTGCTGGCTGGAATCATTTCTGCCTCATCATTTTGAGGTTCTGGAAAGAAGTTTGGTAAACCAATTTTCGTAATGCTTTCTGAGCCAGAGATATCTTGTTTGATCGTATCTGATCTTGATTTCACCTCTTCAGGTTTCTGAGTCAGGTCAGATATATCAATATCAGCCTTATCCCTGAAGACCTGGAGAATTTGCTTCAGAGTTTCCTCAGTATCATCTGCATACCAGCTTTTATACGTGGCACTATAGGCGTTGCCTTTAATTTGTCTGACCAGAGAAACAAGACCTTCATCATATCTGAATGAGATCATTATACGCCATTTCTCATGGTGAAACACCCTTTTCAGAATAATCATTTTTTTCATACAGCGAGTAAATAAATAGCACTATTGAAAGATACTAAAATTCAGGGACAGAACATTACAAGGAAAAAGAAAAAAGGAGAAAGGAAAAAGTATCATTTTCTATTTGAAACTTTTACGGAAATGGATCCTAAAATATTTTTAAGTTCTTCACTTTCTTTTAAAAGTCTTTTTATTTCTAGGTTGGTAGAATACAGTTCATGCAAAATCCTTAACCAATAATTGGATTCTCTCATTTCCTTTAGAGATATACCGACTTTACAACTAAAATCAGCTCTCGATACGGCTCCCTGTGCTTCTTCGTAGTTGGCTCCAGATGAGGTTACGGATTTAATAAGTTGAGGTTTAATAACAAATAACTCTGATCCTCCTTTTAAACTCCTGAGCATCTTTATCACATCGATTGCAAATCGAAATAACCTTTCCTGCAAATTGTTCTCAGCCATCAACAATTATTTTTTCTCTACTTTTTACTTTTGCCTTTTGCCTTTCTACTTTTGCCTTTTGCCTTTCTACTTTTGCCTTTCTACTTTTGCCTTTTGCCTTTTGCCTTTCTACTTTGCTTGCCGCCAGGCAAGCGCATGCCCCGTCAGTCACAAGAGTATTTTGCAGTTAATCCACTGATTATTAAACTAATAAAATACTTCTTCCTGACTTTCACGATCACATTTCATATTAAAGTTAAATAAAAAAACTTAATGATTAATAAGCTTCTACATTTTATTAAATCTGTTTCAGTCTTCTCCAGATATTACCTCTAATAGGAAATATTGAAAAAGCTCTATTTAGCCGCAAAGGATGCAAAGAAGAAGTAAGAATAAAGATTAGTCACAAAAGTGCACAGAGACCTAATTGCGATCAAGACCATAGAAACCTACAGAAAAAACAAAACAAACAATTATCAGAAAGGGCGATAGATGGTAGCGCGTTGGCTAAACCGGAAATGGTGCGAACTTCAGCTAAAACGGTAGCGCCATTAAGGCTTGCGTAGCAGGCGCCCGTTTTGGCTGAAGTTGGCATTTCCGGCCTCCTTTTCTTTGGTTCATTTCTTTTGGAGGAGCAAAAGAAATGAACAGATAAATCATGAATAGATAAAGCTGCCCTTTTCAGACAACCTATTTCAATACTTAGTATAAAAAAAACTGACACAGTCGCGACAAACAGCCTTGCCGATCTTAGCACATTTTTTTCTCGCAGAATCTTCCTCTTCACAGCCAAAACTGTTTCCGGAACTCTCCGATTTATTCATCTTGCCACAGATTGAAATTTCTCTAGAAGTGCATCCTTCAGCTGTCATCTTACCAATAAATAAGTGATATTCACCAGTATCCTTTTTCTTCTTCAAGGTATATGCATCCATTTTATATAATTTTAAGAATTTAGATATCAGCGTTTCCCTTAGTGTTACTTTGTGTTTCCCTTTGTGATCCTTTGTGGTGAAATGAGATATATTTTACCACAAAGGTACGCAAAGGACTGCACGAAGGCTCACAAAGGACTTTTTACAACAACATAAAAACAAAAAAGAACATTAAATCAGCACTTGGTCGATATTTATATAAAAATAAACGCCCGGCTTCAGGGTGGTATACAAAATCAACAGAAGAAAGCTCCGAAGGAGCTAAACATGAATAACCCCCGGTGCAACCGGGGGCAACATGACATCCCATCTTCGACAGCTCTGAAGGAGCTGAATATCAGAGATACCGAAACAACTATATTAAGCCCTTGCAGGGCTTGAGTTCAATAGGTTTGTTATCTTCCCCCGGTTGCACCGGGGGTTATTCATATAATGCCACATTCGTGGCATCAATAATTATTATAGGAGCCTGCTATGAGGTATAAAGAATTTTTATATATTATACGCTATTTATATATTTATATTATATTTGTACACTTTTTCTAATTTCGTAATGTAGATGGAAAAACGATCTGAAAAATTTGATGATATAGCCGGAGCCGCCAAATCGCTCTTCTGGAAACATGGAATAAGGAGGGTCACTATTGAAGAGATTTGTCTCGATGCCGGAGTAAGCAAGATGACCTGCTATAAGTATTTCAGCAATAAAACAGCTATTGCAAAGTACCTGATAGAGGATATGTTTGAATCAGGAGTAAAAGCATACAGGGAAATTTACAACAGCGATATTCCATATGAGGAAAAGGTAAAAAAGATGGTTGATCTTAAGATGAGCAATGCTCACGAAATGAGTCAGGAGCTTCTTGATGATATTTATAAATATCACGATGAAGGCTTATTCGAAACAATCGAAACAATAAAAAAGAAGATGATCGGGATATATCTTGATGATATTCGTGAAGCTCAGAAAGCAGGGGAAATCCGCAATGACGTCAAACCTGAATTTATGCTCTATTTTCTTAACAACTTAACTGAAATGCTTACCGATCAGCGAGTTGTCAGGATTTATCCGAATCCTGAACAAATGATCGTCGAAGTCATGAATTTCTTTTTTTATGGCATTATGCCGCGTAAAAACGGAAAACGATAAATGAAACATCAGAAATTAAATATAAGCTTTCTCCTTTTTATGATACTGCCTCAACTGCATGCCCAGGATAGTATTTTTAAATTCAAGGGTCAGGCTGATGCTTATGCGGGTCTGAACTTTTCAAATCCTGTTCAGGTTCAGACAGGAGTGAGATTCCTGCCAACACTCTCTATCGGAAAGAACATCAATAGCAATCTGAAGTTCGATTCCGAGCTATCATTCGACAGTTATCTGAATTATCAATTTACCGGTTCAGGCAACTATGCATCCGACTCAAAAATCAAACCATACAGGCTCTGGGTAAGGTTAAGCAGTGAACGGTTCGAGCTCAGGGCCGGTCTCCAGAAAATCAATTTTGGTTCTGCCGCTATGCTTCGTCCCCTGATGTGGTTCGACCATATCGACCCGCGCGATCCGCTACAGCTTACCGATGGTGTTTATAGTTTGCTTGGCCGATACTATTTCCAGAATAATGCCAATGCCTGGCTCTGGATACTATGGGGTAATGATAAAACCAAAGGCTGGGAAATAATTCCTTCAGCCCGCAAGGTTCCTGAATTCGGAGGAAGGATGCAATTCCCGGTTCCTAAAGGCGAAGTGGCTCTTTCGTATCATCACCGCACAGTCGACCTGGCAGGAATATTAAGCTCTTCGGGTATTCCCAGACCCCTGACTTATCCTGAAGATAGAATCGGACTCGATGGCAAATGGGATATCGGCCCCGGGGTATGGGCCGAATATTCTCTTACTCACAGCAGACCGGATTCAATTTATTTCAAACGATGGACCAAATTATTCACCTTAGGTATTGACTATACTTTCTCTCTTGGAAACGGACTATATGCAGCTTCAGAATTTTTCAGATACAGCACTGCCGGTGAGGTATTTGATGCAGGCATAAATCAGACATTCTCATCCCTTACGGTAAATTATCCGGTAGGAATCAATAAAATCGGAAGCATAATCTACTACAACTGGAATGATCATTCGTGGTACCGGTTCATTAACCTGCAAAGACAGAGCGATAACTGGACATATTATCTTTTTCTCTTCTGGAATCCTGAAAAATTTGCGATCTATAATAACATATCCGGAAATAATATGTTTTCCGGAAAAGGAATACAGTTTATGGCAGTGTTTAATTTTTAATAATAAAGAGTAATACAATGTTATTGAAAAAAAATTAACCGCAGAGCACGCAAAGGCCACCTCCGCTGTAGCTCCGGTGGAAAAAACGCAGAGTACGCAAAGTTAAGATCAGTTCATATAGTTCTTTGCGACCTTTGCGAAAAATCTTTGCGCTCTTTGCGGTTAATGGATTTCCGAACTAGTTAAACAAATATTTCAAAAATAGTATATGGAAAATTCAACCTTAATCTCAATTGAAGCTCTCAAAAAGCATTTTCTCACCTCCGGAGGCAGATTCACCGCCCTGAACGGGATTGATCTGAAGATCGGCAAGGCAGAGTTTACAGGTGTAGTAGGACCCAGCGGCAGCGGGAAAACCACGCTGCTTAACATTATTGGTTCTCTCGATTCTCCCTCGGAAGGAAGAGCCATTGTGCTCGGACAGTCAATCAGCGATCTGAATCCAAAACAGGCTGCCCGCCTTCGAAGAACTGAACTTGGATTTATCTTTCAGAGTTATAACCTTCTTCCGGTATACACGGTATTCGAAAATGTCGAATTCCCCCTGCTCCTTCTCAAACTCGACGACAGCCAGCGCCGGAAGATGGTAATGGATTCACTTGAATGGCTCGGCCTTACCGACAAAGTAAAATCAATGCCTTCGCAGCTCTCGGGAGGCGAATGCCAGAGAGTTGCAATCGCCAGGGCTATGGTGAAAAAACCGGAAATAGTCCTTGCTGATGAACCTACAGCAAACCTCGATGCCGCCAATTCACATCACATACTCAAAACAATGGTTCAGCTGAATAATGAATTCGGAACAACATTCATTTTTGCCACCCATGATGAAAAAGTAATCGGATACCTGAAGCGGAAAATTTCACTCATCGACGGGAAAGTCACCACTGATGAAATCAGGAATAATTAAATCGCGGAAATCATGAATTTATTATTCAAACTTGCAGCAAAAAATCTCATTGGGGCTGGCCTTAGAACCTGGCTGAATGTGATTGTGCTTTCATTCTCATTCCTGATTATAATCTGGCATAAGGGCTTGCTTGACGGATGGGACAGACAGGCAAAAAACGAAACTATCAAATGGGAAACAGGCGGGGGTCAGTACTGGCAGTCAAGCTACGATCCTTATGATCCTTTCTCTTTAACAGAAGCACATGCAAAAATTCCTTCCACCTTGGATTCTCTTGTCTCAGCAGGGAATGTAGCGCCTGTTCTAATAACACAAGGGACAATTTATCCACGCGGTCGTATTCAAAGTATTCTTATTAAAGGAATTAATTCAAACCAGAAACTGCTGAAAATACCAAGCTCATTATTTATTAAAAACAGTGAAGAAATCCCGGCATTAATTGGCAAAAATACAGCAACTGACAACGGTATAAAGGAGGGAGACCTGGTTACACTCAGGTGGCGTGATGTACATGGAACTTTCGATGCAAACAGCATAAAAATAATCGGGATATTTGATACCGATGTGCCATCAGTCGATATGGGTCAGATCTGGGTTCCGCTTGATCATCTTCAAAAAATGATGGGAATGCCCGGGGAAGCCACAATAATTGTAACGGATAAAGAGCAACAAGGCACTGTTAATTCTGAGGAATGGAAATTCAAAAACAATGAATTCCTGCTAAAAGCCATCACCGATCTTATTAAAATGAAATCTGTCGGAGGGTTCGTTTTATATATAATTCTTCTGAGTCTTGCCATGCTGGCTATTTTTGACACACAGATATTGTCTATTTTCAGAAGACAAAAAGAGATAGGCACATACATCGCACTGGGAATGACACGCGGACAGGTTGTTGGTCTGTTCACTATTGAAGGATCTCTTAATTCAGTACTGGCCGGTCTGCTTGCAGCACTTTATGGAATCCCGTTGCTTGCCATACAGGCCAGTCATGGAATGTCAATCCCCGGAGGCAGTAAAGGATTTGGACTGGCAGTGGCAGACAGAATTTATCCTGTTTACAGCCTTGGACTGGTTATTACAACAATTCTTCTTATCCTGCTTACAACAACAATTGTCAGCTATATGCCTTCGCGAAAGATTGCCAGAATGAAACCAACAGAAGCTTTAAGGGGGAAAATACAATGATCAGGTTTTTATTAAAAGGGATATTAAGAGATAAACAGCGAAGCCTTCTTCCGGTTGTTGTCGTTATTATTGGTGTATTTCTGACTGTAGCTATGTTTTGTTGGTTAAACGGCGTTCTAAACGACAGTATTGAACTGAATGCGCGTTTCAATGCAGGTCATGTAAAGATTATGACCAAAGCTTATGCAAAGAATGTCGACCAGTTGCCTAATGATCTTGCCCTGACAGGCGTCGACACTCTTCTTCTCAGATTGAAAAAAGAGTTTCCTGAAATGGTATGGGGAGAACGAATTCATTTTGGGGGATTGATCGATGCCCCCGATGCAAAGGGTGAAACACGAACTCAGGGTCCTGCCATGGGCTTTGGAATAGATCTGCTTTCAGGCGACCGGTCCGAAACTGAACGGTTCAATCTCGAAAAATCACTGCGCAGGGGAAGGCTACCCCTTCACCATGGAGAAATCCTCATGAGTGATGAGTTTTCCCTAAAGCTTAAAGTGAACCCTGGCGATACGGTGACTCTTATTGGTTCTACGATGAACGGAAGTATGACTATGTATAATTACACGGTTAGTGGTACAATCGTTTTCGGCACCGGCCCCATGGACCAGGGTTCAGTTATTGTGGATCTTGAAGATGTCCGGAATGCTTTGGATATGAATAATGCAGCAGGTGAGATAGTTGGCTATCTGGCAGATAACTACTATGATGAAAAGAAAATAGGTCAGGTGGTTAACCGGTTCAACACTCTCTTCCCGGTTTCGAAAGATGAGTATTCACCGGTTCTCATTACCCTGCGTCAGCAAAACAGTCTTGGACAGATGATGGATCAGATAAAAGCTCTTGGAGGATTCGCGGTCTTTATTTTCGTGTTGTCAATGTCATTGGTATTATGGAATGCAGGTCTGTTAGGCGGATTAAGACGATATTCAGAATTTGGAGTCAGACTTGCAATTGGTGAGGATTATTCGCATATTTATTTCACCATGATCTATGAATCTGTACTTATAGGAATTATCGGTTCAATCATAGGTACATCGATCGGGCTGCTCGGCTCACTCTACATGCAGCATCATGGACTTGATCTTGGTTCAATGATGAAAAATGCAACTATACTTATGCCGGCAGTCTTTCATACCCGCATAACCCCGACTGCATTTTTTATCGGATTTATTCCCGGCTTATTCTCCACTGTTATCGGCACGGCACTTTCGGGAATAGGAATTTACAAACGCAAAACAGCTCAATTATTTAAAGAATTAGAAGCATGAAAAAGATTATCATACCATTGTTTTTGCTGGGTGTTTCATTAAATGCACAGAATCCTTCTGCCAGGGAATTAATAGAAAAAGTAGATAAAAATATGTCGGCCGACAGCAGGGTTTTCACTTCAAAAATGATAATACATAACCCTAGAAATACACGTTCGGTGGAATCCAAATCGTGGAGCATGGGTGAGAAAAAATCATATACCGAATATCTGTCACCTCCCCGTGAACAGGGAACCAAAATGCTTAAGCTTGACGATCAGCTTTGGATTTTTTCACCCTCCACCGACAGGATAATCGAGATTTCGGGCCATATGCTAAGGCAGTCAGTTATGGGATCTGACCTGTCGTACGAAGATATGATGGAAGATCCGCATCTCTTAAATCATTATACAGGGAAAGTAGAAGGAGAGGAGAAAATATCCGGTCGCGATTGCTGGGTAATTACTCTTAAAGCAAATACTGCCGATGTTGCATACCAGTCACAAAAAGTCTGGGTGGATAAAGATCGCTTCATTCCGATAAAAAAGGAACTTTATGCCAAAAGCGGCGTTCTGCTGAAAAGGATGGAACTCTCCGATGTAATGAAGATCCAGGGCAGATGGTTCCCAAAAAAAATCCTGTTTAAAGATGTTCTGAAAGAGGGTGACGGAACTGAGTTTCAGATTATGGATATTGAATTCAATACCAAAATCCCCGAGTATATCTTTTCAAAAGCAAGTCTGAAGAAATAGACCTCCTATTTCCCCGGATTTGCAGGAATAATCATCGTTCTGCTCGAAACAGCCCATGTTCCGAAATAACCTAAAGCCCCGTTGCTGAGATTAGTATTCGGATTTGCAGGCGTGGAACCAAAGAAAGGATTGGTGAAAAGAAGATCACTCAGCGTGCGGAAATACCCGTACGTTTTACTATCGAGAGATAAAAGCTCGATCCGGTAAGTGCTGCCAGCATCAGCACGTCCAACTACACGAAGCTCTGTTTCCTCACCATTTGTATACTGATCATCATATAACCTGTAGTTCTCAGTATTTATCGAATCATTTTTAAAAACTTTTATCCTGTAGAAGTTCTTTTCAGGAGGATCTTTGAAAAAACAATGAACTTCGAAGTGACTATCAGTCTGATTGTTTCCTCCGAAGAAGATACGCTGTGAATCGTTCTTTATCAGAGTTAATGAATCAATATTAACATGACTCGACAATGTTGAAGACCCTTCATATTCCTGGTCTTCTGATATAACTTTCAAAGTGTATGTCCTCCCCGGAACTCCTCTGGTTCTTGAAGTAAGGTAAATACCCGGCGCTGTTTCTAACAGTGAATCAATGGTGCCAGCATCATCTGTTATTATAACATTAGCGCCTGCCACAGGCTGCAAAACTGGTTGATTAAAGTAACTTCCCGATTTACTTATAGCAACT
>Ga0302321_100005684_pt1 | contig 10930 bp, 5 predicted proteins | sample Fen_T0_1_FD_202505 | JGI IMG/M metagenome (GOLD analysis project Ga0302321, IMG submission 202505) | Peat permafrost microbial communities from Stordalen Mire near Abisko, Sweden - Fen_T0_1 | ecosystem: Environmental > Terrestrial > Soil > Wetlands > Permafrost | place: Sweden: Abisko...
GCAAGGCTTGATCCCCTCTTCTTGACTTTCAGAGACTCGAACCTTCCGATGAGTTTGCAAGTCATCGGCCAGCGTATCTGGTTCGGCATGACGCTCGCACTGCGTTTCACTCGATGCGATGCTCAACATGCCTCCAGAAACACTCCGCCCCCGCCCCCGACGCCTGCCTCGTTGCGCTCGGGAACGCGTTGAAGGACCTGCAGATCGAGCTGAAACGCCTGCGTCCCTACGTCGAGAAGCTCTGGGAGGACCACGCCGTTGGGCCACATGCGCTCTCGTCCCGGACACGGGAAGCAGGCGGATCTGCTCGCCAGCCGAAGAGAGTCCGCCGATGACAAATCGCCCCAGGCTGGGACGCCCCCTTCGGGCTCCCTCTCGGCCTCCCCCTCGCAATCCCCCGATCTGTCAGGCGAACTGTTCGACCCAGCGTCCAGTTCGCAAACCTCCCCAACTTGGGACCAGTGGTCCCAGGTTGGGACCCTTTTTCGGCCGATCCTACCGGCTCGGGATCTGAGCCGTAGACTCTACATTTCCGTGGTCAGTTCAATAGCTTACGCTGCCCTTCGGTGTTCTCTCATCCACAGGTATATTCCCTGGCCTGGATGTAGCATCCGTTCCTGCCGCTCTTTTCTGCCCCAAGCGGTGGCTCCATCCCCCGCCTCAAGGACCGAGGCAGGGGCCTGCACTGAGGTCCAACATGGCGAAGGCGCCTGACCCATTTGATCCCAGCAACATCCCGACCAGGATCGATCCGAACAGCCCCGAGGCCCGCGCGTTGGAGAAGCGGCTCCGGGAGGTCAGTGGGTTTCCCACGGAAGACGCGCCCATGACGGACTTCCGTACTCCGGACATGGTCCCGCCCGAGGAACTCGCTCAGGTCCGAGGAGACGCGCTCGCCTTCTACAACGAGGAGGAGAAGAGCTTCCTCGACAACCCTTCGTCACCCCCGGTGCCTTCAGCCCCCCCAGCTCTCCCATCGCCTCCGGGCCTTCCGGCTGCTCCGCCGGTGCCCGCAGCCCCGTCCGTTCCTTCACCAGGGCTCGGCCTCGCTGGTACTGCGCTCTCGGCCCTTCCTCATGTTCCGGCCATCGCGAAGGTGGTGCTTCCTTTGGTCGCCGAGGTACCTGCTCTTCTTCGCTCGGCGCCCCCCTCTCCTCCTTCTCCAGCACCTCCCTCCGCTTCTGCCCCCCAGGCCATCGAGCCGATCGCGGATCCCGCAAACCCCATCCTTCGCCAGCCTGCCCGGCCCACTACGAAGGTCACTCCCTCGGTGGCGTTACGTACCCCGGCGCTGCCTACCGCCGAGTTTGAGTTCGAGGTGGATTCGAACTCCCCAGGCGAACTCGCGGTGCTGGAGTTCGACTACGCAGAGGAGCTCTCCTCTCCCTTCTCTGCTCAGGTCACGCTCGTCGCCCAGGAGGGCATCGACGTCGATCGCAACTCCCTGCTCGATCAGGAAGCCGTTCTCTCGATCCATCTCGACGGCGAGGTGCGCCACATCCACGGCATCATCGCCTCCCTGGACGAGTGGGACACGGGCGCTGGCGCCGACCGCTCCAGATACGTAGCTGAGGTCGTGCCCACCCTCTGGCGACTTCGCCATCGCGTGGGCTGCCGGATCTTCCAGGAGCTCTCCGTCCCCGAGATCGTCGGACAGGTGTTTCGGGAAGGAGGAGTCGACTTCCGCATCGCCCTCTCCGACTCCTATCCGCGGCGCGACTACTGCGTCCAGTACCGCGAGTCGGACCTCGACTTCGTGTCCCGTCTACTCGAGGAGGAAGGTATCTTCTACTCCTTCGAGCACGAACACGATGGCCACACCGTGGTGCTGCGGGACACAGCCGTCTCCTGTCCCGACCTCTCCGACGATTCGCAGATCCTCTTCCGGGAGGAGAGCGGGATGGCGAGTGAGGAACACGTCTTCGCGTTCCGGGCGCGCCGGGAGGTGCGCCCGAACGTCGTGACGCTTCGCGACTTCAACTTCCGGAACCCCGGCCTCGATCTCACCGCAGACTCCGGTGGGAGCGGCACGCTCGAGGTCTACGACTATCCCGGTCGCTACGACGCCCCGGATACGGGAATGGGCCTCTCCCAGACTCGGCTCGAGGAGCTGCGCGTCAAGTCAGCGACCGCTGCGGGGTCGAGCACCTCTCGGCGCCTCCGGGCCGGCTCTGTTTTCGAGCTCGCGGAGCACCCCGAGGACCGCTTCAACGGCGAGTACCTCATCCTGTCCGTTAAGCACCAGGCCTGGCAGCCCGAGGCGCTGGGGACGCATCACCTGGCAGCCTCACCGAGTGGCGAGCGGCGCCGGTACCAGAACAGCTTCACCTGCCTGGGGAAGGGTGTTCCCTTCCGGCCCGAGCGCAAGACTCCGAGCCCCTCCATCCCCGGGCCTCAGACCGCGACGGTAGTTGGCCCTCCCAGCGAGGAGATCTTCACGGACGAACACGGCCGCATCAAGGTCCAGTTTCACTGGGATCGTGAGGGCCAGAAGAACGACCGCTCGAGCTGCTGGATCCGGGTGTCCCAGGCTTGGGCCGGCCCAGGGTGGGGAGCCCTCTACCTGCCGCGCATCGGTCACGAGGTCGTGGTCGAGTTCGAGGAGGGGGATCCCGATCGGCCGCTCGTTACCGGCAGCGTCTACAACGGCAACCACCCGCCCCCGGTCTCCCTACCTGCCGAGAAGACGAAGAGCACCATCCGCTCTGCGTCGAGCCCTGGCAGCCATGGCTCGAACGAGCTGCGCTTTGAAGATGCCGCGGGCAGTGAGGAAATCTACTTCCACGCCCAGAAGGACCTCGGCATCGTCGTCGAGAACGACAAGAACCAGCACGTCGGCCGAAACGAGACCCTGCGGGTGGACAACGACCGCAGCCGATCCGTTGGTGGCAACCAGTCCCTCCTCGTCGAGAAGGACGACACCAGCAACATCGGCCAGAACCAGTCGCTCGAGGTTGGCCAGAACCGGACCACCACCATCGGCGGCGACCACACCGAGAACATCTCGGGAAGCCAGTCGGTGTCGATCGGGGCCAAATCCACGACGACCGTTCTCCTCGCTGCCGCCGAGACCATCGGTCTCGGCAAGGCGCTGACCGTTGGAGGGGCCTACGCAGTGACCGTCGGAGCCGCGATGAACGAGCTCGTCGGGGGCCTCAAGGCCGAGGAGGTCATGGGCGAGAGGACCGAGATCGTTGGCGCCAGGAAGAGCGAGCGGGTCGTCGGATCCCGCACCCTGCAAGTCGGCGGGAACGCTCTGGAGCGGGTCGATGGTGCGCGTACCCTCAAGGTGAAGCAGGATTTTGCTCTCGAAGTGGAGGGCACCCATCAGCACGCAGCCTCGGAAACCTACCGCATCGACGCACCCAAGCTGACAATCAACGTCGGCGAGAGGCTTCTCATCGCGGCAGGCGCGGCGACGCTCGAAATCTCGCAGACCGGTGATGTCTCCATCAACGGCGTCAAGGTGGACCTCTCCGCCAGCGGCCCACTCACACTCAAGGGTTCCGGGGTCGTCGAGAATTAGGGGAGCGACCATGACCGATAGGAACCAACTCCACTTCGCCCTGCACCTCGGCCCGTACACGGAGGACGCCCTCCTCGTTCGCCGCATCGACGGGGTCGAAGAGCTCTCGAGGCCGTTCGCCATGGCGGTCACCTTCTCCACCGTCAGCGGCGATCCGCTCGATCTGTTCCGTCTCGTTTCCCGCGAGGCGTGCCTCGCCATCCGACGCCCTGACTCTCCGGAGCGTTGGGTGCATGGCATCTGCGCGACGGCCGAGCACGCCGGCACCTTCGCAGGCCGACCGCTCTATCGGGCCACCATCACGCCGAAGTTCCAGTTACTTTCTGTGAAGGCGAACTGTCGCGTTTTCCAGAACCAGAGCGCGATCGACATCGCCTGCTCGATACTCCAGAAGTGGGGGATCGGCTTCCGACGGGGGCTGCGCGGGATCTATCCGGTCCGGGAGATGTGCATCCAGTACCGCGAGACCGACCTCACCTTCATCTCCCGGCTCCTGGAGGAAGAGGGGATCACCTACTGGTTCGAGCACGAGGAACGCCAACATACCCTCGTCCTCGGCGATGCCCCCGAGTCCTTTGACCCACTGCCCAACGACTCACTGCCATACCGGAGCGAAACTGGGGCGTTCACCGAAGAAACGCACCTGTTCGACCTCCACAGGAAGTCTTCGGTGCGGCCCAACCGGTCTACGCTCCGGGACTTCGACTTCGAGCACCCCAGCCTCGACATAACCTCCTCGACTCCCCCCAGTCGCGGCGGAGAGGTGTTCGACTACCCATCCGGCAACGCTCAGGCGTCCGAAACGAAGCGACTCAGCCAGGTTCGACTGGAGGAACTCCGGGCAGACGGAGAGATCTGGAATGGACAAGGGAACTGCGAGCACCTCGCTCCCGGATTCACCTTTGGAGTGACAGGCCATCCCCGAACCGACTTCGACGTCAGGCTCCTCGCAACTCGGGTAATGCACCGCGGCATGCAGCAGACCAACTCCGGTAATGTCCACCGCGTCGAGACCACCTATCGGAACGAATTCAACGCCATCGGAGCTGATCGCCAATATCGGCCACCTCGCGACGCGTCTCGACCGACCATCCGTGGCGTCCAGACTGCAACAGTGGTTGGCCCTCCTGGCGAAGAGGTCCATCCCGACCAGTACGGCCGCATCAAGGTCCAGTTCCACTGGGACCGTGCTGGGCGCCTCGACGACCGGGCCAGCGCCTGGGTTCGGATGGCGCAGAGTTGGGGTGGTCCTGGCTTCGGAGCCCTGTTCGTTCCCCGCGTCGGCCAAGAGGTCGTCCTCCGCTTTCTCGAAGGGAACCCTGACCGTCCCATCGTTACCGGAGCCGTCTACAACGGCCGGCACCCTCCCCCGGTTGGCCTGCCGGCTGACAAGACGCAAAGCACTCTCAAAACCGACTCCTCCCCTCACAACGGCGGATCCAACGAACTCCGGTTCGAAGACGCAGCCGGCCAAGAGCAGGTCTATCTTCATGGACAGAAGGATGAGGGCATCGAGGTTGGGAATGACAAGAACCAGCTGCTCCACAGAAACGAACAGCTCCGGGTCGATCAGAATCGGAGTCGGTCGGTCGGAGGTAACCAGACGCTGGAGGTCACCCGGAACGATGGCTCCCGGATCCAGGGCAACCAAAACGCGAATGTCGCCTGGAACCGTTGGACGGCCGTAAGTGGCAGTCACTCCGAGACCATCTCCAGAAGCCACACTGGTACCGTTTCCGGCATGCGCGACCTGACCGTTCGGCTCGCCTCCACCGAGACGGTTGGCGCTGCTAACGCGCTCACCATCGGCGGTGCCTACGCGGTGAGCGTCGGGGGCGCCCTGAACGAAGCTGTAGGCGGGTTCAAGAACTGCGACATCGGTGGCGCGAAGGTCGAATTCGTTGGAGCGAATCGGACCGAGACCGTGGCGGGCGACTCTCTCGCGACCGTTGGGTCCGACTTCGAGACCAACATCGAAGGTCGACTCGACATGACGATCGGAAAGAATTTTACCGAGAACACGCGCAATACCAGAATCCACATCAGCAAGGCCACGTCCTGGTCCGCGAAGACCATCCACATCACCGGCGACGAGATCGAGATCCTGATCGGCGGCAAGGTCGCGATCGTCATGAAGAAGGATGGGACCTTCCAGATGTTCGGGAAGACGATCACCGTCCAGGGAGCCGCGGTAAGCGCGAAAGGTGCGACGCTTTCCAAAACTGGCCCCGCTGCCGCGGCTCAAAAGCGACTCGACCAGAGAAAGGCAAACGCCATCCGATCGGCGCGCGCCCTGGTCCGATTCCGTCTCGTGGACCAGGATGGACAGCCAGTCGTCAACCAACAATTCACGATTCGTTTCTCGAGTGGCGTTCAACGAGAAGGAGCAACGGACGGCCAGGGGCGAGTCCAGATGCCGGCTCCGACAAGCGCCCCTTTCCGCTTGACCTTGCTGGAGAGGGCGCCCGAAGCTACTCGTCTCACCCTCGGGACGCGGCCATCCTCCGCGAGCACAAGGGGCGCTCGTCTCATCGAGTACGGGAAGAACTACGAACTACCAACCGGTCGAGAGCATCTCCTGGAGCTTCCGGAACGTCGTTCGGTCATGACTATTTCCGCGCTATTCTTGGGTTCGACCAGCGATGCGTATCCCCGCTATGTCCTGGAATCCACAGACGGCTCCTATCGCACCGAGCTGAGCCCGCAGAACAACGCTTCAACCGAGAAGGACTGCCTGGTGTTGGTATTCGGGGGGCTCCGTTCCGGAAAGAGCTACACACTACGATCAGAACTTGGACCCGCTGTCTACCATGAGGTCTTCCAGGGACTACCCTATGAAGCTGTCGTGGACCGCCCCAGGCCACACTTACCCAAGGTTACCGGCGGAGAACACGCTCTTCCGCACCGCGTTGACACATCAACCGTCTAGCCGCCGGGTCACTTGGACGATGATCTCACCTTTTTCCACAGCCTACCGTCCTCCCGGAGACATTGGATCATGATCCGTTTCCTGCTTTTCCTCCCCTTCGCCGTCTTTCTTTCACACTGCACCGACAACGCTCGTCCAAGCAACAGCAAGCCTCCAAGCCAAGCGCAGGCCGCCCCTGCCTCGACGACCGATTCTCGCGTGAAATGCCCTGAGGAAACGACACAACATGTCGACCAGGACCTCCCGACACATCACACCCAAATTTACTGTCTCGATCGAAACAACAGGGAACACGGACCCACACTCACCTGGTACTCAAACGGGACTCTGTTCACGGAACGCAACTACAAACACGGCAACGAAGACGGGATCCAGCGCGACTGGTACGAGGACGGCACCATCAAGATGGAGCACAACAGCTCGAACGGCCGCGCGCAGGGCACCTACCGCTATTGGCATCCTAACGGAAAGCTACAGTCTCAATTCGAAGTCAAAGACGACAAACCCTTCGGAACCGGAAAGATCTGGGACGATCAAGGACGTCTAGTTGAAACTATCGACTACGAGCATCGCGACAACAGCGGCGAGCCCATCCATCACCCCCTTGCACCCCCCAAGGCGGACCTTCGCTAGCGCGTAAACGGGTATCGCCCTCTCAACAGTCACACAGACCCTTCCAACCCAGTCAACCTCGCTCAGCCATGCCACGCCAGCCACAGCCAAGCACCGACCGATCACTCACGCTAACCAAGGTGGATGTTTTCGAGGTGAATGCCGTCTACGATCTAATACCCGGCCAGTCCATGGGGGCTTGGAGCGAGGTCTCCGCTCTCGGCAACCAATGCTGGTACGACCAGGACGGTCAGTTCACTGCAGAGCCATCGCTTCCCGCTGGCATGTACTGCGGTTACCTTTGCGGAGACTCGCCACGCCCTTTCGAACGCACATTCGATCGGCGGCATTCTCTCCCGGTGCGCGACAAGTGGCTCTACGTGTTTGGAGTCACAACAGGACCTCGCGGTAGCGCTCGACTTCTTCACGAACTATTTTACGACACCAGCGGCGCGATCTTCACCGCCAACCCGGACCACTTCCGCCAGAGCGACCGCCCCCTTCATTCCGCTTCAGTTGACTTCCTCGGCATCCATCTTGAGCAGCCCGCCGTCGGCGGCTGGCAAGAACTCCAACACTATCTTCTACTTGCACCGCGCCAACTGCCGTGGCCAGCCATTGAGGTCATTTTGGCTGATGTTCCATCCTACACAACACTACTCAAGGACGAGTTCTACACTGACATCTATTTCCCGGATCGCCCCAACGAGAGAATTCCGCTCACTAAGGCCATCGCGAACACGCTTCCCCAGAACGGGCGCGTCTGCTATGCGGTTCACCTGGTCGACACCATCAAAGAAGCCCTTCGGCGGCGAGAGCTCCTCACCCGCACACAGCGAGTCATAGAGTCCATCCAGACACAGAAACATGAGGACCGGGAATACCTACTCGCAAAACAACTGGAGGCGATAACCTCGCACAGACCAGATCTGCGAGCCCTTGTCGATCCCCGACTCAGCGAGCACCTTCATTCCGCCGATGAGCTTTCGCGACGGCTGTTTTTGATCATGGAACATGTCGCAAACGACCTCATCCGCTGGATCGGAGAAGACGAGCGAAGGGTCCCTATCCCAGGCGGCGCCGATCGCGGCAACACCCGCGCTCTCGTCAGCGCTTATCATCGCGATCCATCGGGTGCCGTACTCCCTCCCCTTGCCAAAGACGCCCCTGCCCGGCTCCAGCCCCCAGGAAAACGCAATTCGTTCTGCGCCCTCGCAAACCTATTTCGCGACGCCAACCCTGCTGACAAAGAAGAGATCGCCCTAGCCATCGCGTCTCTCCACAACGCCCTCAGCGAGTGCCAGCAAGGCCAGGCTTGGCTCAGCAGAAACTTTCCGTGTTTCTCTGGGGAGTCGGATAGCCCGGTCGACGGTGGCGTCGGGATGGTTCTGAGCTTTCGAAAGTTCTCCTCCGTAGCACTCGGAGTCGTCATTGCGGCCTACTCGCAACGCTGGGCCAGGCAGTATAAGCAAGCCGCATTGCGACGCTTCTCGGACTGGATGAACGCAAAATGGGGCGCCTCGCTCCGGTATGTTCCAAAATCAGAGCAGGACTTCATCATCGCCAATGAACGAGCAGCACGGAAAGCAGCTCGCAGACTCGTACGCGAGACATCCATCGACAAACTCGAGCTCGATCCTCGCTGGGTAGAAACTGCTAAGGTCTCCAAGGATATCCTCAAGTTCCTCGACTTGGGCATCAAAGCCATCAATTCGGCGTACGCGCTGCGGGAGCTTGTTGACGGACAAGCGGACGGATGGAAATGGGCGTCAACGATCGCCGACTTCATCGAGACCTACGACACCCTTCGCGCTGTTCAGAAGACAGAGATCGCGATCGACCTTTATGACGATCTCGGCCAAATACGAAAGATCGGCCCGCTTGCGGTCGCAACCGGACTCTTTGCGATCGCGTCCGATCTGCGCAACATGACGAAGGCGCACTCTGCAAGCGACCGAGCCGGCCATGCCGTTTCCACCATCGGATCCTGCATAGCCGTCATCGGTCCTTTCGTTACGGCAGCAGCCTTTCCCCTTGCGCTTTTGGGCGCCGCGGCTTTCTTCTGCGCCGCCGGCGGAAAATGGATCTCCAGAGACTTCTCCGACTTGAGGCGCTTTCTTCGGTATTGTCAGTTTACCTCTAGCTGCGACTCTTTTGACGTCGGCGAAGACAACATCCTTTCCCGCGCCGCCGATCTTGTCGATCGGGGCCTGCTTCACGGCTCCTTTCCGTACTGGTACTCGAAAGATTTGTCTGGGTTGGCGTTCGATCCAGAGGGCCAGAACATCGCTCTCGACCAGATCCTCCACGATTTTTATCCGCGACTACTTAACGACGGGACCAAGCTGCAGCTGGAGATCGAGATTTCCAATCCCAGTCAAGTTACGAAGGACTCGGTATGGTCGATCACGCTCGCAAGCCCGACCAAGAATGCGCCTCCGAAAGTTACGACGCTTGAGCCCGATCTAGTTCTAGACGACCAGAACTCTCGTTTCGCCAGAGCAACCCTCGAACGGTACGATCAGCCTCGCATGGGCGCTCCGGGATCCTTCTCCCCACCCCAAAAGGACGGGCACTCAACTGCAGAGATTGCGCTCGATCTCTTTGGCGACGGCAAGAAGATATACCGGCGTTCCTGCCGCGAGGAGTTCGTCACCCCGGGCAATTGGCTCGACAGCTGACGACCATCCTGCCCCGTTGCCTGCTACGTCAAGTCTGTTCTTCTTCAAGGGCATCAGAGCCGGCCAGGGCTCTGCGGATACTGCCGACCGAATCCTCGGCACTCCGACTCAGCCTTAGGGTAGAATAGAGAACCCCTTGGTGCGACAGATGATATCTCCTTAACACTACTGCGTCACGTCAGGGTGCATCGAGAAACCAGTGAGATCGATCGTTTAGCGATCTGACGTTTGGAGAAGTTGCGCGCGGATTTCTGATGTGATCTACGCGTGTACATGGCTTTCACGAGTGGAGCGGCGGCGGCGCGGCTGGAGCAGTTCTTCCAGGCGATCGGCGACGTCCTTGGCACACCGCAGCGGCGAGCATCGTTTGCCACCTACGCCATGGGCCTGTTCTCGGCGGCGGAACGCAAGAGCGTCGAGCCGTTGGCGGTCCATGCTTGTCCAGATCCGCATGAGGCCGATGCCGCTCACCAACGGTTGCTCCATTTCCTCGTCGACTCCCAGTGGAGCGATCATGCCGTCCGTCGGACAGCGAACACGTACGCGCTGGCCGCCATGACGGAGCAGGGCGGGCCCATCGAGGCGTGGATCATCGACGACACTGGATTTCTCAAGCAGGGCAAGCATTCCGTTGGAGTTCAGCGGCAGTACACCGGCTCCGCTGGTAAGATCACCAACTGTCAGATCGGCGTCAGCCTCACCGTGGCCACCAACACCGAGCATCTCCCCATCGACTTCCAGCTCTATCTCCCGGAGTCCTGGACGAGCGATCCGGCGCGGCGCAAAGAAGCCCGCATCCCTTCGGTGGTTCAGTTCCAGACCAAGCCCGAGCTTGCCTTGGCCATGATCCGGCGGGCTCTTCTCGACGGCGTCTCTCCGGGAGTGGTCCTGGCCGATTCCGCTTACGGCTCCTCCAGCGACTTCCGCAGGGAGCTTCGCCAGCTTCGACTGCGGTACGCCGTCGCGGTGAACCCCACGACCAAGGTCGAGCTGGTGGACCAGCCGGAGCGGCCTTCCGTGAGCGTGTCTGCTCTGGCAACCGAACTCGCTGCCGCCGGTGCGTTTCGCCGATGCACCTGGCGAGAAGGAACCGGTCACCCTATGTGGGCCCGTTTCGCGATGCAGAGGGTTCGACTCTCGGAGGACGAGGAGGTCTGGCTCCTCATCGAGTGGCGCGATGGC
>Ga0302321_100005686_pt1 | contig 10929 bp, 6 predicted proteins | sample Fen_T0_1_FD_202505 | JGI IMG/M metagenome (GOLD analysis project Ga0302321, IMG submission 202505) | Peat permafrost microbial communities from Stordalen Mire near Abisko, Sweden - Fen_T0_1 | ecosystem: Environmental > Terrestrial > Soil > Wetlands > Permafrost | place: Sweden: Abisko...
GTCCAGTGATAGGGTTTTCCTCATGACCACTACCTTACCACACTACCTTTCCTGTGGCTATAGTTTTATTTGAAATGCTCTAGTCCTTGGGATCAGATATGGATCGCTTCGCCCATCGTGGCCGCGGCGGCTTCCATCAGAGCTTCGCCGAGCGTCGGGTGCGCGTGGATCGTCTGGTGGATTTCTTCAACCGTCGCTTCAAGATGGATCGCGAGTCCGTACTCTGCGATGAGCTCGGTGGCTTCTGAGCCAATGATGTGTGCGCCGTAGATCTCCCCTGTCTTCGCATCGGTGATGACTTTGACAAAACCTTCGCTCTCTGCGGAGGCGACAGCTTTGCCAGAAGCGGTGAATGGAAATTTACCGATGCGGATATCGAGTTTCTTTTCCTTCGCAGCTTTTTCGGTGAGGCCGATGCTAGCCACTTGTGGCTGGCTATAGGTGCAGCCAGGGAAGCTTTTCACGCGTTTCGGTTTGCCGTGGCCAAACATACCATTCACGGCATTGATCGCTTCGTAGGTGGCGACGTGCGCCAGCCACGGCGGTCCGATGATGTCGCCGGCGCCGTAAATACCTTTCACGGTCGATTGATAATCGTCGCCGACCTTCACGTAATTACGATCTAGCTCGGGTTTCACATTGGCCGCAAAAAGGCCTTCGATGTTGGCTTCGACGCCGATAGCCGACAGCAAAACCTCAGCTTCGACCTCGGTTTTTTGACTGTCTTTAACGAGATCAACTTTCACGCTGTCTTTGCCGACGCGGAAATTTTCGCACTTGGTGCCGACATGCGAAACGATGCCTTGTTTATCGAAGGCGCGGTTAAGTGTGCGGGAAACTTCTTCGTCTTCGATCGGCAGAATCTGCGGCAACATTTCGACCAAGGTCACTTTCGTGCCGAGGGCGTTGAAGAAGTAAGCGAACTCCACACCAATCGCACCAGCGCCAACGATGATGATCGACTTAGGTTGCTTGGTATTCGCGAGCGCCTCACGCGAAGTCATCACGCGCACGCCGTCGTATTCGAGACCGGTGATTTTGCGCATTTTGCATCCGGTGGCCACGAGCACGGCTTTCGTTTTGAAGAACTTCCCTTTTTGGTCACCCGTGGTAACTGAGACCATGCCTGGCGCGTCGACGCGGGCCTGACCGACGATGTAATCGACTTTGTATTTTTTGAAAAGGAACTCGACGCCTTTTGCCATCTGGCCGGAAACGCCGCGCGAACGCTCGATGATTTTTGCGAAATCGAATGTCACGTCCTTCGCGCTGATGCCGAAGGTCTCGGCCTTTTTGATCTTCTGATAGAGCTCTGCGCTTTTCAAAAGAGCCTTAGTCGGAATGCAGCCCCAGTTGAGGCAGGTGCCGCCAGCGCGTTCCATTTCGATGCACGCGACTTTTTTGCCAAGTTGCCCGGCACGAATGGCGCCTGCGTAACCTGCAGGACCGCCGCCAATGACAATGAGGTCGTATTCTGTAATTTCAGCCATGGTAGGAAAAGTGTGTGACGTTAGGAAAAGCGCAACCGTCTCCGCCGCTCCAAGTCCGGTCAACCGGGAAATCCGTACGCAACATAGGCATTAACCCCGTTCAAGCCGATACTCTCGGACCTGTTCTAGACTAATATCTGCGAGGCAGCCTACTCAAATATCGATCACGTCGCCCGAACCAGAACGCTTGGGCGTACCAGCAGACGGCGGCGGACGTTTCCCGCGTAGCAGTTGGCTCACGACCATGTTGGTCACACCCACGACAAGTGCTCCGCCCAACGCCGGCCAAAAACCAGCCACGTAAAAACCCGAGACGATGCGGCCCACTAAATAAAACAACCCAGCATTGATCACGATCAGCCCGATACCCAAGCTCAGCACAATGAACGGTAGCGTGAAAAATACCAACAATGGCTTCAGGATGTCATTGAAAAACGTCAGCAAGACCACAACACACACAAGCGTGAACGGACCATCACAACGGATGCCAGGAATGATCTTCGTGGAGAGCGCAATCCCCAAGGCCAGCACCGACCAGCGTACCAGCTTTTGAACCAGCGGATGTTTCATTGACGCCTCTACTGTCACCCCAACGCCGCCCGGAGCAATGAAAATTCTCATCATCCAAGACCGTCTCCGCAGCGGCGGCACCGAGCGTCAATCGGTCCTTCTCGCCAATTCTTTTGCCACAGCCGGCCACCCAACGACATTGCTAACCTTCCGGCCAGGCGGAGTTCTTGGCAACACCGTAGGATCACACGTCGTGCGAGACGTATTACAGCCTTTCGATACCGGCCTCGACTGGTTTGCACCGAGGCTCTATCGCTACATCCGGCGCACCCAACCGGATACTATTCTCTGTATGGGCCGCATGGCCAACTGTTACGCAGGCGGGCTACAGGAACGCTTCCCGCGCACCACCGTCGTCGCCACGATGCGCACCGGAAAAAAGCTGCCACGGCTTTTCCGCCGTTCACTCGGTATCGTAAGACATATCGTCGCCAACAGCCATGACGCGAAAGAAACACTGGTGACGAAACACGCCATCGCGAGCGAAGGAATCTCGGTCATCCACAACTCGCTCGTCTTTCCGTCTGCGCCCAACGCAGGCGTTCGCGAACAAGAGCGCGCCAAGCACGCCGCCACGGCACAAACCATCGTGCTGCTCTGCGTTGCGATGTTTCGCCCCGAAAAAAACCAACGCGAATTAATCGAGATCGTGGCACAGCTTCCAGCCAATCTCGACTGGCAACTCTGGCTTGCCGGAGATGGACCTGCTCGCGCCGGTTGCGAAGCGCTCGCCGCAGAAAAAAAACTCGGCGGCCGCGTGAAATTTCTCGGTTGGCAAAACGATCCGACACCACTCTATGCCGCCGCCGACGTCGCTGTGCATGCATCCTGGAGCGAAGCTCTGTCGAATTTTCTCGTCGAATCTCAAGCATTTGGCCTGCCCATGATCGCCTACGACGCGCAAGGCATTTCAGAGTGCTGCGTTCCCGGCGAAACGGGTTATGTCATCGCACGTGACGACCGCGCTGCATTTCGCGAGAAGGTACGCGAACTCGCCCGAGCCGACGACGCCTCTCGCGCGGCTCGAGCTGAACAAGCGCGCGCCTATGCTCGCGAGACTTTCGATCGCGACCGTCAGGTTGCACGCTACTTGGAGCTTTTCGAGCAGTTGCGCCGATAAGCGATAACTTCGCTCTGCGTCGAGAAAGCACATCGTCATCTCTGCACGCGCTGCTCCTGACAACGTTATGTCAGGAGACTTCGGCTCTCATCATCGTGCAGTTGAGTTCCGCGATAAACCGCGCATCTCTTTCGGCTCCGTGGTCAAATCTGTTCCATCCTCCGCCAAGCCCGAATGCATCCGCCTACGCGGCGTGCGCCAGAATAACCTCAAGGGCTTCGATCTCGATATTCCCCTCGGCAGCTACATCGTCGTCACAGGCCTGAGTGGCGCAGGCAAATCGTCTTTGGTTTTCGACACACTTCATGCCGAAGGACAACGGCGTTACGTTGAAACCTTCAGCGCCTACACGCGCCAATTTCTCGAACTACTCAACAAGCCCAAGGTCGACTCGATCGAAAACATCCGCCCCTCGATCGCCATCGAGCAGACCAACACGGTCAAGAACTCGCGCTCCACCGTCGGCACGATGACGGAGTTGACGGATTTCTTCAAAGTCTGGTTCAGTCACGTCGCCGAATGTTTCGATCCTGAAACCGGCGAGAAGGTCGAGGATGACACTCCTCAAACGATCTGGGAAAAAGCTCTCGCGACCTCCGGGGGCAAACCGCTCGTCATCGCTTTTCGGGTGAAAAAACCCGATAACCTGACCTGGCTGGAAATCCTTCAAAATCTCAAAGCCCAATCTTACGTCCGCGTCTTACTACCGACCGCCAGTTCTGATATAGGCGAGGAGCCCTCACCCCATTCCGTTTTGGCCGCGCATCGCGTCGACGATCTGCTAGCCAGCATTTCACCCCTCGCTAACGCACCACATCTCTTCGTCGCACAGGACCGCATCACCGCGGATAACACCAATCGCCCTCGCGCACTCGAAGCCCTCGAAGCCGCGCTGCATTTTGGCCATGGCGAAGTGTTCTTGTTTTCAGCCGAAAAATTTACCGAACTCGGCCATTTCTCACGCGGACTCCACTCGCCCAAGACCGGCCGAACCTTCCGCCAGGCCACACCAGCGCTCTTTTCTTTCAATTCTCCGCTTGGTGCGTGCCCGCAATGCCGTGGCTTTGGCCGTGTGATCGAAATTGATTATCGGCTCGCGATTCCTGATCAAACCAAGTCGATCGATGACGGCGCGCTCAAATGCTGGGAAGGCGAGGTCTACAGCGAGTCAAAAAAAGATCTGCGCGTTTTCGCGAAGAAGAAGAAAATCCCAACGAATATTCCTTTTGCCGATCTCACGCCCGAGCAGCGGACGTTCGTGATCGACGGCGAACCTGGATACGGCACCGAGGGGAAAGAATGGCCGCGCGCGTGGTATGGCGTGAAAGGCTTTTTCCGTTGGATGGAAAAACATACGTACAAGATGCACGTGCGCGTTTTTCTTTCGCGCTATCGTGCCTACAACCCCTGCCCCGCTTGTCACGGCCAGCGCCTTCAACCCGAAGCCCTTTGCTGGAAATGGCACGGCAAAACGCTGCCTGAACTCTACCAACTCCCCGTCGACGAACTGCTCGTCCTTCTGCCCTCTTCTCAAGTTTTAAATCCAAAATCTGAAATCAGCCGATCTGGTTCCCACCACCAACGCGATCTTGCCTACGAATCCATCGTCACCCGTTTGCGCTACCTCGCACAAGTCGGACTCGCTTACCTGACGCTCGACCGTCAGTCGAAAACGCTATCCGGCGGCGAAGTTGAACGCGTCAACCTAACATCCTGTCTCGGCACCTCACTGGTCGACACACTCTTCGTCCTCGATGAACCCAGCGTCGGCTTACACCCACGCGATATCGACCGACTCATCGCGATCATCCGCTCGCTTACCGACGCCGGAAACACCGTGGTCGTCGTCGAACATGACGAAGCCATGATTCGCGCAGCCGATCACGTGATCGAAGTCGGCCCCGAACCCGGTGGACGCGGTGGCCACATCGTTTTCCAAGGCGATGTGAAGCAGATGCTGCTGTCTCAAGATAGCATCACCGGAAAATATTTCTCGGGGCGCGAGACCATCGATGTACCAATAACACGCCGCTCGGCCGATTTCGGCAGAGTACCGCGTCTCCACTTCAGAAATGTTTCCAAGCACAACATTTCCAATCTTTCGTTCGGCTTGCCATTACAGCGTCTCGTTTGTTTGTCGGGAGTTTCAGGTTCTGGTAAATCAACCTTGCTCGACAACGTCATTTACCAAGGGCTGCTCACGCAACGTCACCAACTGACCGAAGATCCGGCCAGCATCGAAAGCATCACTAGCGAGCTGGAGTTTAGCGAAATCGTCCTCGTCGATCAGTCGCCGCTCAGTCGTACGCCGCGCTCGAATCCTGCGCTCTACACTGAGGCCTGGGATCTCATTCGTGAACTGTATGCCAAAACGCCGACTGCCCAAGCCGCCGGTTTTGGTCCATCGAGTTTCTCGTTCAACAGCGGCGACGGTCGCTGCGATCACTGCCAGGGCCTCGGCTATGAACGCGTGGAGATGCAGTTTCTTTCCGACGTCTTTGTTCCTTGTCCCGTCTGTGAAGGCCGACGCTTCAAACCCGAGGTGCTCGCAATCACCTGGAGTGGAAAATCCATCTCCGATCTCCTCGCCACGAGCATCGACGACGCTCTTCCGCTTTTTTCCGAGCATGTCTCTGTTCGCTCCCGGCTCGCCAGCCTCGAAGCCGTCGGACTCGGTTATCTCACTCTCGGTCAACCGCTCAACACCTTGAGCGGCGGCGAGTCACAGCGTTTGAAACTCGTGCGCCATCTGAGTGCACAACTTGACGCGACAAATACCGGCGGTGCACTTCTCCTGCTTGACGAACCAACAACGGGTTTACATCGCCACGACGTTAAAAGACTTCTCGCCGCATTGCACGCGCTCGTCGACCGCGGGCACAGTGTCATCGTCATTGAACACAATCTCGATGTCCTCAAGTCCGCAGACTGGATTCTCGAAATCGGCCCCGATGCGGGAATAAACGGTGGCCACATCGTCGCTGAGGGCACACCTGAAACAATCGCAACCGCCACAACTGCAACCTCGCATTTCCTCCGCGATGCACTCGATGATAATCACGTATTACACGACAATTCGACGTTGCTCGCCGCGGAAGATACCGGCACTTACCTAGCTCCGAGCGTGGAGAATTCAGTCCTCCAGCTTACCGGCGCTCGGGAGAACAACCTGAAAAATCTCTCGCTTTCCATTGCACACCGTCAACTCACGGTTGTCACCGGCGTTTCAGGTTCGGGCAAATCAACCCTCGCTTTCGACATCGTTTTTGCGGAAGGCCAGCGACGTTTCATGGAGTCGATGTCGCCCTACGCGCGGCAGTTCGTTGAACAACTGCCCCGGCCTGACATCGACCGACTCACCGGCATACCTCCGACCGTCGCTATCGAGCAGCGCGTCACGCGTGGCTCACGCAAATCTACCGTCGCGACCATCACCGAAGTCGCTCAATACCTCCGTCTCCTTTACGCGCGGTTGGGCATACAGCACCATCCAGATACGGATCGCCCAGTCGAACCACTTTCCACCGGCCAGCTCAGAAAGCTTTTGCAAAAAGTGATCGCCACGACAAAAGCAAAAAAAGCGAAGCACCTTTACCTTTGTGCACCTCTCATCCGTGGACGAAAAGGACACCACCAACCGATTGCCACATGGATCGAAAATCAGGGTTACGAACTCATGCGCGCCGACGGTCGCCTCCTCCGCGTAGATACCTTTCAGAAACTCGATCGTTATAAAGAGCACGATATCGAAGTCGTCGTCGGCGATCTGAAATCACCAACAAAAAGCCCGAGTTCCAAAACGCCAAAACCGGCCTCCGACCTCCGACCTCTGACCTCTGAGCAGGCACTCGCGCAAGCGCTTCGGCTCGGTCACGGTTCATGTTTTCTCATCACGCCTGCCGGCGAAACCCTTTCGTGGTTTTCCACGACACGCACCGACATCGACAGCGGCGAATCCTTCCCCGAGCTCGATCCAAAACATTTTTCCTTCAACTCGCCTCGCGGTTGGTGCCCCACCTGCCGCGGCCATGGGCAGATTTTCCCGTGGATGCTTGAGCTCGACAAAGAATCCGAAGAAGACGCTGACCAAGCACTGCGTCTACGAGCATTCGGCGTTGAATCGAGTGAAGACGTCAGTGGCAACGGCCAACTTTGCCCCGAGTGTCACGGCGAGCGGCTCAATCGTATAGCTCGTGCGGTGCGGCTACATTTCCGCAGCAAACAACCGCCTCTCTCGCTTCCGCAACTCCTGCGCTCCACCCCAGCGCAACTTCTCACATGTTTACGGGCTCTCGAACTCGACGCCCGCGGTAAAGCCATCACGCAAGACATCGTCCCTCAAATCGAGGAGCGCCTGCGCTTTCTCGATCACGTCGGCCTCGGGTACCTCTCGCTTGAGCGCCCAACCGAAACACTTTCGGGCGGCGAAGCGCAACGTATTCGCCTCGCCGCACAACTTGGCTCTAATCTTTCCGGTGTCCTCTACGTGCTCGATGAACCGTCCATCGGTTTACACGCGCGGGACAACGACCGCTTGATCGAAACACTTCAGGCCCTTCGTGCTAAGGGAAATACGCTTCTCGTAGTCGAGCACGACGAGGAGCTTATGGCGCGAGCCGATCACATCATCGATCTCGGCCCCGCCGCGGGTATCCACGGCGGCGAACTACTCGCCAGCGGCACACCCGCCGAGATTAAACGTAGCGCCAAATCCCTCACCGGCCTGTTTCTCGCAAAAGGAATCGAACACCCGCTGCAGGGAAAATACCGTGAAGTTCCGGCCTCCGAATCTCGACCATCCAAGAACGCGGCTTGGCTCGAACTTCGCGGCGCTCGGCTACGAAACCTCAAAAACTTCGATTTACGCCTGCCTCTCGGTCGCTTGATCATGGTCGCCGGACCAAGCGGAGCAGGGAAATCCACGCTCTTTCGCGACCTGCTCGATCCCGCCGTCACGCACGCGATCAAGGCCAAGAAATCAAAACTGACCGGTCGCGATTTTGCCAAAGCCACCGGATTCACGTCCGACACGCTATCCGCTCTGGTTGGGCTACCGTCATCCCGCAAAGCAGACGCTTCGCCGCCACCGTTTGACGAACTCACGGGTGTTTCCTCCTTCAAATCTGTCATCGAAGTCGATCAATCACCTATCGGTAAAACACCGCGTTCAACGCCCGCCACTTATCTCGGAATTTTCGACCTTATTCGTCAGTTTTTTGCTTCTTTGCCTGAATCTAAAATTCGCGGGTACACTGCTTCACGCTTTTCCTTCAACACCGCAGGCGGCCGTTGCGAAACCTGCGCTGGTGCCGGTCGGATCAAATTGGAAATGGCTTTTATGCCCGATACCTATCTTCCGTGCGATAACTGCCGTGGCTCTCGCTATAGCGCCGATCTTGCCGATATCGTTTGGAAAGGCAAAACCATCGGCGAGGTGCTACAGCTCACATTCGAAGAGGCCGCGCAATTTTTTGACTTCCATTCGCAGCTTTCGCAGGTCTGCCAGCTCATGGTCGATTGCGGTCTTGGCTATCTGACCCTCGGCCAAAGTTCACCGACGCTATCTGGTGGCGAAGCACAACGCCTCAAGCTCGTCACCGAACTCTCACGCGGTCTCGCTAGCTACAAGGAACGTTCGCGCGGTATGCAGCCGCACAACCTCTATCTCCTTGAAGAACCCACGATCGGTCTGCACTTAAGCGACTGCGAAAAACTAATCCGCGTGCTCCACTCACTCGTCGACCAAGGCCACACTGTCATCGTGATCGAGCATCATCTGGATCTGCTCGCCGAGGCTGATTACATCGTAGAACTCGGTCCGGTCGGCGGCCCGGACGGTGGCGAACTCCTCTATCAAGGACCGCTTGCTGGCCTGCTCAAAGTCAAACGTTCCCCCACTGCACCGTACCTGCGTACAAAACTAGCTTGATACGCTGACTCCTCCTGATTTGTATTACGAACTAGCCTTAACCGCTAAATCGTGGGCACGCACAGCATCCTGCACGATTTTCACCAGATCGGGAAGTTGCACCGGCTTGAGCAAATAACGGAAAAGCGCCGCTTCGTTGACACTGCGCAGCAACATTTCTGGCTTCATGTAACCAGTCACAAGCACGCGCTGCATGTGCGGAAATTCCTCACGGCAACGAACCAGAAAGCTCATTCCATTGCCGCCCGGCATGAGGTGATCGGCTATGACAGCTTTGAAGTTTTTTTTGCGTAAAATAAACTCGGCCTCGCGCGCAGAAGTCGCCGAAGAGACGTCAAAGAATGGAGTCAGCGTCTGCACAAAAACTTCGAGGAGACTACGCTCGTCATCGACCAAAAGCACCGAATCGAGAGGCGCAGACGTTGGGGCTTCAGCATTCATTCGCCCCTGCATTCTGTTTTGCAGACTGAGATTGGCAAATCCAAATCTTCATACAACTGCGCATTCGGCAAACCCCTTGACCGGGGTTTTAGGGTTGCTCGGTCCAACGCAGCACGTTGTGCTTTTGTCCCTCAGGTTATGACGGTCCAAGAACTCCACGCCGCTCTACGCGACGGACGTCTCCAACCCGGCGAGGCAGCCCAGCTGACCGCCGAGATACTGACCACACGCAACGCTTCCGGCAACACCCCCTTGCATAGTGCCGCCAAGTACGGAGCTCTATGCCTCCTTTCGCCAGCGCTCCTCACACCGAAAAACCTGCTCCTCAAAAACGATTCCGGTTACACCCCTTTACATCACGCCGCTTTCGGAGGATACCTAAATCAGGTGCCACCGGCAATCCTGACTAGCGATGTCCTGCTCACGCGCAGTAATCTCGGCTACACCGTCCTCCACATTGCTGCCGGTCACGGACACCTCGCGCAAATTCGCGCCGGGCTTCTCACTACCGAACTCGTCCAAACCAAGAACGATCTTGGTAACACCCTCCTGCACGAAGCGGCTGAAAACGGTACCCTTGATCGTTTTCCTGCTGTGTTCATCACCGCTCCCCTGCTCGCGCAAGCCAACGCCAGTGGCGAGACCGTTCTTCACGTCGCAGCACTCAACGGCAACCTCGCGCAAATTTCGCCTGCATTACTCACCCCTGCAGCCCTACTCGCCAAAACGGGTTCGGGCGACACCGTGATTCATGCCGCCGCACTCGCTGGTCATTTGGAGCAAATTCCGCCAGTGATCCTGACTCACCCGAACCTCATCATAGCGAGTAAATCAGGCTACACGGTGATCCACGCCGCAGCGGAAACGGGTCAATTAAACAAAATCCCACGCGAAGCGCTCACCCGCGACCTTCTCCTCACGCGTAACGACCACGGTGACACTCCCCTGCATGCTGCCGCTTATGAAGGTCATCTCGACCAGATTCCGCCTGAGCTCCTGACCGTCAGTACACTCCACATTCGCAATTACGACAGCGTTACTCCGATGCGCACCGCTCTCGCACGCGGCTTTTTGGAACAAATTCCGGTCGCCCTTCGCCCCAAACCCGCGGGTCTGGTTAAACGTCTGCTGAAAAAACTCGGGTTTCAGTGAAGGCCTGCCGAATATTAAACGCAGACGTTCATTCCGCAGTCAGCGCTTTATAAGCTCTTCGCTCACTTGATTGCTTCAAGCTCAGCAGCAGTCCACGGCGTAGAACGGCCCGCGGCTGCCTGGGTACGGATTTCTTTTACTTTGTCCGGAGTGACGGGCGGAGCATTATTGCCCCATTCCTGACGGACGTAGGTTAGCACGTAAGCGATTTTTTCGTCAGTGAAATT
>Ga0302321_100005687_pt1 | contig 10929 bp, 10 predicted proteins | sample Fen_T0_1_FD_202505 | JGI IMG/M metagenome (GOLD analysis project Ga0302321, IMG submission 202505) | Peat permafrost microbial communities from Stordalen Mire near Abisko, Sweden - Fen_T0_1 | ecosystem: Environmental > Terrestrial > Soil > Wetlands > Permafrost | place: Sweden: Abisko...
ACCTGCTCACGCTCAAGGTGATCGACGAGGTCGTGCCGGAACCGGTTGGCGGCGCCCACGTAGACCCCGACGCGGCGGGCGAGGCACTGCGTGCCGCGCTGCTGCGTCACCTGACTGAACTGAGGAAAGTGAAGCCCGACCGGCTGGTGCGCCGCCGCGGCGAGAAGTTTGCGGCGATGGGCGAGTTCGTCGAAACCTGATGCCACAGACCGTCGAAGTTCGATTCAAGGGCACCCGCCGCGCGTTCTTCCATTGGCCCCACGAGGAAACCGAACCACTCCGCCTGAAGGAGTCGGTCATCGTGGCGGCCGACCGGGGCGAGGACTTCGGGCGCATTTCCGCCGTGGGCGACGTTGCCGCAAAGAAGTGCGGCGGTTCGTGTTCCGTCCCGGCCGCTGCAAGCGGGGCTGCCGATCAGCCGGCTGAGGCGTGCGGACCGGCGCTTCCGACTGGTGCCACCGGCAGCGACGGAGCGACGACCGAGTTCCCCACCGTACTGCGGCGCGCGTCCCAGGACGAGATTCGCCGGGCCAACGACCTGCGCAAGGCTGAGGAAGAGGACCGCCAGCGCATCGTGGCCAAGGTGCGCGAGCACAAGCTGGAGATGAAGGTCAGCGATGTCGAGTGGCAGTGGGATCGCCACCAGATGACGGTCTTCTTCTCGGCGGAGCAGCGGGTCGACTTCCGCGCGCTCGTGCGCGAGCTCGCCAGCGCGTTCCGGACCCGCATCGACCTGCGACAGATCGGGGTGCGCGATGAGGCGGCGCGTATTGGCGGCGTCGGTCGGTGCGGCCGCGAATACTGCTGCTCCACCTGGCTCCCGGAACTATCCCCGGTCAACCTCTCGCTCGCCAAGAACCAGAGCCTGTCGCTCAATCCGTCGCAGATCTCCGGCGGATGCGGTCGGCTGCTCTGCTGCCTCAAGTACGAGCATGAGTTCTACGTCACCTCGCGGAAGCGCTTTCCCCGAGAGGGCAAGACGGTCGAGACGCTGCGCGGCACCGAGAAGGTGATCGCGGTCGACATCTTCCGTGAGCGCGTGTACCTCCGCGGGGCCGACGAGTCGCGTACCATCGGCCTCGAGGAGTTGCGCGAGGAGATGGAGGGAGCCAGCGGCGGTGCGGTGATCGTGGCGGCGCCCGCGAAGCGGGTGGAGCGTCCCGAACCACGGGGCCGGCCAGAGCGGACAGAGCGACCACGGACTGAGCGACCACGGACTGAGCGACCGCGCACGGATCGTCCCGCGGGAGCGGTGACACCGGAGCCGCGGCCGGAGCCGAAACCCGAGCCGCAGCCGGAGCACGCGTCAGCGGCCGCCGCGCCCGGGGCGGCCGCGTCCTCACCCAAGAAGCGTCGCCGTCGCCGCCGCCGCCGTGGTGGAGGCGGTGCGGCCGGAGAGAACCCGAACCCGAGCGGACCCGCCACCGAGTGACATCGTTCTTCATCACCACTGCCATTGACTACGCCAACGGCGACCCGCACCTCGGTCATGCGTTCGAAAAGGTGGGGGCCGATTGCATCGCCCGCTATCGCCGGCTCCGGGGCGACGACGTCTGGTTCCTGATTGGCATGGACGAACACGGCCAGAAGGTGGCCCAGGCTGCCGCCGATGACGGCGTCACTCCGCAGGCGTTCGTGGACCGCGTCGCCGGCCGCTTCGAGGCCACGTGGGACCGCCTCGCCATTTCCCGCAATCAGTTCATCCGCACCACGTCACCGGCGCACCAGGCGGGTGTGCAGGAGCTCATCGAGCAGATCTTCACGCGCCATCCCGATGATTTCTACGAGCGGTCCTACTCGGGGCTGTATTGTGTGGGGTGCGAGTCGTTCAAGCAGCCCGCGGAGATCGTGGATGGGAAGTGCGAGCTGCATCCCACGCGCACCCTCGAAATGGTGTCGGAGCGGAACTGGTTCTTTCGCCTGTCACGCTACCAGGATTTCCTCCGCCGCCACATTGCCGCGCACCCGGAGTTCATCCAGCCGGTGAGCCGGCGGAATGAGATCCTCGGACTGCTCGACCAGGGGCTCGAGGATGTGTCCGCGAGCCGGGCGCGCCTCGGCTGGGGCGTGCCGTTTCCACGGCCCACGAGCGACGGACAACGCCAGACGACGTACGTATGGTTCGACGCCCTGCCCAACTACTGGACCGCCACGCGCCTGCCCGACGCCGGGGCCACGTGGCCGGCGCAGCTGCACGTGGTGGGCAAGGACATCACCCGCTTCCACTGCGTCATCTGGCCGGCGATGCTCGAGGCGGCGGGGCTTCCCCTGCCGGGACAGGTATGGGCGCACGGGTTCGTGCACCTTGGCGGCGAGCGGTTCAGCAAGAGCGCGGGCGTGAAGCTCGACCTGAACGAGGCGATCGACCGATTCGGGCCCGATGCCTTCCGCTACTACCTGCTGCGCGAGATCCCGTGGGACAGTGACGGCAACTTCAGCTGGGAGCGCTTCGAGGAGCGGTACACCTCGGAACTTGCTGACGGGCTCGGCAACCTCGCCTCGCGGTCCCTGGCCATGATCCTCAAGTACCGTGAGGGCGTGGTGCCGCGAACGGTGGCGGATACGTCGCTCGACACGAAGGGCGTCGAGGTGGCGCAGCGATACGCCGAGGCAATGGATGCGCTCGACCTCCGCCGTGGCGCCGAGCTGATGGGTGAGCTCGTCACTGCTGCAAACCTCTTCATTGTGCAGACCGCGCCCTGGACCCTGGCGAAGAATGGCGACGCGGCTGCGCTCGATGCCGCACTCGGCGCGCTGGCCCGCTGCCTCGCCCGCCTCGCCGTGCTCTCAGCGCCCTTCATGCCGGGCAAGAGCGCCGAACTGTGGGCTTTGCTGGGTGCTCCTGGGGCCGCGCAATCGATGGCGTGGGAAACAGCCACGGCCCCTGCGGTCGACGGGTGGGTGGTGAAAAAGCCCGAAGGGCTCTTTCCCAAGCCCCAATCTGCTACGTAAGTATCGAAATCGACCTAAGTTATTATCGCATAACGTATTAGCCATCAGGCCATTTCCTTGACATCGGGTAGGCCGGGGCTATCTTTCCCTCGGCCTTTTTCTTGCCCGTCAGGGGAGCAGTTCTCCCCTATCCCGCTGCTGTCCTGGAGATCGATGGCCAAGCGTCGCTGGACTGTCATGCTCATCCCGCATGGGACGGAGCGCTCGCGAATTCTCGAAGTCACCAGCTCCTGGCTGCGCCTCGGCGCGATCGGGCTTGCGGTGGTTCTCGGCGTCGCGATCCTGACAGGCTACGCGCTCGCCTACCGCGCCGCACGAACGGGGTTCGATGAGGGGCTCCTGACCCGCCGGAACAACCTCGCCGATGAACTGGGCCGCCTCAATGCACGCCTGGGCGCCCTGACCGATACGATCAACACGATTTCACGTCACGATGCGAAGATCCGGGTACTGGCCGGCCTCGAGCCGCTCAATCCCGAGGTGCATTCGGCCGGCATCGGTGGCCCTGCCGCGCCGCGTCCGAGCTGGGTCGATGCCGACCCGCTGTCGGAACACGCCGACCAGGTGCGGGTGGACATCAACGCGCTGGTGCGCCGCGCCGACCTGCTCTCGCGGTCGTTCAGCGAGGCCGCCGACAGCCTTTCTTCCCATCGCGACCGGCTTGCCGCAACGCCATCGATCATGCCGACCCAGGGCTGGCTGACGAGCGCGTTCTCCTCGATGCGCGAGCACCCGATCCTGCACCTGTCACGGCCGCACGAGGGCATCGACGTCGCGACCCCCATGGGCACGCCGATCGAGGCCCCTGCCGCCGGCGTCGTGGCCTTCTCGGGCCGTGAAACGGGATACGGCAACGTCATCATCATCGACCATGGCTTTGGTATCCGCACCAAGTACGCGCACTGCTCCAAGCTCATGGTCGGCGCCGGTGCCAAGGTGACGCGTGGCCAGCAGATCGCCCTCGTCGGCAACACCGGCCTCTCGACTGGCCCGCACCTGCACTACGAGGTGCTGGTGAACGGCCAGCCGGTAGATCCACTCCGGTACGTCCTGTCGGATCGGGCAATTGTGGACTAGGCGTGAGGACTTGAAGGCGTGAGGACTTGAAGAAACAAACGAGGCCCCGGCATCCGCCGGGGCCTCTCGCTTTCACTTCACGTCCTCATCCTCACGCCCTCACGACTTGATCTTCATTGCCTTCGTGACCTGGTCGGGCGTGAGCAACATCGGCGCAATCGCGACCGCATCTTCGCTGCCGGCCGGGAAGGGATTGGACGACAGCAACTGCGCCACGAATACCCGCCCGCCCCCCTCAGCGACTACCGCTCCCACTGCCTTGCCGGAGCCGGAGATGGCCTTCCAGCCGGCTTCGGGATACTGGATGATCGTGAGCAGGGCGGGCGGCGTTCCCCCCGACATTGGCAGGAACATGAACTCGGAGACCGACTTTGCGCCGGGATACTCCGGGGCACTCACCCGCTCGGTGGCGGTGTAGCGCTGTTCCCAGACATCGGGCACCGCGAACTGGAAGTCGCCGAGCAGCGAATTGAAGGTGCGGCTGGAGGCGAGGTCGCCGGCCACCGCTGGTGGCGCCTGTGCTGCTGCCGGTGCCGCCGCTGCGGTGGTGTCGGCCGCAGCCGACGGGGTGCCACGGCCACACGCCGCGAGCACCACCGTCACCACAACGTACTCGATGCGCATGCGTGTCATGCCTAGAACTTCACCTTGGGCGCTTCCTGGGCGCCGGCCTCAGCCTCGAAGTACGGGCGCGGCTTGTCCAGGCCGAAGATCTTCGCGGTGAGGTTGGTCGGGAACTGCCGAATGAAGGCGTTGTAGTCGTTCACCGAGGCGTTGTAGTCCTGCCGGGCCACCTGGATGCGATTCTCGGTGCCTTCCAGCTGGTCCTGCAGCTGGCGGAAGGCATCGCTCGACTTGAGCGTCGGATAGTTCTCGACAATGGCGAGCAGGCGGCCGAGATCGGAGCGGACCGCGGCATTGGCCTCGGCCATCTGGTTGATGTCACCCGACTGGATGGCGCCCGACAGCTTGGCCCGCGAGGCCGCGATCCCAAGGAACACCGTCGTTTCCTGGGCCGCCGCGCCCTTTACTGTCTCGACGAGGTTCGGGATCAGGTCGACCCGGCGCTGGAGCTGGGTCTCGATGTTGCCCTTGGCCTTGTTGACGGCCTCGTCCTTGGTCTGGATCTGGTTGTAGCCGCACCCGGTTGTCGCAAACGCAACAAGCAGTGCCGCCCCCAGCACACGCACACGCGTCATGACCCTGCTCCAAGCTGAAGGTGATTCACATATCGCGCGGCCGTTTCGACGGCCGCCAGGTACGATTCGAACTGTTCCTGCGTCGCCATCCACTTCTGGTCGGCGCGATGCCGCACGAACTCGAGCTGGGCCGACGGGTGCGCCCCCACCGCGATCGAGGCTTCCTGCACTACCGCTTCGATGCCCCGGGGCACCGGTCGCCCCAGCAGCGCCAGGAGTGCCCGCTGGAGGAGCACGATGGTGGAGACGCTGGCGGTGCCGAGCTGGGCCAGCGCCGCCCGCTCGCTGGCGAGCGCCACGTAGCCGCGCCGCAACTGGACAAGCTTGCCGAGGAACTCGTGCTCCAGCAGGGTGCGCAGGTCGGCCGGTGCGACGCGCATGCCGGCGACGGGGTCCGAACCCTTGAGCACCTTGTAGGAGTGCAGGATGTCGGTGACCTCGATCGGGAAGGCGTCAGACGCACCAGCCCACTCCTCACGGCTGAACACGAGCGGCGGGATGTTGCCACTCTTCCGCCAGCCGGCGAATGCCTGGGTGAGCCCTCGCAGCGACGCCGGCGAGGTGTCGTCGAGCACGAGGAGCAAGTTGATGTCGGAGACGCCCGCCACCCAGTCACCGCGGGCCGCGGAACCGTAAAGCACCGCGCTGAAGCGCCCGGCCAGCGACTGGTCGAGGTCATTCAGCAGCGACGCAACCGTCGCTTCCCACGAATCCGCCATCTAGAAACTCCCTCCTGCCCCACCGCCGCTGAAACCGCCGCCGCCGCCGAAGCCACCGAATCCTCCGCCCCCGCCCCCGAAGCCTCCGCCGCCACCCCAGCCACCGCCCCCGATACCCGGGCCCCAATATACCCGCGGCCGGCGGCCCCGAGTTCCGCCGCCCCGCGAGGAGCCGGCAATCGCCATCATGATCGCCAGGAAGACGAAAATGAGCAGCAGCACGAGGAAGATCGGCGGCCCGGCGCCGGCGGAAACCGGGTTCGCCGGTACGAGCGTCGAATCGCGCACGCCCAGGTCTTGTGCGACAAGGGCGGCGACGGCTTCGACCCCAGTCACCAGCCCGGGTCCGTACTCGCCGGCGGCGAGCTGCGGCCGCATGGCATCGCGAATGCGCCCGGAGGTGGCGTCAGTGAGGACACCCTGCAGTCCGTCGCCCACCTCGAGCCGGATCTTGCCGGCCTGTCCCTCGCGCTTCGGCACGAGGAGCATGACGACGCCGGCGTTCCGGATCCTGTCCCCGACCTCGGCCTTCGCGCCCACACCCCAGCGGCGCCCGATGACCAGGGCGACGTCGGATGCCTCGAAGCGGCCAATGGTGGGCAGGGTGACCACGGCCAGCTCGGCACCGGTCTTCTCGCGCAGCGTACGCCCGATGCTCTCGATGCGGGCAGCGCTTGCCGGATCCACGATGCCGGCGACATCGGTGAGGTATCCCGTGGGCTGGGCCGGGAACAGCGTCTCGGCCCCCTCCTGCGCCGCAAGCGGCGCCGCGAGGAGCACAAGTTGAAGCACCAGTCCAGCGAGCATACCTTTGCGCCGTGCCACGCTCACTCCCAATACTCCTCCTCGTCCTTGCGGCCTGCCAGAGCACCACTCGCGTCCATGTCCGCGCGCGCATTCCCGCGGTCGATGGCCAGCTCGAGCCGGCACCGGGCGTGGCGCTGGTGGCGCTGCCCTACGATCGCGACTCCATCATCGCGGCCCTGCAGGCGAAGGCGACGTCGCCGCGCCCCGATGTTGCCTCGCTGGACAGCCTCTTCGCCCGGTTCCAGCGGCCGTTCGCCGCGTACGCCCTGGCTGCCGACAAGTCGGCGAGGCTGCAGGACTCGCTCGGTCGCATCAAGGCCGCCCTCGATTCCCTGCCGCGCGAATCGCCGGCGTACCGCAAGCTGTACGGCTCGTTCGTGACGCTGGGGACCGAGCGGTCCGCCGCCGACCGGCAGCGCGATTCGTTGCAAGCGGCCCTCAAGGCTGCACGAGCCGCCTTCGGCGCCCGATCCGACAGCACCCGCCAGGCTCTACGGGCGTGGGAAGATAGCACCTACAGAGACTACGAGAAGATCACGCAGGAGCTCTCGCGCAACACCAACCTGCTCCCGGCGACGGACACGACCGGCGCCGATGGTACCGTCACGCTCGTCCTGAAGAAGGGCCGCTGGTGGATCTATGCGCGGTCGTGGGATGCGCTTGACCCGAACGCCGAGTGGTACTGGAATGTCCCCGTGCGGGGCGACAGCCTGGTGCTGTCGCCGGAGAATGCCCGCCGCCGTCCCCGCTACTGAACCGGAACGCGAATGTCGACTGCCTCATGCCTCCGTCACTGCCTTACCGGCGCGCTCTTCCTCATGGCCGCACCGCTTGCGGCACAGACCGCCGCGGAGACCGCGGCCTCGCTTGTGCCACGCACTCGCGGCGCCGCAACGGCACCGATCACCGTCTACGAGATGTCGGATTTCCAGTGCCCATACTGCCGGCGATTTGCGCTCAATACGTTCCCCGAGCTCGACCGCGACTACATCACCACCGGCAAGGTGCGCTGGGTGTTCATCAACTTCCCGCTCTCGATGATCCACCCGAATGCCACCGCAGCCGCAGAAGTGGCAATGTGCGCGGCGAAGAGCGGCAAGTTCTGGGAGGTGCACGACCTGCTGTACCGGAACCAGCCGACCTGGGCACCCCTGACAGAGCCAGGGGCCTTCTTCCTGACGCTCGCCGATTCCGCATCGATACCGCCCGCGGCCTTCCGCAAGTGCCTGGTCGACCGGGAGACGCTCGACCTGGTGGCGAGCGACGCCAGAGGTGCGACGCAGGCCGGCGCGTCGAGCACGCCCAGCTTCTACATCGAGGGTGGCCTGCTGCCGGGGGCGCAGCCGGTGGCAGTGTTCCGCCAGATCCTCGACTCCATCTACACAGCGAAGACAGCGCCGACGCCGTAGTCAGCGCGACTGTTCCACCAGGTCACTCGCCTTCGTGATCCGGTCCGCAGCGCGCTGCACGGCGGCCGCGACCACCACGATCTGCGCCTCCGCCGTCGACCACTGCCCCTGCTCGATCGCCTCCCGGATGCCGGGGAGCGTCTTGACGCCATACCCGGTATAGAGCCCCGGCGCATATATGGTGTGCTGGTACCAGGGCCGGCCCGGCAATCCGGCGGGCTCGGTCAGCGCGCGTTCCACCTGCACCAGCTGCGCGTTGATAGCGCCGAGTTCCTCCGCAGCGATTGGCGTTCCCTGCATGAGCCGACCGGCGGCAACCGAGTCGTAGCGCCCCGCCGCGATCCGCAGCGCGGCCAGCGCATTGTCGAGCGGCGCAAAGTTGAGGAAGGGCGGAACGGTATCGCGCGGCGGCACCGTCTCGGGTGCGCGCGGATCGCGCACCGCCTGGAACACGCCCTCATCGAGCTGCAGGTTTCGCTCTCGTGCCTCATCGCCCTTCGTCGTCAGCAGCTGCTTCACCTCGGCTGTGTACCGGTCCACGGCGTCAGCGAGCGCGCCGAACTGGTAGGGCACCACATCCGCCGACGCGAGGCGCATGACCGAGAATCCGGTCGCCAGCGCCAGCGCCCGTCCGTAGGCAAAGCTGGAATCGCCGAACTGCCCGTACCAGGTGAACGTGTCGTAAATGGAATGGTAGACCCCGCCGCTCCCCGGTTGCTCACCGCCAAAGCCGACGTTCGCCGATGGGATGCCGAGGTGCTGGAGGAAAGGCGTGAAATCAGAGCCCGACCCGAGCGCCTCGAGGCGCAAGTCGGAGCGGCCGCGGATGTCCGCGCGGTCGGCGACGGGTGCGGTGCTGATGCGGGCGAGCCGAAGGCGGCGTTCAACGGTCAGGCCTGTTTCCGGATCGGCGATCGCGCTGGCCACCTGGTTGAGGAGCCGCTCGAGTACGTGAGATCCGCTCAAGTCCAGGATACCACGATCATTGGTGTCGCTGTTCAGGTAGGCCACGGCTTTGGTGCGCAGTTCATCGGCATGCTGCTCGGCCCACTCGGTTGAGCCGAGCAGGATCGGCTCCTCGCCATCCCAGGCGGCATAGACAATCGTCCGCCGCGGGCGCCAACCCTCGCGATACAAGGCACCGAGTGCACGAGCTTCCTCCAGCTCGGCCACGAGCCCGGAGACCGGATCGGCCGCGCCGTTGACCCAGGCGTCGTGGTGATTGCCGCGCACCACCCAGAGATCGGGCTCGACCGCACCCGGCAGGCGCGCAATGACATCGTAGGCCGGCACCAGTTGCCAGTCGAACTGCACGGCGAGCCTGACGCGTGCCGGACCGGGGCCGACGTGGTAGGTGAACGGCAGCCCACCCTGCCACTCCCGGGGGGCCACCCGGCCGCCGATCGCCATGAGGAGCGGGCGCGCATCACTCCAGGAGATCGGCAGCACCGGAATGCGGGTGATCGTCTCGGCCTGCGACCGATCCAGGCGTGTGGCGCTATCCGTGGCTCCCACGTTCGGCGTGAGCGGATCACCGGTGCGTACCGGCATGTCCATGACGCTGCCGCGCTGCACGCCGTCCGCGGGACGCATCCCTCCCCTGGGATACTCGTCGCCGGCGTGATAGCCGTCGTCGTTTGGATCCGAATAGAGGATGCAGCCGACGGCGCCGTGCTCGGCTGCCACTTTCGGCTTGATGCCGCGCCACGACATCCCGTACTTCGCGATGACGATGGCACCCTTTACTGAAATTCCGAGGCGCTCGAGGCGCTCGTAGTCGGTCGGGATACCGTAGTTCACGTAGACGAGCGGCGCCGTCACGTCGCCGTCGATCGAGTACGCGTTGTAGGTGGGAAGTTGCCCGCGCTGTGAAGTCGTCGGGTCACCGGGAATCGCCGGCTCCTGCAGTTTCGCCACAAAGCGCGTCGGCGCCAGCAGCTCGAGATGGCGGAGCTTCGGCACCGGGAACAGGACGTGGAAGACCTCGATGTCCGCGGTCCAGCCCCACGAGCGGAACTGGTCGCGGATCCACTCCGCATTGGCTCGCCCGCCCGGGGAACCCAGGTGATGCGGCTGACCGCTCAGGCGACGCATGTAGCTGCGGGCGCTGTCGGCCGAAGGCATCGCCGCGAACCGGGCCTCCCATTCCCGCTGGACCCGCGATGCCTCGGGCGTGAATCCCCAGATGGGGTCGTCGGACAGTCGAACCGGTGCCGCTGCAAGAAGGAGGGCACCGAAGAGGAGCGCACGAAACATGGAGGCTTACCCTATTGGTGAGGAACATCAGGCACATCCTTCACACTTGGCCCTGTATTGCACCCAAGGTACAACAGACAAATCGGGCCACGCGACTCCAGTGTGTGGATCGTGCCCCCAACGCGCCGCCGCGACCCTTGCGGGTGACCGGACGCAGGAATAGCATGCAAGCCGCCCGAACTGTTCTTGAACGTGCTCCCGTCCTTCTTCCTGGTCTCGTTCGCCTGATATCGCCGGTTGATCCTTCTTCCTTCAGAAGCGGTTCGCGCGATGTTCTTCGGGACGCGCAGGAACGACGCGCGTTCCCCTGCCGGCAAGGATCTGCAAGGGCACTGAAACCATGCACTCGCTGACCATAGGCCTCATCAGCGCCGGCAGCATTTTCGCCGGCGGGCTTCTCGGCATGGCCCTGCAGCAACGTTTGCCGGGTCATCACCTGAGCAAGGAGATGCAGGACCTGGTCAAGCTCAGCGCCGGATCGATCGCAACACTGACGGCGCTGGTGCTCGG
>Ga0302321_100005688_pt1 | contig 10927 bp, 8 predicted proteins | sample Fen_T0_1_FD_202505 | JGI IMG/M metagenome (GOLD analysis project Ga0302321, IMG submission 202505) | Peat permafrost microbial communities from Stordalen Mire near Abisko, Sweden - Fen_T0_1 | ecosystem: Environmental > Terrestrial > Soil > Wetlands > Permafrost | place: Sweden: Abisko...
CCATGTGCCCGAAGCACCGCGATCGCGTCGTCCCAGCCGGCCGGATCCACGAGCAGGTCGACGTCGACGGACGGTCGACCACCGTCGGGGTAGAGCCACCGAGCAGTGGCCGGTCCCTTGAGCACCATGGCGTCGATGCCTGCCTGGCGCAGCAACCAGCAGGTCTCCGCGTGCAGCAGGTCGAGCCAGGCTCGACTGCCCACGAGCCGTCCGTCGTTGCCGGTGACCGTCATGGGCTTCGACTCAGCCGCGCAGCTGGTCGAGGTGCGCCAGGTACCACTCGTAGGTGGAGCGGATGCCGTCGGCGAGACCGATCTCGGGCTTCCACCCGAGCTCGGTGATCTTGGTGACATCCAGCAGCTTGCGGGGCGTGCCGTCGGGCTTGCTCGGGTCGAAGACCAGATCACCGGTGAAGCCGACGATCGACGCCACCAGCTCGGCGAGGGCGGCGATCGACAGGTCGTCACCCACGCCCACGTTGATCGGTTCCGGCTCGTCGTAGCGGTCGAGCAGGAAGGTGACCGCCCGGGCGAGGTCGTCGACGTGCAGGAACTCGCGTCTCGGCGTGCCGGTGCCCCAGATGGTGACCGCCCGTGCGCCGGTCGACTTGGCCTCGTGCAGGCGACGGATCAACGCCGGAAGCACGTGCGCGCTCTGCGGATCGAAGTTGTCCCCTGGCCCGTAGAGGTTGGTGGGCATGGCCGAGATCCAGGGATGGCCGTGCTGCTGGCGCATCGCCTGCACCTGCAGCACGCCGGTGATCTTGGCGATCGCGTAGGCCTCGTTCGTCGGCTCGAGGGGGCCGGTGAGCAAGGCCGACTCGGGGATCGGCTGAGGCGCGAACTTGGGGTAGATGCACGAGGAACCGAGGAAGATCAACCGCTGGGTCCCGTGCCGGTGGGCCGAGTCCATGACGTTGATCTGGATCCGGACGTTGTCGGACAGGAAGTCGGCGGGATAGGTGGCGTTGGCGAGGATCCCGCCCACCTTCGCCGCTGCGAGCACCACCGTGGCGGGTCGTTCGGCGGCGAAGAAGGCATCGACGGCCGGCGCCTCCCGCAGGTCCAGTTCCGCCGACGTCCTGCCGATCAGAGGGGAAACGCCGTCGGCTCGAAGGCGGCGCCACACGGCTGACCCGACGAGCCCACGATGGCCAGCGACGTACGTCGGACCGCTCGCGCGTTGCGCGTCGGACACAAGACTCACCGTGGCCTCCGTGGTACTCGGACGGGTACGGCCATTGAACAACAATGGCCACGGCTGACCGGGCAACTGATCGGCGGCACGGCGTTCACGACGCGAACGAGGAGGCGCACGTGCGTTCTCGCAACGCGTCCTTGGGCGTCCTCGACCAAGGCCTCTCCAGCCTGACCAACTTCCTCTTCGTGATCCTGGTCGCGCGGGTCTCGACGACCACCGAGTTCGGCGAGATCGCCCTCGCCATCGCCTGGTGCCAGTTGGCGATGGGGCTCGGCCAGGAGGCAGTCAGCCAGACCCATCTGGTGCACGGTGAGCGAAGTCTGCAGGGGGCCCGAGGAGCACTCGGCGCGAGCATCCTGCTCGGCGCGGTGATCGCGCTCCCCGGCATCGCGGTCCTCGCCGCGTTCGGATCTGCATGGCCGGGCTACGCGATCGTGGCGTGCCTCCCGATTCTGCTCCTCCAGGACTGCCTGCGATTCGTCTTCGTCCGCGAGGGACTCGCGCACCGAGCGATCATTAGCGACTCCGTCTGGCTCGCGGTCGTCCTCGCGTTTCTCGTCGGGGGCTACCTCGACTCGACTGGTTCGGTGACCCTGGCCTGGCTGGCCGGCGCGGCGGTCGCGACCCTTGCCGCGCTCTGGTCAGCGGCTGTGCTTCCGTCCTTCTCGCAGGCCCTGCGATGGCATGGGCATCACGCGAGAGTTGCCTGGCGAAACGCGGTCGAATTCGGGCTGCTGTCCGGCGCCTCACAGGTCGCGATGCTCGTCGTTGGGAAAGTGGCCGGCCTGGCAGCCATCGGCGCCCTGCGGGGAGCATCGACCCTCTTCGGGCCGATCAACGTGCTGCTCCTGAGCATGCGGCTGGTGCTGCTCCCACGCCTCGCAGACAACCGAGCCGTGCTCCGTCGATCCGTGGCCGGCGCTGGCCTGTTTGCGTTGATGGCGACTGCGTTGTGGTCCGGCCTTCTCCTTGTTCTTCCTGACTCAATCGGATCGGCTCTTCTTGGTCCGACGTGGCCGACCGCACACGCTCTCGTCTTCCCGTTCGCCGTTCAGTACCTGGGGCTTGCCGTGTACGCGGTCGCATTCCTGGGCCTGAAGGCGCTCGACCGACGACGGTCCACCCTTCAGGTGCGCGTGTGGTTCGCGGCGATGACCGTTTCCTGCGCCACCGCGGGCGCCGCTGTTGCGGGGGCCACCGGTGCGGCTTGGGGTCTCGCGGTCGCGGGTTTCTTTGCGGCTGGTCTGGCCGTCTTCCACTTCCTCGTGCAGGATCGGGCTCCCGCATCGCCGCGCTTCGCTCAAGACTGATGTCTCTGCTCAGCTCAGCAGGGGCGACTTGTCCAGGTCCGGGATGGCGGGAGTTGCTTGTCGGCCTCGTGAGCGGTACACGATCAACGCCAGCTTCAACCCGAGCGTGAGGAAGACCAGGTAGTAGGCGAGCCGAGTTGTTGAGCGAAGGTTGTACTGGGTGGCGGTCAGACAGATCAAGAGCGTGAGGCCGATCACCAACACGCTGAAGAGGGCGGCTCCGCGGCGACGCAGTGAGTTGCGCAACCGCCAGGTCAGTCCGAACAGCAGGCCCAGGGCCACGAAGTAGAGCGCCACCACTGCCAGGCCGAAGTGCCCGAGCTCACCGATGGCATTGAACGGCGTGAACTCGTTGAGGCGCAGGGTCGGCGCGATCTCGTACCAGTTCGTCAAGTGTCCCGGAAGCGGATTCAGTGAGACGGACACCGTCTCCCAAGAGAGGCCCTGGCTCTTGGACGCCACGACGAGCGTCAGCGGATAGCCGAACATGAAGTTCGCCATGGCCTCAGACGTCGACGCCTGCAACACCTCGACCGGACGCGTGAGCAGGGCGTGGGAGTACGGGCTGAAGCCGTGAAGGGAGAGTCCACGCAGCCCGAGTGGCAGTGTGAGCAGAGCGAACGACGTCACGAGGCCGACGGTCAGTACCGCCACCGTCTTCCACGGCGACGGTCGGTGCGGAGTGAGCAGGTATGCGGCCACCAGTAGGGCTGGCACGATCGCGAGCAGTCGAGTACCGAGCGCGAAGAACACTGCCAGGTACATCGCGATGCCCGTCACGCCGAGGACCTTCGGCAGGAGCTGCCGGGACGTGAACAACAAGAGCGTGAAGGCGATGACGCCGACCGGCGACAGGCTCAGCCCGATCGAGAAGGCGCCGCCGCCGGTCCCGATCAAGTACGTGTCCCGTGCCCACAACGGCGTCAGCCCGACACTGAGAACGATCAGCATCAGCGGGAGGGCGCCGATCGAGATGAGCCACTGAGGCGGGATCGCGATTCGAACCGCCTCCCCGGCTCGTGAAGGGCGGGCCCCCGGGTTGACGAGGAGCCCCCCCACGGCCAGGCCGCAGGCGGCAGCGAGGAAGTAGGGCAAGGCATGCAAGGCGTCGGCCTCGGTCAGTTGTAGTGCGGCGGAAACGCCTCTCTTGGTCGAGCTGAGCGACGGCCCGAGGAACACCCCGAGGGCTGCGTACAGGCCGAAGAACGAGGTGGCAACCGAAGGAGCGCTGAAGTACTCGTAACCGCGTCTGTGGAGCAGCCACACCAGGACCGTCGTGAGCACGAACGTACCCACCGTTGCCAGAGCCCGTGGGCTCAGCGTCGAGATGGCCAGCCCTGACGCCAGGGCGACCAGAGCGGCAAGCCACCGAACCGCAGTTGTCGTCAACGAACCGTCCGTTCGGATCGCGTGCTCCCCGGGCGAGGCTACTAGGTGCCGTGGGTGCCGGCCGCATACCATCACTGCGCCCTGCGTGCCCTGAGGTCGTCGCCGGGCTCGGCTCCGAATCGGTTCGGTGGTCGTCGAGAGGAAGGCCGGATCAGGTGGCGCTGCGAGACGTTCGGGTTCGTCTGCGAGCGTCACCGGTCGCTCGGAACCTCAAGAGTCGGGTCGAACTCGTCGCGGGAGCGGTTCGTTACCCGCGAGACACGCCGGAATGGGCTGCCGTCCAGCTCCTCCGCGGGTGTCGGCCCGATGTGGTGGTCGACGTAGGCGCAAACGTCGGACAGTTCGCTCGGACCATCCGGTCGTTTGGCTACGCGGGTGACATCGTCTCGTTCGAGCCGGTGTCGAGCACGTACCGTCGCCTCGCGGTCAACGCTGACGACGATCCCCACTGGTACACGGTCAACTGTGCGTTGGGCGCTGCCGAGGGTGAGGCCACGATCAACATCTCGAGTAACGACTCGCTGTCGAGCTCGTTGTTGCCGATGGAGGATCTGCACCGCGACGCCTTTCCCGGTTCGGGGTACGTGGCATCCGAACCGGTCCGCGTGCGGCGACTAGACGATGTCGAGGTGCCGGCGTTGGCCGCCGATCGCGTCTTCTTGAAGGTCGACGCGCAGGGATTCGAGCACGAAGTCGTAGCCGGAGCCGAGGACCTGCTTGGGCGAACGGTTGGAATCCAGCTCGAGCTCTCCCTCGCGCCGCTCTACTCAGGTGGATGGACCTTCTGGGACGCAATGGACTGGCTGCGCGACCAGGACTTCCAGCCGCATCACTTCGTCCCGGGGGTCGTGGACCGGCGAACCATGCAGACGCTTCAAGTAGATGTGATCGGGCTTCGTCGTTGATGCGTGTCCTGCACGCGGTGACCTATGTGACGCCCGACAACGTGTTCGGCGGTCCCACGCGGGTTGCCGTCGAGCTGAGCCGGGAGTTGAACCGCCGTGGGCACAAGGCTCAGCTGTATGCCCCGGCTTCCCCGGCACTGACGGACACGACGTCCTGGCAGGGTGTTCCCGCCCACTTCTTCCGCGCGCGGACGCTGTCCCGTTCGCTGGGCTTCAGTGGCATCACGTCGCCCACCGGGATGAGATGGCTCGGCGCGAACGTCGCGAAGTACGACGTTGTCCACCTGCACCTGGCACGTGACCTGTCCACGCTCCCAGCCGGCCTGATCGCCCGTGCGCGAGGCATTCCGGTGGTGGTGCAGACGCACGGCATGGTTGATCCCTCCGACCGGGCACTGTCCCGCCCGCTCGACGTTGTCGGTACCAAGCCGCTGCTTCGTTCGGCTCGGGCTGTGCTCTACCTCACCGACCACGAGCGTCGGGGGCTCGAGGCGGTCGTGGGTGGTCGGCTCGACCGCGCCGCGCAGCTGCGCAACGGAGTTTCGCCGACCAACGTGCGAGCTCACCCTTCGTCAAGCCGCGAATTCGTGTTCGTGTCCCGCTTCGAAGCCCGCAAGCGTCCGGACTACTTCGTGCGCATGGCCGCCCAAGTCATCCACGAGGGCATTGACGCAACCTTCGCCCTGATCGGCGCCGATCAAGGCGAAGCCGGTCGGGTCCAACAGCTCATCCGCGAGCTCGGCGTGTCGGAACGGGTGAGGTACGAAGGGGCGATGGGGCCAGAGCAAGTGGCGGCCCGGATGTCGCAGGCCCGGGTGTTGGTGCTCCCCTCGGTCGATGAACCGTTCCCTATGGTGCTGCTCGAGGCGATGGCCGCGGGCCTTCCGGTGATCTGTACGACGTCCTGCGGCCTGGCGAAGAGCGTCGCGTCACTTGGGGCTGGCGTCGTCGTCGACCCTGACCTGCCGAGCCTGGTCGATGCCGCTCGCCGCCTGGCCACCGATGATGCGTTGCTGATGCGGCTGGCCGAAGGCGCGTCCGCAGCGGCGGCTGGGCCGTTTGGGATCGGCGGCGTCGTCGACGACCTGTTGGCGATCTACCGACGCGCCGGAATCTCGACGGACCCGGGCTCGGTCTGACGGGTCGGTACAACGGGCTGGTCGGCACCCATGAGGGTCAGGACCCAGGCTCGCAGCCGCTCGTGGGCGGCATCGGCGGACAGGTGCTCCGTCGCGTACCGCCGTCCAGCCGCGCCCAGGTGGTCGCACCGGCTCGGTGAGTCGAACAGGTGCTGAATGGTGGACAGCAGCGTCGAGGGATCTCCCGCCGGCGCAGTCATCCCGCCTCCGGATCGGGCCACTTCACGCTCGGTCGAACCGTTGGGCGGCACCGCCGCCACAACCGGTCGGCCGGCTGCGAAGTAGGACGTGAGCTTGCTGGGCAACGACATGTTGACCACGGTCGAGCGCTCGTTGACCAGCAGGACGTCTGCGGCGCGCAGGGCCACCGGATAGACGTCGTCGGCGATCGGGTCGTGGAACCTGACGTTGTCCAGGCCGGTCGCGAGGTCTTCGAGGATGTGGCGCTGGTTCCCGTCTCCGGTGAAGACGAACTGGAGCCGCGCGTTCGCACCCTGGGCGAGCCGGGCCGTCCTGATGACGTTCCCGAGGTCTTGCTTGTGGCCCATGTTCCCGGTGTGCAGCACGACGAACCCGTCCGTGTCCCAACCGAGCCGGCGGCGCGCTTCGTGCCGGTCGAGGTCCGACGCCTGCACGTGCGCGTGGTTGCGGAGCACGCTGACCCGGTCGGCCGGCACGCCGGTGGCGATCACGCCTTCGGCGAAGGAGTCGCTGATCACGGCCACGCGGTCCGCAGCGTTCAGCCCTGACCGCTCGATCCGGCTGACCACGGCGGACACACGGCCGCCGCCGCGGATGCCGGACTGTCCGGCGGCTTGTCCCATGAGGTCCTGGACGATGATCCCGAGAGGTGCGCCACAGCGACGGGCGATCCGCTCACCCGTGGTCATGCCGGACAGGCTGGGGCTCACGGCGATCACGAGGTCCGCGGTCAGTCCGCGGACCGCTCGACTGCTGGTCATCAGGAAGGTGCCCTCGTAGAGACCGCGGCGCAGCGCGCCCTGGGTCCTCGGGACGAAGTGGGCGTTACGGATCACGCGGACGCCGTTGCGGGTCTCCTCGGCCCGTCGCTGGCCGCGGTACTCCTGCGACACCGACCACTGGGGGTAGTGCGGGAGCCCGGCCACGGCCGTCACCTCGGCACCGGCCGCGGCGAGGTGCTCGCACAGGTCGGTCGTGTAGGGGGCGATACCGGTGGTCTCCGGGGCGTAGTTGATGCCGACGACGACAACCCGCAGTCCCGCGATCGTCTGTTCCACCCGCTGCTCTCCTTGGGCCGTCCCCTGCCCCCCATCGGACGATCACGTCGCCGACTTGATCCGCTGGGCGGACGGTGGCTCGGTCGGCCTGGCCAGGAACAGGTGTCTGGCGGTGGCCGGATCGGTTCACTTCGCCGAACTGAGTGCCGAGAACTTCCCGGGAGCACGAGTCGAGTCTGGGGAAGCACCTTGTCGGACCTGCAGGTACAGCGCGTCGACGACGCCGGAGCAGCGCGCGCGACGCCGTTGGAGCGTCGACTGCGCCCGGATCCGCTGCTGGGTACGGCCGCGACGATCACCGAGCCCCGTCTGGCCCTCCCCAGCGCGCGGTTCCGGCTGGTCACCCCGCTGCTGGTCGTGGACGTCCTCGCGGTGGTCCTGGCGATGGTGGTGGCCTACCTCGGCCGGTTCGGCCAGACCTCGGCCGAGCTCAGTGGGGCCGCCGGCCTCGGCCCGGCCGGGTCGGTCAACTACGTCGTCGTCTCGCTGGCCGTCGGGGGACTGTGGCTCGGTGCGCTGGCTCTGCAACGCACGTACGAGGCTCGCTTCCTCGGGGTCGGGTCGGAGGAGTACAAGCGGGTGATGCTGGCGACCTTCCAGGTCTTCGGCGCGCTCGCGATCCTGTGCTACTCCGTCAAGATCGACCTGGCCCGTGGGTTCATCGCCCTGGCCGCCCCCACCGGCCTGGTGCTCCTGCTCGGCGGTCGGTTCCTCAACCGACTTCGCCTGAAGAAGCTGCGCGCGACCGGCGTCCTGTGCCACCGAGTCGTGGTGGTCGGCGACCGCGTCAGCGTCATGGACTTCATCGCCCAGGTGCGCCGCGAGCCGGCGGCGGGGTTCACGGTGGTCGGTGCGTGTCTGCCGACGGGCACGGCGGGGATGCGGGAGACCGACGGTCTCCACGTGCTGGGCGACTTCACCGACATCGCGGCTGTGGCTGACGTGGTCGCGGCCGACGTCGTCGCCGTGACCGCGTCGGAGGCGGTGACTCCGGCCCTGCTGCGCAAGCTCGCGTGGAGCCTGGAGGGGACCCGCATCGACCTCGTCGTCGCCCCTCCGGTCACCGACGTCAGCGGTCCGCGGCTGACCATGCGTCCGGTGGCCGGCCTGCCGCTGCTGTACCTGGACGAGCCTCGCTTCACCGGGTTCCAGCGAGTGCTCAAGGGCAGCATCGACCTGGTGGCCGCGGCCGTCGGGCTGTTGCTGCTGGCCCCGCTCCTGCTCGGGATGGGGCTGGTGATCCGGTGGACCTCGCCCGGACCAGCGGTGTTCCGACAGGTCCGGGTCGGGCGCGGGGGGCGCGAGTTCACCGTGTGGAAGTTCCGCACCATGTTCGTCGACGCAGGCCAGCGGCTCGAGGCGCTGCGCCGCGAGAACGAGGGCGACGGCCTGCTGTTCAAGATCAAGGAGGACCCGCGGATCACCCCGGTGGGGCGATGGCTTCGGCGCACCTCCCTGGACGAGCTGCCCCAGCTGGTCAACGTGCTGCTCGGCCAGATGTCGCTGGTCGGCCCACGGCCGCTGGCGGTGGACAGCGGGGCGTTCCTCGACCACGAGCACCGCCGCCACCTGGTCAAACCGGGGATGACCGGCCTGTGGCAGGTGTCCGGCCGGGAGGACCAGCTGTGGGCGGACGCCGTGCGGCTCGACCTGTACTACGTGGAGAACTGGTCGCTGGCCCTCGACGTCGCGATCGTGCTGCGGACGGTTGTGGCCGTGGTCCGTGGCAGCGGGGCCTGACCCGTCGGGTCCGGTCCGTCCCTCAACTTCGGGGTGCGACGCGCCGAAGACCTCCGAGTAGGCCGAACGGGTGACCGTGGCCTGACCCATCACGGGGCCCAGCGACCGGAGGACGGCACGTGAGCAAGAAGGCGTTCATCACCGGGATCACCGGCCAGGACGGCTCATACCTGGCCGAGCTCCTGCTCGCCAAGGGGTACGAGGTGCACGGCCTGATCCGACGGGCCTCCACCTTCAACACCGAGCGGATCGACCACCTCTACGTGGACCCCCACAACTCGAACGCGCGACTCTTCCTGCACTACGGCGACCTGTCCGACGCCTCGGGGCTGGCCCTGCTCATGCATCGCGTCCGGCCCGACGAGGTGTACCACCTCGGCGCCCAGAGTCATGTGCGGGTCTCGTTCGACATGCCCGAGTACACGGGCGACGTCACGGGTCTGGGCACCGTCCGGCTGCTCGAAGCCCTGCGTGACGCCGAGGTGAACGCGCGCTTCTACCAGGCGTCCAGCTCGGAGATGTTCGGCGCGAGCCCACCGCCGCAGAACGAGGAGACGCCGTTCTACCCACGGTCGCCGTACGGAGTGGCCAAGCTCTACAGCTACTGGATGACCCGCAACTACCGCGAGGCCTACGGGATGTTCGCGGTGAACGGCATCTTGTTCAACCACGAGTCCCCTCGCCGGGGTGAGACGTTCGTGACCCGCAAGGTCACCCGTGCGGTGGCCAGGATCGCCGCCGGACTTCAGCACGAGATCTACCTGGGCAACCTCGACGCCGTCCGCGACTGGGGTTACGCCCCCGAGTACGTGGACGCCATGTGGCGGATGCTGCAGGCCGACGAGCCGTCGGACTTCGTAGTCGCCACCGGCACCGCCTACTCCGTGCGTGAGTTCGTGATGGTCGCCTTCGCCCACGCCGGACTGGACTGGGAGAAGTACGTGCGTTTCGACGACCGCTACCTGCGACCGACCGAGGTCGACGCCCTGATCGGCGATGCGTCGAAGGCCCACGCCCGGTTGGACTGGAAGCCGTCGGTCTTCACCCCGCAGCTCGCCGCGATCATGGTCGATGCCGACATGCGACAGCTCGACGACGAACTGTCCGGCGAAGCGGCCCGGCGCGCGGCCCGCGCCTCGGCGTGACTTCGGGGACGACCGTGGGGACGTCGGGAGGGTCAGCGGCAGTGGCGCTCGTGACCGAGTGTGCGCGGCGGCTCGCGCCGAACCGACGAGTGGTTCGTGACGTGCAAGGGGTGTCACTGCTCCTCCCGTGGTCGCACCGGCTGCCCGACTTCGCGGACCGGCATCCGACCTACGGGCGGAACCTGGTCGCGGTCGCCGAGGCCATCGCCTCGTGCACCCCCGGGCGCTGGACCATGGTCGACGTCGGCGCGAACGTCGGCGACTCGGCGCTCCAGGTGCTTGCCCGGGTCGATGCCGACGTCCTGTGCGTCGAGGGCGACCCTCGGTGGCTCGAGTACCTGCGTTTCAACGTGGCCTTCGACCAGCGGATCAGCATCGAGCCGTCGCTGGTCGTCGTCGACGGGTCGAACGCCGTGCTCACCCCCGTTCGGTCACACGGGACGACCACGTTCCTCCCGGGTGGCCCGGGGCGGAACGCGTCGATCCGACAGGTCCTTGCCGACGAGCTGCCGGCACGACACACCGGCCTAGCCCCCGTCCGGCTCGTCAAGAGCGACACCGACGGCTTCGACACCCGGATCGTTCCGGGCCTGGCCGGCGCTTGGCGCGACGATCGTCCCGCGCTGTTCTTCGAGTACGACCCGGCGCTGTCGAGGGCTGCCGGCGACCCCGACCCGTCGGCGGTCTGGACCGGTCTGGCCGACCTCGGCTACACCGACGTCGGCGTCTGGAACAACCGCGGCGAGGCGATGATGTGGTTGGACATCGGCGCGGTGCAGGGCGCGGAGACGGTCCTCGACCTGCCGCAGGGTCGGCGCGGCTACCATTACTGGGATGTCT
>Ga0302321_100005689_pt1 | contig 10927 bp, 12 predicted proteins | sample Fen_T0_1_FD_202505 | JGI IMG/M metagenome (GOLD analysis project Ga0302321, IMG submission 202505) | Peat permafrost microbial communities from Stordalen Mire near Abisko, Sweden - Fen_T0_1 | ecosystem: Environmental > Terrestrial > Soil > Wetlands > Permafrost | place: Sweden: Abisko...
CAATCATCAAGAAAGCGCTCGAACTGGGGATCAATTTCTTTGATACCGCGAATGTCTACTCCATTGGGACAAGTGAGGAATTTCTTGGGCGTGCGTTGCAGGACTTCGCAAAGCGGGACGAGATCGTCATCGCTACCAAGGTCCACGGCAAAATGCATGACGGGCCCAATGGTGCTGGGCTCTCGCGCAAAGCTATCCTGAGCGAGATCGACCACAGCCTGAAGCGGCTGGGGACAGACTATGTGGATCTTTACCAGATCCATCGCTGGGATTACCAGACCCCTATCGAGGAGACGATGGAGGCGCTGCATGACGTGGTGAGAGCTGGCAAGACCCGCTATATCGGTGCCTCAGCTATGTTTGCGTGGCAGTTTCAGAAGGCGCTGTACACCGCCGAAAAGCATGGGTGGACTCGCTTCATCTCGATGCAGGATCACCTGAACCTCATCTACCGCGAAGAAGAGCGCGAGATGTTGCCACTTTGCCGCGAGGAGAAGATCGGAGTAATCCCGTATAGCCCACTCGCCTCTGGACGCCTGACGCGTGATTGGTCGAAGGTTCGCACGCTGCGTTCCGATACTGATCAGATCGCCAGAAGCAAATACGATGCAACCACCGATACCGATCAACAGGTGGTTGCGCGGGTGGCAGACCTCGCAGAAAAGCATGCAGTCCAGCGTGTGCAGATCGCCCTGGCCTGGCTCTTGCAAAAGCAGCCAGTGACGGCACCTATCATCGGGGCAACGAAGATTAACCACCTGGAAGATGCTATCAGCGCGCTGTCCGTTCACCTGACCCCAGAAGAAGTCGCCTATTTAGAAGAACCTTATGTACCACATTCCATTGTCGGCCATCAGTAAAGCGATGGCAGCCATCAAAAGAGCTTTCAACAGTACAGGAGGACCAGATGAGAGAGAGAACTACCTCTTTCCTGGTCTTTCTCCCAACAAAGATAATCTTAGAGAGCAAACACGCTATTTTGCAAAGCCCGCGCATCTGATGTGCAACGCGTTCTCGCTCTCAAGATCAGACCATTTTCTTCCCTATGCTTCCTCGCTGGCGCCACTCATCCCCTCGACCCAAGAATTGGCTCAACCAGGTGAGCGAAGCGAGACAGGAGGTGCGCGATCCCAGGAATCCGTAAGAGGGGGCGCAACCGCTCCAGCAGTTCATTCATGAACTGCAAGAGATCCTTGGTCTGCCGTGTCTCAGCGCTGAGATCCTGGAGCCAGAACAGGACGAAGGCCAGTTGCAAGCCATAGAGGAGTGTCACCAGATCCTCTACCTGCGCAGCACGAGGGGTATCTCTGGCGTTCTCGACCAGGAGATGATAGCTTGCTCGCGCTCGGCGACGAACTTCCGCTCCCTCTACACCAAAGACTCCGGCACGTGAGAGGGGATTAAGGGCCGCCCCAGATAAGGCGACAAGCGTTAAGCGATGCGGCGTCATGATCTCCAAAAGTGCGTGCATGAGCTGGTGAAATCGGCCAGCGATGGAGGTTGCAGGGAGCGTTGGAACCAGTACCTCTAGCTGGAGAACCAGCCAGAGGTACAATTCTAGAACGAGATCCTCTTTGCTGGCAAAATACCGATAGGCCAGTCCCAGCGAACACGAGGCTTCTGCCGCAATCTCGCGCATGGTCGTCTGCTCATAACCCTTTGTCGCGAACAGACGCCAGGCTGTATCTATGATACGCTGCCGTGTCGCCAGCGCTTTCTGCGTGAGCTGCCGTGTCTCATGTACCTCCGATGATTCCATACAGTTCTCCTCTCAACGACTCTGCACGTGCTTCTACGCCCACACACCCTTGACTCTAGCATAGCATATTTGCTAGAGTATTAGTAAGTGAACATTGTTCACTTTTATGATAACTGCTGACAACCAGGGACTCGCTGGTGCGAAAGCGATATGTGCCTGATGATGGAGAAAGAGAAGATGGAGACCCTTTCGTTCTTACAAAGACGCGATCTGACTAGATGGAATCACGTCAGTCTCGGCCTGGGGGGGTGGGCCTGGGGCATGATTGTGCTTGCTAGTCTACTCGGTTGGCTCGCATTGGATGATCTGGAGATCGTTCTTCTGCTCGCGCTGTTCGTAATCACCCCATTAGTTGTTCCGCTTGTTTTGCGCCAGAAAGAAGGCTGGTTTGTATCCCGGCTCTCTCCTCTGGTGCTGCTTCTCCAGCCTTTTGCGGCAATCGTGGGAAGCTGCTCCTTTTTTGTTGAGACGGGGCCCCTTGCTGCGATGTTTGCTGCCGGGTGGCTGGTATTTACTGGACTGCTCGCGCTCATTGGACTGGTTCAACTTTACCAGATGTTTTGCCAGCGAAGCACATCCCTTCCCGATCTTTGCCTGGCAGTGGCGCTCCTCTATCTGCCGGTTGGCGGGGCATGGATGCTGCTGGCACGTTGGGGTCTTCAGCCGCTTGGCTTTGGAGTGCATACGGACTTGCTCACCGCTACCCATTTTCATTTTATTGCCCTGGCAGCTCTGGTGATCACAGGACTAACCGGCAAAGCGATGCAGCACATTGAGGCAAAGCACTGCAGGATTTCCTGGATCGTTTATCGCGTTGCGGCGCTGGGCGTCCTGATCGATCCTCTCCTGGTGGCTGCCGGGCTGACTGCGGCTCAGATCACTGGCCTGCACTTTCTGGATACTGCGCCTGCTGATCTCCTGGCCTTGAGCCTGATTCTCCTCGCGCTCTCAGGCCTGCGCTTTGTGGTACCCAGAACGACTTCACGCTTCGCGCAAGTACTCCTGGTCTTGTCGTATACGACCGTCTTTTTCACGATGCTCTTCGCCGGGGCGTACGCTCTGGGAGTGGCAACAGAAACCTGGACCATCACTATTCCCCAGATGGTTGCGATTCATGGGCTAGAGAATGCGCTGGTTTTTGGTTTTTGTGGATTGCTGGGTTGGCGGATCAGAGCCAGGCAGGGAAAAACAGGAGATGAGCCATGCGTGTGATAATTGCCGGTGGCACCGGACTGATCGGGTGTGCGCTCACGCAACTCCTGGCGCCTCAAGGATATGAGGTGATTGTACTGAGCAGAGATCCAGCGCGGGCAGCACAACTGTTTTCTCAACAAAGGCTACCGGATATCCAGGCTGTTCGGTGGGATGCGGCATCTGCCGAGGGATGGGGAGCGTTGATTACGAATGAGTGTGCCATTGTGAACCTGGCAGGCGCGACTCCCGCCCACTGGCGCTGGACACAGGCGTATCGATCACGCATCCTGGAGAGCCGTCTGCGCGCTGGACAGGCGGTGATGCAAGCGATGGAGCGTTATGGGCCACCAGCAGTGTTGATCCAGGCCTCCGCATCGGGATACTATGGGGATAGAGGACAGGAACTGTTGACCGAGGCCAGCTTGCCTGGTCAGGGCTTTCGCGCCCGGGTCTGCCAGTTGTGGGAAGCATCGACCGCTCATACTCCGACCAGACGTTGCATCCTCCGCACCGGGCTGGTCCTCGACCTCCATGAGGGTGCCTTTCCTCCGCTGGTGCGCTTTGCTCGTGTGCTGGGGAGTCGGGTGGGCAGCGGACAGCAGTGGTTGCCCTGGATTCATCGGGTAGACGTGGCGCGTGCCATCCAGTTTCTTCTGGAACAGCGCCAGCTCTCCGGCCCGTTCAATCTCTGTGCGCCGGAAGGAGCAACCAATCGAGCGGTTCTGCGTGAGGTCCAGGCTGTTTTGCGGCGCTTCCCCCTGTTCCCACTGCCCACGCTCGTGCTCCGAGCGGCGTTGGGAGAACTCGCGACGGTGATGCTGGACAGTCAGCATCTTATACCTGAACGCCTGACGCAGGAAACCTTCCAGTTTGCGTATCCCACGCTCTCGCAGGCACTCCACCAGTTGTTGCGCGAGCACGGTGGTTCTCCCATTGCAAAGTAGAAGGTCCATACATGCTCGACCTACTCGCCGAGGTCTCGTGCCAACCACCCTGAGGTATCGAGGCGGATGGGATCAGTGCCAACCAGCTCCGCCAGATGTTTCTCTATTTCTTCTAGCTGGGTGGTACCGATCTGCCGAGCCCATTGATTGCGTAGCTCATCAAAGATCTCTTCAGCTTCTCGCAGCATGCTGAACCCGCGTGCGGTGACACGAAGGCGTTTGCGGCGAGCGTCTACTGCATCGGCTTCACGCACAACGTATCCGCGCATTTGCAGGACCCCAATGGTTTTCGCCGCCGCTTGTTTTGAGACCGCTAGACGCCGGCCCAGCTCTGACGCGTTGTCGGCACCCGAGGCAATGGCCCGAATTGCGAAGTCGTGAATGGGACGAACATCTTCGTAGCCACGAGCGGCAAGCTCAACATGCGCGGCATCCACCAGTGAACGAAAGCCGCCAATTAAAAGCATTGTGAGAGTAGCACCTGAACGAGACATAGTCCGCTGATGGTACCATAGCGAACAGAGATCGTCAAGGCTGCCATGCTCCCCTACTCCCCTGAGTGTTCAGTATCTCGTGGCACTTGACAAAGACAACCAGGTTGTCTATTATGAGCAATAGACAACCTGGTTGTCGAATTAAACGATAGGGGAGATTTATGAGTGACAATACAATAGGCACGACTGGTATCTCGCATCATCACGCAAAAGTGAATGGAACGCAGCTTCACTACGTATCGGCCGGGACGACGGGCTCTCCAGTCTTACTTGTGCATGGCTTTCCTGAAACGTGGTGGGCTTTTCGCAAACTTCTTCCACTGCTCGCCGAGAATCACCGTGTCTTCGCTGTCGACCTGCGTGGTTTCGGTGACTCTGATAACGGGCCTGGTACGTACGACAGCAAGACCTCTGCCGAAGACCTGCACCAGCTCATCGAAGAGCTCAGCGTTGGTCCAGTCCATCTTACAGGCCAGGACATCAGTGGGGCGAGCGTCTTCCGCCTTGCGGCTACCCACCCGGAGAACGTGCTCAGCTTTACCGCGATCGAGACGGGCCTGCCCGGGTTCGGCATGGAGAGACTGGCCGACATCACACACGGGGGGGCCTGGTATATCGGCGTTCTTGTCGCTCCACATATTCCCGAGATGCTGCTCACTGGCCGTGAGCGCGAGTTCTTTGGACAATTCATATTCCCAGCTATGAGCGTGACACCAGAAGCGATCACCGAAGCCGACATCGACGAGTTCGTACGCACCTACTCCCGCCCCTCAGGCTGGCGCGGAGCGATTGGCCTCTACCAGTCGATGCTCCAGGAGGGCGCAGACATTGCAGCTCTCGTCGCCACCCGCAAACTGAGCATGCCTGTGCTGGCAATCGGAGCCAGAGGCGGTGCGTTCACCTTCGCAACGATGAGCCAGGTAGCGTCGAGCCCGGTCAGGTCGGTCTCTCTCGCTGGCGTCGGCCACTATGCAGCTCTGGAGGCTCCCGAGAAGGTGGCAGATGCTCTTCTCGAATTCTTCGGCAGCATCGATGTGGCTCGATAAATCGATTGTACCCGGTCCGTTTATACTGAAAGCCATCGAGGAGCGAGCAAATCGCGCTCGTATGGGGACGACGAGGTCCAGGGGGCGCTCTGTCGCGCCATCATGCCAGGAGCCAGGAGACCTCGGTCCACACCTTGGCGGGATCGTCGTTGTGGGGTCCGTAGACCTCCCACCGCGTGCCGGTCTTTCGCTTTCCCTGCGCAGCGCACCAGTCAATCACGGCCTGATGTGCCTCCCCCAATCTCGCATAAGATCCCCAATGTACGGTCATCGCCACCTGCCCGGCTGGCAGGGCAGACGCTCTCACTCGTCCAGCGAGCGGGCAGGGGACGAGCAACTCCACACCGACCTCGACATGTGGCATGTTGTCCCAGTACAGTATACTATTGCGGCAGCCATGGGTGATCCCGCCTGCACGCAGGCACGACCACACCTCATCACTCAGTTCCCGCCACAGCGTCGGAAACTCCTGCCATGTGGTCTGAGCCTTCACTACCGCCGTCGGGCGAGCCTCGACGGCCTTCATCGTGACCTGATAGCTCATGTTTTGTTTCCTCCTATCAATGCTCCACGTGATTCCTCATAGAGCGCATGAGGACAGAGAAAGTTGTTCGAGCTTTCTGGCTGTCTCTTCACATGCGGGCAGATAGACCACCATTTTCAGTCCTGGTGAGCCGTCGATCTGAAAGGTGCTGTGTTCGAAAACAAGCGAACCTGCTTGAGGATGATTGAGTTCCTTCCGCCCGTCCTGTCGCCCTTGCACTTCATACTTCGACCACCAGCACGCAAATTCTGGACTGCGCTGCTGAAGCTCTGTAATTAATGAATGAAACCGTGCGTCATTGCGATACTGGCTGTAGCTGGTACGAAACTGCGCCAACATGCGCTGTGCGATCCCTTCCCAATCCACGAAGCGACGACGAGACTCCGGGTTGGTGAAGGTGACATGCACGATATTGCGCTCTTCTACCGGAAGGGTTGCGAAGTTTACAAACACCTGACACGCCGCCCCATTCCAGGCGAGGACGTCCCATCTTCGGCCTGTGATGTACGCAGGATTGGTTCCCATCTGCTCAAGGAGTCGAGCGAGAAAAGGACTCACCTGCTCTTGCGGCGAGACTGGATACGCAGGAGACGTTTGCCCCGCGAGAAGAAAAAGATAGGCTTTTTCAGCAGGAGTCAGCCTGAAGGTCTGTGCGAGACTTTCAAGCACCTGGGTGGAGACGTGGATGTCTCGCCCCTGTTCCAGCCATGTATACCAGGTCACGCCAATGCCTGTAAGCTGAGCAACTTCCTCTCGCCGCAATCCGGCCGTTTTGCGGCGCGCGACACGCGGCAACCCTACGTCTTCCGGTAAGAGATGATTTCTCCGTGTTCGTAAAAAGTTTGCCAGTTCCGAGCGCAACTCTTTCTGCGTCATGTGACGATCCTTTCCCTGGTAGTACGACTACTAGTAGCAATACACTCTGGTATAGCTTTCAATTGTATGGCACGATAGTATCATACCCAGATACAACTGTGAAAGGAAACTTTGTATGAAAGCCGCGATTCTCAAAGCATTTGGTCAGCCTCTTCTTCTTGAAGATATTCCTGAACCTGTTCCCGGCGCGGGTGATGTCCTCATTCGTGTGCTGGCAGCCCCTGTTGGTTGGTATGCACAAGAAGTCTTTCGTGGAGAAAGACCTTATCCTCTGGTCCTTCCTCTTGCTCCCGGCTGTGGAGCGATTGGAGTGGTGGAAAGGGCTGGGCCCGATACGACTCGACTGAAACCTGGTCAACTTGTTTTTTGTGATCCAATGGTTCGACCACGCGACGACAGCACGACACCAGCCAATAGTATGCTGCAAGGATGGATCGCCCGAGGAGAGGGGCCAAAGAAACTCCAAACCTACTTTCGCAATGGTCCATTTGCTGAAAAGATGCTCATTCCCCTTGAAAATGCTGTTCCACTCGACCATATGGATGACAGAGACCCTGTGAAACTGACCTGGTTGGTTGCCCTGCTCGTTCCTTACGGTGGACTGTTAGCCGCAAACGTCCAGCCGGGACAGACGGTGATGGTGAATGGAGCCACTGGCTACTTTGGCGGCGCAGCAGTGGCGGTTGCTCTGGCGATGGGCGTGGAACGAGTCGTGGCACCTGGAAGAAAGAAGGACCAGCTTGATGCCCTGGTGAACCACTTTGGGGAACGTGTTCGTCCCGTTCTGCTCTCTGACGATGAAGCAAGCAATCAGCAATGCATTGCACAGGCTGCCAGGGGTCCGATTGACTGCATGCTCGATATATTGGGGCAAACGCAAGATAAGGTGCCAACGCGTCGCGGCATCCTGGCGGTACGCCCAAACGGAACCGCCGTTTTGATGGGAGGCGTCAATGCTGACATAGAGATACCGTACGGGTATGTCATGCATAATAACATCGTGATACGCGGTCAGTATATGTATCCACAACACGCTCCCTCGTTGCTCGCTGGCTTGATTCGCGCGGGCCTGCTTCGTCTCGATGTGTTATCAGCCCATACCTTTCCGCTCGCAGAGGTGAATCTCGCAATCCAGTATGCACACGACCACAGGAGTGCTTTTCATTTGACGGTGCTGACACCGTAACTGCTCTGTCAAACTTCAAACGATGCTTCTCGCGTAGCGACAATCCCTTGTGGTTGTCGTCGTCCGCCAGCCTGTAGAGCCCAGCGAGCTCGACAACCACAAGGGATTGTCGCTACGCGCCGTAGGCGCAATGAGTATTGGCAGAGTAGTTACGTGCGTGATGGCCTCCTTACTTCATGGATGAAGTCAATACAATTTCCTGAAACAGGTCAGCAGAGACTGAGGTTTGCAGGTTTGCAGGTTTCAGGCTTGCAAAATATGCTCTGCCTCTGTATACTTACAGGGTAAGATGTACCTCTATTCACGAAAGGCGCATTCAGCCCGATGACCTGGACTTTATCTTTCTAACGCCCTCGCCAACTCTCTAACTATTCCTCAGCGTAACAGATGCTGGTTTCTACAGGAAACCAGAGAGGTCGCCTTCTGCTGATCTCCCTCTCCGGCAAATCGCATCTGAGCCAGTTACCTCAAGCAGGTAGTTCTTTGCGTGACGGGAAAACGGGTTGGTGATGGATGTGGGCAAGAGAAGCCACGTCAGCCTTTCCCGATTCTCCGTTTCCTGCTGCAAACGCTTCTATGCGCCCCACCCACATCCATGCTCTCTTTTGTTCTGTTTTTGTGAGCATTCTCCACGTTTTCCCCAAACACAGGGACGCGTGCATGTGAAAAAGGAGCTTTTTATGCCCGATCTACGACCAACGGTTAGCACTCAGCAAGTGCTTGTTCTGCTCAAGCAGCAATTTTCTGAGCCGATTACAGATCTTGCACCACTTGATGGTGGGCAGGTGGCGCGTACATTCGCCTTTCGCGCTGGCGAGCGAGAATACATTGTGCGCTTCAATAAAGACAATATGCTTACCTCGAATTTCCCCAAAGAGGCATATGTCTATAGGAAACTCGCCTCGACAACTATTCCCATGCCACCGATGATAGAAGTTGGGCGCCTGGGTACCCTTCATTTTGCCATTGGGCAGAAAGCGCCGGGAAAGATGCTGGAGCAGCACATGCCCCAGGAGGTTGAGCAGCTCCTACCGCAGCTTATCAAGACGCTCGATGCCATTCATCAGGTTGATGTAAGCGATACGCAGGGCTACGGCGTATTCAACTTTCGGGGCGAAGGGATGTCCTCAGGTTGGAGGAGCTTTTTGTTACAAATTGACCGAGAGGAGGACGAGCACGATTACTTCGGCAAGTGGCACCATCTCTTCGATGATACGTTTCTGGAACGGGACGTCTATCAGGATCTCTACCAGCGTATGAAGAACCTGCTTGCTTACTGTCCAGAGGAGCGTTCCTTGCTCCACGGCAACTATAGCGTGCGCAACATTCTGGGTCAAGATGGGCAGATCACGGCGGTGATAGACTGGCTTGACGCGCAATATGGCGATTTCGTCTATGATATCGCCATATTCGACTACTGGTGCGGCTGGATGCACGTGAGCGAACGTTTCCAGCAGTATTATCAGGAACAACACAGAAAGGTACCTTTTTACGCGGAGCGCTTGCTCTGTTATCAATGCTATCACGCTCTTGGTGGGCTACGCTTCTTTGCCGCCAAAGGGGACGAGCAGGCATATCAGATGACACGCGCGATCATCTTGCAAAAGTTGAAGGATTTTGCTGGATAAGATCAAATCCGTCCACATAGCATCCATATACAAAGAGCAACATGAAAATAGTACCAATTCGTTTCATGGGGTTTCTCCTTTTTTCGTTCGTTCGAGTGGCGAGAGGAACGCTCTTCGTTGGTCAGGATACACACAAAATCATCACTGAACGCTGTATTGCTTGATATCTCCTGGCGGGTTATGACCAATGACAATTCATGATGACTCAAAAAAAGATCGCCGAACCGCAAGAAAGCACTGGTACGATCTTCTGCTTGAGCATGCTAACATCCTCAAACGGCGTCACGTCATTCGTCCCTTTTGTAGAGACATCGCTTCTCCTCTCACCATAGCAGTGAAGGAAAATCATGGCGGTCAATGATCTTCTTCTGATGTGATGTGTTCACTTTTTCGAAGCTTCAGCGTTGAGGAGTGCCTTCAGAGGGCATCGGATGGTGCAAATTGAGGACTTGATTGCTCCAGGCAACGGCAAACATGGAATCAAGAGAGAAGAAGAAGAGCAACTGGGGAAGAGGAGTGCCCACACCCGACGAAAGCAACTGTTGAGGAAACAAAAAATGGCCAGCTGAAGAGAGCCGACCATTTTGCATCCCGAACACTTCCAAAATATACTTTACTTACGCTGGACAGTAGTGCTCAAAAGCATCCTTAAATCCTTGCTCACTGGGTGTTAATTCGTGATGTGCATGCAGGGATTTGTTTGTATTACATAGTCCTGCTTCTTCTGCTGTTCGCCCTTCTGCAAACCCGTGTATGTAACCACACGTGTAATCCGAATCGGCACAGTCAGAGGCAGAAATTGCATCATGCGATGTAGCATGTGATACTGCAAAAGCATGTGTACCTGAAAAAGAATGTGCGGCCAGTGCTCCCATGAGAAGCACTGCAAATAGGCAAGAAAACAGTATTTTACGCATAAAATTCTCCTTATGTTCTTCATCTCTACGTTTCTACCGTTCTGTGAAAGCATATCGAGCCTCTTTGGTAACAATGATGAAATATCACAGAGAGCTCTCTATGGCTTCGTGTTGAAGAACGCCTGTGATCGTGTGATGGTTCATGAAGAGGTAATGAGAAGAGGGGGCGGTGAGTATCGAAGAGCGGGAGAGGATGGTGGAAAATGCATGCAGACAAATGAGGAGAGTGCGTGTATTCTCCTACATGTCGGTATTTCCTCCCATGCCAGATCTGTTTTTAGTGTAGAGCATAAAAAAACTACGGCGGCAATCTTAGCAGAAGAAGCTTGTTCTCAAGGT
>Ga0302321_100005691_pt1 | contig 10926 bp, 8 predicted proteins | sample Fen_T0_1_FD_202505 | JGI IMG/M metagenome (GOLD analysis project Ga0302321, IMG submission 202505) | Peat permafrost microbial communities from Stordalen Mire near Abisko, Sweden - Fen_T0_1 | ecosystem: Environmental > Terrestrial > Soil > Wetlands > Permafrost | place: Sweden: Abisko...
GCGCGGACGGGTGCAGGAAGTCGGTCGGGTTCCAGAACCGCGAGACGCCCCACTTGACGTGCTGCTTGCCCGCCGTGACGAAGATCGTCCGCGCCACGTCGAAGGCCACCCAGAGCTGGTCGAGCTGGAGCGTCGGATTCTGGAGGGAGGTGCCGAGGAACGTCCCCGAGCCGCCGCTCGCGTCGTCGAGGCGGAGGGAGGTGGTCGAGCTGCCGCTGGTGGAGGCGGAGAGGTCGTAGGAGAGCCTCGCCAGCAGGAACCCGCGGACGCGGTCGTTGGGCCGCACGTCCATGTACCCATCGACCAGCGAGGGCGCGGTCAGGGACCACCGCGACGGGGGCAGGCCCTGCTGCCACTGCCCCTGCGATCGCAAGTAGAGCAGGCCGCCGATCTTGAGCGGGTCCTCCTTCACGGTCGGGCCGCTCGAGCTCAATCCGCCGACGCGCCCCTCCAGAATCTGCTCGTCGCTGGGCCGCTGCGGCGCCGCAGCTGCCGGGCCGCTCTGCGCCGGCGGTGACGCGGTCCCACCAAAGAGGTCCTCGTCGCTGGGCCGATCTTGGCCGGCGGCGGGGAGGGCGGCGAGCAGCGCCGCGGTGGCCAGGGGGCGGATCATCATTGGGCCAAGCTCCGGAGCGAGGGTTGATCAGAGACTCAGGGTTCTTGACTGGTGGTCGACATCGACCTCTGGCCCGCGCGACGCGCGCGCCGAGCAGGCTCGGTCCTCAGCGGCTCTTCGACTCGAGCCAGGCCTTGGTGAACATGTTGGCCGGGAGCGGTCGCAGGTCGATCTCCTTGATGAGGATGAGCGTCTGGTTGGCCTTCTCGATCTCGTCGTAGAAGCGCATCTCCTCGGGGTACCAGATCTCGCCCTTCTTCGACTCGCTGTAGACCTTCTTGTAGCGCGGATAATAGCTGGTCCGCATGAGCCGGCCGGAGAGCGCCATCTCCTGCCGCTTGAGCACGTTGCTGGTCGTGCCGTCCACCCAGAGCCGGATCATCGGGAAGGCCACGTCGACGTCGGGCTTCACCTTGAGCAGGATACGGTGCGCCTCGAACTTGCCCAGCTTCTCGTCCGCCTCCCAGGTGCAGTCGTACTCCTGGGCCAGCCGCGACTCGTCCAGGTCGCCCCGGCGGGTGTCGGTCCCGCCGATCCGCTCGCGCTCCGTGCGCCGCTCCCAGCGGCCAGTCCCCGGGTCGTAGAACCAGAGGTTCTGATCGAGCCGTAGGTAGCCCTTGCCGGCCTCCGACTTGGGCGCCAGGAACAGGAACATCAGCTTCTTGTCCTGGTCGCGGCGGAAGATGGTCATCTCGTAGACCACGTCGCTCTTGTCCTTCTCCTTGGCCTCCATGTAGGCCAAGGCCTTCCAGTCGCCGGAGTTGCGCTGCCGCTCGTCGATGGTCTTCACCACCTGGAGCGTCTCGGCGGGGCTGAGGGCGGCCGCGGACCGCAGGGCGGGGAGGGCGAGCGCGAGGAGCAGGAGCGTGATCTTCTTCATGTGTTCACCCGATGTGGTGGATGGCGGTGATGGGCCGCAGCCGCGCCGCGTGGTACGCGGGGTAGAGCGCGGCCAAGGTGGTGACGGCGGAGATGCCGAGCACGTAGTTCAGCACCGGCCGGAACCCCACGGTCACGGTGAGGTGCTGCTGCATCAGGAACATCTGGACCGACTCGGGGACGGCCAGGTGCGCGAGGTTGAGCAAGGCCGCGATCCCGATACCGGCCGCCGCGCCGGCCACGGTGGAGGCCAGGCCGAGCAGCGAGGCCTCGAGCAGGAAGAGCCAGAGGACCTTGCGCCGCTGCATGCCGATGGCGCGCAGGGTGCCGATCTCGCGGGTCCGCTCGCGGATGGCGATGGCCAGCGTGTTGGCGATGCCGATGACGATGATCACCATCAGGACCGAGGCCAGGAGGCCGGTGAGGCCGTTGAGGCCGGTGAGGATCCAGGAGAGGAAGGAGAGCTCGTCTTTCCAGGTGGTGATGTCGATCTTCTGGCCGGTCCAGTCCTCGGAGTTCACCCTCTGGAACTTCATGAAGTAGGCCTGGGGATCGGGGTCCATCACCCGCCACCCGTCCGCGGCCAGGGCGGTGCGCAGCCGGGCCGCGACCTCCGCGGAGCGCTCCGGATCCTTGAGGTACAGGTGGATGGCGCCGGTGGCGGTGGTCTTGAGCTGGTAGAGCTCGCGCAGGCTCGCGGCCGGCATGAAGGCGGTGAACGACGAGAGGATGCCGATGTTCTTGGCCACGGCGGCCACCCGCAGGTCGGCGGTGTTGTTGGCGCCGCGCGCGGTGGCCGAGCTGATGGTGAGGGCGTCGCCGGAGCGCACGCCCAGCCGCTTGGCCTGGTCCTCGAAGAGCAGGATGGTGTTGGGCTGCGCCAGGTCGTCCAGGTTCCCCTGGGTGACCCGGATCACCTTCTGGAACATGGGCTCGGCCTGGAGGTCGATGCCGGAGAGCACCAGGTCCATGGAGCCGGTGTCCGAGACCACCTTACCGTACCCGCGCACCCGCGCCGTGGCGAGCTCGATCTCCGGCACCGCCTTGCGCGCGTCCTCCAGCGCCTTGGGAAAGTCATTCACCAGCGGTGCGCCGGTTCCGGAGGTAATCTTGAAGAAGCCGCCCACGTTGACGTGGCCGGTCATCAAGATGGTGGCGGACTCGAGCATGGCGCCCTCGATGCCGGCGGTGAGCCCGCCCATGAGCACCAGGAGTGCCGTGACCGCCGCGATGGCCCCGCCCAGGAAGAGGTTGCGCTTGGTGTGCTTGGCCAGGTTGCGGCCGGCGATCTGGAGGTCGGTCAGGAACATGGGTCACTCGTCCGACTGCATGGCCGCGAGGGGCGTGATCCGGGTCGCGAGCAGCGCCGGGTAGAGGGCGGAGAGAATGCTCACCACGAAGACGATGCTGAGCGAGATGGCCAGCCCGGCCGCGTCGAGGTGCGGCACCAGGCTCGGGCCGGAGAAGAAGAAGTAGAGCTGCTCGTTGGGCGCTGGAATCCCGCCGCGCACCGCGATGAGCCGGACCAGCCCGGCGCCCAGGGCGGTCCCGGCCGCGCCGAAGGTCAGGCCGACCGTGACCGTCTCGACCAGCAGCATCACCAGGATGAAGCGGCGTTGCGCGCCGACCGCGCGCATGGTCCCGATCTCCTTCACGCGCTGGAGGGTGGCCATGACCATGGCGTTATTGATGATGACCAGGGCCACCGCGAAGATGATGAAGACCGCGATGAAGAGGACCACGCGCGCCAGCGTGACGAACATGCCCAGCATGCCGGCCGCCTTCTGCCAGTCGGCGGTCTTGAGGTCGAGGCCGGCGCGCTTGGCCGCGGCCTGGATCTCGACCGCGGTCTCCGCGGCGCGGCGCGGGTCGCGGAGGATGATGGCGGCGTTCTTGACCACGCCGCCGTCGATCTCCTGCTGCGAGTAGACCCGGGAGAGGAGGGCCTCGCGGCTGCTGGTGGCGTTGCCGCGGGCGGCCTGGATCAGCTTGCCCTCGTCGATGTTCCCGCTCTGCGCCGTGCCGGTGATCTCGGCGTCGCCGCCGAACAGCTCCGCCTCTGCGTTCTCGCGGGAGACCGCCTTGACGTTGGCCGTCTGCTTGAGCGCGCGGATCTCGGCCTGCTTGTCGTTGGTCATGAACCCGTAGAGGTCCCGGAAGCTCATGATGTCCATGACGCAGGTCATCCCGGCCGAGCTCGACTTCTCCAGCCCCTTGAACTGGATGAAGCCATAGACCTTGATGCTCACCGAGTTCATGTAGCCGGAGCGGGAGGGGGCCTGGATCGTGATGCTGTCGCCCACCTTCACGGTGTAGAGCTGGAGCAGGGGCACCAGCTCGTCGTAGAAGATCCGGTACCGCTGGTCGAAGTTGTCGTCGTCGGTGGTGAGGAGCTCGACCACCAGCTTCTGGAGGTCGGCCTCGCCGGTGCCGAGCGCGCGCTGGAGCCGCCGCGTGGCCTCGGCCGCGCGGATGGGGTCGAACTGGAGCAGGATGTCGCGGGTGGAGGTCTGGTTCTCCTTCACCCAGCGCTGAAGCTCCTCGTCCCCGCGGGCGAGGCGCCCCTTGGCGACGATGCGCTTCTCGAGCACGTCGCGGGCGTACTTGATCTTGTCGAGCCGGCGGGCGGTGCGGAGCTTGAGCCAGTCCTCGGCGTAGAGCTTGGCCAGCAGGATGCCGCGCTGGCCCTGGGGGACGGTGGTCCCCTCCACGATCTCCATCCCCGGGAAGGCCTTCTGATACGCGGCCACGTCCGTGCCGACGTAGCGGATGTAGAGAAACCCGCCGTCAAGCGAGAGAGGCGCGATCCGGTTCTCGAGGAACTCCAGCGCGCCGAACGGGTCGGCGTCGAAGCTGGCCCAGAAGGCCGGCTCGATGGCGCGGGTGAGCGCCTCGCGGTTGCGGGCCAGCTCAGAGGCGTTGTGGGTTCCCGGATCGATGATGGAGAGGGCCTGGCGCAGATCCTTGGCCAGGAGGCCGACCATGCGCTGCATGTGAGCCTTGTGGGCCTGGTACTCCTTCTCCACCTCCGGGAGGGCCGCGCACGGGCTCCGCCCCGGCACTGCGCGCGCGGCGCCGCCGTTGGTGCAGCGCCGCACGTCACCGCGGAGCTTCTCCAGCGCCTGGTCGAAGAGGTTGCCGGCGCCGAGCATGGCCTGGTCGATCCCCATGGGGACGACCGACTCCACGTTCGGGACCGACTGGAGCGCCGCCTTGAGCTTGGAGAAGTCCCGGATCGGATTCAGGTCGTTCTCGCCCATCATCCCGCCGTAGAGGGCCAGGTCGTCCCGGGAGTGGGCGTCGTAGACCTGGAGGTGGCCGCTCAGGCTCCCCTGGATGCTGCGGCGCATGCCCGAGTCGATGGTGTCCACGATGGAGGTGCCCACCACGGTGAGCAGGGCGCTGAAGAGCACGATGCCGCCGACGATGAAGGTCTTGGCGCGGCTGGCGAACAGGTTGCGGAAAGAGATGAGGAGCAAAATCCCCATCTCCCTCCACCAGGTGCGAATGCCTCGTCCGGACACGTCAGTGCCCTCCGCCGTTGCCGCTGACCGCCTCGCGCCCCACGACTTGGCCGTCCGCGATCCGGATCACAGCGCTGGCGTGGGACATGACCTTGGGATCGTGGGTCGAGAAGATGAACGTGGTGCCGTCGCGCCGGTTCATGTCGCGCATCAGGTCGATGATGTTGGCGCCGGTCTGGGAGTCGAGGTTGGCGGTCGGCTCGTCGGCGAGCACCAGGGGCGGCCGGGTGACCAGCGCCCGCGCCACCGCGACGCGCTGCCGCTGACCGCCCGAGAGCTCGCTCGGGCGGTGGTGGGAGTGCTGCGCCAACCCCACCGCTCCCAGGAGCGCATCGACTCGCCGTCGCCGTTCACTCGAGGAGAGGCCACCCTGGAGGAGCAGCGGGAACTCGACGTTCTGGTAGACCGAGAGCACCGAGACCAGGTTGAAGGTCTGGAAGATGAAGCCGATCTGGTGCAGGCGTAGGTTGGTCAGGGCGCGCTCGGAGAGTGCGCGGGTGTCCTTGCCACCGACCACGACCGATCCGGCGGTCGGGACGTCCACGCAGCCGATCAGGTTGAGGAGCGTGGTCTTGCCGCTGCCCGACGGACCCGCGATCGAGATGAACTCCCCCGAGTGGATGTCGAGCGATACGTCGCGCAGCGCTGGAACCTCGGTCTTTCCGAGCTGGTAGATCTTCGAAACTCCGACTACCGAAACGATGACCGCCATGTGGTCCCTCACCTTGAGTTCAAGCGATGGGCAGGCCACCCACCTGCCACCCGATCGCCGCAGCGTCGCCACGGCCCCCACCGGGAGCCTCCACCGGATGAACGCTCCGAGCGGCGGCGCAGATAATGCATTTTTTGGGCCGCTCAGTCGAGCGGGTTCCTGGGCTCCGTTTTCTCTCTCAGCGTGGCCCTCCAGGCCATCGCCCCAAAGTGAACGCACCAGGGCGGTTGCATGCCGGGTGGTCCCGATGACGAGCATATCCGCCGACCTCGCAACTGGTTTCAGGCGCGTGCGCGCGGTCTGGCGGATCGCGCGGTGGCGCCGTGCCTCCAGGCCGTGGCGTGCGCCGAGGGCTGACGGTGTCGGCGCTGCTCTCGGCCGGGCTCATCTGCCTGGTGCTGCGCAGCAAGACCGCGCGGGCCTTCCTCGGCGTTTCACTCCGGGACGATGATGGCGCGGCGCGGGTGGAGCGCGCCCTGGAGGCGCTGATCGGCGGTCTGGCGCGCGACGGACGGAGAAAGCCAGGCGCGCGCTGACGACGCGGGCGCCGCAAGCGCGGATGGCAGGTGACCCCCGGATGCGTTAAAAGAAGCGTTCCTGCAAGGAGACCGACCGATGGCCACGCCAGAGTACCGCTACCAGGACCCCTTCCCGATCGGCGACGACCACGAGACCCGCTTCCGGCTGGTGACCAAGGACGGGATCTCGGTCGCCCAGTTCGAGGGACAGGAGATCCTGAAGGTCTCTCCGGAGACGCTGGCCCTCCTGGCCAAGGAGGCGATGCGGGACGTCTCCTTCCTGCTCCGGCCGGCGCACAACGAGCAGGTGGCCGGGATCCTGAGCGATCCCGAGGCCTCGCCCAACGACCGCGGCGTGGCCATGGCCTTGCTGCGCAACGCCGAGATCGCCGCCAACTTCGAGCTGCCCTTCTGCCAGGACACCGGCACCGCCACCATCGTGGCCAAGAAGGGGCAGCAGGTCTGGACCGGGGTCAGGGACGAGGAGTGGCTCTCCCGCGGCGTGTTCCAGACCTACACCGGCGAGAACCTCCGCTACTCGCAGACCGCGGCGCTCAACATTTACCAGGAGAAGAACACCGGGAACAACCTGCCGGCGCAGATCGACGTCTATGCCACGCCCGGCATGAAGTACGAGTTCCTCTTCCTGGCCAAGGGGGGCGGGTCGGCCAACAAGACCATGCTCTTCCAGGAGACCAAGGCGCTGCTCACGCCGGAGACCCTGGAGAAGTTCCTCACCGAGAAGATGAAGCTGCTCGGCACCGCGGCCTGCCCGCCCTATCACATCGCCATCGTCATCGGCGGCACCTCGGCCGAGGCCTGCCTCAAGACCGTCAAGCTCGCCTCGGCCAAGTACTACGACCACCTCCCAACCCAGGGTGACGGGAGCGGGGCGGCCTTCCGCGACTTGGAGCTGGAGCAGAGGCTCCTCGTGGCGGCCCAGAAGCTGGGGATCGGAGCCCAGTTCGGCGGCAAGCACTTCGCCCACGACGTCCGGGTGATCCGGCTGCCGCGCCACGGCGCGTCCTGTCCGGTCGGGATGGGGGTCTCCTGTTCGGCCGACCGGAACGTCAAGGCCCGCATCGACAAGGACGGCGTCTGGCTGGAGGAGCTGGACCGCAACCCCGGCCGGCTCATCCCGGCCTCGGCGCGGGGGAAGCACGGCCACGGCGTCCGGGTCGATCTGAACCGGCCGATGAAGGAGGTCCTGGCCGAGCTGACGCAGCACCCGGTCTCCACGCCGCTGCTCCTCACCGGCACGCTGGTGGTGGCGCGCGACATCGCGCACGCGAAGTTCAAGGAGCGGATCGACGCGGGGAAGGGGGTCCCCGAGTACCTGCTCTCCCACCCGGTCTACTACGCCGGCCCAGCCAAGACGCCCGCCGGGAAGGCCTCCGGCTCCTTCGGCCCGACCACCGCGGGGAGGATGGACTCCTACGTCGATCTGCTCCAGTCGCACGGCGCCTCTCTGGTGATGATCGCCAAGGGCAACCGGAGCCGGCAGGTCACCGAGGCCTGCAAGAAGCACGGTGGGTTCTACCTGGGATCGATCGGCGGCCCGGCCGCGGTGCTGGCCGAGGAGAACATCAAGAAGGTGGAGTGCATCGACATGGCCGAGCTGGGCATGGAGGCGGTCTGGAGGATCGAGGTCGTCGACTTCCCGGCCTTCATCCTGGTGGACGACAAGGGGAACGACTTCTTCGAGAAGATCGGGCACTGACCCGCCCCCGCGCCGGGCCGCCCGCGAGGCTCTCGGCGCCCCTCGGCCGCGCCCTCCGGCGCCATCGAGGGGCGAGTCCGCGATGGCGCCGGCTACCAGTTGAACATGGTCCCGTCGAGCTTCCGGTTCACCGGGAGATACGCCCGCTCGTAGGGCCACTTGGCGGCGGCCTTCTCGTCGAAGTCCACGCCCAGTCCGGGCTTGTCGCCCGGGTACATGTAGCCGTCCTGGAAGGTGTAGGCGTGCGGGAAGACCTCGTCGGTCTCCGACGTGTGGCGCATGTACTCCTGGATCCCGAAGTTGTTCACCGAGATGTCGAAGTGGAGCGCGGCGGCCATCGAGACCGGGGAGAGGTCGGTGGCGCCGTGGCAGCCGGTCTGCACGTGGTAGAGCTCGGCCAGCGAGGCGATCTTCTTGAGGTGCGTGAAGCCGCCGCCGTGCACCAGCGTGGTCCGCAGGTAGTCGATGAGCTGCTCGGTGATGAGCTGGTGCGCGTCCCAGATCGAGCTGAACACCTCGCCCACCGCCAGCGGGGTGGTGGTGTGCTTCCGGAGGAGGCGGAAGCCCTCCTGGAGCTCGGCGGTCACGGCGTCCTCGAGCCAGAAGAGGTGGTAGGGCTCCAGGCTCTTGCCGAGCCGGGCCGCCTCGATGGGCGTCAACCGATGGTGCGCGTCGTGGAGCAGGTGGATGTCATCCCCGTGCTCGAGGCGAAGCGCCTCGAATAGCTTCGGAACGTGCATCAGGTACTTCTCGGTCGACCAGACGTTCTCGGGCGGGAGCCCCTTTTCGGCCGGCTCGTAGAAGAGCCGGTCCTTGCCCACGCCGTAGGTGCTCGGCAGGCCGGGGATGCCGGCCTGGGCCCGGATGGCGCGGTAGCCGAGGCCCACGTAGCGCCCCACCTCGTCGACGGTCTCCTCGACGTCCCGGCCGTTGGCGTGGCCGTAGACCAGCACGCCCTTCCGGCTGCGGCCGCCCAGCAGGTTGTAGACGGGGGTCTGGAGGGCCTTGCCCTTGATGTCCCAGAGCGCCATGTCGACCGCGGAGATGGCGGTCATGGTGACCGGACCGCCGCGCCAATAGGCTCCGCGGTAGAGGTACTGCCAGACATCCTCGGTCTGGAACGGATCGCGACCGATGATGCACGGGAGCACGTGGTCCGTGAGGTACGAGGCGACCGCCAGCTCGCGTCCGTTCAGGGTGCCGTCCCCCAGCCCGTAGACCCCTTCGTCCGTCTGGATCTTGAGGGTGATGAAATTCCGACCCGGACTGGTCACGAACACCTTGGCGTCGATGATCTTCATGCTTCCTCTCGGTCACCGCCTCGCGGCGGCGGTTGTGGTGTCACTTGCCCGCATTGCCTCGCAGGCATCGAAATGCAATCGCTCCGGCCCCGCCAGGCGGCGTGGTCACCGGAGCGATCGCGCAAACCATAGGGCTTGGTGGGTCCGTTTCCCGGGTCCGGGTCAGGCCGCCGCAGGGCTCTTGGAGGCCGGCACCGGGGAGGTCTTGGGCTGCCGCAGCAGCACCCAGAGGACGCTGACGCCGATGAGGTCGAGGAAGGCGATGGTGGTGAAGAGGGGGCCGTAGCCGATGGTCTTCGCCACCACGCCGATGACGGCCGTGAAGAGCATGCCGCCCAGGACCGCCAGGGTCCCCGAGAGCCCGTTGGCGCTGGCCACCGTCCGCTTCGGGAAGACGTCGGCGGGGAGGGTCATCAGGGTGGCCGACATGGCCTGGTGCGCGAAGGCGCCGATGCAGAAGAAGAAGATGGCCCACTCGGCCGAGGGCGCCCGGCCGATGAAGATGGCGAAGACCATCAGCAGGGCGCAGACCAGGGCGGAGCATTTGCGCGCGGTCAACACGGGGAGGTTGAACTTGGCGAACATGGGCGAGAACAGCCCGCCCACGAAGGAGCCGAGATCGGCGGCCAGGAAGGGCACCCAGGCGAAATAGCCGATCTGTTTGATGTTCATGTGACGTTCTGTGGCGAGGTACATCGGGATCCAGTAGGTGAAGAACTGCCAGGCCGGCTCGGAGAGGAACCGGGCGATGCCGATCGCCCAGAAGTTCCGCTGCGGGACCACCACCTTCCAGACCCCTTTCTCGGCCGAGACCTCGTCGACCGCCAGCTCGCGCTGCCCCTCCTTGATGTCGTCGTACTCTTGCTTGGAGAGCCAGGGGTGCTCTTCGGGAGAGCGGTAGAAGGCGAGCCAGATCGCCACCCAGACGAAGCCGATGAGCCCGGTGACCACGAAGGCGAGCTGCCAGCTATAGTTGAGGATCAGGAAGGCCACCAACGGCGGCGCGATGAGTCCGCCCAGGCCGGCCCCCATGTTGAAGATTCCGGTGGCCACCGTCCGCTCCTTGGGCCGGAACCACTGGGAGACGGCCTTGATGGCGCCAGGGAAGTTACCCGCCTCGGTCACGCCGAGCAGACCCCGGAAGACGAAGAAGGATCGCCAGCCGGTGGCCAGGGCCGCCGCCATCTGGGCCAACGACCAGGCGAAGATCGAGAGCGACAGGCCTTTGCGGATGTTGATCCAGTCGATGAGGCGCCCCACGATCGGCATCATCACCAGGTAGGCGAACTGGAACGCCATCAAGATCCTGGAGAACTGGATCTCGTCGATCGCCAGGTCCTTCTTGAGCACCGGCGCAGCGACCGAGAGGCAGGAGCGGTCGAGGTAGTTCACGACCGTCACGCCCATCAGCAAGATCGCGATCCACCAGCGAAGGCCCTTGATCTTGAAGGTCGATCGTTCGAGTCCGACCTGCACCGTCTCGGTGGACGGCGCGCTACCCGTGCCCCTGGCAAGTTCCATCGTGACCTCCCGAATCGAACAGGGTCATTTCAGTGGCTCGACCGTCAGAGTTTGTACGCCCGCTTCGCCAATCGGTACGCGAGGTCGACGGCGACCTCGCGCGCCTCGTCTTCGTCGATCCGATGTTCTGTCACC
>Ga0302321_100005692_pt1 | contig 10926 bp, 9 predicted proteins | sample Fen_T0_1_FD_202505 | JGI IMG/M metagenome (GOLD analysis project Ga0302321, IMG submission 202505) | Peat permafrost microbial communities from Stordalen Mire near Abisko, Sweden - Fen_T0_1 | ecosystem: Environmental > Terrestrial > Soil > Wetlands > Permafrost | place: Sweden: Abisko...
ACAGGCCGAGGTGTCCGGTGTCGGGATCGGCGATGCGGGTCAGCATGATTTCGACCAGATCGATCAGCGCCGTGCGCAGACCGCCGTCGGGCCAGTTTCGCAACAGCGTGGTGTACGCTTCCATCACGTGCAGGTGAGTGTTCTGGGACTTCGGATCGTTCTGGTCGACGGCGCTGAGCCGCAAGTCGGCGATCGGCGACCAGGTGCGGTCGAAAGCTTCGAGATAACCTCCGTGCACGATGTCGCGGCCGTACTTTTCGATCAAATGAAAGACGGCGATGGCTTGGTCGAGCGGTTCGCGCCGACCCGTGGCGGCGTGATATTCGGCCAGGGCGTAGATGGCGAACGCCTGGCCGTAGATCTGCTTTCGATCGCGGGTGACCGCTCCGTCGGCACCGATGGACCACCAGAATCCGCCGTGCTCTCGGTCTTGGAAATTGTTGATCAGGTCGCGGTGGGCGCGGTCCGCCATCGCAAGATAAGCCGGATCGCGATATTGGCGGAAGGCGGCCGAATAAGTCCACAGGATGCGCGAGGTGAGCAAGGCGCCCCTTTCGGCCGCCGGGTCCGGGACCAGGTCATTCGTCAGTGAGCCAAGAAACGCTCCGTTGGCCGGATCGACCGCGTGTTCCATCCAGAACGGTAAAATATTGCGCCGAAGGTCGGTTTCGATGCGGGCGAGGTAGTCGAGCGGGGTATTGGGTGTCATTGCGGCGAACTGAGTGGGGAAACGCGTACGGCCGGCGGAAAGAAAGCAAACGCTAGCCCGACCTTGCCGGCCCGGGCAAGGTCAGAGGATTGAGTTGCCGCGCAAAAAAATTGATTTCCTGCTCACGCGGGAGAAGGGCGCGAGAAGGCCCGGTGGTCACGAGGCCGGGCTTATTTGCCGGCGGCTTTTGCGAAGGCCTCGATGACTTTGCCGGGCGACAACAATTCCGGCAGGACCACCGGATCGGGTCGGCCGGGGGCGTAGATGAGATTGAACGGCACGGCCGAACGATTCCAGCGGGCGAGCTCGGCCGTGATCTTTGGGTCCCGGTTGGTCCAGTCGCCACGCAGCAGCACGGCATCTCGCTTCTTCAGTTCGGCCAGGACGGCGTCGGAGTGGAAGACGGCGGCCTTGTTCGTCTGGCAGGTGGCGCACCAGCGGGCGGTGAAATCGACGTACACGAATTTTCCGGCCGACTGGGCGGTGGTGATCGCCTCGGGGCTCCATTTTTCCCAACTGACCTGATAGCTGCCGTCGGTCGGTACCGCTTGAGGTGACTTGGGCCAGCCAGTGTAGAGGCCGCCCGCGAGGAACACTGCCGCCATGATGACTCCGATGCGTTGGCGGGTGGGTTTGCCATGGGCTTGGCCGAAGCGGCCATAGGACCAGGCGGCCATGGCGATCAGCACGAAACCGAATACGATCAGCAGGAGCGCATTGTCGTCGTCCTTCGTTTGGCCGGCGAGAACCCAGAGCAGCCAGCCCACGGTGGCATAAAGCGGAAAGGCCATCAGTTGCTTGAAGGTCTCCATCCAGGCTCCTGGTCTTGGCAAGAGTTTGATCGCCTGGGGGAAAATCGACAGCAGCAGGTAGGGAAGCGCCAGTCCGACGGCGATGGCCGTGAACACGAGAAATGACTCCACGGCGGACAACGACAGCGCGGCACCGAGCGCCGGCGCGAGGAAGGGCGCGCTGCACGGGGTGGCGACCAAGGTGGCGAGCGCCCCGGTAAAGAAGGAGCCGCCGAAACCTTCCTTCATTTGCAGGCTGCCGCCCACGCCGGTGGCGGACAGCCCGATCTCGAACAGTCCGCTCATGTTGAAGGCGAAGATCAAAAGAAACGCGGCCATCCCAAACACGAAAGCCGGCGACTGGAGTTGGAACCCCCAGCCCAGTTGCGAGCCGCCCGCGCGCAGCACGAGGAGGACACCGGCCAGAGACCAAAATGAGATCAATACTCCCGCCGCGAACGTCAGTCCGTGCAAAGTGATTTTTTTGCGGTCGCTGCCGGACTGATTCACGAAACCCAGGATCTTGATACCGAGCACGGGGAACACGCACGGCATGAGATTCAGAATCATGCCGCCGACGAAGGCGAGGAGCAGCGTGCCGAGCAGGGTGGCGGGGGCCTCCTTGGCCGGTGCGGCCGACACGCGAGCGGATGCCGAAATCCGATCGGTGAAGGGTACATCGACCACGAGCCCCTCATAGTTCTCGGATGCCGACCAGCCGTTGGTGGACGCGACTACGCCGGTCAGACGCGTAGCGGATTTGTCCGCACCTTCTTCGAATGGGGCTGTGATGGTCCAGCTTCCTTCGGCCGACGTGACGGTCTCGGTCTGGGCGTAATCGGTCAGGCCGTCCGCCGAGAAGAAATGCAACCCGGTCGGCAGATGGCGTGTGCCGGGTCTCGGAGTGAGGCGCAGGATTGCGGCGCTGGCAGTGCGCGAGGCGGAGAGTTCCCAGCCGTCAGCCGGTTTGGGCAATCGGGCGCGGGTCTCCGCTATCATCGGCGCCCACTTCGAGTCTACGGCCTTGGCCCCGGCCGTGACGGCAGGCAGGGAAAGTTCCAAATTGGCGTCACCGGGCATGCAGACCGCCTGACACATCAGCCACTCGACCTGAGCCTGGAGTTTAACGTTGGTGCCCCGCGTCAGACGTTCGGGCGGGGTGATTTCAACGAGCAGGAAATTCTCCCCTTCGTAACCGTTGCCGGTGATCTTCCCCGTCGTGTCCTTTACGACGTGTGGTGTCGGCCATTGAATCGTTCCCGCCTTGAAGCCATCCGGCAGCGTCCAGGTCAGGGCAGTCGGATATCCAGTCCCGGGTGCGATCCAGTAACTGTGCCAGTGCGGTTCGTGTTGCATCCGCAGGGCCACGGTGAACGGTTTTCCCGGTTCGACGCCGGCCGCGTCCGAAACGAGAGTTACCGTTACTGCGCCCTTCTTTACCGCGCCCGATTCTGCCGCGAGCAAGAAGGTGGGCAGGAGGAAAAGGCAGGCCAGCCGGCGGGAGAGATTCATGGATGAGTAAGAGTAGCGGCGGGGCAGAATATTTCAAACGTTGAAGCCGGACCTAATCCCGCCGCCCACGGCTCGTCTCATGGTTTGCCCATTTGCTGCCGCTGGAGCACTGCGGTAAACAAAAGCGACCAAAAGCAAAGCACGACGTTGAAGAGCGGAATCTGCAGGGGGTCCGGCAATGCATACACGCAACTGACGACCGGAAGCCAGAGGGCCCAGACGCCGATCAGGACGGGCAGGACCCGCCGAAAGTACCATCGTCCGGCCTTGACATCCGCGACGACGGGGCGCCAACGATAACCGGCATTCTTCCAGGCAAAAATCAGGCATCCGACCGGACTGGCGTACAGCGGGTTGAAGCAGAATTGGTCGATCAGAACTTTGAAGCTGATCGTGGCGAAGCCCGCGTCACTGCCGACGAATCGGTTAAGCGTGCGGTACATCAAATCTACCTCCGCACCTTTCCAAGCCCAGAAGCCAATGAGGAACAGCCCCTCGCGCCACGGATTGGCCATCGGACCCGACGCACTGAACTGAAGATAGAGTAAAGGCAGGAGCCCGCCACACACGGCGCTGGCAAAGGCGGAAAAGATAAAACCGCCCTCCGTACGCCAGATCGCCAGCTGGACAAATGCCCCTCTGGCGGCGGGGAGAAAATAGTAGCCCAAGACCAGGGCGAGGGCGGCTCCCTGCAGGATCAGGGCAGGGCGGAACAAAGCGCGGGCGCTGTGCAGGCCGGCTGTCCAAGGGGCCTCGGTGGCGGGGGTTGGTGCGGACATGAGCGGGTGATGTGAGGCCTTCGTGAAAGCAAGAGCGAGGATGAACTGGGGAGGCGGAAGCCGAGGAGATGCTCGAACGTCTGGGCGCGCGCCATATCCCGAGAAAGCGGGAGTCGGGCGATTCGAGTTGAGCGGAGAGTGGCCGCAGGTTTGCTCGGGCGATGACGCCGGACTACGCGAAATTGGAACGGGGTTGTCTCGAGGTTCTGTCACCCTTGCCGGGCGACGCGGCCCACGATCTGGCTCATGTGCGCCGGGTGGTGGGCAATGTGCGAAAGCTTGCCGCCGCGGAGGGCGCGCGGCTTGAAGTGGTTATCCCGGCGGCTTGGTTGCATGATTGCGTTTTCGTGGCGAAGGACTCGCCAATGCGCGGGCAGGCGTCGCGACTGGCGGCCACGCAGGCGGTGAATTGGCTGCGGGATTGGGGTTGGACGGAAGAAATTTTACCGGCGATCGCCCATGCGATCGAAGCCCACAGTTTTTCCGCCGGTATCGAGCCGCGCACCATCGAGGCCAAGGTCGTTCAGGATGCCGACCGGCTGGATGCCATTGGCGCCGTGGGCGTAGCCCGTTGCCTGATGTTGAGTGGCGCCTTGGGTCGGCCCCTTTACACGGACGAAGATCCATTCTGCGAGCAACGCGAGGCGGATAATGGCCGGTCGGCGGTTGATCATTTTTACGCCAAGCTGCTCCAAATTGCGGGTCGGATGCAGACGGAGTCCGGTCGGCGAGAAGCGCGGAGTCGGACGGAGTTTCTGAAACAATTTCTCACCGAGCTCCGCCGAGAAATTGCGGAATGACGGTTCGGTTCCGCCCTTGCGTCCAGCTGACTGTAGTTCCGGGTCGAAAGTGGCTAAGCCGGTCCGGCGGCCGTCGAGCCTGGGACTATTTCTTGAACTTGATGACTTGAACCGCGTCGTTGAGACCGAGGGTGAGTTCGCCCGGAGCAATGCCGATGACCCGGAGTTTGACGGTCGCGTCCTTGGTTTTCAGCGAGAAGATGTCCCCTTCCTTGTAGGGAGCCTGATTGATCACGAGGTGAGTCAGGTCATTGATCCGCACCGTGCCGCTGATCTTGAGCATGGCCCCGTAATAAACGAGCATTTCGCTGTCGCTGCCTGGGGCGAGTCCCTCTCCGGCCTTCGGATCCTTCTCGTGGGTGACTGCAACCGGGGCGGCCACGGACAGCACGAACGGGTTGGGCAATGGATCGGGCAACGGATCGGGTTTCACCCGCTGCGTCAGCAAACTATTGATGCGGGACTTGGTGCGCTCGAAATTGACGCCATTCTTGCCGGCGCTGTCGGCTCCCGGCTGTCCGGCCTTGCCGCGCACGGCCGGGGCGGCCGAACTAACGGAGATCGCGAGCAGAAAGCTGGACGCGAGCAGGACGGAACGGATGGAGGACCGGTTCATGGGTTGCCGAGTACTTCGACGGTGAGCCCGAGGGCGATGGTGTTGCTCTTGGCGTCGCCGCGACTGAAGTCGAAAGTCTTGATCCGGAGGAGGCGCGGGCCGCTCTCGAGTTCGCGGATGAAGGCGATCAGCTGCGGATAGGAGCCGGTCACCCGGAGGGAAAAGGGAATGGCCTTGTAGGTCGCGCCGTCGCTGGGCGGTGCGCTCAATTGCTGCAGTTGGGTCAGCCGGACCCGGGTGAGAGTCTCCATCTGGTAGAAATAACCCAGATTTTCCGCGAGATCGTTTTCCGACATCAAGTTTAGGTCGATCTGCTTGATGGCTTCGTCGGTGGCCGTCAGTTGGGCGACGATCCGGCTGTGACCGGAAAGGGCCGAGAACATTTTTTCACCGCTTCGGCGCACTTCCTCGTGCTGGGAGTTGAGCGTCTGTTGCCGCTGCCACAGAAAATAATTCGCGACGCCGAGCACCAGAAAGAGCACGAGGCAGGTGACCAGAAACGGCGCCCTCCGGGCTAACGCGATTAATTGTTGAAACCAGTCCCTCATGGCTCGGACTTTTTCAATTTAAAGGTGATCTCGAACACGAGGGAATCCGACTCTTCTTCCCGCTGGAGGGACGTGAGCGCCACGTTGCCAAACAGCGGCCCGATGGCGGGATCGCGCCGGAGGTCGTCGACGTAGCGCCGGAGGGAGCGGCTGGCCTGCTCGGACGGTTCACGGAGGCCCCCGCGCATGACGACGCCGTTGTCGTTGGATTCGATCGTATCGATCCGCATGTTTTCCGGGCGGGTTCGGCCGAGGCTGAGGATGAGGCCGGAAACCTGATACGGAGCTCCCATGAGGTCGAACGCGGCATCAAGCTTGCTGGCGCGGGACGAGAGGGTGCGCGAAGTCTGGTTAAGATCATTGTACAACCGCTGACTCTCACTGATGCGTTGCGTCCAGAACACGGTATCCGAAGTCAGGGTATGGCTGACGTACACCAGCCAGAGGGTGAGCATGAGCGCCGACCCGGCGAAGGCGGCAGCCACGGCGGTGCTGAGAAACCGGCGGCGAACCAGCTTGTTGTTGGGCAGCTGCGCGGAAATCCGGCAGTCAATATGCCATGGTCCCTGGTAGACGGCGTCCTCGCCGGTGGGACTTTCCGCCTTCGTGGCGGGCAAATTGGCCAGCAGGCTGAGGGCGCCCAGCCAATGCTGGCCGAAGGCCGGGGCGGCGTCCGTCGCCTGCAGGCCAACCGAAGGCATCCACTCGCGGCAATCGACGGAGAAAGGGGTGCGCCCGACGACCTGGGCGAGGGGCTCGGTAATCCACGACAGGGAGGGCGGAAGATAGGCACAGTAAATTTCACCGACCGGCTGGCCCGTGGTCATTTCGTAGGAATCCACCAGCGGCTTGAGGTCGCGGCCGATGGCGCGAACGAACTTGGTGGCGCGGAGGAGGAGTTCTTCGTCGTTTTGCTGGAGACGATCGCGCACGGCCGAGGAATGGTTTAGGCCGAATTCCTTGCGGGCGGCGTGAACGATCGATGCAAAACCATGCCGCACCGGGGCCGGCGTATGGACGCCTTCCTTGCCGAGAATATAGGCGACGGTGTGTTCCTGCTCGATGTTCACCACGACGATCGCCCGCTTGTCGTTTCGCCTCGCCTTGAAATTGGAGATGACCCCCAGGAGGGGAAGAATCCCCATTTCGAGGCGGTAGGGCAGCAGACGGTGGTTAAGGAGCCGCTGTTGCACTCGATGGACATCGGTCTGCGACAAACCGCAGATCAGGGCGGGACGCTGGGCTCCCTCGGAGGCAATCGGCGTTCCCTCCAGCGGGCTGAGGGCGGACATTTTCCAGGCGTCGGGATGCTCGATCTTGTATTGGTCTCGAACCAGATTCGCGAGGTAGGTTGGGTCGGTAAGTTTGCGGGGGACAATGCTCTCGCGGTGAAGCAGGCCTTCGGGGGCGACCAGGCCGCAGATCACCGGCAGCCAGGCCTTTTGTTTGTCAAAATTCTCGTCGAGCCACTGCTGGAATCCCAAATCGTCGTCGCTATCGAATTCCGCGGCGCAATCGATGATGGCAGTGCCTTCGTCCGGACGGGTGAAACCCGCCGCGAGAATCTGATACGGATTGATCTCGATCAGAAGGGTGCGCCGGGAATTACGTTTAAAGAGGTCGGAAAAAGTCACAGGCAGGGAGTCGGGCCAAGGCGTAACCTATTCATCCTGCGAGGCGGGCGTCAAGGCGTCCACAGTGCAATTGGGGCGGGGACCGGAGGCGCTCTCGTTTTTTAAACGTTATTGTAAACTGGCGTCTTGACCCGCAATGCTTATTGCAAACCTACGGCAACGTCACGCGATCGGCCTGGTCGGTGAGCTCCCTCCATTCGGAGAAGATGAAAGGTGAATCGACTCCCGCGAAGGTGGCTGACCGCAGGGACGTGTCGTAATGCACGGTGGCGACCGAATTGAAATTGATATATTTTCCCGAGATGGCGCCGTAGATGACGGGGTCGCTCCCGGAGGTATTGGAAAAGGTCAGCGCACTCGTGGCGTTGGGAAGGTAGATCGTACCATAAAACGGTATGACGGCGGAGAAGGTGTGACCGAACGGCGTCGCGATCGCCGTTCCGATCAAAATCAATTTCTTTGGATCGAACGTCTTGTTTTCGATGCCGCCGGTGCCACCGATTCTGAGACGACCGCCGACGACGATGGCAGCTGAACCGGTATTCTCGACAATCAGATTTCCGCCGTTCCGAATACGGAGGTCAGCGGGCACGTTGAGCACGACCGGTCCGTTGATCGTCAAGGTGGTCGTAGCACCGTTTAGGTCGACAGTTCCGGTGCTGGCATTGTCGATGTAGTAGAGGCTCGGGACCAGCGCGCCAGGCGTTCCGATTGGGGTGTCGGCACCCGGGGATAGATTGAGGGCGACGTTCTTGGACCAATAGGCTGTATTGCTGGGATCCTCAAATGAGGGTGGAGCAATGATACAAAGGTACAAATCAGGCACGCCGGATCCGAATTGGACCACATCATTCACCCGATAAACTTTGGCCGAATCCCATCGGGCAAAGTCTAGTTGGGGAATCGACGGGCTTCGGCTGACCTGACCGAGGTCGAGGCCGGTCCCACTGGGGGTGGCCTTGACGACTCCGGCCAAACTGACGTTGGGGGAGAACGGGGCGACATTGATGGGCGGTGCAGCAATGTACCCCTGCAAGGTGCCGCCCGTCATCTTGACGGCAGGACCGCCCGTGTTTTCTCCGGCCAGCACCGCCGAGAAACCGAGCTGGGCATTGGTCGAACTGGCGACGGTGTTATAGGCCCCCAGCGGAGCATTGTAACTGTCCACCAGGCCGGCAGCACTCGGTGAATTTAGGTTCAGGGTGGCGGTGGCCGCGATCGCGTTGGGAAAAAGCGATGCGGGAGCGATGAAGGAGAGCAGCTGGATTTTGATCGGGGCCGAGGTTGGGTCAGGAGGTGCGGCGACGCCCTGGGCGTAGACGACCGGCGCACTCGCCCAATAGGCCGGATTGGTGGGAGGTTGCCCGGACCCCACCTGCCAGCACCGGTAGGGCACACCGCCGTACAGCACGATGTCGTCAACGGCATAGCTGGCGGAAGAATTCCAGCGCGTGGCCGCGGGCCTGAGGGTCCAAAGTCCGGAGGGAGTTAAGGGATCAGTCGGCGATTGATTGTGATTCGACGCCGTCGCCCGATAAACCGAGCCATTGTGCAGAACGATGTTGTACGCCAAATAATTGGCGGAAGCATTCCATGCGGCCGGGGCGCCGACCCAATTGGTCGGGGCGGTGTCGGTTGGTTTGGCGTGAGATGAATCGTCAAGCTTACATTGATACCATACCCCTTGGAACCAAACGATGTCGTGAGCTGCCACCGTGTAGGCCGTCTTGTTGTTCCACACCGTGGCGTTGTGGTGGTCGATACGGAGGTTGATGGAACCAATCACCCCATTGCCAAACTTGGATGCCGGGTAGGTGATGGTGCGCGTGGCCGAACCTGGAATCGTGGCAATGTCCCAGTCAGACCAATTGTTTCGATTGATCGACCACAACGCGCGCTCGAGACCAGCCTCGGCCAGTTGCTCGCTCACCCCGTTGAGGTAAGATCGATTGCTCAACTTCATTGCCTGATTGCTGACCGCAAGGTAGCTGGCCAACGCGATGCCGAGGATCGTGACGAAGCACAGCGCGACGAGCACGACGGAACCCCTTTCTTCATTTTGCGGCGATGTCCTCGTCATGGCAGGAGGGGTTTGTTGCGCAGAATCAAGAGCGGCGAGGTGGTCACGTACACCGGTGTCTGGGTTCCGTTGACCGGGTTGCCCGCCTGAGAAGTGAGGGTCAGCGAGAGCTGTTTGATTCCGGAAAGGTAAGTCGTGGCCGTCGTGTAGGGCTCAAGGGTGTTGTCGTAGGGTCGGGCGGAAGAATCAAAATAACGGAAATAGACGGTCAGCAGATTGGTGTGAAGGGTCAGGGCAGTGCCGGCGCTTTGATCGATCCGAACCAACGACTGGGCCGGGAGGGTGTACGCATCGAATACCACCGGAGCGTTCGTGTTGTTGAAAAGATAGGTGATGAGTTTCTTCCCCGCGGCGGCGGGCAGGACCAGGGTCACGCCCGAGGCGCTTGGGACGACGCTCGGCGCCACGCCGGTCAAATCCACTCCACTGGCCATGCGCACGTCCTGTACGAAATACGCGAGGGCCCGTCTTCCCTGGCTCTCGAGAGTCGGTTCGTTGGCGGAACTCAACCCGAGGGAACGGGTGAAATTCCGTCCCAGGAAAACGTAGCCGGAGAGCACGCCCGCCATTACGATCAATGACAGGGTCATGCCGACGAGAACCTCCACCAGCGTGAAGCCGCTGGTCCGATTGTGCGAAAGCGTGGTCACGAGCGCTGATAGGTCAGGTTCAACCCGTATTTGCTAAAATGAGCCGAATTCACCCGGGATGATGTGAATGTGACTAGATTCCCACTGTCGTCGTGACGACTCGTCGTGACGACCCAGGTCACGGTGAACGTGACCTCACGGAGTCCGGTGTCGGTCCCGGTGTCGGCGCTGGTGCTGGGATCGATGTACGAACTCGTGCTCGAAAGGCTATAGATGGCGCCCGAAGCCGTGACCGCGGAGAGAAAGGGACTGTTGGGGAAATTGATGGAATCGATCGTGGTGGGCGGCAGGTCGGGTAGGCCCTGGATGTAAGCCCATGACTTGAATCGCAGCTGTTCGATCTCGTGCTCCAGGATTTGTGCGGCAAGGGTTTGCCGGCGGGCCGTGTCCATCATGCCGGAGGTGATGGTCACCGCCTGGATCAATCCCATAAAACCCACGGTCAGGATGGTTGCGGCCATCAAGACTTCGACCAGCGTGAAGCCGGGAGCAAAGCGAGGACTGGCGGAGGATTTTTTCAAGCGGGACGAGCAGAAGATTTTGGCCCGGAGCCTATTGCCGGGCCGCCCGCGGACAAGAGTTTAAGCGGGCTCCGGTCAGCCGGCCGAGAAGGCCGAATTTAAATACATTTATTTGACAAAATTCCGCTCGGATTCGGTCCCCGCAACGGGTTGCTCGCTGGGTGGAGCCCGGGCCGTTGATACCGGTCTGTGGACAAATCCGCCAGACGCGGGGTCGGCGACCCCGGCCACAGTTCCTTTGAATACGCTCTAGCCCAGGGCCTGACGAATTTTCGCGACGATGACT
>Ga0302321_100005693_pt1 | contig 10925 bp, 10 predicted proteins | sample Fen_T0_1_FD_202505 | JGI IMG/M metagenome (GOLD analysis project Ga0302321, IMG submission 202505) | Peat permafrost microbial communities from Stordalen Mire near Abisko, Sweden - Fen_T0_1 | ecosystem: Environmental > Terrestrial > Soil > Wetlands > Permafrost | place: Sweden: Abisko...
GTTCCTTCGCCGCTGCCACAGGCATTGCGCCTTTACAGATTGCAGAAGATCAGCTCGAAGGGAACGTCCATCGGGCTTACTCGGGGGCGCTGTACGCCACCAGGCACAATGAAGCGGATGTTGAGCGCATATTTGTTGGCACTGACCTCCGGTATGCAATCGTGGGCTTCGTCTACGCGCAGCCGCAGAAGTTGCGCCAGCCGTCCTCCCATCATCTGCTGATATACGCCTTGTGCAGCCAACTGGGGGCTCGTACGCCCGCTCTCACGCAGTAGACGCAGAATAATCCGGATACCGTGCTCGAGCGGAAGGAAGGGCGTAAGCCACATCTCCAGGTCCCGGCGCCGCACGTCCGCCTGCCGATGAAGCCAGTAGTGATAGGTAGGCAGGTCAAACTCGCAGACCCCCCCTGGGATCGCCGCGCGCTGCTTGATCGCCATCAGCCACTCGTTCTCACGCAGCTCCTGCCCGGTCTTACCCGAGGTCTGCTGCAGGCTCTGGGCGGCGCGGTCGATGTCGCCAAGGACCTGATTGAGTGCTGCTTCCGAGATAGCTGGATTGGCGCGCAGCGCACCCAGACTCTGGCGTTGACGCTCGAGCTCCTGAATGAGGTCCGATTTGAGGTCGGCGCGGCCCGCCACGTCGAGGATCTCGAACAAAGACAGCAGCGCTGCGTGATGCTCGAGCGCGTGCTCTTTGCCGAGATAGAATTGCACCCGCTGGTACAAGCTTTCCATTCGCAGAAGGGTGCGAATGCGCTCGTTCAGCGGAAACTCGTAGCTGATCACGTTGCGTAGACCCGCGGGCGCCGACTGGATTTCATGAGTATTGCCTAAATCGTCGGAAAAATAAACAAACCACCGTTCCAGCTTGCGAAGTGTTCAGGCTGAACTGGCCAGTGCAGCATAACGAGCGTGCAGTGTCTTAACCTGTTCCGCCAGTTCGGCCAAGCCTGCATTGTTGTCGATTACGTCGTTGGCGGCACTCAGCCGCTGCTCACGACTGGCTTGCGTGGCAATGATGGCACGCGTCTGTGCTTCGGTGAGGCCGCTGCGCTGCATTGTGCGCTCGATCTGGACGTGCTCCGCGCAGTCGATCACCAATACTCGGCTGGCCAGATCCCTATATCCCCCTGTCTCGATGAGGAGCGGGACGACCAGCAACACGTAGGGCGCACGGACTCGCGCCACCCGCGCCATCGCCTCGGCCCGGATGAGCGGATGCAGAATCGCCTCGAGGTCGTGTCTGGCAAGGGGATCGGAGAACACCAGTCCGCGCATGCGCGTCCGGTCCAGAGCGCCTTGAGCGTCGATGTATGTGTCGCCGAATCGCTTGCGAATCCGCTCTATTGCTTGCTGGCCAGGTTGCGTTAGCTGTTGCGCGATAGCGTCCGTATCGATCAGCCCTGCGCCCAGCGTCTCGAACAACTTGGCCGCTGTCGACTTGCCCGACCCGATTCCTCCGGTAACAGCGATCACCAGTTTCATGGGAGGTAACCTGCAAGTCTAACTACGAATAGCACGGGGAAATATGCCGCCAGTGCGTGCGCCCACAGCAGGTAAACCAGCCCCGCAGCGGCAAGGTACGGTCCAAACGGAATGGGAATTTGGCGGCCGTGCTTCCAGAACGCAATCAGACAGCCGCCAACCAGGGCCCCGACCATCGACGATAGAAGGATCACCGGCAACAGGCTGCCGTAACCGAACCAGGCTCCAATCGCTCCGAGGAGTTTGAAATCTCCATAGCCCATGCCTATTTTGCCCGTGATGATCTTGAAGCCCCAGTACACGGACCAAAGGAAGAGATAGCCTGCGATTGCGCCCATGACCGCGTAGGCAAGTTGCTTGTTCTGACCATCGGTTGCTGGCCATCCGGCCTGTCTCACTGCCTCGTAGAACGCAGGTGAAAGGGCACATACGAGATTGAACAGCAAACCCAACCAGAGCAGGGGTAAGGTGATGTCATCGGGCAGATACATCGTGTCCAAATCGATGAGTGCGAGGGCAATCAGTGCCCAGCAAAAGATCAGTGCGCCGCCTGCTGCGAGGGTGAAGCCAAAGCGCCATCCGATGTAGGCCGATAGAAGACCGGTGAGAGTTTCCACGATTGGATAGCGTGGGCTGATGCGGGTGCGGCAGGCAGAGCAGCGCCCTCGCATGCATAGCCAACTCAGCACAGGAATGTTTTCCAGAGCGGTAATGCGATGCTCGCAGACCGGACAGGCCGAGCGAGGGACGACGAGGTTGTAACGTTGTTGGCGAGGCGGAGAGTTGGCTGCTTGAAGATTCTCCAACCCCGTGCGCATCTGGCGTAACGGGGGCGGCGCGTCTTGCTCCTGCGCCCACTCTCCGAGGATCTCGAGCGACTGCAATCGCCAGTCGCGCTTGAGCATCCCCGGGAGTCGGTGTATTACGACATTCAAGAAGCTGCCGACCAGCAGCCCGAACAACAGGAACAACGACGCTACCGTAGCAGGCGAAGCTTGCAGCATCTCGACTGCGCTCATAGCGGGCAGACCTTATCTCGCAAAAGCGCTGGCAACCTTGCGTGCGAGCCGAAGCCCGGCGCGACGCGGTTCGAAGATCTCAGACGGCCTGGCCCATCTTGAAGATAGGCAGGTACATCGCAATCACCATGCTGCCGATCAGGGTGCCGAGGACCACCATGATCATGGGCTCCATCAAGCTGGACAGAGCGTCCACGGCGTCGTCGACTTCCTGTTCATAGAAGTCAGCCACTTTCGAGAGCATGGCGTCCAGCGCGCCGGACTCCTCGCCGATAGCCACCATCTGGATGACCATGTTCGGGAACACGTCGCTATTCTGCATGGCGACCGTCAGGCTAGTGCCAGTGGTGACCTCGGCTTGAATCTTTCTCGTTGCCTGAACGTACACGTAGTTGCCGGAAGCGCCGCCGACGGACTCGAGTGCCTCCACCAAGGGGACGCCCGCGGCGAACATGGTGGAGAGGGTCCGAGTCCAACGCGCCATCGTCGCCTTGCGAATGATGTCGCCGAAAATGGGTGCGCGTAGGAACATCCTGTCCATGAAGGCCTGCATCTTCACTGAACGCTTCCACGTGTAGTTGAAGAACCACAGACCAAAGCCAATCCCACCGAAGATCAGGTACCAGTAAGAGACGAAGAAATCCGACACCGCCATCATGAACAGTGTGGGCGCTGGCAGGTCCGCGCCGAAGTTCTTGAACAGATCCTTGAACGCAGGGATCACGAAGATCATGATCACCGCGGTGATGATGAAAGCAACTACGATCACCGCGGTCGGATAGAACAGCGCGGACTTGATCTTGCTCTTGATGGCGAGGATTTTTTCCTTATAGGTGGCAAGGCGGTCCAGCAGCGAGTCCAGAATACCGGCCGCCTCTCCCGCAGCCACTAGGTTACAGAACAGCTGGTCGAAATACAGCGGGTATTTGCGGAAAGCTTGGTTTAGCGAGCTACCGGTCTCCACTTCGGTCTTTACGTCCAGCAGCAACTTACCTACCGCAGGATTGCTGTGGCCCTTGCCGACGATATCGAAGGACTGCAGCAGCGGCACGCCAGACTTCATCATCGTGGCTAGCTGGCGAGTGAACAAAGTAATGTCCTTGTCGGTGATCTTGCCGCCCAGCCCGGAGCGCTGGCGCTTGATCTTGAGCACGTTGATGCCTTGGCGGCGCAAGGTGGACTGCACTACCGCCTCGCCGCTGGCCTTCATGTCTCCCTTGATGAGCTTGCCTCCGCGGTCGCGTCCTTCCCAGGAGTACATCCACTCCTTGACGTCCCGCTTCACGGACGGCGCTGTGGCAGTTGCCATGTTCGATCTCCTCAGAACTACTCGTTGGTTACTGCCTCGACTTCCTCGAGCGACGTGACGCCTTGCTTGACCTTAATCAGGCCCGATTGGCGCAGGTCGCGAATGCCTTCCTTGCGCGACTGCGCAGCGATATCGATAGCGTTGCCGTTGGTCATGATAATACGGTTCATTTCCTCGCTGATCGGCATGACCTGGTAGATACCCACGCGTCCCTTGTAGCCCGTGTTCTTGCAGGTTTCGCATCCCACATGCCTGTAGGCGGTCCAGCTTCCGTCCAGATCGCGTTCGCTGAACCCGGCCCGCAGCAGCGCTTCCCGCGGGATGTCGGCAGGCTGCTTGCAGTTCGAGCAGAGTTTGCGTGCGAGCCGCTGCGCCGTGATCAGAATCACCGAAGTGGCGATATTGAACGGAGCGATGCCCATGTTCATCAGTCGCGTCAATGTCGTGGGCGCGTCATTGGTGTGTAAAGTGGACATCACCATATGGCCGGTTTGCGCGGCCTTGACGGCGATCTCCCCGGTCTCCAGGTCTCGGATTTCGCCGACCATGATGATGTCAGGGTCCTGGCGCAGGAAAGCCTTGAGTGCAGCCGCAAAAGTCAGGCCAGCTTTATCGTTTACGTTAACCTGGTTGATCCCGGGGAGGTTGATTTCCGCCGGATCCTCTGCCGTGGCGATGTTGATGCCTGGTTGGTTGAGAATATTGAGGCAGGTATATAGGGACACGGTCTTACCCGAGCCCGTGGGACCGGTTACCAGCACCATTCCGTAGGGGCGGCTGATCGCGCTGAGCAGCGCCTCCTTCTGGGCGGGCTCGTAGCCGAGTGCTTCGATCCCCAAAGTGGCGCTCGATGGATCCAGAATCCGCAGCACTAATTTCTCGCCGAACAGCGTTGGCAGAGTGCTGACCCGGAAGTCGATGGCGCGGTTTTTGGACAGCACGAGCTTCATTCGCCCGTCTTGCGGCACCCGCTTCTCGGAGATATCGAGTTTAGAGATAACTTTAATGCGGGAGGCGATTTTCTCCTTGATGGCCAGCGGCGGCGTGGCCATTTCATACAGTATCCCGTCCATCCGGTAGCGGATGCGATACACCTTCTCGTATGGCTCGAAATGAACGTCTGAGGCGCCGCTGTTGATGGCATCGAGGAGGATCTTCTGGATGTACTTGACGACTGGCGCATCGTCGATTTCGATCTGCGGCGTGTCAGGCTGGGTCTCCGGCTCGGCCGCCATGAGATCGCCAGCCATCTCGTCGTCTGCAAGCTCTTTGAGCGCCGCTCCGCTTGCAGTCACCAGCTTGTTGATGAGCGCGCCTAGTTTGGTGTCCTCTACGACGACGGGCTCGATGTGCAGCCCGGTCTGAAACTTGATCTGATCAGTCGCAGAACGGTTGGTGGGATCGGATATGCCCACGAAAAGCCGGTTGCCGCGGGTGAAAAGCGGCACCGCACGCCGACTGATCAACGAATTGGCGTCGATGTGTTTCTGCGGTAGGTACTCCAGGTCGAACACTTGCAAGTCCAACAGCGGGAAGCCGAAGGTCTGCGCGGCGAACTCCGCTACCTCGGTCTCGTTGAATTTCTTGCTCGCAATCAGTTGCTCGACGAAACTGATGGAGCCTTCATTGGCCTTGGCTTGCACCACATGTGCGTCGCGTTCGGCGAGTAGTCCTTTCTGGACCAACGCCCGCCCGAGACCGGACAGCTGAAATTGAGATGATGCGGCAGCCATTTGCGTGCGCGGATTACTGCTGGTTTACCTTGATGGATAGAGCTTTGCCGTGGTGGTGATGTGAGGTAGGAATGTTTGATTAATTCGATATATTTTTGGGGTATACGCGAGCCGACTTTACTGCCCGGTCTTGCGTCTGCACGATCTCGATCGGGTGGTCGGCGATCTTGACGGTGGTCCCTGGCTCCGGGATGTCCTCAAGATGTTCGAGGATAAGTCCATTCAGCGTTTTCGGTCCGTCCAGCGGGAAGGATGCGCCCAGTTTTCGGTTCAGATCCCGCAGCGTCAAACTCCCCTCTGCCATCACGCTGCCATCCTCTTGCTTGACCAGTGCACCCGTACGCAGCGGCGAGTGAGTGGTGAATTCTCCAATGATCTCCTCCAGGATATCCTCCAGAGTGATCAGACCCATGAGTTCGCCGTATTCATCGACTACGAGACCGAGCCGTTCTTCTTCCTCCTGGAAGTTCTGCAACTGCGCCAGAAGCGAGGTTCCCATGGGCACGAAGTAGGGTTCCCGCAGGAGTTCGGACAGGCCCTCGGCGTTAATTTGCTCCGCCCCCAGATTCAATACCTTGCGTACGTTCAACACTCCCACGATGTTGTCCATTGTGTCGCGATAGGCTGGCAGTCGCGTGTGGTTGCAGCTGGCAATCTGTCGCCTGAGCTCATCCGGTGGCAGGTCCAAGTCGAGTGTTTCGATCTGGCTACGGGGGGTCATCAGATCATCGACAGTTATCGACTCGAGGTCGAAAAGGTTGAGCAGGATTTTCTGATGCTTAGGAGGCAAAAAATTACCCCCTTCCAGGACCAGTGTGCGCAATTCCTCGAGGCTCAATGGTGCGGCGGCTTCGGCGCTGGGCTGGCGGCCCAGACGCAGCAGCCCGAGCAGGGCGTTGACGAACAGGTTGATGAACCACACCAGTGGATACACCAACCTCAGCAGCGGCGCGAGGATGTAGCTAGCGGGGAAGGCGACCCGCTCCGGATAGGTTGCGCCCAATACCTTCGGGGTGATCTCGCTGAATACCAGCAGGATGAAGGTGACGGCCAGAGTGGCAAACGTCAGAGCCAATTCATTCTCTCCGAACAGGCGGAAAGCAATGACGGTCACGAGTGCGGCCGCGGCCGCGTTGATCAGATTGTTTCCCAGCAGCACCACACCGAGCAGCTTGTCGGTGCGGGCAAGCAACTGAGAAGTCAAGCGTGCGCCGCGATGGCCCGTCTTGACCAGATGTCTCAACCGGTAGCGGTTGAGAGACATCATGCTGGTTTCGGAGATGGAGAAAAAGCCGGAGAGGATGATGAGGACGAAGAGCGCGAACAGCAGGGTATGAAGCGGTATCTCGTCCAAGGTGTATCACCAGTATGTCATGAACACCAGGCCAGTATCGAGTCGACCCCCGGCCTTGTCAAGAAGGCGGCTCAGCGCTTCAGGACGACTTCGAGTACGAATTTGCTGCCGATGTAAGCCAGTACCAGGGCGAAGAAACCCGCCAGCGTCCAACTCAACGCGGTGCGCCCGCGCCAGCCCGCAATCTGGCGTCCAGCTAGCAACGCCGCGAAGATGCACCAGGCAGCGACGCCGAATACGACCTTATGGGTGAACTGCAGCGGTCGGCCGAACAACTCCTCTGAAAAGATCATGCCGCTGCCCAATGTGAGGGTCAGCAAGAGGAAACCTGCGGCGATGATGCGGAACAACATCCGCTCCATCGTCAGTAGTGGGGGCAACGTACGCAGATACGCGGGCAGGTTGCCCTTGCGGAGGCGTCGCTCGAGTGCCGCCATCATGAGGGCCTGCAAGCTGGCGATCGTGAACAGACTGTAGGCCAGCAGCGCGATCACCAGGTGCAGACGGAATGCGGCCAATTCTGTGTGAGACAAGGGCCTCACAGACGGAAATATCATCGGAAGCAGCACCAGGACAGAAGCATATCCCAGAATGAAGATCTGCAATCCTTCCAACCGATTGAAGAATCCGCCGAGCCAGTAGATGAATACTGTCAGCCAGATGATCACCGATATGGAAGTGCCTACGCCCAGATACATGCCATCGACGCCGAACACCGCGCGATAGAGAAGCCAGGTGTGCAGTAGCAACGGCACCAACGTAGCCAGGTGCAGTACTTTGAGTCGGCGCTCGTCGAATAGCGTCGATTCGGGTCCTACCGCGGTCGATAGATGGCGGTAGAGAAGCGTCGCGATTGCCGCGTATACGGCCGCGCAGATAAGATAGGGTAGAATATCCTGCATGCTAGAGTGGCGTGATTCGCGCCGGAACCTCAGTCTACAACATCCCTTTTCTCCTCGTCCTGGGTGCCGCCCGCGACGAGTGTCGCAGGATCATCGACCCATGCTCGACTCGCTGACCAACCGGCTCTCCGGAGTGATCAAGACGCTGCGCGGCCAAGCGCGGCTGACCGAAGCCAACGTGCAGGATGCCCTGCGCGAGGTACGCATGGCGCTGCTTGAAGCGGACGTCGCGCTGGTGGTGGTGAAGGACTTTGTCGCACACGTGCGCGAACGAGCCCTGGGCCAGGACGTGGTAGGCAGCCTGACCCCCGGGCAGGCCGTGGTCGGGGTGGTGTTCGACGAGTTGACCGCGCTGATGGGGCAGGCGAATGCCCCTCTCGATCTGGCGACGGTGCCGCCGGCCGTGATTCTGATGGCCGGCCTGCAAGGCTCTGGCAAGACCACTACGAGCGGCAAGCTTGCGCGGCTGCTGCGCGAAGAGATGCGCAAGAAAGTGTTGCTGGTCAGTTGCGATGTTTACCGGCCAGCCGCCATCGAGCAGCTGAAGACGGTTGCTGGCCAAGTGGCGGTGGACTTTTTTCCCGTATTGGTCGATCAGAAGCCAGTTGCGATCGCAGAGGCAGCCCTCGACTATGCCCGCAAACACCACTACGACGTTGTGATTGTGGACACAGCAGGACGGCTCGCCATCGATCAGGCGATGATGGAAGAGATTCGTGTGCTGCACGCTACGCTGCAGCCGGTCGAGACACTGTTCGTGGTAGACGCGATGCAAGGCCAGGATGCGGTTAACGTCGCCAAGGCATTCGGTGAGACGCTGCCGCTCACGGGCGTCATTCTGACCAAGCTCGATGGTGATGCACGCGGAGGCGCTGCGCTGTCCGTTCGGCACGTGACCGGCAAGCCGATCAAATTCGTCGGCACGGGCGAGAAGTTGGCGTTCCTGGAGCCGTTTCATCCCGAACGCATGGCGTCTCGAATCCTCGGAATGGGCGACGTGTTGTCTCTGGTGGAGGAGGCACGGCGCAGCGTCGATATGGAGGAGGCGGAGAAACTCGCCAGGAAGGTCAAGAGCGGTAAGGGGTTCGACCTAGAGGACTTCAAGCAACAGATGCTGCAGATGAGCAAGATGGGGGGCCTCGCCGCGTTGATGGACAAGCTGCCTGCCCAACTGTCGCAAATGGCACAGGGCGCGAACCTGGACGACAAGGTAATCCGTCGCACCATCGGCATCATCGACTCCATGACCGCGGCCGAGCGCACGAAACCGGAGATCCTCAAGGCCTCGCGCAAGCGCCGCATTGCCGCAGGGGCCGGTGTTCCTGTGCAGGAAGTCAATCGACTGCTCAATCAGTTCGAGCAGACGCAAAAGATGATGAAGATGATGAGCAAAGGCGGTATGCAGAAGATGATGAGGAGTATGAAAGGCATGCTGCCTGGCATGCGCTGAACGGTGTTCGAACGCAAAGGCCGCACAACCAGTCCAACAGCGGTTCACCCCTGCGTCAGCAGAAGCTTCCTGCACTAAATTATTCCGGAGTCCTTACATGAAGCGCTCGATTGCGTTGCTATTGCTCGCTGCGGCCAGCTTGGCCCCATTTCTAGCCTCGCCCAGGTCTGCGGTGGCACAAGACTATGATCGGGAGCAGCGCTGGGCCGATCAGATCCTGCCAGCGCTGATGGTGGGTGACGCCGTCTGGCTTGAGCAGACAAACGGCCACAAATTCCTGACCCTTTACACGGTGGCGGAAAAGCCGCGCGGAGCCCTGATCATCGCGCATGGTCGTGGCTGGAGCCCGGACTACGAACTGTATGGATCGCTTCGAACCAAGTTGGCGGAGCAAGGGTATACGACGCTGGCGATCCAATTGCCTGTGCTCGGCGGTGGGGCCAAGATCGGCGATTACCTCTACACCTACCCTGACGCGGGCGAGCGCTTTTCGCTGGCAGCAAAATTCCTCCAGGGCAAGGGCTACAACAACATCGCTATCGTTTCCCACAGTCTGGGAGCCAGCATGGCGAACCAGTACCTCATCAACGTGGACAAGACGCCAGTCAAGGCCTGGGTGTTTGTCGGCATCATCAACGGGCTTGAAGAGATGTTTCGGATCAAGATTCCCGTCATGGACGTGTACGGGGGCAAGGACTGGGAGATTACTCAGGTCGGCGCTTACGAGCGCAAGAAACAGATCGACAAGGTGCCTGGCTCTGAACAGGTGGTGGTGAAGGATGCCTTGCATTTCTTCGAGGGCCGGGAGGACGAGCTCGTCAAAGTGATCGTCGCGTTCCTGGATCGCGTCTTCCACAAGGGTGACGCGACCACCGCCTCGAGCCGCTGATTTCGAAGGGAGGCGTTTAGCCGATACTCGCCAGTTGTCCTTGCAAAGAGGGGAAAAAAGGGCTTAGAATCGCCGGCTTCGCAAAAATTCGCGGGTGGGCTCGGTTTGTCGTGCCCGCCTTCGCTAAATAAAATCGTGACTGGGCTCCGCTCAGAAGGTGACTAGATTATGGTAGTGATTCGACTTACCCGCGGCGGTGCAAAGAGGCGTCCATTCTTTAACGTGGTCGTGGCAGATTCGCGCGATCCGCGGGATGGTCGCTTCATCGAGCGCGTCGGGTTCTATGACCCCCAAGCCCCTGAGGGCCGGGAAGCGCTGCGTTTTGACCTCCAGCGCGTGACGCATTGGCAAGGTAAGGGCGCCAAAGTCAGCGATACGGTTGCCAGACTCGTCAAACGGTTCGCGAAGTCTGCTCCCAAAGTCTGAGGTCGGGCGGCGGGACGGCGGCCGGACGCGAGTCGCCTGCGGATCTTCTGGCGATGCCGCATATGCCGGCCATGGTCGTAATGGGTCGTGTAGTAGGCCCCTTCGGACTCAAAGGTTGGCTTAAGGTTCAAGTATTTACCGAAACCCCCGGTGGCTTGCTCGAGCATTCGAGTTGGTGGCTTGGACGCAGCGGTAAGTGGGATCAAAAGCAGGTCGAGGAAAGCGCTGAACACGGTCGCGTCGTCGTCGCAAAGCTGGTTGGCTGCGACGAGCGCGAGGCGGCAGCCGCCCTCAAAGGTTGGGAAGTGGCGGTGCCGCGCAGTGAGCTGCCGGCCACCGGCGACGGCGAGTACTAC
>Ga0302321_100005694_pt1 | contig 10924 bp, 8 predicted proteins | sample Fen_T0_1_FD_202505 | JGI IMG/M metagenome (GOLD analysis project Ga0302321, IMG submission 202505) | Peat permafrost microbial communities from Stordalen Mire near Abisko, Sweden - Fen_T0_1 | ecosystem: Environmental > Terrestrial > Soil > Wetlands > Permafrost | place: Sweden: Abisko...
CAGCGCCAGCACCGCCGTCGTCGGGTCGTTGATGGCTGGCGACAATGCCTTACTGGCAATGTCCACCATGATCCGGAATGCAAAGCGTGGGTCCTGTTCCATGGTCCGCTCGGGACCAATGGCAATGCTTGCTCGCAGGCTGCCGGCATCAACCACACCATGTCGCACCCGGAACAACGGATCGCCCCGGGCCACGAAATCTCCTACCTGTGGCAATACCTCGATCACCGCGTTGGCGCGCTCAGCGAGTGCCGCCAGCCCATCCAGGCTGAAGGCCAGCACCACACCGGACCGGCCCGCATGATCCACGATGGAGACGGCGCCGGCCGCCGGGGACAAGCCAGGCGGCTCGTCGGGGCGGTCATACAACTGGGGATAGACACTGGCCACCACGGCGTGCCCCTCCTCAGCTACGCTCTGGAGCATGACAATCGGCCGCAAGGATCCGCCGAGCCATTGTACGAACCAGAAGAAGATCGGGATGCACCCCACGCTGCAGGCAATGGCCAGCGCGACGGGCAGCTGGGGGACGGTATCATCGACGCGACCCGCCGCGGCGATGCTGTAGGCATAGGCAAAGGTGAAGGCGCTGAGCACCCACTTCAGGCGGTGGTCCGCAAAGACCCTGGCGATCACCCGCGGCGTCAGGGCGGCACTGGCCAGCTGCACCACGATCAGCAGCGACGACACCACGAACACGACAAATGTCAGCATCGACGCTGTGAACGCACCCAGGATGCTGCGCGCGCCTTCCGGAGACAGGTTGAACAGCGTCCAACCTGTCCGATGATCGACCCAGCGGATCAACGGTGCGATGACGAGAGCCGCACCGATGGCCGCTACTGGCATGAGCCAGAGCGACCAGCGAAGCATCCACGTCACTCGATACCGCTGCAGCCAGGTCACTGGCGACCCAGGGCCGACTTGATCCGCGCCAGGTGATGCCACGCGTGACGCAGGGCGTGATCCTCGATCACGAACTGCGCCGTCATCGGCGCATCGAAGCTGAGCGAGAATGGCGCGGCGGTGTCGAGCTCGGCGTCACTGAACTTCCGCACCGCCGCGGCCGCATCCGCGCTGTTCCGCTTCAGCAGCTCCAGTGCAGTCGCCTTACTCACCTTGGCAAACTCGGCCGCGTGCTTCGCGTTGATGTCCGCCACCGCCTCCCACGTCACGCCCTCCACCACCTTGCCGCCCGCCACCGTGCGCGCCACGTCGATCTCGATCGGGTACATGCTGGCGACGTGGTGCACCACCACGCCCACCGTGCGCCCGTCCCGCACCCGCGTATTCCACTCCGCATCGGTCAGCCCTGCGGCGTATGCCGCCAGCAGCGCCGCCCCGGTCTCGACTCGGGCGGCCAGTTCTTCAGCGCGACGTCCCATTGCTCGACTCCCTTCTTCGTTGAACGACGGCGACCTCCCGGTCACCAGGCTTGCGCTCACAACGTACGGCATGGCCGCCAGTTGTACCATGACTGCGCGTCCCTGTTTCCTGCTTCCGCGTCTCGCTAATATCCACCAGCATGGACGCTCTCTCGGATCTCCTGCGCGTAGTTCGGCTCGACAGCGCCTTCTTCTACGCCGTCGAGGCGCGGGAACCATGGAGCGTTGAGGCGATTCCCGCCCGGGAGCTCTCACCCCGGATCCTCCCCGATGCCGAGCACATCATTTCCTATCATATCCTCACCGAGGGTCGGGCCTACGGTGGCCTGCTCGGTGAACCCCTGGTGGAGCTCGTTCCCGGCGATGTCATCGTCTTCTGCCACGGCGAACCGCATGTCATGGCCAGCGGCCGGGAGCTGCCCACCGGCCCGAATGTCCATACCAGCGCCCCCGATCGCTATCCCAACACGGTAATCCTCGGCGAGGAGGGGCCGCATAGTGCGTCCTTCGTCTGTGGCTACCTCGGGTGCGATCGCCTTCCCTTCAATCCGCTGCTCGCGGCCCTCCCGCACCAGATGCACATCCGCGGAATGTCGAATGCCTGGCTCGGCAGCTTCCCGCGCCAGGTCACCGAGGAGTCGCGCCTGGGCCGCGCCGGCGCCGATACTGTGCTCATCCGCATGGCCGAGCTGATGTTCATCGAGGTCCTGCGCCGCTACATCGATGACCTGCCACCGGGACAGACCGGCTGGCTCGCCGGCCTTCGGGATGAAGTGGTAGGCCGCGCCCTTACTCTGTTGCACAGTCAGCCCGGACGCCAATGGACGCTGGCCGACCTCGCACGTGAGTCGGTATCGTCCCGCTCCAGCCTCGCCAAGCGCTTTACCGACCTCACCGGCCAGCCGCCGATGCAGTACCTCACGCAGTGGCGGATGCAGGTGGCGGCGAACCGGCTGGCACAGAGCAGCGCCAAGGTGGCAACCATCGGCAGCGAAGTGGGCTATGAGTCAGAGGCCGCATTCAGCCGTGCCTTCAAGAAGGCGACGGGGCTGGCGCCGGGTGCCTGGCGCGACGCCCGTCGTCCCGCTCGATCGTAGGACGCTCGCACAGGAAGTTCGGACGATCAGTCATTGGTCCGCAGGAATGTCCTTCGCACATTGGGTTCGAGTGTCGCCGTGACGCGCCACAACCCAATGACGGAGGAACTTGAGATGTCGACCGACAGCTTTCCCTGCACCGACGAGTTCAGCATCGTTGGCGACGTTCGCCCCAGGGCAATTGACCCCCTCACCGCCCGCGCCATCGCCGTCTGGACCGGCGGTGACTTCCTGCCCATCGCCCGCAGCTTCGCTCCCGGCGCCGCCGAGTTCATTGCCCGCCTGAACCTTCGCGCCGGCGACTCGCTCCTCGACGTCGCCTGCGGCACCGGCAACCTCGCCATTCCAGCCGCGCTGGCCGGGGCGCGCGTCACCGGCGTCGACATCGCCCCCAACCTCATCGCGCAGGCCAGGCACGAAGCCCGCGCCGCTGGGTGCATCGTGGATTTCGATGTGGGTGACGCAGAGGCCCTGCCCTATGCCAGCGGTCAGTTCGACAACACCGTCACGATGTTCGGCGCGATGTTCGCCTACCGCCCCGACCGGGCGGCGGCCGAGCTGCTGCGGGTGACGCGTCCCGGTGGGCGGGTCGCGATGGCGAACTGGACTCCGGAAGGCTTCGTTGGCGAGATGCTGCGCGCGCACGTTGCCATCGTGCCGCCGCCGCAGGGCGTGCCGAGTTCCCTGGCATGGGGCAAGGAGGACACCGTACGCGAGCGCTTCGGCGATGGCGTCACCGCCATCAACTGCACCCGTCGCAAGATCGAGCTTCGGTTTGCAATGGAACCCGCAGATGTGGCTGAGCTCTTTGCGACCTCCTACGGGCCCTCGGTGGCGACAATCAAGGCCACTGATGCCCGAGGCGCGCGCCGATTGCGCAACGAACTCACTCGGCTCTTCCAGCAGCACAACCTGGCGACCGACGGCACCACCGCGGTCGCGAGCGAGTATCTCGATGTGCAGGCGCGGGTGGCCTGAGGACGCTGCAACGGGTCGGCACTTGGAGTAGGCTTCGGTGTATCCGTAATGTCGAGCGATCACCGAAGCCGGAGGGGAAGATGCAGAAGCGCAGGCTTGGCAAGAGTAACCTGGAAGTATCTGCCCTCGGCCTGGGCTGCATGAGCATGAGCTTCGGCTACGGCCCCGCCGGGGACAGGAACGAGATGATCAAGTTGCTCCACCTCGCGGTCGAGAGCGGAATCACCTTCTTCGACACCGCGGAAGCCTATGGCCCCTACGCCAACGAGGAGCTCCTGGGCGAGGGGCTGGCACCGTTCCGTGACCGGGTGGTCATCGCCACCAAGTTCGGCTTCAGCTACACCGGTAACGTGCAGAGCGGACTGGACAGCCGGCCCTCCCATATCAGGGATGTCGCCGAGGCGTCCCTCAAGCGGCTCAAGGTCGAGGCCATCGACCTCTTCTACCAGCACCGCGTTGACCCCGCTGTCCCGATAGAGGACGTGGCCGGCGCGGTGAAGGAGCTCATCCAGCAGGGCAAGGTGAAGCACTTCGGCCTCTCCGAGGCCGGTGCGCAGACTATCCGTCGCGCCCACGCCGTCCAGCCCGTCACCGCACTACAGAGCGAATACTCCCTCTGGTGGCGCCAGCCGGAGGCGGAGGTGCTCCCCACACTCGAGGAGCTCGGTATCGGGTTCGTGCCCTTCAGCCCACTCGGCAGGGGCTTCCTCACCGGCAAGCTCGACGAGAACACCACCTTTGATAGCACCGACTTCCGGAACAAACTGCCCCGCTTCGCCGCCGAGAACCGCAAGGCGAACCTCGCCCTCGTGCATCTGCTCACCGGGATCGCGGATCGGAAGCACGCGACCCCCGCGCAGATCGCACTCGCCTGGCTGCTGGCACAGAAACCTTGGATCGTCCCCATTCCAGGCACCACCAAGCCGCATCGGCTGGAAGAGAACATCGGCGCGCTGGCGATCGACCTCTCGGCCAGCGACCTGCACGAGATCACCGGACTCGCGACTCAGGTGACAGTACAAGGCTCCCGGTATTCCGAGCAGCAGCAGAAGATGGTCGATCGCTGAGCACTGCGAGGAGGTAGCACCATCCCCTTGCCAACCGCCCGCACCGGGTGGACACTCTTCCGGTCGGCAACGATCCGCACCGAGGGGGGGCACTGGTGGCGTTCAGCCGAAGGGAGTTCCTGCAACTCGCCGGCGGCACCGCCGCCGTGACCTTGGCCAGCTGCTCCCCGACGGAGAAGCCGCCGCGGCGCGCCCGGGGCGAAACGATCGCCGGTCCCGCACCTGCCAGTGACCAGGCGTCCAGTGCCCGTCTCCGGGCGCTGCGGGAGGCAGTGCGGAAAAGCGGAGACCACCTCTCGGCCCGGTCCGATGCCGTCATCGCCAGCCGTGACCCACTCGCGGCGGTCCGCTTCGTCCGGACCGAACTCGCCGTGGTGCCCTCCGAACAACCGACCATCGCCGGAAACTGGGGCGCGCGCGCCGCGCTGCGCGCCGGCGCCGGCACGATGCGCGAGCGCGCCGAAGTGCTGGCGGGCATGCTCGGCGCGATGGGACTGACTGCGCGCGTGCGCGAGATGGACCGCCCATCGGGTCTTACCGCTGCGGCGTTGTGGCGCGCAGGCAGCAGGGGGTTCACGCCCGATGCTGCGGCACTCGACCCGCTGCTCAGCCAGGCAGGGCTCGGGCGCCTCCCGCCGGTCGCAGCCGAAGCGGATGAGGACAGGCGCGCCATCGAGGGCATCGCCGACACGCTGCTGGCGCGGATGCCGGCGGCGGCGCGCCACGCCACGCGCGCTGCGTCGCGCGACCTTCCCGCCCGCATTCCGGTGGTCGAGTACACCGCCGGCGGCAAGCGGCAGGTCGCCGTCGCGGCCGGTGAACTCGACGTGCTCGGCACCGACGCCGCCGAGACGCGCGACCCGGGTGCGATGCAGCTCCCGACGGTCACGGTGGCGGTGTCGGTTGCGCTCAACCCACCGATCGGCTCGTCACTCGATCCATTGCAGACCCAGGAAGTGCTCCGCGCCTCTTGGCCCGCCGATCAGCTCGCGGGTCGGCGGCTCACGCTGACCTTCCCGGTGCCCGGCCAGACGGTGCACTCGCCTCGCGGCACCACACCCGGACCCACACGCATGCCGTTGCTGCGCCTGAGCGACCTGACGCCAACGCCCGGTGCGGCGCCGATGTTCGTCGCGGGTACGCTGCTGTCCCTGAGTGGCGGCGTCTTCCGCGCCGACCCGGACAAGCCCCGCCAGATCATCGGTCCGTTCGGCCCGCTCTCGCTGCCCCCGTCGCGCGAGGCGCGGACGCGCGACGTGGCCACGCTCAAGGCAGCTGTCTCGGCGACGACGTTTCCCGACGTCGACCTGCGAGTGTCCGCGGTGGATAGCGCCGGCCGGCCGGTGGACGGCCTCGCGGCGGCAGATTTCTTCGTCACCGAGGACGGTCGGCCTCAGGGCGCCCACCTCCTCGCCGACACCGCGCCGTCGCTCCCCCGCGTGCTCATCGTGTACGACGGCAGCATGAGTGCCTCGGCGACCTTTCACACTCCCCAGGCAAAGCAGGCGTTCGACCGGCGCCTCGCCTCGGCACTGGTGGACGCCGCCGCCCGCGTGCCGTTCGCCACCCAGTTGATTGCGGTCGGCGGGACTGCGGTGGAATCGGGCTGGGGTCCTCCCGACGTGGACCACCTCGTGGCAGCCATTCCTCCTTCCACAACCTCCGACCTCTGGCAGTCCCTGGGCGAGGCCGTCCCCGCCTCGGGCGCAAGCCTCGCGATCCTGGTGAGCGACAACTCGGCCAGCGACGACGCGCACGCGATCCCCGCCCTTCGTGCCCGGCTCGCGGCGTCGGGCATTCCCGTCATCAGCGTACCGGTCGGCACACCACGGCGGGAGGACACAGCCGCGATCGTTACGGCGAGCGGCGGCGAGACGGTGGATCCCGCCGACCCCGGCCTCACTCGCGTGCTCGCCGACCTGGTGCGCCGTCGGGTGGCCGACACCCCGCGCTTTCCCTATCGCATGCGTTACCGCACCGACCGGCCCGCGCCGGGCGGCGCACCGAGGAAAGTGGTCGTGGCGCTGGCGTCGAGGCGATCAGTGACGGCGACTGCGAGCTACACCGTCCCGGCGAACGAGGAGCGACTGCCGCCGCCGGGAATCGCCGGCGTGTACGTCGCGATCACCGTCAACGGCATCACCGATATGCGGCGCCTGGGCGGCGTCGAGGTGTCGTATCGCGGCACGCCCGACCGCGGTCAGGTCAATGCCCGAACGATAGAAGAAGCAACCGCTGCGATACTCGGCATCACCACCATCGCCTTCGAGCCGCCAAACCCGTCGACCGCCGAGCTGCTCGACGACTGCATCTCCGCGCTGATCGCACTCGATCCCATCCTGGCAGCGGAGCCCCAGGGCGACGCGGCGATGGAGGCCCAACTCAAGCACCTCCAGCGCATCCCCGTCCTGTTCACGCCGCTGTTCGAGCCGGTGGGCGCGGGGCACACCGACGCGACGGCGACCAGCCTGCGCACCGCGATCCTGCTCGAGACGCGGACCCCGTCGGACGCCGCGGGGACTCCCGGGGTCGTGGACACCATCGACGTGGTGCCGGCACACAGCCGGATGCTGGGTTTCGGCGATCCGACTGCTGCCTTCCGCGCCGCGATGGTGGCCTCGCTGACACCGAGCTATCGCGAGATGTTCCTGTCGCCAGCGAGCGCCGCCGCCCAATTGGCCGGCCGGCCGCTCACCTACCTCGCCCCGAATGCCGCCTATGAGGCTCCGCCTGCTGCGGCGCCCGCGGTTCGCACCCGCCAGCGGATCCTGCTCGACCGCTACGCGGACATGCACCGGTTCGTGGTGACCGACGGGTCGCTTGATGCGATCTGGATTGCGGACCCCGCGACCGGCTCCGCCATTGCGATCGACGGGGCCGGGCGCGGCGGCGCCACGCGACAAGCGGGCACCGGCTTGGCGTGCGACAGCGGCAACTTGGCCGACTTGTTGGACTTCGCCGCTCTCCTCATTTCCACGTACTGCACCTTCGCGGACATCGCCAAGGGCACCAACGCGTGGATCGGCTGCGTCGGGGCGAATGTCGAGGGGGTGGGCACGCTCGCGGTCGGGTCGTGGACCGACCCGGTCACCATCGGCGGATTGTCCTGGTGGGCGGGCTTGGCCGCAGCGGCCATGGGTGCGAAGGCCGCCATGGAAATGGTCGAAGGCGCGCCGCCGACTTCACTCGCCCGGCGCGCGGTCGAGACAGTCATCGCGCTGATGCTGTATGCCCTCAGCAGTAACAAGCACTGCGGGCCGCTGCCACAAGGGGCAGGGCCGGACGGGCCTGCGCTGCCGCCCCGGCCCACGTCCCCGTCGCCGTAAGGCACCGTCCGGACCTACTTGCTCACCCGACGCGCCGGCGTGCCGCTGACGCCTCGAGCGATCCCCGGTCGGCCGCCAGGACTTTCTCGTGCCCCGACATCGGACTGGTAGAAACCGATCACGGGATCTGGTTGATCTCCTTTGGCACCGACCTGCTTCGCCGACTGGTCGCGTCACTTCGCCGGGGCTACATCGGTCAGGTCCTGAAAGGTGAACAACTTGGTGTCGACGAGCTGGCTCACGGCATTTCCGCTATACGTATTGCCGCCCGCCAGTTGCAGCTTCTTCACTGGAGCGCCCGGCTTCAGGTCCAGATCATCGAGCTTCACCCAGAACGTCGCCGGCGTCATGGCCGAGTCGAAGATCACCACGCGGTTGGTGCTGTCGCTCACGGTGCGCCAGATGGTCGAGGAGACCCACGGTTGTTCTTCGAGCGAAAAACCCAGCGGCGTACCAACACTGCGCATCAGCGACAGTACGCACATCGGGGCCTGGAACCTGAAGTTCTGTTGCGGAGTACCGCTGATGTATTTCGGGGAGGCCTCGGCCGGGAGCGCGTCGAGCAGGTAGGTCGTCCGGACGAACCGGTCGGCGGCGCGGGAGGTGCCGGGCAGGGACTTCTCGAGACCGCCGGCCTCCTTCCAGTACTCCATGATGGCCAGCTGCTTGTCGTAGGTGGGCGAGTTCGTCACGACCTTGACCTGCTTGCCGTGGTGGATCACCAGCTTGCCATCGATGTACTCGAACACCGCCGAGTCGCCGGTGGCGTCTGATATCACCAGGTGCATGTTGGCGGGCCGGCCGGTTCCGAGCACCACCGTCTGTACGCGGAAGGCCTCCTTCCGGAGGTCAGCGACAGCCTCGGCGACGGTGGCGAAGTTATCGAGGACATACTGCGGCCAGGTGCTCAGCGAGATCACCTTGTCGCCTTCCGGCGCCTTGCCGTAGTTCGACTCGACGAGGGCGAGCTCGTTGACCACCAGCCCCTTCTCGTTCATTCCGTCGGCCGTACCGATGTCGTAGGCCGTCACGATCAGACTGCCGTGCTTCGACTCCCACGAGATCGTGTTCTTGCCACCTCTTCCGTCGCGCTTCATGCCTCGCGGCAACACCCACATGTTGGACATCATGTCCTCGCCCCAGTCCATGGAGCGGCCGACGATCACCGTGCCGTCCTTGGCCACGTAAAGCGCTCGCGTGCACATGTGTATCTCCTGAGTGAAGTGAAACGCGAACCGGCCGGGATGATCTGGCCTGATGGCGTGGTTTGGCGAACAGATCGTAGCTTGGGACCGTCACGCCTTCGTAAAGGAGACTCGGAAATCGATTGGCCAGCACGGACGGTCACCGGGCCCCGGTGTTCCGATCCACCCAACAGGAAATCGACCGGTGCGGTAGCCTTGGGCCCGAGTTGCGGCTGCATCCGATTGGCTCAGCGGATGGTCAGGCCGAGGCTGAATGTGAGGCCATGATCGAGCGCCGGCCCTTCCGGAACGTCAACAAGTGATGTGTAATCGAGTGCGGGTGTGAGGTAGATCGGCTGGTGGATCCTGAGATCCGCGCCGCCTCCGATGGTCCATGCGAAATACTTCTTCCTGGTGCTGGCGATGTAGGGTCCCGCTGGCACATTCGTATAGGAGACCGACAGGCCGGCACCTCCCCGCACAAAGCCGACGGCCTGAAGCGGGTAGTACTGCGCATAGGCAAGGAATGACGTGACCTGAGCGCTCGAGACGAGCCAGGAACTCGGGTCCGGGACCTGTGATGAGATACCGGTGTCCTGGCCCCATGCCTCAGCGCCAGCTCCAATGTAGAGCGCGTCCGCAACGCGTACTCCGATTCGTCCCGTCCATGCCCATGAAGGCCGCCAGCCGTCGCCGCCGGGTGGCGTTCCGGGGTAGGTCATTCCCAGACCCACCGTGAGCTGGACGGGAAGCGGCTTGGCCGACACCTGCGCCTCGATTAGGCAGCAGGTGCCGGTTGCGCCGAGGAAGAATGCCGCAAGGGCAAGGCGCCGAGAGAGCGTCACTTCCTCACCTGGACTGAAGACGGCAGGCCGAGACGCAGCTCCGCACGCCGATTCGCTCTTTTCATCCACCCAACGGCCCCGGTAAACAAGATCGGGTACGTGACAACGGTAGCAATTACAGGGATCCATGGGTGGGACCCAAGCTCGGACGGAGCCCAAAGGGCCACCACCGCGAGTGCCAGGACCGCCGCTCCCGTAATGGCGACTGCAGCGAGCAGGCTTCTCCGAAGCCCACGCCGCTGCTTCGCGGCGCACGGCTCGCAAATCAGGTGACCCTCCAACAGCGATGGCCCCGCCCAAGCTCTCGACGCGTACAGCGGCCCTCCGCACGTCCCACATCGCTCTTCGTGGTTGCGGTGAGCCGATCGCGCAGTACGATACACCGCGAGCGAGATCAGACTGACTGGTAGTGTGACAATCGTGCTGATTAGGAGCGGATCGATGCCGAACACGATACCCCCATCAGGGACGCCGAACGCGTTGCACATGTGCTGCGGCCGCGGTGGCGGCGCGAGCGCGGCGACTCAACAAGCTCCTAGCACAGGCCGCGCTCGTGCCGCACCCAGGCCCGCGGCCGACAGCCACCATGTGCGTGTTATACGGCGACCGACAGATCCTCACGCGGGCGTCCTGGAGCCGGCGCTTGCGCGACCTGACAACCCGAACTGCTGTCATCCCGATCATAGGTTACGCCATCAAGTACAGCATGCCAGCCTGTTTCGTCCTGCCATGGCGCACGGTCGATGGTGAAGCGCATTGGAAACACAAAGATCCGAACTGTCAGGATCTTGTCATCGGCGGCTTGAATCCAGCCGCCGCGCTCGCTAGGCACACCCTTGATGCGGGTGCTGAAATTTAGGTTCGCCACCGAATCGATCGCGATTGTCTGACCGCTAGCTCGCCAACACCCGATGAACGTAGGGGATATCGGCTGGCGCCTTAGTGCCCTGTAGGCGACCGAGATTAGGGTGAGCATTGCTAGGGGAACGAGAATGAACAGCCAGGAACGTTTCATCTAGATCCCCCAAGAGCCGTATAACGC